>CZLA01000069.1_pt2 | contig 75485 bp, 51 predicted proteins | sample 1122381 | NCBI WGS metagenome assembly CZLA01 (sample SAMEA3539301, study PRJEB10725) | soil metagenome | biome: tundra; feature: field; material: soil | place: USA | collected 2010-05 | depth 0.15 m
CCGAAGAAGGTGAACATGACCACGGCAAATCCGAGAATGGCAAAGTAAGCGGCGCGCCGCCCACGCCACCCCCGAGTGATGCGCATGTGCAGATAGCCGGCGTACACCAGCCAGGTAATCGCCGCCCAGGTCTCTTTAGGGTCCCAGCTCCAGTACGAGCCCCAGGTCTGGTTCGCCCAGTAGGCTCCGGCGGCGATCATTAGAGTGAGTAGGGGGAAGGCAAGACAGATGGTTTTGTAGGTGATGCGATCGAGGTTATCCGCGCTGGGCAGCAAACGCCCCAGATCCGGGCGGCGCCACACCAGCAACAGATAAAGCAGCGAGATAAATACGCCGCCTACCAAGCCCGACAGTATGAAGGGACTAGCGGCGAGGCTTGTCGGGAATAATCCGTCGGCGTCGAGTGATGGATAGCGGCCATCGTTGGCGCGCAACAAAAACATGACCAGGGTCATTACCTGGAGGAGAATGCTGACGAACACGGCGCGATTGGCGAGCGTCAGGAAGCTGTCGTTCTTCTTCCAGCGAGCGAGTCCGTAGAAGACCAGCGGCGATGCGACTACCAAAAGCGTCAGCGTCAGCAGCCAGCCAAGGTCTGGAATGGTGACGAACAAACGAACGCCCTTGGAGAGAAAAACCTCTGCCTTGTTTTCCGGGTTCCACGCCACCAGGTTCAGCCCGCCCCACTTCTCAAAGCGCGTCAAAACAACGCTCGCGTAAATGCCGAGTGTGCTGGCACTGGTGAAGGCGAGGAAGGTCTCAGTCTTCATGTTGTCCTGGATCAGGAACATCATGGCCAAAGCGAAACTCAGGGCACAGGCCGCGTAGGCGAGCATGGCCAGCGTGACGTGGACGTGCAACCAGGTCGATTGCAGCGCGGGCACTAGCGGATGCACTTCGGTGCGCAGCAATTGCATCAGCACCACACCCACAATTGCCACCGGCATGGTGACGGTGCCAATGACCTTTACGCCATATTTCTTTTCGGCGACCAGGGTGAGCACGGCGAGTGTCCACACGAAACTGAGCAGCATTTCGTAAACACTGGAAAAAGGTGCGTGTCCCGCTTCGTACCAGCGATGGACAACGGCTGCGGTATTGGCGATCAATCCCAGCCAGGTGGCGAGCGATGCGAACTTCACATAGGACTCGGTGCCGGTGACTCCAAATCCGAGATACAGCGCGCCAGCGCCAGCGTAGAAAATCAGAGTGGCGAACAGGAGATTCGTCTCATTCAAAAGATTGCCGCTCTTCACCACGTTCAGAAATGCCATGAACAGCAGAAACGCGATGGCCAATCCGACCATCACGATCAGGGTCATGCCGGTTGCCGGCTGCTGCTGTTCTGCTTTTGCGCGTGCCATTGACATCCTCCAAATGAGCTCGTTCGGTTCCCGGCTTCAGTTCCCCGGTTTCAGTTACCGATGACCGTTGCAACCTGCTCGCTCCGAGAGATCGCGGGAATCGATTTCAGTTCGGTTTCCACCGCCGCCACCAGATCCTCGAAGCGCTGATCAAACGCGTCGCGGTTACGGTTCGCAGTTCCGCCGATCCAGAGCGAGTACTTGCCCGTCTTCGCATCGCAAACCGGTACCACCCAAAAGCGCATGTGCACCACGTAGAACACGAATGCCAGTCCAACGCCGAGCAGCACTACGCCGGACCAGACTCCCCACTGCCCCGGCTCGTGCGAAACCTGCAATCCCGTGAAGTGGCCCATCTTCAGGTCGGTAGCGTGAAAAAAGTAGGGGGCCTTCGAGTTGTCTGCGACCTCGTCCATCTGCGGAAACCACACATCGAAGTCTTTGCTGTTGCCGGCGCTCTTCGAAGTCACAACCAGGTGGGCGGCTGGGTTTTCCAACTCGTTCGACTTGCGGTAAACCTGCCCGTCGCGAACGGCGTAGTCGGGAATGAATTCGGCGAAACGCACCGTGGTATCGGCATCGAGTGGAACCGTGTCGTTCACCGCCAGCCCGATCTCCTTCTTCTCGCCCGAGCCGTTGCTGGGAGACGCAACCAGCAGAAGCTTGTCGACCCTGCCATTGGGGCCGTAACTCGACTGGTAGAAACGGATACCGCTATAGACAAGCGGATCGTTCACCACAATTTCTTTGTTCTTTACATCGCGTCCGTCCGCAACCACGGCCAGCTTGGACCACCACTTCTTCGGAGTACCGTCCTTGTAATTTTCCTGACCAGCGGAATCGCAGCGAATGGCGAACGGGAGTGTGCGCGTGGAGCCGTCGCGCAATTCAACTCTATTGGAGGTCTGCCCCTCATTCAGATTGAGCGTGCCGCGCCAGCCCCAAAGACCATCGATGATCGTGCCAAAGAAGATGAGAAGAAGACTCGCGTGGACGATGTACACGGCGAGCTCGGAGATGCGATGCCGTTCCGCGAAAATTCCGAAGTGATCTTCGCGCACCACGCGTTCGGGGCTAAATCCCAGGGAATGCAATGCTCGTTGCGCCGCCACCAGACCCGATTCTTCGTCCGCGATGGGCAGCAGTTTCTGCGGATGCAAAGCGCGGCGGAAACTTTCGTCGGGATATTTGTAGGGACGCGAGAAGAAGCGCCACGAGTTGGGAAAACGATCGAGGGAAGCCGCTACGATGCAGAGGCTGACCAGCAGCATCAGTCCAAGAAACCACCAGGCGTGAAATACATCGGTCAGCCCCACCGCGTCGAGTATCCGGAGCGCCTGCGGGGAGTAGGCGTTCTGCATCTCATCGGGCTCGGTCACCGGCCGCTGCAACACGATCGTTCCGACGGCCGAGAGAATCACGACCAGGATCAACAGAACCACGCCGGTCTGGATGGAAGCAACGGTGCGCCAGGTTTTGTGGACGAGTGCGCGCAAATCTACAGCCATATCTTCTCCATGTTCCCAAGCTTCAAATGCAAGTCCCACGCCAGACGTAACATTAGCGGGTAACCGACAGATTTAGCGGTACTTAGTAGACAAGAGGGCGATAGCCGCAAGCGCCGGTTTGGGCTAAATCGCGCACTCGGGGTCAGTTCGGCGGGGATTTGACACATCACAGAGGGCGCGTGACGACTCTCACAAACCCTTGTGATACGCGCACGAAGGCCTTTGCCGGGTGGCGGCTCGGTCCCCGTGGGGCATTTCACCGACGATGCTGTGGCAGAAGGCCCATCCGAGGCTGATCATTGCCGCCAGAGTTTCCCGAACACGACCGAGTAGGCTTCTCAACCTGCTTGTGTTCAGTCGGTTACGCGCGGGTTGCAACTCTCAACAGTTTTTTGTGATACGGTGACTTTCGTGCACACTCACCCTTTGGAGGCCGTGTGAGACTGCTCCCCCATCGCATCTGGTTCCGCAAGGCGATCGCAAGCTATGGCGGCCGAACTCTCGGCATTGATGTCCTGATCTTCCTTGCCATGATGGCGCTGCTGCTTTCGCGCGCCAGCGCCGCCGTTCACCCCGTTCCTCTGGATAAGAACACCGATGTGGCCAAGTGCCTCGAATGCCACGAGGATAAGTCGAAGGGCAAGGCTGTCCATTCCGCCATCGCGATGGGCTGCATGAGCTGCCATGAAATCCGGGTGAACAAAGACATCACCCGCGTAAAGCTCATCACCACGACTCCGCAGTCACTCTGCCTCACTTGCCACGCCGACAAAGACGTGGCGACGCTGAAAGGGACCGTACATCCGCCCGCCGTACGCGACTGCATCAAATGTCACGACCCGCATGTTTCCGACAACAAGAATCAGTTATTGAAAGCCGAGGCGGGAGAGAAAGGCAAGAACCTCTGTCTTGATTGCCACAATCAGGGAGTGAACGTCCCCGAAAAAGGCAGCCGCCACGCCGCCCTCGACATGGGATGCGGCACCTGCCACACGACCCACAAAGTTGGCGAAAAGGGGAAGCAGGAATTCGACAATCACCTGACCAAGGCCATCCCCGCGCTGTGCCTGGACTGCCACGACGTCAAGGACGCCGCGCTCATCAAGGCTCACCAGGGGCAGCCCTTCGCCACAGCTACTTGTACGCAGTGCCACGATCCGCACCAGTCGGCGCTGCCGAAGCTGATGCAGAAATTCACGCACCCGCCATTCGCCGACAAGACCTGCGAGATCTGCCACGCGCCTGCCAAAGACGGTAAAGTTGTCCTGACCAACACCGATTCGCGAGCGCTCTGCGCCACCTGTCACAGCGATCAGGTAGAGAAAATCGACAAAGCTAAAGTGCCGCATCCCGGAGCCCAGGGAGAATGCGTGGCGTGTCACAACCCGCATGCCGGCAAAACACCGGGCTTTCTGCAACCGGACCCGGTGAGCGCCTGTCTGGCTTGCCATACCGACCAAGCCGGCCAGTTCAAGAAGGCGTATCTCCATCAACCAGCCTTTCAACAGGGATGCGCGATCTGCCATGAACCTCACGGCGGCGACAACGAACATCTATTGCGCACCAGGAAGCCGGATACGCTGTGCCTTGAGTGCCACGGGCCCGACGCGCCGGCACCAAAGAAGCTCGAAGCCGAACACCTGATCACCATCTTGAATGGGAGCGTGAAACTCCCCGAAGATTACTTCAGCAAGAAGAAGGTGGTGGTGCTGCCCTTGAAGTATGGACGCGGGCATCCGATCGATGGGCACCCGGTTGCGGACATCCCCGATCCAGCCGACATCGCCAAATTGCGGGCGCAGATCAACTGCATGTCGTGCCACCAGCCGCATGCGTCGGCGCAGCCCAATCTGCTGGTGAAGGACCAGGCCAACAACTTGGCTTTCTGTGTCACCTGTCACAAGGATCTGACGAAGAGGTAGTGTGGATGAGGAGAAGGACGACCATGTCTGAAGTGAGGGGAAATTTGATTCGCAGTCGGATGGGCTGGCTGGTGCTTTGTCTTATGCTCGGCCTGACGCTCAGTGCGCCCAGTTCCGCGTTTGGCGACAAGAAAAAGAAGGCGTCCGCCGAACCCACGAAGATTCCGGTCATCGACTATTCCAATATCGTCTGGCCGAATCCGCCGGCCATCGCGCGCATCAAGTACCAGGCATTTTATGCGGCCGAGAAAATCTCACAGGTCGAGGTTGGGAGCAACACCAAGAAGGCGAAATGGATGGACCGCCTCGCGGGCACGCAGCCCCAGGCGGAAAGCGGCAAGGTTCTGTGGCAACTCGCCGAACCGTACGGCGTTGCGGTCGATTCCAAAAACAACTTATATGTGGCGGATCAGAAGGTGGGCGCCATCTTCATTTTCAACACCGAGACGCGCGACGTTGAACTGATCAAGAACAAGACGCAGGCGCACTTCGTGCGCATCATTGGGCTTGCCATGGACGACAACGATCGTCTCTTCGTTGCCGATCCCGGCCTGCGTCACGTCCTGGTATTCGATGCAAACCACAAGGCGGAAGACGTGATCACCGAGGGACTGGTCAGTCCGGGTTCGCTGGCCATCGATCGTGAGAACCGCCAGCTCTATGTTTCCGATATCGAGCTTGATCAGGTGCTGGTCTACGACGCGGACACGCTCAAACTGAAACGTAAGATCGGCACCACCGGACACAACCATGAACTCACCACCCCCGGAGATTTCGCCAAACCAACCGGGTTGGCGGTGGATCAGGAAGGCAATCTCTACGTTTGCGATACCCTGAACGATCGTATCGAGATCTTCGACGCCGACGGCAAGTTCATCAGTACCTTCGGGAAAAACGGCGATGGCCCGGGATACTTCGCGCGACCCAAGGGGGTGGCGGTGGATGGTGACGGCCATATCTGGGTGGCCGACAGCATGCAGGACCGGGTGCAGGTGTTCAATAAGGAATCCAGATTACTCATCTCCTTTGGTGGCCACGGCCTGCTCCCGGGCATGTTTCAGGGACTGGTCGGCATCACCGTGGACAAAAACAACCGCGTCTTCACCTCGGAGATTTACCCGGGTCGGGTGCAGCAGTTTCGTTATGTCACCGACGCCGAGGCCGAGCAGCTAAATAAGGAACGGGAAGCGCAACGCGAAAAGAAGGCGGGCGCATCGGAGAAAGACGCGCCACCGGCGGCTACCCCTGCTCCCCCAAGCAATACTCCGCAGAGTCGCTAGCCCTAGCGGACGCGGTTTTGCCCCGGTTGGACGGGGCAAAGCCCCGTCCCCACACAAACCTCGTAACGGGACGCAACAACCCAGCCAGCGCCGCAGTTTTGCCCTTGCCGCGCGCAACTGCTGCGTTTCGCAACACTTGCACTCGGTAACCGCCAGTAACCTATCCACTGCGGGATTTCACCACCCCGCGCTTCCAGTTGGTTGTTTTCCCCCAGTTCCCCACCCCCACCCAAATTGAAGCGCGACCGGTCAAGTAACGTTTTTATATTTAGAATCAGCGACTTACTTGAACTCTCGCGAGGTGAGCCGATCTGGTCGATTTCGGATAGCCAGTTGCACTAGCAAGGCCGAGAGGCGGTCGCGAAGAGTGCCCAGGCACAAAGCGCAGCCCAAGGCCTAAGCCTCTGAGAGTTTGTAAAGAGATCCACAAATCATGGAGGTTGTGAATTTTATGAAGAAAGCGATGTTGGTTGTAATGCTGGTTTTCGCATTCGCAGGGTTTATGATGGCGCAGAATTGGTCGTCAACCGTTGACGTCCTGGGTGCCCACAACAACCAGGGCCGCGGCTGCGCGGGCTGCCATGCTCCGCATAGCGGCTCGTTCGGTTCCGGTCACGGCGGCGGCGCCGATGCCGGTAGTTATGCATTGTGGGGCCAGGATGCCAGCCCACTGTATGGCAAGACCATTGCATTCGGCGATGCTGGGAGATACACGGAACTTCTGCCCGCCAACATCACCAGCGGGAGCCAGGAAGTCGGCGGCATTCTGCTCTGCCTGAGCTGCCACGACGGCCAAGTCACCCCGTCCAACATGATGACCAACAAATCTTACGAGCAGACGATTGGCTTGTTGACGAATACCACTTACGGAACGCAGCCGATTCCGACCCTGCTCGGCAATGATGGCACCACCGCGGGCAATTACACCAACGATCACCCGGTGGGCACCAACGCCACCATCAGCGACATGTCGGCCTTCGGCCTGACGTTCAATGGCACCAAGATGGTGTTAGGCCCTGGCACCCCGTATGCTCAGTTTGTAGCGAACTACGGTTACCCAGCGTTGGCACCTGGAAAGTGGTCGCAACCGTTCGGCGTTAACGGCGCGGGCAAACCCTACGTGCTCTGCACAACCTGCCACAATCAGCACGTGATGACCGTGTACACCTCCAGCGCATCGAGCCCGATCGTGGGCGACGGCGGCGGCAAGTACTATGCCACGTACTTCTTCGTAAACGGCCCCTATAACCCGAACCTTCAGGTTTACGGCGGCAATAGCGCGCCTTCGACAACGCAGTTTTGCCGTCAGTGCCACTTTGGCGAAGCGAACGAAGCTAACAATACCAACACCATCAAGACGCAATTCCAGTAGACAGCGCGGTGATACAAAAGGGGGGAGAGAATTTCTCCCCCCTTTTTTTTCGGATTCGGTTTTGGAAAGAATTCAGCAAGCGAGGAACTATGAAGTACCAACTCCCCATCTGCGGACTGCTTCTGATGGCGCTCTCGGCCGCTTCGGCCCAGGTCGCCTCCCATGCCCCGACCGCCGTCGCAAAAACGACTGCGCCTCAGGTGGCGCCCCTTCAGGTGAGCGACAAACCGGTGGCACGCGTAAATGGAGCCGTGCTCACCGATCGCGACCTGTTGCGTGAAATGTACACCATCTTCCCCTACGCCCAGCAGCACAATGGATTTCCCAAGGCGCAAGAAGCTGCCATCCGTCAGGGCGCGCTCGAAATGATCATCTTCGAGGAACTGGTGTACCAGGAAGCGGTGCGGCGCAAGCTGACCGTTCCGCCGGAGAAGCTCAATGGGGCGGAGTCCGATTTCAAGAAGCAGTTCAACAGTCCCGACCAGTACCAGCAATACCTGCAGACGGAAATGCACGGCTCGGAGCAGCAACTGCGCCAGCAGATGAAGCGCTCGCTGCTGATCGAGCAACTGCTGAAGAGCGACGTCGAAAACAGGTCTGCGGTGTCGCTGGCCGAGGTGAAGGCCTATTACGACAAGAACCCGGCGAAATACCTGCAGCCGGAATCGTTCAGTTTTCAGAGCATTTCTGTGATGCCGCCTCTCAAACCGACGGCGGCGCAGGCTCAAGAAGCTCAGAAAAAAGCTGAAGGCGCATTGCGCCAAGCCAAGGCGACCAAGAGCTATCAGGACTTCGGCCTGCTCGCGGAAAAGATCTCGGAAGACGACTTCCGGGTGAACATGGGCGACCACAAAGTGATCGGGCGCGACAAATTGCCGCCGCAAATTGTGAAAGCCTTCTCGGCCATGCAACCCGGGCAAGTCAGCGGATTGATCCAGATTGAGTCGGCGTACACCATTGCCCGCCTGAATGCTCACAACCCGGCGAAGAAGAAGAGCCTGGAGGAAGTGAAAGGCGATCTGAAAGTGGAGTTGCAGAAGAGCAAGTACGAGAAGCTGCGGTCGGGCCTCGCCAAGCAACTACGAGCCAAGGCGAAGATCGAAGTAAGCTAGGTCGTAACTTAGGACAGCCGTCCCCGACTGCCCAAGCGCGTGCAACTCGCTTCGGTTTCGTTTGTTCATCGGTTCCCCAGTCAAGAGCGGCGGGGCTTCGCCCCGCCGGACAGCCGAGGGCGGGTGTCCCTAAGCGCCCCATTGAGGCTTTCGACTCGCCCAGCGGGTGATATCCCGCACTCTGGTAATGGTCCGGCACCATGAACCCGCCTCCGTTCGAAGTAACTCATTTATTTTCAACATTGTACCTGAGTTCCCAGATCGCCACCTTTGGCAATCGTTGTGCCCCTTAGAGGTCAGTTAACCCCGGTTTTTGAGCCTCTGGCGGGAAGGGTAGCAGTTCCATGAAGGTCGCGAATTGTATCATCGCGCTGACGGTTCTGGTGATGGCTCAACTAGCGACGGCGCAGCCGCAGCAGTCGCTTTCGGTGGGCGAGAACACGAAGCTGAACGCCGGCGCTTTGTTCACCTTTGGCTACGCGGGAGCCTACGGAGACGAGATCCCGTCCAACCACGGCTTGGATTTTGGCGTCGACGGCAGGCTTTCAGGCTCCTACTACAATCCTAATTTCATTTCGTTCACGGCCACACCCTACTACAACCAGTCAAGATCTGATTCCAGCTATCAATCCATTACCGGGGCCAGCGGGGTCGACGCTTCGGCAAATTTTTTCTCCGGCAGCAATTTCCCCGGGTCGTTCAGTTACCACTACGATGACAACAGCACCGGCACATTCGGCTTGAGCGGACAACCGAACTTCACCACCTATGGCAAGAGTCAGGGCTTCGGCATCAACTGGAGTGCATTGCTTCCCGACTGGCCAACGCTGTCAGTGGGCTATTCCCAAGGCAGCGGCCATAGCACGCTCTACGGCACCGACCAGGAAGCCAATTCCAGCACGCGCCTGTTTAACGTGCACTCCAACTACCAGATTTCCGGATTCCGCCTTACTGGTTATTTCGATCACAACAGCTTGGACTCAAAATTCCCCCAGTTTCTCGCCGGCCAAGAAGCCGTCCAGGATTCCACCGGCCACGATTTCGGTTTCGGCGCACAGCACAGCCTACCGCTAAATGGGTCGTTTAATGCCAGTTACAATCGAGCGTCGGCCAGAAACGATTTCGTAACCAACACGGGGCAGAACTCGGGCACCTCGAGTACGTCAAATTACACGGACAGCAATGAAACTGCGAACGCCAATTTTCGCCCCACGACAAAACTGAGCTTGAATATCACCCAGAACTACACTGACAATTTGAACGGCTACGTGCTGCAGAATCTCGGCCTCAACGGAGTTCCCCCGCCAGGAGTGAATTTGGGGTCGGGGTCCTATTCGTCGACGTTGGGTGGCGGTGCGATCTATCAGTTTACAAGCTTCCTGTCGGCACAGGCCCAAGCCACTTACTACAATCAGCACTACTTCGGGAACAGCTATTCGGGCGAGTACTTGAGCGGCACGTTGAACTACGGCAAAAGGCTCTTCGACATGTTCACCTTTTCCGCCTCGGTGATCGACAGTTCCAACGGCCAGGGCCAAAACGCACTGGGATTCATCGGCAACGTCAACTTCTATCGCCGTTTCGGACGCTGGCAGACGTCGGGCCAATTCAGCTACGCGCAGAACGTGCAGACGCTGCTGATTACTTATACAAGTTCCTACTACCGCTACAGCGCGAACGTAAGTCGCCGTTTGCCGGGCGGCATTACTTGGATCGCGGCGTTCAACGGAAACCAAAGCGGCTTGACCAAGTTTCAGGGTACGACGAGCCACAGCGAGGGCTATTCCACTTCCCTGAGTACGCGCCGGTTGGCCCTCAACGCTCTCTATACGGAATCCCGGGGAGTTTCGCTGCTGGGGGCCGGAGGCCCAATCACGCCGGATCCGACGCCGGGCCTCACCGATTTCATCCTCTTCAGCGGTTCCAGCTACGGCGGCGGGGTTTCCGTTACACCGTTAAGGCGGCTCTCGATTTCGGGGAGTTTTAACCGCGCGATCAGCAATACCATCGCCGCCTCGACCTCCCACAACAACATGGAGATCTTCAACGCCCAGATGCAGTACCATCTGAGACGGATCGGGTTGCAGGCGGGATATACTCGCTTTACGCAAGGCATCAGCGCAATCGGCACGCCCGTCAACAGCACGACGTATTTTGTCGGGATGACCAGATGGTTCGACTTCTTCTAACCAGGCGGGGCAAATCAGTGCGCGGCAAATCAGTATTGTGCAAATCAATGTTGTGGGCGGGACTAGCCGTCGCCGGCCTGGCAGTTCTGCTGGCCACGCCTGCCGGGGCTTCCAAGCGTTCGAAGGACGCTTTGCAGGGTACTCTCAGCCCGCCGCCTCCGGATTTGCTGCTCGACGGCGGGCGCAAACTTTCCTTTGAGCGCAGCTTCAGCCTGGAGCGCGAGGTCAAGCCCAAGCGCAGTTTCTGGACGCGGGTCGTGGACGTGATCGCGGGCCAGCCCGATTTCCACTACCTGGTCAGCCCCTACAGCGTGGTCACCGACTCCCGCGGACGCATCATCGTCACCGACGTGGCCGCTGCCGGAGTTCACATCTTCGACTTCACGCAGCAAAAATATAAGTTCATTACGCGCCGCGACGCCGGCAAAGATCCGATGCTCACGCCCCAGTGCGTGGCGGTCGACGCGCAAGACAACATCTACGTGACCGATTCCCAGGTCGGCAAAGTGTTCGTGTTCGATGCCAACGGCAAATACCGGCGCGCCATTGGCAGTCTGAAAGGTGGCGAGGGCTATTTCAAACGTCCCACCGGAATCGCCGTGGATTCGGCGGCACAGCGCATCTACGTCACCGACACGCTGCGCAACAAGATCTTCATGATGGATATGCAGGGCAGCGTGCTTCAGACCATCGGCAAGACCGGTACGGGAGAGGGCGAGTTCAACTTCCCAACCGAACTGCGGCTGAATGGCTCGGACTTGGTGGTGGTGGACGCCATGAATTTCCGGGTGCAGGTGCTCGACCGGTCGGGCGCATTCCGCTATGCCATTGGCAAGGTCGGAGACGGGGCAGGATGGATGTTCCGGCCGAAAGGGATTGGCTTCGATTCCGAAGCGCATCTCTATGTCGTCGATGGACAATGGGGAATCGTACAGGTCTTCGACCACGACGGCCGCTTGCTTTATTACTTCGGCCGGAAGGGGACGGGGGCAGGCGAGTTTCAACTGCCGACCGGGCTGCAGATTGATAACCAGGATCGCATCTACGTTGTGGATTCCTTTAACCGGCGCGTCCAGGTATTTCACTACTACGGTATCACCCAGCAGGCGGACGGGAGGAAACAGTGAAAGCGGGGGAGATCCTGTCGCTGGCTTGCGCGGTGTTCGCGATGATGATGGTGGCGCATTGTTTCGGGATGGCGCAGGTGAACGGCGATGTGCTCGGCATGCACAATCTGACGCCGGCAAGTGGAGCGTCGGTCTATTCGCAGGGCAGTCTCGGTTGCACTTTCTGTCACGCTCCCCACAGCGGATTGGGAGGTGTCACGCCCATTTGGAACCAGAAGTTGTCAACGCAAACCTACACACCCTATAACAGTACGACCTATTCCCAGCAAGGCAACACCCAGCCGACGCTCGGAGTTACGAGCAGTCTCTGCCTGAGTTGTCACGATGGCACGGTGGGAGTAGGACAGTCGGCGGCCTATGGTCCGCTCCCCACGGTGGGCTCCTTGAACAGCGTCGATTCTTTCGGGACGACGTTGACCGGTTCGCACCCTTTCAGTCTGGTGACTCCGCTGAAAGACGCGGCCAATCTGGTGGCGTCGCTGGTGTCGCAGGGCAAGACCGCCGATCCGACGGGGGCGGTGAAGCTCGTAGCCGGCAATATCGAGTGCACCAGTTGTCACAGCCCCCATGTGCAGGGGATCGACAAAATCGCGCAGAATTTCCTGGTCCGCGACAGCTCGAATGCGCAGATGTGTCTGGCCTGCCATGATCCGAACCGGGTAGTGCAAGGGCAGGTCAACCCGCTGACAGGTTTTACGGGAAGTATTCATCAGGCCGCGACCAACCAGGTTTCTCCGGATGGTCACGTGGGTTCTTATCCGACGGTGGGAGTGAATGCCTGCAGCTCCTGTCACATGTCGCATGATGCGGTGGCGCCGGCACGACTGCTGCGCCCGGCCACACCGGCGTCTCCAGGAAACGATTCGGTGACGCAGGATTGCATGACGTGTCACGCCGGGGGCACGTACGTGTCGCCCGCGCCGTTGAACATTATGGCCGAGGTGGCGAAGACCGGACATCCCTTGCCCTCCGGGAATAATTTCCACGATGCAGCCGAAGCGGTGCTGTTGAACAACAACCGTCACGCCACGTGCGTCGATTGCCACAACGCTCATGCCTCGAATCAAGTGACGCAATTCACCGTGCCGCCAACGCTCCGTCCTTCGCAGGCGGGTGTAACCGGAATCAGCGCGCTGGATGGGGTCACCGTGCTTACGCCGTCGATCAATCAGTACGAAAATTGTTTACGCTGCCACGGCACGAGCATAGGCAAGCAGCGGCTGATCATCTACGGTTATGCACCGATGCGCGTGGTTTCGGCGCCAGATCCGCTGAACATCATTCCGGAATTCGCTGTCACGGCAACGTCGAGCCACCCCGTGACCCATGATCGAACCAGTTCGTTGCCGCAACCCAGTCTCCTGCTGAACCAGCTGAATCAGAATGGAACGGCATCGGCGCGAGCGATGGGAACGCGCGTCTTCTGTACCGACTGCCATAATAGCGACGACAATCGTGAGTTCGGCGGCGCCGGCCCGAACGGTCCCCACGGATCGAACAACTCGCACATCCTTGAACGCAACTATCAATTCAGCCAGGCCGCAGTGCCGGGCGGGGTGGTCACGAACCTATTCCCCAATCCCGACCTGAGTTTCACTGGGCCGTATGCGATGTGCGCGAAGTGTCACGACCTGACCCAGATCGTCGCCAATACCGGCTTCACGCAGCACAGCCTGCACATATCGCAGTACGGCTTCAGTTGCTCGGTATGCCACACGGCTCACGGAATGGGCGCAACTTCCCCCACCATCACTGGAGAGCGGCTGGTAAATTTTGACGCCAACGTAGTGGGAGAAAACAACGGCGCTCCGATTGCCTACAACCGCAGCGGCAATACATGCACGCTGATGTGCCACTCGGTTGCCCACAATGCAGATGGCTCGGTTGGAGCTGCCGCCACGAAAAAGACCAAATGGCCCACCCGAAAGTAGAGCCGGAAGTCATGCCGCACATTGGCGTCGTTCAATTTTGGATGCGCGAACAGAAATCTTCACTTTCCCCGGCCTGACGTTATCCGCCGCAAGCTGCTTAACGTTTTGCCTTGGGGACTTCCAGGGCTGGATCACAATGGGTTTGAGGACGCGGTTAGGCCCACGAAATCATATCCGATCCAGCCCTGTTTCGTCAGTAAATGACGAACAAGTACCGGCGTCTCGGAGAGCCGCCGGATTTTGCGGCACATGGCATCCGACTAAGAAAGAATGACGACATCAACTGACATGGAAAAGCCCGTTCGTGGTTGGCACTTCTGGACGCCGCGCATTGCCACGTCAGTCTTCGTGCCCGTGCTGTTACTCGGCATCGCGGAAGTGGCGTTACGAATGTTTGGTGTTGGATTTCCGACCGACCTTACCGTACCGTGCACGGTGCAGGGACGGCCCGCCTCTTGCTATAACCTGTTCTTCCCTGCTCCGTTTTTTCCTCCGGGCATGATCAAGACACCGCAGGCGTATGCGATTCCAGCGGAGAAACCGCGCGGAACCTTCCGCATCTTTGTGCTCGGAGAATCCGCGGCCATGGGAGATCCCGATCCCGCCTATGGATTCAGCCGCTACCTGGAGGTGATGCTCCGGGAGCGCTTCCCTTCCATGAAGTTCGAGGTGGTCAATACAGGCAGCGTCGCAATCAACTCCCACGTTCTGTTGCCGATCGCCAAAGGGTTGGCGGACCAGCGCCCGGACTTGTTCATCCTCTACTCGGGCAACAATGAAGTCGTCGGGCCTTATGGTCCCGGCACCGCGCTCACATCCTCCGGCATGAGCCTCCCAGTCATCCGCACCAGCATCTTCGTTCGCTCCACCCGTATCGGCCAACTGCTCACCAAGCTGGGGACGCAAAAGCGGGAATGGGGCGGGATGGAAATGTTTCTCGACAAGCAAGTCCCCGCGCGCTCGCCGCTCATGCAGCATGCGTATGCGAACTTCGAAAGCAATTTGCGGGACACGATCGCCGTCGCTCGTCGCTCGGGCGCACGGGTCATCGTCGCCACGATTGCCACGAATCTGAAAGATTGCGCCCCGTTCGCATCCTTGCATCGCGAGGATTTAGGGCAGGATGGTTTGCGTTCCTGGACGGCGCTGGTGCAACAAGGCTCCGACCTCGAAAACGGCAGGTCGTACGCGGAGGCGTTAAAAGCATATCTCTCCGCATCGCAGATTGACGACCAGTACGCCGAGCTCGAATTCCGGATTGCCCGCTGCCTGTGGATGCTCGGGGATTACCGCGCGGCCCGGGAACATTTTCTTCGCGCCCGCGATCTCGACACGCTGCGGTTTCGCGCGGACAGCAAAATCAATGCCATCAATCGCGCGGCAGCTGCTTCCTCAGGCGCCGAACTGGTGGACGCCGATGACATCTTCGCCAAGGAGAGTCCAAACGGAATCGTGGGCAGCGAGCTCGTTTATGAGCACGTACACCTGACTCCCGAGGGCAACTACCTTCTGGCGCGTAGCATGTTCCAGCAGATCGCGAGCAAGCTGCCGCGGGAGACCGGGCAAGCCCCGTCTCTACCGGGCGGCGATGTCCCTTCTCAAACCGAATGCGAGCAACTGCTGGCGTTCACCAATCATGACCGCCTCCGGATCACCAGGGATATGTTGCAGCGGCTACAGAGACCTCCATTCACCAATCAAGTGAACCACTCGGATCAGGTCTTGCGGTTGACGATCAAGACGAGCGTCCCCGACGAAAGTCCAGACGAGACGACCGTCGAGTATCAATGGGCGATCAGGAAAAAGCCGGACGACAGGATCCTGCATTACAAATTTGGCCTGTTCCTCTTCGACTACGACCGCGCCGCAGCGGCAGAGCAATTGCGCCTATCTCGGCCGTGGGATGGCTTCCCGGTTTTCGCTCCCGACGGTGCGCTGATCTGATAGACCTGCGCAGTCCTCGATTTGCCATCGTTCAAAACTTTCGGTACATGAACTGAGCCGCGTCCGCGCCGCGAGTGTGCGTCACGAATACAACGAGAAGCAACGCCAACACGTATAGAGGCGGGATCCAAAACCAGCGATTGCGCGCAATAACGGCGATGATTCCTGGACGGGCGCGGGCTTCAGTCTCGACCGAATACCGATCCAGCGCCGCGATCACCAACAGCACCATCCCATATCCGACTGCCAGAGCCGCCACCAGGAGATAAAGACTTCCGCTGAGAAAGTGTGAAGAATAGCTTGCCGGCGACACGACCGCCGACAGCATCTGCCGCGCCTCGACCGGCGAATTGGCACGGAAGAAGATCCATCCCAGGCTGACGAGAGCAATCGTTGTGACCCACGAGATCGGCGTCCAGACGGCCGCGGGAGGCGTCCAGTCGAATTTGCGTTGCACTTGCTGTACCTGACGATGCAGGACCAGCAGCACGCCGTGATAACAGCCCCAGAGCACGAAGAGCACGCTGGCTTTGTGCCACAACCCGAACAGGATCATCGAAACCACGAGCACGAGATTTCGCCACCACATCTCGCGGCGGATGACTGCCAGCGGAAGAAAAACGTAGTCGCGAATCCAGAACGACAGTGACATGTGCCAGCGCGTCCAGAAGATCGACGGACTTGTCGATTGAAATGGGCGAGCGAAGTTCTCAGGCACGGTGAATCCCAGCGCTCCGGCAACGCCGATTGCGATGTGTGAGTAGCCGGCAAAATCGAGGAAGAGCTGCAATCCATAGCCCAGCGCCAGGCACCAGACGTCCGCGCCACTCCAGTGCGTGGCATGATCGAAGGCGGAGTTGACGCCATCGCCCGCGAGAATTCCCTGCCCCAGCAACTGCGCCAACTGCATCATCAACACGCCCGTGGCGATGCGACTGAACCCGCTTCCGATGTCGTGCGCAGGTGTAGTTTGTTCGGAGCGAAATTGCGGAAGCATTTCGGGCATGCGGCAGATCGGTCCCGAGATCACGACCGGAAAGAAGACCATATACAGCGCAAATTCGAAGAATGACGGGTCGAGTTCCTCGCCCCGGTAAAGGTCAAACAGATAGCTCATCGCCTGGAAGGTCCAGAATGAGATGCCCAATGGCAGGGCAAGATGCGCGAATTTTTGCAACGAGGATAGCGGGATGCTGACCGCGATTTCCGGGAGGTACTTGAAACTGCCGAGCAGCGCCAGGTTTAATAGAATGCCGACAGACAGAACGAGCCCGGAAGGCTTTCGCTGAAGCCATTTCCCCAACAGGAAGTTCATCACCGTGGAAGTGAGCAGGACGACCGCGAACCAGCGTCCCCAGGTGAGATAGAGCGCGTAACAGCCGAGCAGAAGAACAGGCTGGCGCACTGCTCGCGAGCGGACTTTGGCAAAGACCACTACGCATAGCAAGAAAAACAGAATATATAGGATGCCTCGAAACAATGTTCCTCACCTAACTTATGGAAGCGAATTCACCAGCGACTGAAACGAGCACTTCAGGCCTGCAAGGCATTATTGCGTATTCGTGATGCTCGCGCATATGTTCTCTCGCATACCGCCGCACGCCTTGACTCTCTCACCCGCTACAATGACCTGCATAGTGACGACCGGCAGCGTGACCAGATTTTCCAATCTCATCGACGCACTCGCCGCCGCTCCCGGCAAGCGTCCATTTGTTACGGCCTGGATCGACGAAGACGAGCGCGAGGCCGTTACTTTTGCCGAGTTTCGGCGCCGAGCACGCTCGCAAGCGAAAGTGCTGCACGACCAAGGCGTAACCGCCGGCGATCGTGTGATCATCATCATGCCGCAGAGCATTCCGGCGATGACGACCTTTGTCGGGGCGATGATGCTGGGCGCGGTTCCCGCCTTCCTTGCCTATCCCAATTTCAAGGTCGAGGCTTCCAAGTACCGTTCCGGACTGGCGGGCGTAACCGCAAACCTCAAGGCCAAGGTCATCGTCATCGACCTAGAATTCCCCGACGACATGCTCAGCCACGTGTCTCTCAGCGAGGGGACGCGGCTGCTTCGCGCCAGCGACTGCAGGGGTTCGGATGGAGATGACGAACAGCCTGCCTTGAAGATTCATGCCGAGAGCTTGGCGTTCATCCAGCATTCGGCCGGCACGACTGGACTTCAGAAGGGCGTGGCTCTTACTCATGCCGCCGTGCTGAACCAACTCGAAAACCTGGCACATGCGCTAAGCATTAACCAAGCGAAGAGCGACGGAGCGACGGACTGCGTTTACAACTGGCTGCCTCTCTACCATGACATGGGATTGATTGCCTGCTTCATGCTGCCCATGGTTTGCCACATGCCGGTCGTGATGCAGTCGCCGCTCGACTGGGTGATGCATCCGGAAACCATGTTGCAGATCATCAGCGAGTACAAATGTACTTTGGCATGGATGCCGAACTTTGCTTTTCAGTTCGTTCCACGGCGGACGCCGCCGGGCCGGTGGGCGCAGTACGATCTCTCGTCGGCTCGCGCACTGATCAATTGCTCGGAACCGGTCCGGTTCAGCAGCATGCAGGAGTTCCAGAATGCGTTCTCCGCTATTGGATTGAAGAGCGGGGCCCTGCAATCCTCGTACGCAATGGCCGAGAACGTTTTTGCCGTGACCCAATCGGACATCAACCGGCCATCGGGTCCGCCTCGCCTTTGGGCAGACGGTCCCGAATTTCGCGGACGTCATCTCATCGTCGCGGTTGCGGAAGGCACGCCGGGCGCGGTCTCTTTTACCTCGTCGGGCCGGTTGCTGCCCGGCAACGACGTTAGGATCGCGTTCGATTCCGGCGCACTCCTCACTTCCGGTCAGGTCGGCGAGATTCTGGTCAAGAGCGACAGCCTGTTTACGGGCTACTACAACCGTCCCGATCTCACTGCCCAGGCGATCGTCGATGGCTGGTACCACACCGGTGATCTCGGCTTTACCCTGGAAGACGAACTCTATGTGGTGGGCCGAAAGAAAGACCTGCTCATCGTCGGCGGCGAAAACTTTTATCCGCAGGACATCGAGGAAATCGTCGGCAGCCACCCCGCTATTCATGATGGCCGCGTCGTCGCGATGGGTGTGTACAATCCCGATCTTGGAACCGACGACATCGTCGTGGTTGCGGAAGTAGAAAGCGAAGAGCTTCTCGTAAGTGCGATGGAGATCGAACAAGAGATCCGCAACCTGGTCGTGGTCGGAATCGGAGTGGCAGTCCGGACGATCTTTCTGAAACCTCCAAAATGGATTGTGAAGAGCACAGCCGGCAAAGCAGCGCGTTCCGCCACGCGCGACAAATTGCTGAACGAACATCCGGAACTTAATGTCGAGTCTTAGGAGAGGGCATTCGCATGACCACGGAAGCACGGCAAATGATTGAACACATTCTCGGGCTGATCCGAAAGCCCGGCTTGACTATCGACGAGAACACGCCCCTCGTTTCCTCCGGCTTGATCGATTCGATGGCACTGGTAGATCTGTTGCTGAAGCTCGAAGATCTCACGCACAGGCGCATCCCGCCCGGGAAGGTGCAGCCGAAAGACCTGGACACGGTGGCCACGATGTTCACGACCGCGCAGCGCGTGGGGAAATTGCGGAAGTAGAAATGGTTCCCCAGACGCGGCAAGCCGCGTCTCTACAGAAAAGTCTTATTGCAGCGGCTTTGCCGGAGTCCCCGGTTTGACGCCAGAGTGTTTCTTGGCCTGCGCCATCAAATCCAGAACCTTGTCTTTGGCTTCATAGTTCGGGTTCGTGTCCAGCAACTTTTGCCAGGTGGCGGTTGCTTTGTCGATATCCATCTTGCCCTGCCACTCGACGATACCCAGATTGAACAGAGTGTTTGGCTTATTAGGTTCGTACGAAAGTGATTTCTGGAATTCCGCGATGGCGGTATCGGCGTTGCCGGTGTACCAATAGGCAGTCGCCATATCGGTACGAACGCCGGTGTTCTCTGGCTGCACCTTGAGCGCGCGCTGGTAGTAATCGATAGCTGTGGGGAACAGCTGGGCGTCGTAATAGACATTGCCGATGTTTTCCAGAAGTCCGGCATTGTTCGGATCTGCCTTCAGCTTCTCGATCAGCGGAGCAACTTGCGTGTCGGCCATTTTCTGCATCTCAGCCGGGGTTGGAGTTGGGGCGCCCGCGTTGGCATTCCCCATAGCCGGTGCCGATGCGCTCGGCATCTCCGTCGCGGCGGCCGCTGGACTCTTGGATCCGTGGATAAACCAGCCGCTGGCGATTCCCACCAGCAGGCAGATCACCGCCAGGGTGTAAGCCTGCACGCTGGTCCATTGGTCGATCGTAGTAGGAGTGGAAGTTGCTCGATTTGTATCCGTCATTCTCAGTGCTCCTTTGAATCATTTAGCCATTGAATCATTGAATCATTTGGTCATTGAATCAACGATCCTTGCCCCAATGACTCAACGCCTGAATGACGAAATGACTCCGCTAGCTCTTGCCCTGCATCTGGACGTCGGCCATCAATTTCTGCACCGTGGCTTTGCGCTCGGCGCTCAATTGCGGATTCGATTTCAACAACTCCTGCCAAGCCGCCACGGCTCCCTTGCTGTCCTGTTTTCCTTGCCACTTGATCATGCCGAGGTTGAACAACGAGTTGGCGTCTTTGGGGTCATAGTGCAGCGCCTGCTGGAGTTGGCTGATCGCTCCGTCGACATCGCCGTTGTAGTACAGGCATGAAGCCAGCTCGGTGCGAATGGCGACATTCTTCGGATCGGCTTGCACGACTCTGCCGTAGTAGTCGCCCGCTTCCTTGAACTGGTGGGTGGATTTGTAGATGTTTCCAACCTGTATGAGCAGATCGCTGTTGTTCGGATCGCCCTTCAGCTTTTCCAGCAACGGTGCGGCCTTCTTGTCGGCCATCTGCTTCATTTGTTCCAGGCTGGGCATGTTTCCAGCCATATGGCCTGCGGGTGCGGCGGCCTCGGCTTGGGCCGTGGGTTGTGCCGGAGCCGCCGGCGATTGCGATCCGCGGAACAGGTATCCGATCGCCAGCCCAACCACGAGGCAGATTGCGGCCATCGCGTAAACCTGCTTAGCCTGCCAAGCGGATACGGCCGCTGGTTGCGTGGTCGGTTCATTCGCCATCCCTTGCTCCCCCTAGTCCTGACTGCGCTCTAAGCCCATCTCCGACTTGACATCGAGGCGATCAGAGCGCTTTCCCCGCAGCATGAGTGGGCGTTGACGCCCCCCTGAATTTTCTAATTTACCTTAAAGGCGGTGGAAGAGATGGGCAGCATTCGCCATCACTGGAGAATGTGATGGCGGTCACACGCGCGGCACCCCTCTTGCGGGCTTGCATGACAACTGGACGACTCACTGGTAGCTGAGCGGAGCAGAGGCCACGCTCTCAACGGATTGGGCTGCTTCTTTGATTGACCGTCCGTTGGCGCAGTTGCAAGGCAGTGTTGTTATTGGGGTCGATCTGCAGCGCCGCCGCCAATCTCATCTCGGCGGTTTCGTAGTCCCCGAGGTCCAACAGTATCTGCCCGGAATGGATCAAGCATGAAAGTGCCATGTCTTTGCTGTCGGCAAGACTCCCTGCGAGCTGATACTGCTCCAGGGCATCTTGAAGTTGATGCCGATTGAGCAGGATTACTGCCATGTTGTAATGGCAGGATGGGTAATTCGGAAGGAATATGCACGCTTCTCTGTAGTGCAGAAAGGCCTCATCAATCCGGCCAGAGAAAGCCAGGTCATCCGCAAGAAACTCTTCGAGTCCAGGGTCCGGTCGTCCGGCAACGATGGCCGCCTGCGTAAGCAGCTTCACGCCGTTCTGCCAATATTGCAGGTAGTGGGTAGTGGCCGCCGCCAATGCCAAAATCAGGCACAGTGCAGCCACCGCGGGCACCAGCCGCGGGATGGCGATCGAAGAGACTACGTCGCATAAGCCCCAGGCGATGATGATGAAAAGGCCGATGCAAGGAACGTAAGCGTAACGGTCGGCCATTGCTTGGCGGCCGACCTGAACAATTCCGATTACAGGAAGCAGCGTGGTAACAAAGAGAAACCATCCCATCGCAAGGTAGCGAGCGCGGGGAAAGTACAACACCGCCATGGTGATCGCTACCAAGATCACTGTCGCTGCCATGACGTCGGACCACGGCAAGGAGTGCTCCGGGTGGGGGTAAAAGACGGCCAGCCTGGCGGGCCAAACTGTTTTCCCCATGTAGGCCACGTAAGACACGATGGCATTTCCCAGGCGTTCGGAGAGCGGCACTGCCGATGAGTCTGCCACGGCACCGCCAGCACGCTGCGCAAGCATGGTTACAACGGAACTCGCTGCGGCCATCAACAGCAATGGAAGCTTCTCCACCGACAACCGCACCCACTTACGTCGAAATGGAAGATCCTCGTACCGTTCCAAGGGCCAGTAGTCGAGAAGCAGCAGGATGAGTGGGAGGCTCACGGCCATGGGCTTGGACATCAGAGCCAGCGCAAAGGCGGCGACGACGACCGTGTAGTTCTTCCACTCGGGCCGCTGAACGTACCTGCCATAGGCGGCAATCGTGAGCAGCGAAAAAACGGTGCAGAGCAGACTTTTTCTTTGCGCCACCCAGGCGACCGTTTCCACGTTCAGCGGGTGCACGGCAAAGAGTGCGGCCACCAGAAAACTGCGCCACACCGCGCCGGTGGCCCTTTGCAGCAGCAAAAACAACAATAGAACGTTGGCGGCATGGAGCGCGACATTGACTAAGTGATGAGGTCCGGACTTCAGGCCAAACAGTTGACAATCCGCCATGTGCGAGAGCCACGTGAGGGGATGCCAGTTCGCCTCATGGAAACTGGTAAAAGCCCAAACGACATTGCCGGGATTCAACCCTGTGTTGACATGAATGTTCCGGGTGACATATCCGCTGTCATCAAACGCGAGGAACTCGTGATGCGCGACCCGGCCATACAACAGCAGAGTGGCAAGCACGAGCAGGGTGCCCAGCAGAATCGGTTTCTGGCGCAGATGGCCAATCCATCGCTCAGGGGGAGCGGCACTCACCTGTGTGAGGTCTATCATGCTATCCAAGCTCTGCAGGCTGCCGCAACCATCGCGCCCTTGGAGGGTTCGCCGCCTCAGACCGCCAACGCGTCGACGAAGCGATCGCAGAGTGTGGTCTCCAGGTTGTAGTTGTTCACCTCAACCGGCGCCGTCAGGAATGGCTGCAGGATTTCAACGACCTGGGGATAGAACCCTCGCTCATAACGCTCGGCATCATACCTGGTTGTCCACAAACTGACGGCCAACACCTTCTCCGCTCTCGTCTTCTTCTGGAAAAAGGGAAGAATTTCCAGGAAGCCAATCTGCTTTTTGAGGATGGGCAGGACTTGGTCATTGACCACCTTCACAAACTCTTCTTTCTTTTCCAGTTTCACTTCGAAGGTAAGAATGCGGGCAAACATGGTAGCGCTCCTTTTCGTTGTGCGATCACGTGGTTCTGTGACAACGGGTTCCAAGCCGAGCCGAAGCTTACTCTTACACCGAGCCTTACTCTTACAGTGACCGACTTTCTCAGGCTGTGACGGGTGACCGTCAGCGCCGTGCACTAGGTCACAAAACCCAATTCCATCAAGCTACCATACGAAGCTAAACCCGGCGGTGAGAAGTAGGCCGAAGACCAGCGCATGGACCATTTCCGTCCAGCCCAAGCGGCGCACCACGATGGGCTGTGGCCTTTTCGCGAACCAAGCGAAGCCACGAAACAAGATCGGGGCGAAGGCAAGCAACGCCAATTCCGGTATCCACTTGAAATGGGATGCAAGCGCCAACAGCCCGCCGAGCAGGATGTGTCCCGCCAGGAAACTCCAGCCCACCGCGAACTTCTGGCTCCATCCCGCAGCGCGCGCTCCCCGAATTCTGAGCCACACAAAATGGATCTGGTCGGCAGCGAACAGCCAGTTGACCAGCCATAGTGCCCATGCTCTCGAATCAAGCCGCCCCGTGGCCACGCAGTATGCGGCGGGTGCGGTCGAGGTCAACGCCAAGGCGCCCACCACTTCCGCCGCCATTCTCGTCGTGCGTCCCATTTTTTTCAGAAGTATTTGCGCGACGAAGGCAACGCCGGCAATCATTCCAAGCCATATCAGCTCGCGATTTTTTCCTTGCCAGAAAAGCACGCTCAGGCTAAGTGCGGCGATTGAGCCCAGCGGCAGCAATACATTGCGTACGAGTTGGCGCTCCTCTGGTGTCTGCGCATGCACGGCGCTGGTGCCGAGCCAACTCTCGGCCGGCGTTCTCAGCCAAAACAGCGCCAGCACTGCCGTCGTCAAGAGCACAACCGGAGCGACGCGTCCCCCAGCCAGTAAGCCAACCACTGCCCCTGTCGCCAAGGGAACCAGCAGCATTCCCCACGCTCCGTGCTCGCGAGGCACGACTAGCGCGCGCCTACGTGCTTTCTGCGGAATCGTTTGCGGGATGATGAGCTTGGTTGTCCCTTCGCTTGCATTGCAACCAGCCCTTGGAGCGGTTGGTATTTCGAGCTGTGGTAGACCCGTCTGCATGGCTCAGGCAACTCTACAATCAGGGTCGCAAAATGGACTCCGGGGCACGGTGACAAACATCACCATTGCGAGTGACTACGATCACACCCGCCTGGAATGAGATGAATAGATCGTTTTAATTCAATCACTTGCGCTCTTTGTCTTTACAGATAAGCCGGTTCCGACATAGATTGAATATCAACAGTGTGGGGAATGGAGGTTCATGTCGCGATCTTCCTCTGATGAAGACGAGGGCTCCCTCTCGGCCTCAGCCAAGACCATGGTTGAAGTCCTTCTTGCCAGTGAACTCCTCGAAACCCTTCCGGATGCCATCGTCGCCGTCGACCGCGATGGAACTATCGTTCAAATTAATTCGCAAGCACAAGCGCTATTTGGATACAGCCGCAGCGAGTTAATTGGCCAGAAAGTGGAGATGCTCGTGCCTGAGAGCTTTCGCCGCCAGCACCACCATCATCGCGAGAACTTCGCGGAAACTCCGAAGACTCGTCGGATGGGCGCGGATTTGGATCTCTACGGAAGACGGCGCAATGGCTCGGAATTCCCGGTAGAAATCAGTCTCAGTCCTGTCTCCACGGAGAATGGAACGTTCGTCTTGAGCGCGATCCGCGACATCAGCGATCGAAAGAGAATCGCAGAGGAACTGCGCCGCGCCAATGAAGAACTGCATCGCCGAACCACCGAGCAACTTGGTGAATACCGGTCGCGCCTGGCCTCGATTATCGATTCCTCCGAAGACGCCATCATCAGCAAAAACTTGGATGGCATCATTGCGAGTTGGAACAAGGGAGCCGAGCGTCTCTATGGTTACACGCCAGAAGAGGCCGTCGGGAAGCACATATCCCTGCTGGCTCCCAGGGACCGTCAGCACGAAATCCCCGAGATCCTGCAGAGAATTGCGGGAGGGGAAAGCGTCGAGCACCATGAATCGGTGCGAGTAACCAAAGACGGACGCCACCTGAACGTCTCCATTTCCGTCTCTCCCTTGCGCGATGCGAAAGGCGACGTCATTGGCGCATCGGCAATCGCGCGCGACGTCACGGCCCAGAAACGGGCGGAGGGCCAGCTTCATCAATCGCAAAAGATGGAAGCGATCGGCCGGCTGGCGGGAGGAGTCGCGCACGACTTCAACAATATCCTGGGGATCATCAGTGCCTGCACCGAATTCCTCCGCGACCGCATTGATCACGCCGCGGAACCTTTGCATTACGTGGATAACATCAAGAAGGCAACCGAGCGCGGCTCGGCGTTGACCCGCCAACTTCTGGCCTTCAGCCGGACGTCCGCAATCCAACCCTGTATCCTCGATCTGAACGAGCGGCTAAGGGACATCGGCAAGCTCCTGCGTCCCCTGATGGGAGACGATGTCGAGATTCTCATTGTGTCCAAATCACCCTCGGCGGTGGTCGAGGCAGACCCGGGCCAGCTCGACCAGATCGTAGTAAACCTCGCGGTGAATGCGCGCGATGCGATGCCTCGTGGCGGCAAGTTTATTCTCGAAACTCGCGCTACGAAATTTGACGAGGCCTTCGCCGAGCAACATCAAGCCATGCCAGCAGGAGAATACGTTGTGCTCGCGGTCAGCGATACCGGCGCCGGCATGGACGAAGCTACCGTGTCGCGCATTTTCGAGCCCTTCTTCACCACCAAAGAAGTGGGCAAAGGAACTGGTTTGGGCCTGGCCACGGTATACGGCATTGTCAAACAGAGCGCAGGACACATCTTGGTCTACAGTGAACCGGGACATGGAACGACGTTTAAGATTTATCTCCCCAGCGCGGATCATAAGATCGGGCTCGTATCCAAGCCTGAAGCGGAGACCGTCGCTCCGAAACGGCAAGGGACTACGATTCTGCTCGTAGAAGACGACGAGATCATGCGCGGCCTGACTCGACAAATGCTCCAGGAACACGGCTATACCGTAGTCGAAGCGGATGATGGGAAGTCGGCGCTCGAATGGGTGGAGTCTCAAAATGGTCCAATTGATCTGTTGTTGACCGACGTGGTCATGCGCCGCATGAGCGGTCCTGAATTGGTCGATCGCCTCAATGCCACTCACCCGAACCTGAAAGTCGTATACATGTCAGGTTACACGGGGGAACTGATCGCGGAACGGGAAGTGTTGAAGCGCGGCATCACGCTGCTCGAAAAGCCCTTTAGCCGCACGGCCCTGCTCAATACCATTCACACGACATTGGGGTGAAACTTGGTGACCCGAAGCTACAACCAGCCGAACGCGGATGGCACCTTTGGTCATGTAACCATCCGGTTGGTGATGGAGATCACACATCGCTGTGGGAAAGGACGCACTTCCGGGACTCGACGGCGGTGGGTACGGGACCTGGACCCACTCCACGGCACCATATCAACTCATTTATTTTGTTTTACTTAGGAAACTTTACTCAAGTCTTGTGCCGCGTGAACAAGAGTGGCGAGGCACTTGCCAAAGTAAATGCGAGCGGAGGCTACACATGGCCACATACGCCGTAAGCAATGCCCAGAAATTCATACCAGCTGACAAAACCTTTTGCGATTTTCCCCCAGCCGTAGCCGAAGCCCTGGAGCAAGAAGCACTTACGACCACCTATCCCACGGGAGCGGTTCTGTTTGCGGAAGGGCAGGCGCCGCGAGGAGTGTTCATCGTGCGTCGCGGCCACGTGAAGCTCTCGATCTGCGGCAGCGACGGCAGGACCCTGATTTTGCGCATTGTCGAGCCCGGTTGCCCGTTAGGAGTGGCCGCCGTAGTTTCCGGACGCCAGTATGAAGCCACGGCGGAGACCCAGGAGCCGAGCGAGATCAGCTTCCTGCGGCACAGCGATTTGCTCCGCCTCATGCGCCTTCACGGCGAGTTTGCCCTCTGGGTAACCCAACACATCAGTCAGGATTACGCCTCCACTTGCCGCGAAATTCGCGACCTCATCCTTTCCGATTCGGCCAGCGAAAAACTGGCTCGCCTGCTGGTGGGATGGCTCGACCAGAACACCAAATCCAAGAACCCTACCCAAGTAAAGCTGGCCTTAACTCACGAAGAGATCGGACAGATGATCGGCTCTTCGCGCGAGACCGTCAGCCGTCTTTTCGCGGGCTTCAAAAAGCAGCAACTGATCCAGCAGAACGGTTCAACTCTTGTAATCCCCGACCGCGTTGCCTTGGAATCCCTCATCACCGCGTAGAGAAATCACGGCAGAGCTAGTGGAGCGACGGGCGTCCCCGCCCGTCCAATCCAAGCCCAGATCAACCGTCGCCACGGGTCCGGTCATCCTGCACCGGTCCCTTCCCTTCGAGAGCGAGTTAGCTCTGCCGGACGCACAAATGAACCACCCTTCTTCCTCGGTACGGATTGAATTGAGGGATTTTCTTGACCTGTTCCACTGCAATCCTTGGGCGGCAGTGCGGGACAATCAAGCAAACAGACTCGCAAAAGGTATCACGATGTTGCTCAGATTGTGGCCAAACACACACGGCCAGACACTATCCGTGCGTTCGCGTACCCATCCTGAAACCAAGCTCATCAAAAACGGGGCGATAGCCGCTTGAAGAACGATGCGGGCATGAACGTGAGAGTCCACGGCGACCAGGCCGTTGAACCCGGCGAAGAGTATGGCAGTGATGATGAGCCCCCAGCCGAACTCCGCGCCGGCCAAGCGCCACGGTTTCCCGAAGACGCGGTTCAACAAGGACTGATACACGCCCCGGAATACCAGTTCCTCGGCGAGGCCGGGCATGATCAGGAGGAAAGCCCAGCCCTCGGCGTCCAGTTTCTTGCGAGCCCCAAGAAAGAAGAAGACCGCGGGCACCGCCAGAGCCAGGAGCAACGCGACGATCGACGGCTTCAACCAACCTGGCCGGAAGCGCGACGTCACGCCGACTGAGACTAACGAGATTCCGGGGACAAGAGCGATCAGCAGGAACGGCCACGCCGTCGAAAGGATGCACTCCTGCCAACTCCAGTGCAGGCGCTGGAAACCATCGACCCGAGGTATTTCCCCGAGGGCAGCGTCCAGAACTACTAAAGATGCTACGAATAACAACACGCTCCAACGTCGCGTGCGGGAGTGCCAGGCGGCAATCAACACCAAGGGGAGAACGCACGCCAGGATGAGGCCCGCTTGTAGGGCGACACGGCAGAGATAAACGCGAAGCGGCACGCCGCATTATACCTAAGTCTTCGCGGGTGGATTGTCACCTGGAGTGTCGGACGTTCCCGCATCATCCTCGTAATCCGCAGGGTCCGTGGGCAACTCGACCAGGTGGGCCCGTTCCAAGGCGCGGAGATACGCCGGGCGGGTATGGCGGTAGTGATCGGCTGACGCTTTGCCGTTGAGCCATGCCGTATCCATCGGGTAGACCAGCGGGTCGAAGATCACCATGTAGAAGTGCCACAGCAAAATGGAGAAGGTCGCGAGCAGCGCCTCGTAGTAGTGCACTGCGGTAGCCGCATCCGAAACCCATTTGGGGAAATGGCTCAAGGTGAAATTGTTAAACCATAACAAGAACCCGGAAACCGTCATCACCACGGTTCCCCACATGAACGCCCAGTATTCCACTTTTTCCGCGTAGTTGAATTTTTTGAACTGCGGTTCGATTTTCGTGAGTCCCAGATTGTAGGAGAACACCTGCACCAGATCGGTCGCGTCCTTCAACTCGGGCAACATCGCTTTCAGGAACAAGCGGTCTCGCCGATTCATCGCAAGGTGAATCACGTGGTAGATCGTCGATGCGAGGAGTACAACCGCCGCGGTGCGATGCAGTGTGCCGCGGAATCCGAAATGGCCCTCTCCGAGCAATAGCGGACGCGCCCACCACGCGTCTTGATACTTCAAGGCAAACCCGGTAAGAACCAGGGTCGGGAAACTGAGGATCACGCCCCAGTGAGCAATGCGGAAGTTTCGGTTCATCCGGGAAACTTGCTCGCCGGTTTCGTGTCGCGGACGCCGCCGAATGAGCTTCGACAGAAAGTCCAGCAGGTTGTGCAGCACCATGAAGCCCAGTGTCATCGGGATCAGCGCCAGGTACGTCCAGCGAATCCACTGCACTACGGGGTGATTCGGACCCGCCTCGGTCTGCACATGGATGGGGCCAATGGTGAATTTGTCATCGACCACGCCCTTGTGACATTCCCCGCACGTTTTCGGAAGGTTTGCGGCGTTGACGGTCGAGCGCGGGTCGCTGGAACGGAGAATGGAGTGCACACCGTGGCACGAAGCGCAATTCGCCGCCGTCACTTTCCCGCTTTTGAGGGCCAGCCCGTGATAGCTGCCGGCGTAGGATGGCAGGCGATTCGCTGGCAAGTCATTGCGCAGAGCGAGGCGGGCATCGCCATGGCAACGCCCGCAGGTCTCCGCAGAGACATTCACGGCATTCAAGGGCGAGCCCGCGCTCTTCGGGTCCATGATCAGATGCTCGCCGTGGCAGTCGACGCAAACGGGCGCATCGCGCACGCCGGTCTTGACCGCTACCCCGTGGACACTCTCGTTGAACTGCCGGGCGATTTCCTTGTGGCATTGCGCGCAGGTTTCCGGCACTTTCCAGTGATTGACCCTGGATCGCTCGTCGGTGGCGGGATAGATGTCATGACTGCCATGGCAACTGGAACAGGTTGCCGCTTCCTTGCCGAGCGCGACCGCGCGCCCGTGAACGCTCTGCTTATAGGAATCCACGGGATGGGCCACCGGAATTTTGTGCCGCGACAAAAATCCTGCATCGCTGTGGCACTTGGCGCAAGTATCCGCCAGATTCTTACGAGCAACCGTCGAGTCCGCTTCGCTGGAACCTTTCACGGCGTGAATGGGACCGTGGCAGGACTCACATTTGGGCGCGTCGGGGTCGCCGTTTTTCGCGGCCTGCCCGTGGATGCTGGATGCAAGGTCCTTCACTTCCCGGGCATGACACTCCGCGCACTTTCCGGGAATCAGCTTTTCCGCCGTGGTGAGCTCGTGCACGCTGCCATGACACGAAGCGCACGCGGATTCGCCAAGGATGGAGTGGACGCTAGCGGGGAAAGACTTGGCCTCGTCCGCATGGCAGGTGGCGCATTTCACTTTGGGGATCTTGGATGGATGCGGGAACTCTTTGATGGCGGTATGGCAGTCCTTGCAGCCGAGAACCGCGTGGGCGCTGGCTGCATGCTTGGCCGGGTCAATGGAAATGCTCTTCCCGGCGGCGGACTTCATTCCGGCCTCGCCGTGGCAAGCCAGACACTCCTGGTCGGCAGCGGGCAAAGCCCAAGCCGACGCCAAGGTCAAAGTCAGGTAAACCAAAGCCACCCGAGTTGCGAGCATTTCCACCCTTCCGAGAAGGTTCAACCGCAAATCCGGCCAGAACCAGCGCCTAAAGGCGCTTTGATAACGCGGCATTTACGGTATGACTGAAGGCATACCCTGATACAAACCGTACTCGCACCACGGACTGCTAGCGGTACGCGAACAACACCGCATAGACGATCCACAGCACAATACTGAATCCCACTGCCAGCGCTACCCAGGCGAAGGCTCGAATCGTACGGGTGACGATCGCTGGATAAGCCTCCTCCATTTTTTCCTCCAGCTTCCCGCTGGCGACCAGGGCTTCATATTCTCTGGGCTTGTCCCTTTTCAATTCTTCCAGCGCCATGCGCCCGGTAAAGACCGTGATGTCCATGGGAAACTTTTCGGGCCGCAAGTGGGTGTTGAAAAAATGCACGGTAAAGATGAAGCCCGTGGCGAGCAGCGCCTCGTCGCTGTGAATGATGGTGGCGACGTTGAGGAACGAGCCCGGGATAAACCGCGTGAAGAACACCGGAAACCACAGCGTGAGGCCGGTGGAGCCGATCACCGCGATCCCCCAAAACACCGCGAAATAGTCGAACTTCTCCCAGTACGTCCAGCGCCCATAGGCAGGCCGCTTGCCCTGGCCCACGAACCACTTCAGCGTGGCCACAAGTTCGGCTAAGTCTCTGCGGTTGGGAACCATGCTGCCCGGTCCGAATATCATGGCGAACCACGAACTGTGTTCCGTTTTCTTTAACTTGTACAAGTCGACGAGATGGGTAATGAAAACTCCGAACATCACGACCGCGGCACTGCGGTGAATGTAGCCAGCGTTCTCGAATCCGCCGAGCAGATGAGAAAGCACTGCGGCCCACTTAGTATAGGAAAACTTGAGCGTCAAGCCGGTCAGGGCCAGCGTAATGAAGCTCACGATCATGCAGATATGCAGGATGCGCTGCAGACGGGTGAAGCGGACGAACTGGCGTTCTGCAACTTCGCCCTTAGGCATAGGGGCTCTCCTCGCTCGCGGCAGCTTCCAAAGCGGCGGCGGCCTCCGCTTCCGCGGCCTGCAACTCCCTCCGCATCTGGAAAGCTCTCGGCAGCCAGAGCAGGGTATGAAGGCCACCGACGACGAACGTCACCAGGAGCAGGGTGGTCATGCCCCAGAAAGTGTAGAACAGGAACGGGTACTTTCGCGGGTCGTGGTGGGTGGCATGCGTCAGGTATCCGGCGAAGCGCCGGGTCGCGCCCGCATGGCATTTGCCGCACGTGGCCGCCACGTTTGCCCGGCTGAGGTGCGAGCGTGGATCCGAGACCGCCAGTATGTCGTGCGCCCCATGGCAGTCATAGCACTTTGCCGCTTTCGTATACCCCAGCTTCGAGACCTTCCCGTGATAAGTCTCAAAATAAGTCTCGGCAATCTTCTCGTGGCAGCGTCCGCATGTAGCCATCACGTTTAGCCGGAAACTGTTCTCATCCGTGCGGTGGATGGCATGAGCGGTGTGGCAATCGTTGCAAACCGGAAGTGGCTTGTTGTATCCGCTCACTCGCTTGGCATGGATGCTGTTCTCGAATTGCTCCTCGATGCCGTGGTGGCATCGGCCGCACGTGGTCGGCACGTTATTGGCGTTGACACTCGACGCCGGATCGGTCCGGGGAAGGATCTGGTGAGCGGTGTGGCAACTGGTGCAAGTCGCCGTCACCGTCAGCCCGTTCTTCAGCAGGGTTCCGTGAATGCTCTCCGTGTAGTTGCCGATGATTTCGTGCTGCAGTCCGGTGTAGCGCACGGCAGCCTTCCGGCCCTCGCGGTGACAGCGCGCGCACAGCACGGGAACATTCATCGCAAAAGTCGACGACTGCGGGTCCTGTTTGCCAAGGATTCCATGCGTGCCATGGCATTCCTTGCAGGTCGGGGCGTTCGGATCATTCTTGCCATTCAGCTGTCCGTGGATACTGGCCGCGTACAGTTTGCCAATCTCATCGTGGCAAGCGGTGCAGTCCACCTTGCGGGTGATGGTCTCGCAAGGCCGCACACGGGAGGCGTTGACCTCGGAGTGGCATTGGCTGCAGGCAACGTTCCGAAGCCTGCCAGGTTCCTCGCTGTGACGCGAATGGTTCACCTCGCCCAGGTTGACGTACATGGATTGCCCGTCGCGCGCGCGCCGCAACTTCTCGTTTGCGTGGCATCGCATGCAGTCCGCGTCGGCCATACCCTGCGCATAGAAGACGTTCCTGATCTTGTGCGGTTGATGGCAGTCCGGGCAGGCCGGCAGGACGTTGGCCTGTTTTTCCCACAGCTCTCCACGAATGGTCTTGCGGTGAACCATTTCGATTTGCGAGTGGCATTTGGTGCAGGTGGCGGCAATGTTCCGGCGATTGATCGAGGAATCGGGGTCGGTATGCGGCAATATCAAGTGCGCGGTGTGGCAGGTGGCGCAGGTTGGGGCCACCGACAGCCCCTTCTTCAGCAACGCCTCTCCGTGGATGCTCTCGGAGTAGTTCTCCAAAATATTGTCCTCGGGAATGGGACGATTGCGCGAAACCGTGGTTCCTTCGCGATGGCACTGGCCGCAAACGAAGGGCACTTTGAGGGGCGCCACCGCGGACCGAGGGTCCTTCACCGGAACGATGTCGTGGTTCCCGTGACAATTCACACAGTGCGGCGCCAGGGTATCGCCGCGCGCAATTGCCTTCCCGTGGAGCGAGCGGGCGTGTTGCTCCTGCTCGGTCGTGTGACAGGTGCCGCAGTTTACTCGGGCCGGCTTCTCGTGCGGAAAATCTTTTCCTTCCAGATCGGCGTGGCAGCCCGTGCAACCGAGGCTGCCATGCACGGAAGTCGCGAATTTCTTCCCATCCACATAGAGCGAAACCGTTTTACCGGCTCGCGTCGTGGTCGTGCTCTTGTCGCCATGGCACGCGAGACACTCTGCCCCAGGCTGGTCGGCGGCGCGTGCGGGGCGTTCCGAAAGCAAAAGGGAGAAAACTGAGGCGAGGAGGGTCGCGACAACGATGCTCAGACCAGCACGCGACTGCCTTCGCACAACCTTGGTTTCAGCCATGTCAAACTCTCGCCAGCGCTTACTTCATGCCCAGATCCGCGAGCACTTTCGGATTCCCCTCCCCAACCGCCAGCAGATTGTGGCACGCGGAACAATCATTGGTGATGGTCTGTCCATCGGCACTGGTGTGACTGCCGTCGTGGCAGCGGAAGCAGCCCGGCGAATCGTTGTGGCCGAGATTATTCGGGTGAACACCCCAGGTGATACGCATGTCCGGGAAGACGTTGCGAAGATAAATCTTCGCCACCTCCTCCCCGGCTTGCTCCACCAGCGTGCGCCGTGTCTGGTAAATCTCAGAGTAGTTGGTCCGATAGAAAGTGTTGAGTTCTTCCTTGATACGCTGCTGTGCCACGTCGCGGGCAGAGTAATTCACCTTGAGAACCTCGACCGCTTTTTTCCTGATGTAGGGAAGCTCAGGGCTGATGCGCCCCAGCGACATGGCCTTGTCCACCGCGTTTTCGGGCAAGTCGAAGGCGTGGGTGGGCCGGTTGTGGCAATCCACGCAATCCATCACGCGATGCTCTCCCTTGTCCAATTGTTCCTTGGTTGGCTTGGTATCGGTGGAAATAAATTCGGTGGTCTTTCCCCGGTCGTCGGTGTAAAACACGGCCGCGATCGTCTGCCGCTCGGCGTCGGTGGAAATGTACTGGATGCGCGCGTTGTCGGCGAGGTGGCGCCCGTGGATTCCTACCGAGCCCTGCCACGTGCGCCCGCCCACTTTCAGCAATAATACGTCGGTTTGAGGCGTGTTTTTCTCGTCGTCCTTATAGCTGGTGTTGACCAGAAATTTGTCGCCCGTGAAGCGCTGGGGCCAGTGACATTGCTCACAGGTCTCGCGCGCCGGGCGGAGGTACTTGACCGGCGAAGGAATCGGCCGCGAATAGGTGTGGAAAGTTACCGCGAAGACCTGCCGCAGACCGGACAGCTTGGAGCGCACAAACCACCCCGCCCCGGGTCCGATGTGGCACTCGACACAGTTCACACGAGAATGCGGAGAATTCTGATAGGCCGTGTATTCCGGGTCCATCACGGTGTGACAAGTCTTCCCGCAGAAATTCGTCGAATCCATGTACGCCACGCCGCGGTACGACGCGGTCGCAATGATGAGAAGATTGAGCACGGTCGCCACCGCGACGTACTCCAAGGTGCGCCGCACCACGGGCAGTTGCAGATCGATGGCGGGATAAGTTCCCGGCAGTTTTCCGCTCCCGCGCAGACTTCGTCGCCGGAGCCAGATGCCAAGTGGAATCAGCAGCAGGCCGAGCACAAAAATGCCTGGGAGAATCAGGAAGACCAGAAGGCCAATATAAGGATGCGGCGGCCCCGGCAGGAAGATGTCATAGAACCAGAAAGCGATGGTGGTGAGCGCCGTGCTCGTCGTGATCACGGCGCCCGTAAGGGTGACGGGATTCTGGCCCAGATAATAGATGGGCTGCGACCAGTCTCGGATGCGTTCTGGCAGATTCATTTGATACCACTACTTTCTTTTCGTCCATGCGCCGCGGCGTAGACACACTCCACGCTCGGCCACGAATGGTTCGCAGCGCAGGACAATCTCCCTAATCTTGATGGCAAGAACCGGCCAGGACTATTTCTTCAGCGTGCGGATGTAAGCTACCAGTCCCTTCACGTCTTCCGGCTTCAACTTGTCTGCGTACTTGGGCATCTTGTTCTTGCCGTTCGTGATGACTTCCGAGAGTTCCGCGTCCGACACCTTCTGCACTTCAGCAGTCGTGAAATCGTGGGCGCCCATTTTCTTACCCATCGCCGAACCGGTTCCGTCAGCACCATGGCAGGCGGCACATTTCGATTTGAAGAGGTCGGGTGCGCTTTGCGCATACGCCGATAAAGAAAGGGTGAAAAAAACAGCCAATGCTGCTGCGACGGCAAACACGTTGATTCTATTCATCTTTAAGCTCCATTCGAGTTTTAGTTGGCCCAGCATTTTGGAAACGAGAACACCTGTTAAGACTAAATCTACAAACCATGATTTTGAAGCCTTCGAGGGCGAGGTTCTGTGATCCCGGTCACACATGGCTGGTCAAGCATTTCAGCGGTTGGCGCCGCCCTCGGCAATTTGCAGATCGAGAGCCACACGTTCGCCGTTGATGAGCACGGTGCCAGCGTCCAGAAGTTGCTGGCCGGTGCAATCGTACTTTTCATAGCAGCGCAGAGAAGAAAGCGGAAAAAAGAATTCCACGGCTTCGGATGCGCCGGGGGCTGATTTGCCTACAAGGTGGATGTTCGTGCTGAAACCGATCCCGTCAAACTCTCTGTCATCCTTGAAATAAGCCACCAGCGGGCGGACGAGGTGGGCAACGTGCTCATCGAAAGCCATGGCCGCCAGCTTGTAGCGCGATCCCGCAGCCGACGCGGGCAAAGTGGAATTCACGGAGAGCTCAAGATAGATTCCCTGACGAAAAGCCACGAATTTCGGCGGCGCGTAGGAAACGAAGTGAGCCTGCGAATCCAGATCTTTCACAATCTGATCGACGATTGGCTGGTTGGAAAGTTGCACCCCAGCCAAGGCCTGCGTCGATATATCGCGGGGCGGGGGTGGCGGCGGTTCTTTCGGTTTCAACGGGCTGGCAGGGGTTGACGAGATCTCAGTTCCGGTTTGCGCAGTATCGGAAGGAGCGTTCGCGGAAGCGTCACCGGTGTGATCATCAGCATGCCCCGCAACCGGGGGCCCCGCTTCGTTGATCCAAATCGAGATGGGTTGCGCGTTGAGGAACGTCTGTCCCTGCAGCAGCGCCGCCTGCTGCGCGGTCTCATCCTTGGCGGTGAGCAACTTGAGAGCGCCGCTCCGCGGCAGATACACCATCAGGTTTTCCGCGCGCTCCATGGAAACTCCCATCACTTTTCCCATGATGTGATGCGATATCTCGATGGCGTACCCTTGCACCTGCTGGTTGTTCTGAAAGCGGGGCACTGCGGCTTTCAGAATCGGCATCACCACGTTGAGAAAAGTGCTCCGGGCCCGCTGTTCTGAATTTATTTTTTTCGAAGAGTAGGCGGCATAGTAATTGCCCGTGATCGCGAGCACGGTCTTGCCACCGTAGGTATCGAAGCGTAGGGATTGCTGATCCGCGATTTGTTGCTGTGCCTGGTCGAGGTCGAGTTTGCGGCTGAGGTAAAACGGATAATCGAAATGGCTTGCCAGAATGTCCTCGCCTGCCAGCCTCAAGTCGTCCATGTACTGCTGCTGCAGCGCGCGCAAGGCGGGATCTTTGATTTCTGGCGGGGGGACAACTTGAGCCAGCAAGGCGCTGGCCGCAAACAGGCTGGCAGCGAACAGAACCATGCCCAGCCAACCGGCCCTACTTCTGCGCATAGACCATTCCGGAAGCATGATAGGGAGGATCGGAGATGAGACGAATGTATGCAATCAGCGCCTCGATCTCTGTCTTGCCGAGAGTATAGCCGTACGGGGGCATCAACGCGGATTTGTTCAGCGCGGGTCCGCCGTGACTGATGATGGATGTCAGGTCGGCGTCGCTCATTTTGTTGAGCGTGTCGCCTTCGGTGAACGGGTGCGGCTTGACCGCAAGGTTGTCGTAGTTGGAAACACGCTCCGCCGTAGACTCCGGATTGTGGCAGCGCGCGCAATACTTGTTGTCGAGTTGGTATCCGACCTGCTGCTGAAATCCCAATCCAATTTCTTCAATCTTCAATTCGACTGGCTTCTGAGTTTTCGCAGTTATGTGCGCGGTAAGTTGATATCGCCCTGCCATGCCGCCCAGGGTCACGTTCGTGCTGAGCTGTCCGCTGGAGTCGGTCAGGCCGCTCGGAGGATCAAAACTGACGCCCGCAGGTCCCCTGAATTCGACCAGCGCCCCGGTGACGGCTGTTCCCTGTTCATCGTTGACCTGCACAACCAGGGGCTGAGCCAGGACCATGCCGGTTGCGCCGGTCTGCTTACCGGCACTCGACTCCACCAGCGCGGCCCCAAACCCGGTGGGTTTTGGAGCGGAGGCTGGTCCCGCCTTTGGTGTGCACGCCGCACTTGCGAGAACGAGGGAGACCGCGAAGAGGGTCCGCCAGTGTCTGTTCATTTCATTTCTGAACATTTTATTTACGAACATGTTATTTCTTCGCCTCCTGCTTACTGGAGCCCTTCTGCGTCATCAGGAATGCGGTCAGAGCGCGGGCATCTTCGTCGTTCATGTTGCGGTTCGGTTCGACGGTGCCGGGCCGCATCGCCTGCGGGTCTTTCAGCCAGTGGTAAATCCACGCGGCCGTAAGGCGCGAGCCTACTTGCGTGAGCGTTGGTCCGACGTAGCCTTTGTCTACCTTGGTGTCGACGATGTGGCAAGACTGGCAGGCATACTTGGAATAGAAAAGCTGTTTCCCTTGTTCCACCTGAGCCGATGGATAACCGCTGGACGGCATCGAGTCGCGGTCGAATGCCGGAGTCTGGTAAACAGCCATGATGTAGTCGGTGAGTTCGTTTATGTCGGAATCGGAGAGGTTGAACTTCGGCATGCGGCGGATCAGCGCTGGGCGCAGGGTGCCTGGGTTCTTCATGAATGCCTGCAGCCACGGCCGCTGCACTGAACTGCCTTCCCAGGTGAGGTCGGGAGCCAGGTCGCCGCCGCGGCCATTGATGGCGTGGCAACTAAAGCAAGCGAGGTCCGCCATGAGTTGTCCAGCCCGGCCTGCGGGCTGATAGTTCGAAGGCGTCTTCGCCGGCACGGTCAAGGCCAGCGGCAAGTCATGTGCCCGGTCCGTGAGCGCGAGCAGTGCGGTCGTCAAAGCATCAGTTTGCGCGGGTGCGAAAGTGTACTGCGGCATCTTCAGCGCCGCTCCAAACGAACGCGGTTGCCGGATCTTCGCCGAAATGTACGCGGGCGTACTGCGCTCCATCCCAGGCAGGAAAATGATCTGGGTGAGCGGCTTGCTTCCGATGCGGGTCAGTTCGGGAGCAAAGTTATCCGGCTTCTTGATGCCGCCGATCTCGTGACATGAGGCGCAGCCGTACTCGGTCACCAGCAGCTTGCCGTGCGCAAGCTGTTCGGGCGTAGCGGCGTCGAGATGCACGTTGGCAAGCAGATCGGCATCGGTCTTATTTCCGAGGAAGGCAGCAAGCAGGTTTACTTGCGGATCGGCGAGACGGTAGTGCGGCATCGCGGTTAGCGGATCGTAGACCCGCGGGTTGCGCAACCATGCCCGCAACCATTCCGGCTTCACTTTATTGCCAACGCGGGTTAGTTCCGGACCGATATCACCGCCCACCACATTCCCGGCGGCGTTCTGCACGGCGTGGCAAGAGGCGCAGAATGACTCGCCGTACAGGCTGGCTCCGGCGGTCGGATCCGGCGTCTTTTGGTCTTTACTGCCCGCGGTGACTGGCGCGGTGTCGCCCGCAAGCGGCGCGCTGTTGGCCATCAGGAACGCCGAAATATCGCGCGCGTCCGGATCGCTCAACTTGAAATTCGGCATCGTCGAGGTAACGGCATAGGCCTGAGGATCCTTCAACCACGCGTAAATCCATTCGCGCGTGGTCTTGTCGGCGACATGTTCCAGCGAAGGAGGATCATCGGTGGGCTTGATCGCGGTGCCGTCTGGCAGTTTGATGGTGTGACAGTGCACGCATCCATAGCGCGCCAGCAGATTGCGGCCCAAATTCAGTTGCGGTGTGCCGGTTAGAGGGGCGCGATGGCATTGCCCGCACGAAGATTGGACGTACCGTGCCGGCAATATCGGCTGCTCCCATGCCGACGTGCTGCGATGGGCTTCCTCAACCGTGGTCGCAGGACCTTGCCCCCGGTGACACATCACGCAGCCGAACTGGTCCAGCGTGTGCGGGATTACCGGATGCTGGCGGAAGGGCTGCGTGCTGACATCGGCAAGGCCGGCTTCTTTTAATCCGACGTGGCAGGTGGTGCAGCGGTCGACGACTCCGAGTTGCGGAAGCCAGATCTGCTGAATCCCGTCGTGGTCGCGGAAGTGGAGCTGCAGTGTTTTCGCGTCTCCACGGTTTCCAATCAGCGCCAGATACTGCTTCTGATAGTGGCGCCATTCGCTGAAGTGGTTCTTCGCCGGTGCAATGGCCAGCGAAATCAATAACAGCAGGCTGACCACGCCAAAAGCCCGGACGGGATGGCCGAACAACGTCTGCCACAGGGAAGACAACGCATTCTTCGATGGTTGCGATGATGATGATTGCAAGTTAGCTCCTCCAGGGCAACACCCAGGACCAACCCGGGCCGCGGAAGAAAGTGCCAACCGCCGTGAGCACGGCCAGTTCAAACAGAAACCAGGTCATGATCCAGTAGGAAAGTGGTTTGGCAGCCAGATAGCGTCGAAAAGCTGAAGGCGACTGCAAAGAACTTTGCAACGCCAGCAACATGAACCCGGCAACGATCAGGGTCGGCACCAGCGCCACGTACACATCAAATGCCAGCAAGAACAGAGAAAGGGCAGCCGTTGCCAAGTAAAAGATGAAGACCCGCCGCTTGCGATCCTTCAGGAACAAACCCTCGGCTTCAACGTTGATGTTGAAATATGGAATCACAATCAGCGCCATCACGACCAATCCCGGAACCAGCACGCCCGCAACAACCGGGGGAAAGTAGTGCAACATTTCCTGTAGTCCGAGGAAGTACCAGGGCGCTTTGGCGGGGTTCGGCGTATGCGAGGGATCGGCAAGGCCCTCCAGCGGTGCGTTGAACATAAGCGCCACGCCCACCAGCGTAATCGTAAGCACCTCGATGGCGACGAGGGCGCGGAAGAGCAGTTCCGGATAGGTCTGCACCTGATCTTCGTCCGTAACCTTGACCTGCGCCGAGGTTCGCCGAGTAACGAAGACAACACGCGTCGGCGACTTACGGGCATTCGAGTCCATGCCGGCGACGAAATCTTTCGGATCGGCCATACTATTGGACCCCCTTCGCGGCGGCGAGAACCGGCCCAGCCGCAACCGTCTTGGGCTCGCTTTGGTGCGCGTAGAGACCGCCATCTTTGCGAATGCGCCAGAAGTGAATCGCGACAAAAAGTATTGCGACCAAGGGCAGAATCATGCAGTGCAGGACGTAAAAGCGCAGCAGAGCATTGGCGTTCACCACGTTGCCGCCGAGCATCAGGAAGTGAACCTTGTTGCCTATTACCGGCGTTGCGGAGGCGATATTCGAACCCACCGTGATCGCCCAAAAGGCCAACTGATCCCAGGGCAGCAGATAGCCCGTGTAGCTGAGCAGCAGCGTAATCAGCAGCAGGATCACGCCAATGACCCAATTGAATTCGCGCGGCGGACGATAAGCGCCACGATAGAACACCTTGAACATGTGCGCGAACACCAGGAAGACCATGGCATGAGCGGACCAGCGGTGCAGGTTGCGTAAAAACAAGCCGGACGAAACGACAAACTGCAAATCCTTAGTGTCGGCATAAGCCTGCGGCACCGAGGGATGGTAGTAGAACATCAGCGGAATGCCGGTGCCCACCAAGATGAGAAACGTCCCCAAGGTCAGGGTGCCCAGATACCAGGTGGTACTGAAGCTGAGCATTCGGGTCCGCACCTTGGTCGAGAACAGGTGCAGGAACACGTTCTGCTGTATGGCAAGAGCCCGGTGCAGAGTACTGGATCCAGTCCCACTGCGGAACACCGAACGCCAAACCCGCGTGCCGCGTAACTCGTCGAAATAGTTTGTGATTGTTTTCGCCACGCTCACACCCTCAAAAACTTCATGGGATCAATTTGTTTCGACCGATCGACCATCAGATCTCCCTCGTCGCTCAGTGAAGTTTGCAGCCAGGGTAGCGGCTTGGGGGCGGGGCCTTCAATCTTCTCTCCCGGGATTTTCCCGGCGTCCCGCACATAAAACTTGCTGCCATGACAGGGGCAAGCGATGATCCCATGCTCCCCCAGTTCAGGCTTCCATGCGGTCAGGCAGCCGAGGTGGGTGCAGACGGCACTCAGCGCAAAAAAACCTTCCGGGGCATGGATGAGATAGATTCCCGTGTTCACATCGAGGGTCACGGAATCGACGGCATAATTCTCCGGCTTGCCTGCATTGACGATGGGGGAGGGCTCGTACAAAACATTGGGCGAAAGAAACTGGTAGGAGAACGCCGCCGTGCCGGCCGCAGCGATACTTAGCGATCCTAATCCCAGCTTCACGAAAAAAGCGCGGCGGTCGAATTCGTTGCCTGGTACCGCTGGCGTGTTTTTTTTCTCTTCGGACATTAGTTACCTCGAGCGATTACCTCGGGCCTCCAGCTGTGACTGGCGGTTTTGGTCGGAGTGGTCCATCAAGGGCTTCAATCGAAATCAACCCGGTCGCCTCCGACGATGCCAGGCTGTATGACTCCATAGTGATCGTGCCTACCGGACAGCGCGCGGCGCAGAGCCCGCAGCGAATACAGCGCGTCTCGTCTTTCAGCATGGCGGACCCGGTGACGATGCCGAGTTCATCGGCTGCCACTTCGTCCAGTTCCACACCAAACAATTCCTGATGTTCCCGGATCTGCTGAACGGTTTCAGGCTCGAACTGGATGCGGCCGAGTGAAACGAGCGACAGGCAGTTTTCCGGGCACACATCCACGCAACCGCCGCAGAGGATGCACATGCTTCCGTCTTCGGGGATGCCCTCGAAGACCGTGTTCACCCAGCAATGCAGGCAGCGCTGCGCTTCTTCCATGGCGGACTGCACGTCATAGCCGACTTCGACCTCGGTCACTCCGGTACGACGCTCCAGCGGCAGCATTGGAATGTCGGGACGAACCAGGTCCAGCAACTCCAGCGGCATGCTGTGGCGCTTGAAGACTTCAACTTCGACAATGGGTTCGGGGTGCTTGCGGCCACGCAGGAATTCGTCGATCCCCACTGCAGCGCGCTTGCCGTCGGCGACGCTATCAATGATCAGACGCGGGCCGAAGACGCAATCGCCACCGCCAAAGATTCCGCTCGCCGAGGTCATTAGCGTTTGCGGATTCACCGCAATCAGCCCGCGGGGAGACAGGCCCACGCCGTCTTCGGGCTTAAGAAAGTCCAGATTGGGCGCCTGGCCGACGGCCATGATAATGGTGTCGCACTCCAGCTGCGTTTCACTGCCCTCGTAGAACGCCGGATTGAAGCGCTTGTTCTGATCGAAAACCCATTTCGTGTTCAGCGTTTCGAGCGCCACCACTTTGCCATCTTTGCCGATCATGCGCTTGGGACCGAGGCCGGGATGCATGACGATGCCTTCCGTCTCGGCCTCTTCGATCTCTTCCAGCGCCGCCGGCATTTCTTCGCGTTTTTCCAGGCAGACGAGATGCACTTCCTGCGCGCCCAGGCGGAGAGCGGAGAGTGACACGTCCACCATTTCTCTTGTGGCCACGGCACTCACGCTCTCAGCCGATGGCTCCAGGTCTTCCACTCCAGCGACATGCTGCCGGACCACTTCGCGAGCCGCCGAACGCGCCACATCCATGGCCACGTTGCCGCCGCCGATCACAATAACTTTCTTGCCAATGGTGAACTTGTAGCCGAGATTCACGTTGAGCAGGAAATCGATGCCCTTGTAAACGCCATCCAGGTCAACGCCTGGAATGGTGAGATCGCGACTGCGATGGGCGCCCACGGCGATCAGCACCGCATCGAAGCCCTGACGCCGCAGGTCGGAAACCATGAAGTCGCGTCCCGCTGTCTGATTGAGCTTGAGCGTGATGTCGCCGGTCGCCAGGATTTCGCGCACTTGCGCTTCCACGACGTCACGAGGCAGGCGGTATTCGGGAATGCCGAGGTAAAGCATCCCGCCGGCTACGGGAGCAGATTCAAAAATCGTGACCGAGTAGCCCATCAGAGCCAAATCGTGAGCCGCTGACAGGCCGACTGGCCCGCCGCCGACCACGGCGACTTTGAAGGGCAATTTGTTCTGACCTCGCCCCGCATTGACGTCGACAGGGTACTTGGATTCAGGGCCGTGCCGCTCCGTCAGAAAGCGTTTGAGAGCACGGATTGCGATGGGCCGATCGATATCGCCACGGCGACAGGCAGTTTCACAGGGATGCGCACAGACCCGGCCGCAGATGCTCGCCAGCGGATTGGGATCGCGGGCAAATTTGTAAGCTTCCTCAAATCGTCCATCCGCAATGAGCGCGACGTACCGGCCCGCATTGGTGTGGGCGGGACAAGCCATCATGCAAGGAAAGTTGGTATTCAACCAATCCCTGTCCACTTTCTTGTCTTTGAACCGCTTCAGCAAGATGGCAATCCCCGGTGCGTTCGTGGAGAGCCGGGCGTCCCCGCCCGGCCCTGACGGGCGAGACGCCCGTCGCTCCATGGTTTAGCTGCTCGTGTTTAGCTATTTGCTCAGTGTGAAGTCCGCTTTGCTGTCGCCTGCCACAGCGACCGGCTTGGACTGGTTCTTGGCGCCTTCATGCCACGCGGTTACGCTGTAGCTGCCGTCGGGGACATTCTCGATTTTGTAGGCGCCCGATTTGTCGGTCAGAGCGAAGTATGGGGTCGGAGATACGACGACGTAGCCGGACATCTCCGGATGGACATTGCACAGCAGCGGCACTGCCCCAGGATTGTCAAACTTGAACGGACGCTTTTCGCCCTTCGGCCAAGTGCCCAGGTTGTGGGTGAGTTTCTTATTGCCGCCGACGGAAGTCCAAAACACGTTGTGAGCCACACTGTCGCTGTTGAGGAACTCGACTGTAGTGCCTTGCTGCACTACAACGATATGCGGCAAAAACATCAAACCCTTCTGATCGATTACCGGCTGTTGCGTCGGGGCGGGGAAAGTTTTTCCTGCGGGTGCTTCCACATAAACAACGGATTCACCGGCCACGCCTGAGACTTTTCCGCTGATTGTGCCAGCATTCGCGGCCAGACTGAGAATTGCAAGTGCCGCAATCACAACTAGAACATTACGTTTCATGATTCCTCCAGTTTCTTGGATATGGGGGAGGCTGGGCCTCCCCAGTTTGTTTAGTACACCCATTCTAAGCCCGCAACCGCCGAGTTTGTCCGGAAGGGGTTGGTGATCGCGTTTCCTGTAGCGGGGTCATACACGATCTGCTGCGGCCGGATCTGGTACTCGAACGACGTCTTAATGTTGGCGTGAATGAGGACCTGCACACCCGGCGTAAAGCGGTTGCGCTCGGAACGGAAGGGCGACATGAAACCGGCTCCCCCATCGCCGTTGATCCGATCCGCACTTGAGGTCACGCCATCCCAGCGCATGAGAGCCATCAGCCACGGGTGGATCATGTAATCCGCTTCCACGAAGCCACCGTTAAACTTCACCGGATTACTCTTGATAAAGCCAACCGGCAGCACGAAACCCTCTGGATACAGAGGAATCAGGTTGTGATCCCGGCCGATGATGTATTGTCCGAACAAATTGAAGGCACGGTAATTGAAGTTGAAGTCAGCACCTACCCGATAGAACGGCTCGCGGGCGGTGATGACGGTCTGAGTTACGCCGTCGGGTTCCACGCCTGTGGCCCGCTGCACCGAACGTCCATAGAAATAAAGGGTTCCGAGAGTTAGATAAGTGTGATCGCGCGGTCCGGTCGCTCCCGCCGCCTGGGTTTCGTTCCGGCTGGCTGGGTCACGCTCCAGGTTGAAGCGGTAGGCAAAGCGGCCATACAGATCCTTGAAGTTGGAATCGGAGACGAAGGCCACCTCCGGCGACACGTTGGTCCCAGCTGCCGGTGTGCCTCCAGTGTTCTGGTTCACGACAGCAACGGAGTAGTGATAGCCGCGGTAAGTGTGCCCGCCGCTGAACTCCACGCCTTGAGCCGCGCTGGAGAGAGCGAAGCCGTTATTGACATTCTGGGACGAGGTGCCGACGTTCGGTTGATCGTAAATATCCCACCCGCTCAAGTTCCAGCTGCGCGCCTGGCTGAAGGGCAGATCGAGTTCGAATTGCCCGATTTTCATGCTCAAGACGTCGGTTGGCAATTTGAAGAAGCGGCCAATATTAACGAACTTCAGATACCCGTCACCTAAACTGCCGCTGGCATTGGCACCGCCAACGCTGATGTCGTCATCGACCCAGAAGGCGATGTCGCTGCCAAAATTTCCGGCCATGAAGATGCTGAATAATCCAGGCTGAAAGTCGGTCCGGGGAATGAATGGTCCGACTGTACCCCCAGGCAATTCCAGGTTGAAGTTATTGCGATTCTTGCCCACCACCTGGAAGAAGGTGTTGAAGCGCAATCCGATCGGCGGCAGACCAGGGATGGTCCCTGGATAGATGGTATGCGGCCACAACTCCGCCTGCGCCGGCGAGCCCAGCATGATCGGAGGAACCTTGATAAAGGTCTCGTCATCTTTGGGAAACTTGAATCCGGCGTCTTTGAAGGCCTTGCCAAAGTCGTTGAGCTTAGGAAAGTTCACGTGACAGGTGGCACACGAAGTGCCGTACTGGCGTGAGAAGGCAGGAATCGCGTAGCTGCTGCCGGTCAGCAGTATGACTGTAAAGATGAAAACAAAAAGCAGGGACACCCGACGCCGCGTATCCATTGAATCGTCTCCTTGGCCATCAAAATTGTGGATCGTTCGCTTTACTTGTAAGCCCTGAGTTGAGGGACATTATCGGGGTTGGCGTTCGAAACGTGCTGCGGCAGGCGTCACAACCGCGTGTGATCACGATCACACTTTCGAAAATCACTAGGACACGGGGTTCGGGAGCGGATGGAAGACCCTGGTTATGAATCTGTACGCGAGATGAAAGGCAGCATGCACCAACTCCGCTGCCCGTGAGCCTTCGAACGTGCTCAGTACACGCGGGCTGTTAAGAGCCTGCTCCCTCAAAGTGCGCTTCGATTTCTTCCAGCGTCTTTCCTTTCGTTTCCGGCAGGAACACGGCGGCAGTGACAAAGTAGATTACCGTGCAGGCGGCAAAGCCAAAAAACATGGTCGAGTAACCGTGCTTGCCGACGGTCGGCAGGAACACCGCGGCTATGGTCGTCGAAACTGCCTGGTTGATTAACAGGGCAATGCTCATGCCGTTGGAGCGAATGCGGGTCGGCATCAACTCCGAAAGGGCCAGCCAGACGCACACTCCGGGACCGATCGCAAAAAACGCCATGAACACGAAGAGGCTGATGGCCACCAGCCAACCGTTGTGAGTGGTCGGCACCGGAGTGATGAGGGCATTGTCAATTTTCAGCGAAGCCAGGCGCGATGTCTCGAGATTACTGAACGGATTCGAGAAAAACGCCACTACTTTATTTGCGGGCACGCAGCTTTCGCGCGTGATCTCAATGGGCTTGGCGGACTGGTCGTCGGAACGCGCAGCCTTGGTCGCGGCGCGGAAATCTCCATACGAATAGATGACAACCAACGAAGTAGGCCGGTTGCTGATCGCCTTGCCAGCGTCGCCGTTCGCAGCGAGGAGCGTATTGGCAACCTTCTCGTCGTAAAGCAGCGTGACCTTTTGGTTGGCGTCCACCTTGGCGTCCACCATGGACTGAACCGCGGCGCGGGAATCCACGCGCAGCGCTTCCGTTCGGCGGAAGAGCACGCCAGTGCAGAGAAGCGACGCGATGATGCCCGCGCTGCCCACAGACAGCAGGAACTTGCGTCCCTTGCGGTCCACCAGCAAGACCCCGCCAATGGTCATCAGGAAATTCACGATCGTGAAAAGGACGTAGCCCCAGTGCGCCTGGACATCGGAAAGACCACTCTGCAAAAGAATGTTGGTGTTGAAGCCAATGATGGAATTGACGCCAGTGGCCTGGTTGCAAGCGAGAATCACGCAGGCCAGGACGAAAGGGATCACATATTTGCGGCGCAAAAGCGATCCTTGAGTGTTCCTCCCGGGAACATTCGCCCCAGTTGAGGTCTTCGCGTTTTCCGTAGCGGCCGCTTGTCCCATTTCCGCCAGCTCAACGTCCGCTTGCTGGTTAGTGCGCGAGCGGAGCAGCGCGGCGTAGGCGGCGTCCCTCTTGCCACGCCTGAACAACCAACGTGGGGATTCCGACACCATGAGGCTGCCGATCACAAATAAGATGCCGGGGGGCAGCGAAACCCAGAAAATGCTGCGCCAAGCCGTGTCTTTAAAGGCGAAGAGTCTGGCGGGATCGCCCAGCTTCGCCACCTCTTCGACGCGAAAGCTGAAGAACATGCCGACGATGGCCGCCGTCACGATACCAAGGGTCAGCAGCCATTGGAAGATGCCCGTCCCCTTGCCGCGGCTCGATGCCGACAGGCACTCCGCCAAATACAGCGGGACAACGACGCCGATCAAGCCGGCGCTGATGCCCTGTAAGAGACGGCCAAGAACCAACGACTCATAGCCACGCGAAAGCGCAATCATGGGAATGCTGCAGACAAACAGCACCCCGCTGATCATCATCAGAGGCTTGCGCCCGATCCAGTCGGCCAGCGCGCCGGCAAACAAAGTTGAAATTACGCTGCCGAGAAGCACGGCAGCGACGACTATGGAAAGCTGGCCCGCATTCAAACCGGAGGTGGCCTCCAGATAAGGCAAAGCCCCGGCAATGATGCCGACATCGACGCCGTAGAGCAATCCGCCAAGCCCCGCGACCAGCAGGAGGAAACGGTTGTAGCCAGACTTATCGTTGCTCACCACCGTGGCAGCCCTTTCGCGTTTAACAACAGAGGCCAGGAATTCATTTCTCTAGAGACTCCTGCGCAAGTCACCGGATCAGCAGAGATTCATAACGCCGCCGACTGACGGGCGCTCGCAACAATGAAGAGTCGAATCTTATCAGAGATGAACACTTATCATTGGAAGGCCAATGATCGGAGTCAACTTCACCGGGGCAGTTGGATGTCCAGATAATGCTGGGCTGGCACGTCACGCAACCACAGCGCGGCGGTTTCAGCGGTAATGTCGCGCTGCGGCATGGCCAGCATTTCGTAACCAACCATAAATTTCTTTATCGTTGCCGAACGCAGCAGAGGCGGGTAGAAATGTGCGTGCAAGTGGAATTCAGGATAGTCCCCGCCATCGGTGGGGCGCTGATGAAAGCCCATTGTGTAGGGGAACGACGTGCGAAATAGATTGTCGTAACGAATGGTGGCTTGCTGAAGTATCCCCGCCAACGCGGTGCGTTCCTCGTTACTCAGTTCATCGAGAGCCGACACGCGTCTCCGGCTGATGAGCAGGGTCTCAAAGGGCCAGACTGCCCAGAAGGGCACGAGCCATACGAAATGGTCGTTGGCGCATACCAGCCGTTGCTGTTTCTCCAATTCAAGTTCCAAGTAATCGTGGAGCAGCGTCGTGTCATGCAATCGTCGGTAGTCCGCAAAAGCTGCCAGTTCCTTCGCCAATTCATTGGGTAGAGTTTCGTTGGCCCAGATCTGTCCGTGAGGATGAGGATTGCTGCATCCCATCATCGCTCCGCGATTCTCGAATATCTGCACGGACCGGATGCGCGGATCACTTCCGAGTTCCTTAAACTCGCGAGCCCAGGTATCGACCACGTGCTGTAGTTCGGGCACCGTCATTCGGGCCATGGTGAGATCGTGCCTTGGTGAGAAGCAGACCACCCGGCAGCGCCCGGCCTCGCTGCGGGCAAACAGCAATCCCTTTTCCTCAATTTCATCAGCGGGCGTATCCGGCTTCAGCGCTGCAAAGTCATTGTCAAAAGCAAACGTCTCCGTGTAGGCGGGGTTTCTCACACCCGCGGCTCGGGCATTGCCGGGGCAAAGGTAGCAATTGGGATCGTACGTTGCCCGCGCTTCCGGCAGAACGGTCTCGACGTGTCCCTGCCACGGCCTCTCGGCACGATGCGGTGACACCAGTACCCATTCGCGGGTCAGCGGATTGAAGCGGCGATGCGGATGCGATGCCAGTTCGGAGACGTTCATGCTTCCCATTTTCAGCTCGGGTATCCGTCAGGATGTATGCGATGCCACTGCCACGCGCTTTCAACAATAGTTTTCAAATCCGGAAATCTCGGCTGCCAGCCCAAGTCACGCCGAATTTTTTCTGAGCTGGCTATCAGCACCGCTGGATCGCCCGCACGGCGCGGCGATTCAATCACTGGAATCGGATGCCCGGTAACTTTCCGCACGACTTCGACTACTTCGCGCACGCTGAAGCCCTGACCGTTGCCCAAGTTGTAGATCAGCAGACTCGCCTTTTCCAGCGCTTGCAGCGCCAGCAGGTGCGCGTAGGCAAGATCGCTGACGTGTATGTAATCGCGGACGCAGGTGCCGTCCGGTGTAGCGTAGTCCGTGCCAAAAACGTTGACGTGTTGCACTCGACCGAGGGCGACTTGCAGGATACGGGGAATCAGATGCGTCTCCGGTTGGTGGGCTTCACCTTTGTCTGGGCGGGAAGCACCGGCAGCATTGAAGTATCGCAGGCTGGCGTAGCGCAGGCCGTGAATCTGGTGAAACCAAGCCAGCATGCGCTCCACCAGCAGCTTCGATTCACCGTAGGCGTTGGTCGGGCGGAGAAGATCGTCCTCCTCAATCGGAGTGCGCTCAGGATTGCCGAACAACGCTGCCGTCGAGGAGAAAACGAAACGCTTTACACCGGCAGCCAGCATCGCTTCGAGCAAGGTCAGCGCATTCGCGGTGTTGTTACGGAAGAATGTTTCGGGCGCCTTCATCGACTCGCCCGCTTCGATCAGCGCCGCAAAATGCATGACGGCATCAATCGCGCGCGAACCGAACAACTGATCAAGGGCGGCGCGGTCGGCCAAGTCGCCTACGATCAGTTCCGCATTTTTCGGCACTGCCTGGCGATGGCCGCGACTCAGGTTATCGAAGACAACCACCTGGTGCCCGGCCTGCAATAGCTCCTCGGCAACCACGCTGCCGATGTAGCCCGCTCCTCCTGTAACTAGAACTTTCATTCGCTTCGCGTCCCTTTCTCTCCGGCTACTTTTTCAGGCTGCGGCTCAAGAGATATTCTCAGACCACTCGGCCAACACCATCGGCGGCAGAGCAAATGTAGATCTCCGGTTTGCATCCGGTCGAGCGTTCGTAGCCTTCCTGAACCGTTCGCTGGAATGCCTCGACGCATGCGGCTTGGACAAGTGCGACGGTGCAACCACCAAAACCGCCTCCCGTCATCCGCGTTCCGTAAACGCCTTCCGCTTGCTCGGCAAGTTTCACCATCAAATCGAGTTCAGGACAACTCACTTCAAAGTCGTCGCGCAGGCTGCGATGCGACGCTAGCATCAAGGTTCCGAATGCCTGCAAGTCCCCACGTTCCAGTGCAACCGCGGCCTCGAGGACACGCGCGTTTTCATTGACCACGTGGCGACAGCGCCGCCTGATTGTCTCCGGCAGGTCGCGCCCGTAGGTTTCGAGATCCTCGGGCGTCACATCGCGCAATGCCCGCGTGTTCGGCAGATACCTCGACAGGCCGCGCACACCCGCTTCGCATTCCGCCCGGCGCTGGTTGTATTCTCCCTTGGCGATGCTGTGTTTGACCATAGTGTTGCAAATCGCCAGGGCCGCGTCGCCCGGCAACGGCAACAGCCGGTATTCCAGAGAGCGGCAGTCGAGCAACAGCGCCTGACCGCATTTCCCGTGGCTGGCAACAAATTGATCCATGATTCCGCAGCGCGCGCCGACAAACTCGTTTTCCGCTTGCTGGCAGAGCAAAGCGAGTTTGGTGCGATCGATATCAGTTCGCGTTTCCGCCTGATCGTCCAAATCGAGCAGCGCATAACCGACGGCCACCTCAATCGAAGCAGAGGAACTTAATCCCGCGCCCTGGGGCACGTTGCCCTCGACCAACAAGTTCGCCCCGCCGAGTTTCTTGCCGGACTGCACCAGCATTTTAACAACGCCGATCACGTAATCGCTCCAGTGTCCGGCGCGCGTTGGCGGCAGATGATCGAGATCGAACTCGACCTGCTCAGAGTAATTTTCGGAATGAATCACGAGTTTCCGGTCTGGGCGTCGGGCAACCAAGGCTCGGGTATAGAAACCGATTGCTGCCGGCATGACAAAGCCATCGTTGTAATCGGTATGTTCACCGATCAAATTGACTCGCGCCGGCGCCTGGTAAATGCGCGGAGACCCTGCAAATAACTGGACGAATGTTTGCGCCAGAGGATGGGCGCGACTATCGACCGCTAGATTCGCGTTATCCATGAAGGCTCAAACCAAGATTGAAGCGACCATTCACGAACCTATCGAGTAGGGACGGCATGATCGAGGCTGATGATTGCATTCGGGTAGTAGTGGCTGAGAATTTGCTGGAAACTAGCGCCTTCTTCCGCCATGGCCCTGGCTCCAGACTGGCACAGCCCGATACCGTGTCCCTGCCCGACTCCATTAAGAATAACGTAGTCACCTTCCTTTCGTAGGGCGAAGCTATTACTGGGAGCGATACTCCATCCTAGACGGCGGTCAATTTTCAAACGCGCCGACTCATCGGAGCTACGCAGGTTGGCGGCATCCTGCGCGGAGATTCGGCTGTGCCATCGCGATGGGTGCTCGCGGCAGTACTTGCAGGGAACAGAGTAATAAGGATAGCTGCCCGTCGAGACTCCGAGTTCGGCGGGTGTGCGAGTGCGACCGCTGCAACTGCGCGTGTACATCGCGGCGAAGGGCTGCGACTGATAGATCAACACCAGGCCACGAGTGGCGGAAGCAGCTTCGGCGGCGCTGCCGGGCCCAGGCGGCGCGCGCAGGAACTGACAGTGCGTGGTGTCGCAGAAATCGAATTCGGAGTGGCGGCCTTTGCCGGCGACAAAATAGGAGCGGGCGGCGACGGCCTGCGCTTTCAGAGCCTCAAGAGGCGCGCCCGAAAAGCTTTCGGCCGCGACAACGGAGGCAACCGCTGTTTCCAGATCCATACTGACGACGGCACCGAGAGTGCCGGAAGCTGGCTTCAGTTCGAGCGTTCCCCGATAGTGGCGCGTGATCCTTCCGGGAACGGCAAGGAGGAAATCTGCTGGGCCGCTTGACCGGCCCGTGACGGTGAGTTCGCGAGCATGCACAACGCGGGTTCCCACTCGAACCTCTATCGTGCCGCCACCACGGGCATGGACTTGGGCGACGTGTACGCCAGAACTTCTTTCCAGCACGAACGTTTCTTGTCCTACGTGGACGACGATGGCGTTGCCGTCCGCCGCACTTAGAGTGAATTCGCGAGGGTGGAAGAGGCCGAGTACGCCGATACGAACATCCTCTGCCAGGGCAAGCGAACCCGCCAGCAGCAGTACGCCGAATGTGATCGCGAACTTGATTCGCGCTTTCATTTGCTTGGGCAACTCATGGCTCGATCCGGCGTAACATTTGTCCGGCGGTTTTGGCGGCTTGCGCTCCCGGAACGCCGTGAACACGGACCAAGAGCAGAACCTGCGGTTGCCCGGCGGGCGCCAACACGATGGTGAAGCCGTCGCCGGGAGCGCGCCTACGGTGAGTGCACGGCGCAGTTCCGGTTTTAGCGAGGGCATCAGAGCGCGGCAGAGCGCGATCGACTTCAGCGCCAGTTCCCCGCCGCGCGGACTGCTCCATTCCGCTGATTACCTGGCCCACTCCAGGTTGATCGCGACGACGAATCAGTTCCAGGTAGGCACGAGCCATATTCAGCGGCGCGATTAACCATTCGTCGTGATCGCGATCACTGGCAGCGTGACTGCCGAGACCGGCAAGAGCAGGCCCAGAAATCCCAGCGGCGGGAGACTGCAGGCCGAAACGAGTGGCGGTCGGAGAAACTTCCGCGGCGGTCATGTTAACCGTGAGCACGCGGAAATAGGAGTTACAGGAATATGCGATGGCGGATGTTAGATCGACGGCACCGTGGCCGCTGGGACGCCAGCAGCCCGCGGTCGTCCCACGGCAAATGTGTGCCGGGTACTTGAATTCGTGCAGGTCACCGTAGGCGAGCGCGATAAAGGGCTTGACCAGTGAGCCGAGAGGAATCGGCGTCTCGGGATGGTCCCAGCGCGAGGCGAGTACCGCGCCGGTTTGCGCATCGAGCAGAAGAAACGAAATGTCGTCGCTGGGGAAATCGCGATCCAGTGCGCGGCTGGTGGATTGGGCAAAGAGCGAAGTTCCGGGGCTGGTTGCGCGACCGTCGCCGCGACCGTCGGCAAGGCCATGCGCGCGACTTTGGCCCGAACTTTCGCTCAAACTCTGCGTGCGCCCACTGGAAGGAGTCAACGCGAACAAACTCGCCATCAGCAGCAGCGCGACTATTCTTATCTGGACCATTCGTAAGTAACCGTTTGCAGAACTTTGTCTCCTTCGACATGCACGATGATCTTCTCCGCGGAAATCGCGGCGAGCGTTGCGCTGAGGCTGGCCATGTTCTCGGAGAAGAATTGCGGTTGCCGTTCCATGCCCCGAATATTGCTCTGCGCCATGTTGGGCCGGTCGAGCACGCCGGAGAAGCGTTCGAAATTAGCCTGCTCACGTTCGTGATTGAAGCCGGCGACGAAGACCGCAGGTTTCATATCCGACTTGTGGTTGAAATTCGCCAGCAGGGCCTCGATCAAACGAGAATCATCGGCGATCAGAAGATACCTGCCGCGGACGGCGATCACCAGGGGCCACAAGCCATCGAGTTTCGAGGAGCCGGAGTTCTGCTGCCAGACAACTCCATGTTCGCCGGCGGTGAGACCGGGGCGGATGAAGTCGGCCAACGCGAACTGAACACCGGCCTCATTCCAATCGGAGGCCGCAGCCAGAACAACGGCGGAGTGAATTCGAATGAAGACTCCAGACTGGTCGCGCTCGGTGGATTGCACCTGGAGCGAAGCCAGAATCTGAGTTTTGTCTAACAGGTCCTTTAGAGCCGATGCGCTCTGCGGCGTGACGGGACGCGCGACGGCGGACTGATCGATTCGAGTCTCCAGATCGGAGCCGGTCCCAGTTTCTCCCGAGGTCAGTTGCACTTGGGGAGCAATTTCAGAAGCAGGCGCAGGGCCGAGATGCGGCGCCAGGAGCTTCGTTTCAATCACATCGAAACAAGAATCGGCGGAGGGATACGCCTTGGCTTCGTAGATACCCGCGCCTTCTGGAACCAGGCGAACCACGCCGGCGGCCGCCTCCAATCCTACGGGAGCAATTGGGGGCGGTGAAGTCTTGCGGATCAAGACGCGCTCCTCGCGATATTGCCTGCTGGAACGAAACAAATCGGAAACTGCAGCAGAGTACTGCTTCATGTCGGTAATGTTCTGCTGCACCCAGTAGGTGTGGAAGTACGGGCTCGGAACAATTTTCTCCAGGTTCATCACCATGCGGAGATCGCCTGCGGGGCCTGCGGCGGCGACCGCCTGCGACCACCACTGTTCGGATTCGACGGTGCGGTCCTTCTCGCCGTTTTGGCTTCCGGACATTAATTGCAACGCGCCCGCCAGCAGGTCTTCGCGGGTCGCCAGCAGCAGGTAGTCGCCGGAAACCGCGAAAGCGACTTCCTTCTGCGATTCCGGATCGCGGCGAACGTAGAAACTAACTCCGCCAGCGCTGCGCGGCTCGAATTTGGCGCGCGTTTGCCAGAGCGTAGTCTGCATCGACCGCGCTGACGGCAAATAGGTCACGTAGAGGAACTCGATGTTTCCGATGTCGTAGAGAGCAAGAGCGCTGCGCGTTCCGGCAACCTGCGAAAGAAAAGTCATGTTGGGGGGAAGCCCGGCAGCGGCTGCGTATTGATCGCTCGCCCCCTTGAGTCGAAGAAATAGACGCGACCTTGAGAAGACCTCGTAGTTGCTGGTCGCAACCCATTGCTTCTTCTCGGCAGAGGAATTCCAGTCGGCAAGGAGTGACGAGAAATCCCGCGCCTCCAAATAGAGAAGCGAACCGGCGGGAACATACCTGGAAAGCTGCGGCGGGTCTGGCGCGACAGCAGCCTGGTAAGCTGCGCGTCCGATTGCCGCACACACCATCGCGATGGCGAAGAAGATGACGATACGTTTCATTGCTTCATACCTCCTTGCGTCGTGCCTGCTTTGGCGCCAGTGGCTTTCGGGCTGGGTGCGGCGCGAGCCACAAGCCGTGGCCGAACCACGCGATCCTGTTCCAGAGCTTCGTGCAAAAGCGGTTGGCGGGCAGCATTTTGTCGCTGGATTCGCAGCTCTGCCTTGGCGTCTGCGATCTTGCGGTCGAGTTGCTTGCGAGCTGCGGGCGAGTTCTCAGAACGGCGCGCAATTTCGAAATAAGTGATGGCATCCCCAAGCCGATTGAGGCGCGTCATCGTGCCGCCAATCGTCTGGGCCACTTGCGCCTGCTGGCTGCGGGAGAGCGCCGTGGCCGCGGTGGCCGTGGAAATCGGCTCTGTGCTGTTGTCTTCGTCGCCGGTATCGGAACTGATGACCTCTTGGTCTTCCGCTTGGTCTTGGTCTCGTGAACCGGCTCGGGAAGCACGGCCACCAAGGAATTGCTTTTGGAGCAGAGGATCAAGAAGGGCCAAAGCAAATTCATCGGACTTCATGCTTGCGGCGGCCATAAACAGCGGGACGCGCGCTTCGTCGCGGCGCGGAAAGTCGATGACGCAATGGCTGAGCAGCCGGATTTTCGTCTGTGCATCCGCCGTATTCTGTGCGGCCCGGATGCGAGCTTCGTAGAAATAGAACTTGTCCGCCACGGTTGCAGAGATGGCTGCGGGATTTCCAGCAAGCAGGTTCAGTTCACCACTTCCGAGATCGGAGTGAGGCCGTCCGGCGAGCGCCAGCGCGGCCTTGGTCCGGAGATCGTAAGTAGCATTCGCTCCCGAGGCGATCGACGCCATGACGGCCTGGGACGAAGCGACATCCTGACTGGCGGCGACTCTAGCCTTGGCCAGACGTAACCGGTAGGCAGCATCCCACGGCGCCGATTTGACGAGTTGATCGAGAAATTCGATGGCTTCCGCGTTGTGACCGGATTTCTCCAACAGCGCCGCGGCAGGATCAAGATTCTCGAAAGGATTCCCAACGACTACCACCAGGCGGCGCAGGAGATCGAGGGCGCCGGGCGTATCTCCGGAGGCAAGGCGAATCTCGGCAAGACCCAGAAAGTTGGCGGCGGCGAGTTGATGCTCGTCGATTTCGCGGGCAAAGACAAATTCCAGGATCTTGCGCGCGGACTGCTTGTCACCGGCCTCGAAGAGCTGGCGAGCGGCGGTGCGCAGGATGGCAGAAGCAGGAACCGTTTGGGGTTGGGCACGATACGCTGCGACTTTCTGATCGAGCGTTCCCAGTTGCGCGGCCACCTGAAGCTCGAGCGGAACCAGCGCGCCCGCTCTGGCATCGCGCGTTTCTTTCGGCAAGGCGGCGATGGCGTCGGCGGCTTGCGCGTATTTTTTGATGCGGACGAGGTACGTGATCCAACGCACTTGCCAGGAGTCAAGCTCTTGCTGGGCGTTGTCGCGTTCGAGACCAGTCATTTTGCCGAGGGCATCCTGCTTCGACTCAAGTACGCGCTGATAGATCGGTGCGCGATCGGCGCGCGGAATCCAAGAGGCGTCGGCAACATCGGAAAGTATCAGCGTTGGATCGGGCGCAGCCGAGGAAATATCCAGAAGCCATGTGGTCGCCGACGCTGGGTCGCCGACGGCCGCGTACGCAGGTTGCAGCAAAGCGTTCGAACGCCAATTGCCATTGCGGCGAAGGTAGGTGCGGATGATGGCGTCGGCATCGGGCTTGAGTTCAGCATAAAGGTGGCGGGTTCGAAGCTGATCGCAGGTACGCCCGAAGTCAGGCCAGAAACTTTCTGGGACATGGGCACTATTGAGTTGCATGGAGAGAATGGCGAAGGCCTGTTTCCATTGGGCAAGAGCGGCGACGCGATCACCTTGCTTGTAATAGGCGACAGCAAGACTGTCATAAACTTCGGGGCGGTTCGGCGAAAGTTCGAGAGTGTGGTTGTAGTCGACAATCGCACGATGCGTATCACCGGCACCGGCGTAGTAGTCGGCCAGCGTCAGGTATCCGGAAGTCGTGGCCGGGCTCTGATCGAGGATTGCGGGCAGGAAGTCGTCTGGATTGCTTAATTTTGTCGTGCCAAACTTCGTTGTGCCCTGCTTGGTTGTGCCGTGCTTCGTTGCACCCAGGTATTCGCCGTAACGCGAGCCGTAGTAGAACCACGTATTGCCGGCGAGTTGCTGCGTGCGATCGACAGGTGTGGCAAGGCGTTCCGCGATGGTGTGGTCGCCGAGGGCACCGAGAAAAGTATTGTTTACGTCTGCAGTCGGCTCGGAGAAATAGAGGCCTACGAGCGCGTTATAGGATTTGGTCCAGACTGGCGGGCGAACTTGTCCACGAGCTTGGACGACGGCGTGCGACAAAGTAGCGCCGCCGTTGGCGAGCACAAACTCGGCCGCCTGTTCCCCAGCGGGATTGTTCCAGGTCGCGGTAATCCCCACGAGTTCCCGCGGTTGGCGCGCGAGGAGCAATTGGAAGAGGCGCTGCTGCCGAGCGTTGTCGAGACGATAAGCCGAAATGTCGGAGAGCACGCGCAGTTCGTTCGCTTCGTCGCCCGCGGATCGGTAGGCATCGGCGGCAGCAAGCACGGCTGTACCCCGGGATAGCGACGGAAGAACGCTTGCGTACCGTTCCAGCTGCGACCCTAGTTCGGCAAAGCGGCCGCGTCGCCGCTCTAGATCAATAAAAGGCTGCGCGTTCGCATACGAATACGGGATGGCGCTTGCCCGCTGCGTCATCGACTCGAAGCGCCAGCGAGATTCCTGATCGGAGAGCGCGGCTCCTTCGACCAGCGGAATCGCAAATTTTTCGAGGTCGGCGGTATTCATGCCGTTGCGCTTGGCTTCGGCGAAATTCGCGAAGGCCAGCCGCTCCTCCGGTGTGAAGTAAGTGTTGACCGTGCTTGCCATTTCTTCGAGCACGGCAGCCATGCCGTCGCGAGCAGTGTTGATGCGGGTTTGATGTACGCGCTCCCGCCACTGGGCATCGGTCACGGCGGCGATTCCCTGCTTCGCGACTTGCTCCTTGAGGACGGGCAAATTCGAAGCGGCGTCCGCCAGGGCGTTCTGCATCGTGATGTAAGCCTGCTCGTGCTGGCGCAAGCGAGTCATGATGCGGACGTAGGTTTTCGCGCCTCCCTGGTACTCGACAGCGGCGAGCGCGTCCGGTCCGGCGGTCTTGATTCCGCGCTCAGCAAAAACGCGAGCCTCGGTTAACATGCCCCAGGATTCGAGACGACGGGCAACCTCGAAATAGTTGGCCGCATTTTCCGGTCGGCCGTCGATCAGCGCTACTTGGAGGGCCGCGACCACTTCTTTTTCTTCGCCCTGGCGCGCGCGAACTGCGGCGACCTTCTCCATCCACTGCGGATCTTTGTAGGCGAGCTGATAGACATGTTCGTAGTCGGCGGCGGCATCATCGAAACGCATCAGGCGTTCCTCGAGTCCGGCACGCGCCGTGTAGAGATCGACCCGGTCAGGGCGGATGGCAATCGCCTTGGCATACACATCGATTGCCGCCGGGTAGCTCTCAAGATTGGTCTGGATGCGGGCCAGCACCATCGACCAGCGGTAATCGCGCGGCGACTGCACCACGGTTTTGGCATAGAAGTCTACGAGTTGCTGTTGGCGCTGGTAGCGGAGCGCGTACAGCGCGGCCTCGGTAACGAGCGCGTCGTCTTCCGGAAAGTTGTTGATCAGTTCGATGTACTGGTCGACCGCGCCTGGGTAGTCCTTCATGCGGGTAAGCGCGGGAATCAGCCCGCGACGCAAAGCCGCAATCTGGGATTTGCGCGCATCCGCCGGAAGGGGCGCGTTGCGGAAGAGCGTGATTTTGTCGACGTAGAACTGCTGCAGGCCATGGTCGTCGCCCGCCTGCGCATAGGCGTCCGCCATGGCGGCGAGGTATTCCGCATTGTATGGAGAATCTTTCAGCAACTGGCTCAGCAGATCGCGCGCCTGCTGGCACTCGTTCGCAGCCGTCGATTTGCGAGCCGCCTCATAGGTGAACTGCTTGCTCAGCTCGGGATAGGAATCTTTGGCGGCCTGCAGCAGGACGGAAATCGCCTGCGGATAGTTCCTGGTGCGCCAGTAGAAATCGACGGTCGAGCGGACCACTCCAAGAATCTTTGGATTCTCGCGATAAAGCGCTGCGACATTTTTCTCGGCCGACGCGAAGTCCTTCCGCCCCTCGTACAACTGGATCAAGGCGTAGCGGAGTTGCAGGCGAGTCACGGGGTCGGTGGTGAGCGCGATCTGTTTTTCGAGTGCGTGCTGGCGAACGGGTTCGAGCGATTTTTGTTGTGCCAGATTCTCGATGTCCTGGGCCTGTTCGATCGTGGTGGCGCTGGTGGCGACCGAGTCGAGGAGCGCTTCCATTTCCGGCTTGCGGTTCTGCGCCTCCAGCACTTTCACGCGCAGCAACACGGCGGACATGGTCGCGTTGGGCGGCGCGGCAATTCTGGCCGTCGTCTGATCGACCAGGTCGCGGAACTTGGGGCGGTGCGCGAGCGCCAGCAGCCTGAGTTCAGCGGGCGAGTTTGGTAATCCTGCGAGCGATCCTCTGACGTATTCTTCGACGGCGTGAGGATAGTCGCGCTTGTTCTCGTAGATCGCGCCCGCTTCATAAGAGTAAAGATTCGGATCGCGCAAGCGATCGCGGCCTTGATTCAGCACGCGGAGAGCGTTGTCAAAATCGTAATAGTCCCAATAGATCGTCGCCGCTTCCAGATATCCGCCAGCCTCGCCGGGAACAACCTGCGGGATGCGCTCCCAGTACGGGGCGGCCTGCGCAAACAGTTCGCGGTCGGCATAGATGTCGCCGATACGCGCCATGAGTTCGGTATCGCGAGGATTGGCCTGCAAGAGATTGTCTTCGATCTTGACCGCGACAGCCGTATCGGCAGGATCGAAGTAAGCGAGCGAGCGATAAACGGACGAGGCGGTGTGGGCAATCTCCGGCTCGGCGGGATATTGGTCGGCCAGCGATTTGAGTACGGGCGCGCTCTCTTCAAAATGCGATTGCCAGAGATTGGCGCAAGCGATGAAATTCGCAGCCGCGGGATTGTTGTCCCAACTGGTGGTATCGGGCGCATTCTGGCGCAAAGCGCTCAGCTCGGATTCCAGCTTGCCGGTTCGCGAAAGGTATTCGAAGAACTCGTTGCGGAGACCGATTTCTTCGAACCAATGCTGGCGAATCAACGCTTCCCAGGCGGCCCAATCAGGGGTTGTGGGCGATTGATACGCAGCAAGAAGATTGCGAACGAAGACCGGATTGTGCGGGAAGCGCTGATGGGCGTACTGGTTCAGCCGCAGGTAAAGCGAGGGGCTGCCATAAACGACGTGATAAAAGTATTGTTCCAGTTCGCTGCCCTGAAAGCTTTTCACCGCGTCGCGGGTGAGTTGCTCGAACTCGGATTCCCGTTTGTGGCGCAAATAGAAGCGCGCGAGCTTGTCATGCCACGACCGGTCGGGAAATCGGGCCAGCGCCCGGCGGTACACTTCTTCCTGTTCGGAGCCTAGCTGGTTCTGATCGAGAAACACGGCGAGCCGTTCGTAGAGTCCGGGATCGTCGGGATTGCGGTCGATCTCGCGGCGCAAGACGCCGAGCGCCTGCGGGATCTGTTTCAGCTGGACCAGTCGAGCGAGATAGCGCTCCAGAACGCGGGCGTATTCGGGTGAGCGAGGACCGGCCTGCCGCAGCGGCGATGCGGTCGAAGCAACCTGGAACGCCTGACTGACGGGGCGGCGACGGGCAGCGTTCTCGGGCGACACGCCGTTCTCCTGCTCCTCCCCTCCCTCTTCGTTCTCCGCATAGTTCTCAGCATAGTTGCGCGAATAGTTGCGTGAATCGTTGGCGGCGGAGTCGTACCCTTCTGCTGCCAGCCCTAGAGGCACGTTCTGCGTTTTGGCCGCCAATTCTCGCAACACGGAATCGTAGATGGCGAATTCGCTGGCGCTGTCGTCTTTGCGGGAATAAGCGTCAGCCATGAGCAGCGAGACAGAAGCGCGCTGCGGAGCACTGGAGAAATTCGCGAGGAATTCACGGCCACCCTGAATTGCGGCATCGCTTTCGCCCGCACTGGCATAGAACTCAAGCATCTGGGCGTGAAGTTCGGGGCGACGCGTGGAGGCGGGAAATTTCGTATCGAGCAAGGCCAGCAGTTCCGCGGCGCGAGCGCGATGGAAGTACGGAACCGCCCGCTGCTCCTCTTCTGCATATTTCGAAGCCGGCTCGGTAGTGTTCAGAAGCAAAGAAAGAACTCCGTTCAGATAGCCGGGCCCCTGGTCCATGGTGGCGATATCGCGGTACATCGAAAGCTCGCCAGAACCGAAGCGGATGGGCGTCTCTGGGGCCGTGAGCAGAAGATTCGTAAGGCTCGCAATCGCCTGCTCCTGCGCGTCAGGCAGTCCTTTGCTGTTGTAGAGGGCAAAGTAGTAGCGCGCCGACTCGGGATACGCATGGATGTCTTCCAACAGGCGAGCGCATATATACAACTCCTGCGAAGTCCAAGGCGACTTGCTGGTTTCCTTGTGCCGACGGAAATCGGCGATAGCCTGTTGCGCTACATCGAGTTTGCCCTGCTGTTGATAGTAATAAAAGAGACGCGCCGTGGCGTTGAGGTCTTCGGGATTGGGATTGAGCGCGGCGCGAGTCTGGTCGAGAAACTTGCGCAGACTTTCGGTTTCGCGCAGCAGATCGAAATAACTCTTGACCAGTTCCGGATCCCAAAGCGGCTGGAAACTCTGCTCGTAAACCGCCAACCCTTCGCGGATGGAGCCCTGACGGTATTCGACCATCGCTTTCGCTTTCACTGGAAAGATTCGGTCGCTCGGAAATTGCCGGCCGTAGTCGGCAATAAGTTTTCCGGCGGCGGAGTATTCCTTCTGAGCAACCGCGAACTGGAGAAAACGCGCGTAGAGCGCTTGCTCCTGGGGATAGCGGGCAATCCAGGCGCGGTATTCGGCCATGGAAACATCTTTCGACAAGCCCTGCTGTTGAATGACTCCGAAGATACGATCGAATGCTTTCCAGGACCGCTGCTCGGCAGGAGGGGTAAGTTTTTCTTCCGCGACGGGGGACGCATTCGCGACCAGCGACAGAGTCTTGATCTCCTCGGAAGAGCGCAGGCGGCGGTGGTAAAAATCGGCGAGAGCCAACTGGGCGCTGATCTTGTCGGAAGATTTCTCGACGTACAACTTCCAATCGGACTCGGCCGAAGCAAAGTCGAGTTGCTGCTCGTCTTCCAGAGCGCGCAAAGAATAAAGGTCAGCGTTCGCGGGCTGAGTCTTGATGAGGTCGGCGAGCGCGGGGCGCGTCTCTCGCGGAGGCCGGCGAAAAAGCACCGAGCCGCCCGGTAACGACATCATGCGGAAGAAGGCCTCCTGTAGCGCGCTGCCTGCCTCGATGTTCCGAATCCACAAGGGCAACTCGCCAACGGCGGAAATCGCACATCCGACGGCAACGGCGAACGTAAGCACGGCGAGCAGACGCGTGCGTTTGCGCGGCAAATCTTTGCGGGGTAAATCTTTGCACGATGAATCAAGGAAGCACTTCAATTTGCACCTCCTGCGTTCCAATGTTGTGCGCAATATCCTCGGCCGTAACGGTCAGCTTGTACGTGCCGGGAATCGTTTGCTCTGAAATGATCAGATCGCCAGTATTGGAAGCAGCTTTCGGATCCCATTTCAGTTCGACCGGCGCCGCGCCTTCGAGCCGTGCGACCAGCGTGCGCGTGCTCCGGGAAGCGCCGACCTTCAGACTGATCGTCTGGCCGCGCTGGAAGCGTTTGTGGTCAAGCTTCACCTCGACGACCGGCGGCTTGCTCGCAATCACGAATGTCTTCGCCTCACGATAGGTATGCCCGAGCCGGTCGCGCAGAATGAGGCGCACCGTGTAGGTTCCATCCTGCATGTCGGTGGGAGCGAGAAAGCGCGTCTGCCAGATGTCTTCGGATGAGAGATGGCGAAGCGGCTGGATCAAACCAAACGGGAACAACGCGATGACCGAGACAATGGACTCATCGGCCTTGACCCGCAGCACGGGATCGCCCGGACGAATGACGCGAGGACGCAGCAAAGCCCGCGGAACGGCCAGGAACGATGTGTAGGGCGTAACGAACTTGTACTGGCGCGCCAGGCGGATGATCTCGTCGATGGTGGCCTGGTCCTCGCCTTCGCGGTCAATTCTTTCCAGCAGCGCATCGACCCGTGCGCGCGCCCAGAGCCGCGGCAGTTGCGAGTGCTCGAAGGATTCGCGCGGCAAGTTGACCTTGCTGTCGATTTCTAGCGGAGTCCCGTCGCGCACTCCGCCGACCTTGAAAGTAACGTTCTCCTGCGGCTTTTGGAAGCGCCCGACCCACGAAGCGAGCGAACCGGAGAAAGTTGCCGCCTGCAGAGGGTAGACGCTGTCGACAGCAGCCTCCGGTGCGACCGAAAGCTGCAACTGGCCGACGGGGCTACGGCCGATTTTCGAGAGGAACGAATTCAGTTTGAAATCCATGGGCTCGGTCGAGAGCACATGTTCGAGCACTCCGTCCTGCCGCGCCATCATGCGAAACAGCGGCACGTTGGCATCGTCACCGACGGCGAGGATGTAGGTGTGCGGGCGCTGGGTTTCCGGGAGTTGCTTCCACGCGGACGCGTACCAGGCCGCCAGTTTGCCATTCTGAATCGGTCCTCGAGTTGCGCCGCCGTCGCTCAGAATGACCAGATAAGAATTGTTCGCGCCGGAAGCAGCGGCTTGCTGCAGTCCGACTTGAAGCGCCCGTTGCACATCGGTTCCTCCGCGCAGGCGGCTGCCGCGGACGAAATCAATCGCGTGCTTGATATTGCCCGCGTCCGCCGCAGTCAGCGGCAGCACCTGCGTCTCGCTATTGAAAAGCACCAGGCTGAAATGATCCTCTGGCCGAAGCGTCCGGAGGAGAGTTTCGAAAGCCTGGTAGCTGCGCTCCAGCTTTTCCCACTGCATGGACAGCGAGGTATCGAAGAGAGCGATGATGGTCTTGGGAGCGCCGGCCTGGGGAGCGGCACTCGTCGCACTTCCAGTCGGAGCCGTGCCTTTTCCGAAGCCAAGCAGCGCCTCTACTTCAAAGAAGCCCGGTTCATCCGTACTGCGAACGGGCGACGTCTCCGTCGGAGAAGGCTGGCCGCTGACCGGGTTGCGGTAGGTCAGGACTTGCAGACTGTCGGATGCGGCTGGATCGAGGTTATACGTGATCACGAGGTCTTCCCCGAGATTCACGTTCTGTGCTTCAAAGTGGCCTTCGACAAAGTGCGGCGTGCTGTGATCGAGTTGCAAGGCGAACGTTTTGGCGGGCACCTGAAAGTTGCGGATAGCGTGCGCCGAGTGCAGTTCGAAGTTGATCCGAAGATGGCGGGCTGCCTGCGCCTGATATGCGTCCGGACGCAAGGGGATGGCAAAGTACGACTTGAGATTCTCCACCGGAATCGATTCGTGATATTCGATTTCGAGGCGCTTCGTACCATACGCTGGAATGGGAACGATGCGTGCACTGAATACTGAAGTGCGTTTCGCGTCCTCGGCGCCGCGCTCGCCCATCTCCAGCAGGCCGGGGTCAACCGACTGTTGCTTCAGCTGGTTGTAGATTTCCTCGGCGCGCTTGCGTTCAAGAATCACAGCGGGCAGTCGCGTTGGGCCGTCCCAAGTCGCGAAATCGGAAATGGTAGCGTGGCTGGGAAGAGCGAAGATGTAGTTCCCTTCCTCGATCCTGGCGGTGTGATTGGCGAATACCTGACGCACGAAGACGCGAGCATCTCCGTTATCGATGCGAACGGTGATTTCCATTTCTTCGAGCGCGAGGATGGCGGGATCGGGCTGCTGCTTGTCGCGCGGGATGAGGACGCCCGCGTCAGCAAACAGCAGCGTCGAAGTCAGGAGTGCGATAAGAGCCGACAGGATTATGCGTTTCATGAGTGCAGCTTCTGTTCTCGGATGCGGACCAATCCGTTATCAGTACCGATGTAGATGTAGCCGCCACCCGCAGCCAGCGCGGTCACGTTCAACGACGGCAAGCCGCGCTCGATGACAGACCAGCGCCCGGACTGGCGATCATAGAGGTACAAACCCTTGCCTAAAGTTCCGGCCAGAACATAGCTGGGCGTCACCAACATGGCGTTCGGGTTCACTTCGAACGGGCCGGACACGTTCTCGAAAGCATGGAAGTGTCCGGAGCGATCGAGGCCCACCACCCCCGCACCGTACGTTCCCACCATCCATTCAGCGCCAACGGGCACAACGGCAGTAATCCAGTTGTGCTTCAGACTGGAAGTTGCGGTGGTGTAGTTCGCTGTCACGTCACCTTTCTCCAGCACGGAAAGACCGCCAAGTGTGCCGGCAACAAGCTCGTCGCCCGATACGCCGAGCGCATAAACATGGTTGTTGACCAATCCGTGGAAGGCGTACATGCTGCGCGCGCCACCGGCGTCGAGAAAGGTCAGGCCGGCGGGAGTCGCCAGAGCCAGGCCGTCACGGTAGGCGGCCACATCGGTGACGTGGTCGGCGATGAGCCCGTCGGCGCGAGTCAACACCTGTTGCTCGCTGCCGGAACTGTTAAATCGAACCAGGCCGTTGGCGGTGGCAACGTCCATCGTGCCTGTCTTGGCATCAAGCAAGATGCGGTTGATGCAGAACACATGCTCGTCTTCGACATGCGATGCATGTGTGTTATCGGGCGCCAAAACGTCCAGGCCTCGGTCGAAGTAACCAACCCAAAGGCGGCCAGTCGCGTCGGCTGCGAGGGCGGAAATATTGCGGTCCCTGAGGACGGCGGTGCTAGCCTGCAGCACCTGCTCCCATTCGAATCCGTGAGAATTCATGCGATAAAGCCCGTTGCGGGCTACGGCGAAAACGGCATCGCCGGAGGTGAACAGTTGGCGCACTTCGGACAAGTCCGAATTGGGTGCCCCGTTTAGGTTCGGACGACGCCCTTCGAGTGGAATCGAAAGCACGCCCTGATCTTCTGTTCCGACGTAGAGCTGCTTGCGAGCCACGAGCAGCGCGGTAGCCAGCACTCCCGGCGCGAGTACGCGGGAAAAGCGTCCGGCGCTGAAGACAGCTACACCGAGGGGAGTTCCGACGTAAGCGGTGTCACCGGAAATGGCCAGTGACTGCACCTGGGGATCGGGCAAGCCTTGCGCTTCGGAGAAGCTGTCGGTCGCGGCGGCATGGAAGTGGAGAACACCGCGGTCCAAAGTGCCGACCCACAGGTCGGACTCACTGCCAGCGAGGGCGGTGACATAGGCCTCCTTCAATGTGGGATGCAGAGCGGTGATCCTTTTTCCGTCGTAGACCAGAACGCCTCGTCTCTTGGTTCCAATCAGAAGATGTCCAGAAGGATCCGGCAAGATGGCGGTAATGGCACGAGCCTCGGAATCGTAAGGAACAATCTGGCGGAAAGCGCGGCCGTTGAAGGCCAGAAGCCCATCGTTGGCGGTGGCAAGGATGAGTTCAGGTTCGCGGGAGTCGGCCAGAACGGCGGGAGCCAGCGCGATCAACGGCGATGCAGGGAACTCGCGGCCTACCGCATATTGGCGTAGCAGCGCGCCGCTCGGATCGTATTCGAGCAGTCCTGCTGGACCGGCGATATAGAGATGATCCTGGAAGCGGGTTGCCTGGAAGAATACGGCAGGCGCGCTGATCACCTCGAAGTCAGCGTTGGCTGTTGGGGCAAGTGGCCGAACGGCAAATCGTATCTGGTTGGTCGCGCGGACATCCGCGGCTGCCGAATGCAGGGCTCGCGAGGCGCGCCAGATTACAAACGTTCCCACCGCAAGAACCAGCAGGAGCGCGACTGCAACCACTCCGCGAACGGACACGATCAAGGTCCGCTTCATGACTACCTTCTTCTTGTAACAGAAAGTGAACTATAAACCGCGAGCACTTCGCAGCAAATAGGAAGCAAGGTACGGACCAAACTGTGATATCGCGAATGGAAAGGGTTTTGAGGAGACGGAAGCGATGCGCGCTGTGTCTCGCGGTAAACAGCGTCTCCGCGCGGACACAATGCGGACACAGTGTAAGGCAATTGGCTTAATGTCTCGCCAAAGCGCACTACAAAAAAATGTCCCGGAAGAACAACCGGGCATTTTTTCTTTTTTTTCAGCTTCAAATCTTGCGAAACGTCAGTGCGAAACGGCGGCAAACAACGCCGAGTGCATTAGCGACTGGAACTTCTGGTCGTCGCTTTTGAAATGCAGTTGCAAGTTCGAACTGTCGGAATCGACGGTAGTGGCGTCAATGGCGGTCTTTTCAATCGGACTGGCATTGAGCTTTTTGTAAAGCATGCCGGCCTTGACGATGGTGGAAAGCGTCGCCGCCGTCATCGAGTCGGAGGTGAGAACGCTGAGATCAAAATTCACTCCGCTCTGAAAGTTCATGGTGTAGCGGGACGCGAGGATGCGCTTCTTGAGGCTCTCGTAGTCGCCCACTCTGGCGGCATCGCCCAGCGCCGAATACATCATGGACTGGGTTCCCTTCTGGTCGAGGATGCTCCACACGGGCGCACCATCGACGGCGGACATCTGGTCGGTCATCACCGGATTGGAATCGAGCGATGGGCGCTTGCCGTCGCGGGTATCGAGGGCGCTGCGCAACGAGGCGTCGGTGCCGAAGGCCAGTGTATTGTCGTCCATGAAGGTCATCACCAGACCGTTGTCCATCGGGTAAATGGCGGCGGTGCCATACTTGGTGGCGGCGATCTTCTTGAGCTTCATCTTCTTGAGAACGGCTTTGGCGGAGAACGATCCGGCGGCTACTCCGATGGTTTGAATGCCCTTCTTCTCGGTACGGAAAGAGGCGAAGTTGAGCTGGTCGAGATCGTGCTCGGCGTCAATGCCGATGACCTTCAGCGCGGTCTCAAGTTCCTTCAAGTTATCCGGCAGGACTTGCGCTTTCAGCGCCATCGCGGTGGGCGAATCTTTTAGCGCGCGATAGTCGACACCGATCAGTTGCTGAAGTTCAGAAGGCACCATGGAACGCGCCGACGATGCGATCGGCATGGCGAAACCCGCCGTTGCGCACAAGAGCAAAACCGCGAAAAACCAATTCTTCATAGAACTCCTCAACATGGACGCCTCAAGACGTGGTTCTCAAAAGCTGGTTCGCAAAAGCTGGTTCTCAAAGTGGGTCTGCACCGTTTAGATGCGCGGCGCGAACTACACGTTGGTGAACTTGGGCAGACTTTAGCTGATCTCCGTTTATTTTAGTCCTTAATGTGGAGAGGAAGGCCGTAACTAAAGTGCTTCCGGTTCGCATGGTCCTAGAACGCTCTAATCGCGGGAGTTTGAGTGGAAAACTGACGGGGACCAAACCTCGCCGGATACGCCGTATCCGAACGGCTTCTGGCAATAGCCGGGAGAGTGCCGCGTCCTCGCGGGGTCGTCTATTTACTTTCAAGATAATAACCGATTGGTACTGGTACCCCCCCTTTTTCCTCGGTCTTTTGGAATTATGGGGTTAGGAGGAAATTCCCGCCAGGTCTTTGAGTTTAAAGGACTTATAGCTAAAGTCTTTGAAAGTCAGTGACTTAGGTTGTCAAAGAGCGTTTAAAACGGCTTTGGGCATCTTTGATGTCCGTCTCTGGAGACGGGCACACTTCTGCCTTGTCACAGGTCAGTCATCATTGTCGCGCAGGGCGGGTTGGATGTCTGTGATGGGGGCACAGAAAATTTGTGATGAAAAAGGGAATTATCGGAGATCTAGCAGCACCACATCCGAGCGCTCTTGTACTCGTTCGAGGACAACTTCACGGCCGTCTGGGGAGATGTCGAAGTCGCGAATGTTGAAGTCGGGAGTGAGGTTGGTCAACTGCCGCTCGGCGCCCGTCTCCAGGTAGATGAGCCAGAGATTCTTGTGTTGAATCTCTCCTCGCAGGAGCACGAGTGCCCGTCCTCCTGGCATTAAGGCCAAGTGTCGAGCCCCCCGAGTCAGGGTCAGGGCTGGCAGGGGATGTGCTTCGCCCTCAGACGTGACGGCTTTCACCGAAAACGTGGTGCCGATGTCGGGTCCCGAGTAGACAACGAAGCGGCCGTCGGACGTCCACGCGGGATCGACCGAGTACTCCTGGACAAAAGGAGCGGGGGAACGACCGTCGACCGGCACGCGGAAGAGGTGTGGGACGCCATGATCCACCACCGCCGAGGTGATCGATCGACCGTCGGGCGCCCACGCTGGAGCGCCCTGCAGGTCGAGCGAATCGGACACAATCCGCGCGTCCGTGCCGTCGGTCTGCATCATATACAAGAGCGTCCGCCCGTGTTGCCGGACCGAGAATGCGATATATCGTCCATCGGGGGAGATGGCCGGGCCGCCAAAGACTTGCGCTCCCTGACCACTCCACAACTCCGTGCCAGTTCCGTGGGCGAGCTTCCAGATACTCTCGCTCGTGCCGGTCGCAGAAACATACAGAAGATAATTTAGACCCAGTCGTGGGGAAAACCCCGTGCTGGTCGTCAGCGAGATTGGAGAGGCCGCCGCCTCGGTAGGTGAATCAGCGAGCCGCAAGCGCCAGAGCGTTCTCTTCGAACTTGTGAGCGTGACAACCAGACGGCGACCGTCAGCGCTGGCCGCCAGCGACGTGTACCGGTCAAGGCCAGAGGTCAGCCGGTGGGGAACGCGGCGCTCGACGTCCATGCTATGAAGCCACGGCCCCGAACCATCGGGATCGCTAGCGAGGTACAACAGCGTCCGTCGATCCAATAGGACCGGATGAGTCACGCGCCCATTGTGCGACGTGATCCGTTCCGGGGTCCCGCCGGCTGGAGCGATGCGCCAGATGTCCAACTTGTCTGGGAGGGAACCCTGGACGAAGTAGATGAATGCCGAGTCAGGCGCCCACAATGGAAAGTGAGAGTGGAGCCCGGCAGGGGCAGTGAAGATGGGCCGATCCTCGGATCGTCGGCTGCCGTCTGTCACGAACAGCGGGTCTCCGGGTCCGGGTGTGTGGTACGCGAGTCGGGAGCCGTCGCGTGACCAGTCGAACTCGGCCACGCCTTCAAGGTATGGCCTCGGCGGTCCGCCCAGCGTTGGCACCGCCCAGATGCCGATGTCGCCGCTGCTCGACCCGTCTTTCTTGCGAACCCAGAACGTGACGAAAGAGCCATCGAGCGAGAACCCCAGGGTCCGGACCGATGGATTGACGAGTTCCGGCGCGCTCCCGCGGGTCAAGTTGTTCGATTGTCCCGAACCAACCTGCGTAACCCAGACGTCCATCTGTCCATCGCGGTCCGACAGAAACGCCACGAAATGACCGTCGCGCGACACCGCGGCGGCCTGCTCCGCTCCATCGAAGTCCGTGACTGTCTGAAATCGCGCGTCCGCGACGGGGCTTCGCCAGAAGTACTCCGTCCTCTGAAGAAACCAGAGGCTTATACCAATCGCCAGCGCGGCTCCCGCCGCTGCCAGCGGCAAGACCAACTTCCATTTAGCTAGAGAGGTCAATATCGCCGAGCGCGGCGGCGGCGCAGGGAGATTGGGCGAGGGGACATTGTTCCCGTTCTCCGGCTCAGATCGGAGATTCCGACTGCGCGCCCACGCGTCCAACTGCGCCCGAGACGCATAGACCGAACCCATCCTGTCATGCAGGTGTCGGTGAACAGGCATCCCCTCCCGCTTCTCCCAGCGCTGGACCGTGGTCACGTCGCGGTTGAGGTATGTCGCGATTTCCTTCCACGAATCCAGCCGGTCTTCGGGCGGTCTCACGGATGGCGGTGTGCCAGGGAATGGTTCGCCCATCGCGCCCTTCTGAGGGGTCCGCGGTTGTCGCGAGCCCGGGAACCGATTGTAGCGCCCGCGACCAGAGACGGCAAAGCACAGTATTCGACGGCACGGCTGCAATTCCGCGCATTGCCGTTTGACCGCGCCCACCAGATTGTCGGATTGTGTCCGAGCGTTTCCAGACGGCAACGCCAAAGGAGTTCGATAATGCGAAAGAAACTAGGGTGGTTGGTTTTGCTTGGTGCGGCGATCGTCGCCGCTGCAGGAAGTGCCTTGGCGACACCGCCGGAAGGGTTCACGAGCGTACCGATCGCTCAGGGCCGGTTCGCCGCATTCGATGTCAGTAACTACTTCGTTTCCGACAAAGGCAAACTCTGGTTGTCGTGGCAGAAGACCAAAGGAAAGTCAGACGGATATGTCTTGACCAATATTTGGCAGCCAGGAGGAAGCACCGGCTGGCACACGCACCCTGGTCATACTCTAATCATCGTCACAGCGGGAACAGTGACGCATTATGAAGGGGACGACCCGAGCTGCACGCCGCACGTGTACACAGCGGGGATGACGTTTGTCGATCGTGGTGGCAGCCACGTGCACATCGTCCGAAACGAAGGCGACGTCGAGGCACAAGTCGTCGCTGTCCGGCTCATTCCGGCAGGTCAGCCGGGTCGGATTGACGCTCCAGACCCGGGGAACTGCCATTTCTGAAGGGGACTGCCGATCGGGCGTCGCGGCGAGGGGCCCCTGGACGCGCATTGGCCCGCGCGTCCAGGGCTCGCTGACGCCGTTGTAGACCGGGACGACAACAAGCAGGTCTCACATTCGGCATGGCGATGAGTCTGTTCGATGCCATCGCAGGTTGACTCAAAGTGGTTGGAGTGCGTGCTCGCAAGCGCCAGATCGAAACCTTTCCTGAACAAGTCTTCGTGGAGACCTGGATGCGGTGGCAGACAAACCTGCATTGCATTTAGGATTCCTTACCTCTCAGCGCCGCTGCGCGCTTACGCGTTTCACCCACAAAGGCCTCATCCTTCAGTGATTCAAGATTAATTTCGACGTTCGCAAGCGCGCCTTCGAGGGCGGCTTTTGCCAGGGCGATTGCAGTTGTCAGATCGGACTTCATATTCGGGTTGGTGATCGGCTTAAGAGTGCTGGCAATCTTCGCTACCTCGACTACTTTTTCGGCGACGCCTAAGGGAACGCTGGTCGCCTGCTTGAGAGCGGCGCTGATCGCGGCATCGCCATCGTTAGCATTCGCGCTGCTGTCGGATGCCTTGGCTGATCTGTAAGCCTTCATGACTACGTTGTAGGACTCGGCGTCGGCGTCGATGGCGGACTTGAGTTCTTCGCGAAGTTGGCTTAGCCTGGCGATCGCTTCGCTGAGCTGAGCCTCGTATTGCGGGTATGCTTTTTTGCCGCGCGACATGGTCGCTACCATGGCTGCTAGTCCGGCGGCCATGGCTCCGGCGGCGGCGGCGGCGCTGCCGCCTCCGGGAGTGGCGGTGGGAGCGGCGAGTTGTTCGATGAAGGGCTCGACTCCGGCGCGCAGGCCGCCTATGGCCATCTTGCCAGTCATCGTTTTTCCTGCCATCACTGCGGCTAGGCGGTTTTCCAGGATTAGCGAGGAATCGAAATTTTCTACTTGCAGGAACCATTCCGCGGCCTGCTCTAGCGCTTTTTTGGGAATCAGGCCTACGATCTCGCTGGAGACGGGGATGACTCCGTAGCGCTGGGCTTCGCGTTTTACGGATTCGAAGGCGCGGTGGACGGGGGTTTGCTCGAAGTCGGTGAGGTTCATCGAGACTTGGGCTTGGCCGCGGACCAGGAATCCGGCGGCTTTGACGTAGCGCAGGCCACCACTGGAAAAGCGCACGGCTTTGGCAATTTTCTTGGCTATGTCTACGTCGGGGGTATTCAGGAAAACGTTGTAGGCTACCAGGGCCTTGCGGGCTCCTACTACCGTGGCTCCGGCGGTGGGATGGACTCGGGGTTCGCCGAAATCGGGCTTGCGGGCGGGATTGGTGGCGATGTCGGCGCGGATGCCTTCGAACTGGCCGCGGCGAATGTTCTCGAGATTCTGGCGTTCGGGGGTGGCGGCGGCGGCTTCGTAGAGATAGACGGGGATCTGGAAGCGCTTCGAGATTTCGGCTCCTACGTGGCGGGCCATGGCTACGCAGTCTTCTATGGTGACGCCGTCGATGGGGATGAAGGGGATTACGTCGGCTGCTCCCATGCGGGGGTGGGCGCCTTGATGTTTGGTTAGGTCGATCAACTCGGCGGCTTTGCCTACTCCTCGAATGGCGGCTTCTTGAATGGCTTCGCGCTCGCCTACCAGGGTGATGACGCAGCGGTTGTGGTCGGAATCCATCTTCTGGTCCAAGAGATAGACTCCCGGGATTTTCATGGCTTCGATGATGGCGTCTACTTTGGCCTTATCGCGGCCTTCGGAAAAATTGGGGACGCATTCTACGAGAGTGCTGGGCATGGGTTGAAGGATAACGGGGGGCGGTTGGGTCAGGCAACTGGTGGGACTTTGGCAGCGGCCTAAGTGCGTTCACCACGAAGGACACTAAGGTTCACGAAGGAAAGCATTCCAATTCGGTTTCCTTTGTGGTTTTTCCTTCGTTCTACTTCGTGTCCTTCGTGGTTGATTTTGGCGCTCTACCTAAATTTGACAGAGGGCTACTGAAACAGGCAGACTGCGAAGCTATGCGGTGTGCGCCACGACTCTCCGGCCGCGGGTTTACTTGACGATAGTCCCGCCTAAAACGTCCGTCGGCCGTTTCCCTGCTCATCAGTTGTAACCGCTCATCAGAAAGCGATCATCATCGGATGAGCGCGTCGGATGATCGCATCGAATGATCTCTTCGAAAGGATGCACCATGCTGCGTCGGTCTTTGCTATTTCTTCTGCTTCTGTTGCCATTGCTGGCGGCTCTTGCCCAGACTGCTCTTGCCCAAAACGAGCGCCATTTCAACTTTCACTACACATTCACGGTGAAGAATGTCAGCCCGGGCGAGCGCGTGCGGGTCTGGATTCCGTTGGCGCACTCGGACGCCTTCCAGGATGTGAAGGTCACCTCCAAGAACGGCGACTTGCCGCTGAAGCAGGTTCGGCAGGCGGAGTATGGGAACGAGGTTCTGTATGCCGAGACTGCGAAGGCGGACAAGGGCGATTACAAGTTCTCGGTGGAGTACGACGTGGTACGAAGAGAGCACGTGGTGCTGGTGAACGGAAAGCCGCTACCGGACGCGCGATCCGCAAGTGTGCCGCGCGTTGAGCTGGCGCGATTTCTTGAGCCGGACCGGCTCGTGCCGGTGACGGGAGTTCCGGCGCAACTGGCCGCGCAGGAAACAAAAGGCGCGACCTCTCCGCTGGAAAAAGCCAAAGACATTTACGACTACGTTTTTCGCACCATGAAATATGACAAGAGCGGCACCGGCTGGGGACACGGCGACACGCTCTGGGCCTGCGATTCGAAGCACGGCAACTGCACCGACTTCCACTCGGTCTTTATTTCGATGGCGCGGGCCGAGAAGATTCCGGCGCGCTTTCAGATCGGCTTTCCGCTGCCGGCCGATAAGCATTCCGCCGAGATTCCCGGATACCACTGCTGGGCGGAGTTCTATCTGGATTCGACGGGCTGGGTTCCGGTAGACATTTCAGAGGCATGGAAGCATCAGGAAAAGCATGATTATTTTTTCGGGGCGCACGATGTGAATCGGGTGCAGTTCACCGAGGGACGCGATCTGAAACTCACGCCGGGGCAGGAGGGACCGCCGCTGAATTATTTCGTTTATCCGTATGTAGAGATCGGCGGGAAGGAATATCCAAATGTTTCGATCGCGTTCTCGTTTGAGGATGTGGACTCGAAGGCAACGAGGGTCAGCGCCTCGCGGTAGAAGAATAGGGGCGTGTGCGGGGACTTCGAGCAGTGCTAGAATCCGGGTTCGCAGTTGCGGCATCCAGAACTTCAACCGCAGGAGCCATATCCATGCCGAAATATGTCATCGAGCGCGAGATTCCTAATGCCGGCAAATTGACGCAGCAGGAACTCCAGGGCATCTCGCAGAAGTCCTGCGGGGTTTTGCGAAAGCTGGGTCCGCAGGTGCAGTGGCTGGAAAGTTTCGTGACCGACGACAAGATTTACTGTATTTATATTGCGCCCAATGAAGAGATGGTCCGCGAACACGCCCGCCAGGGAGGTTTTCCGGCAAATCGAATTTCCGCCATTCGGTCGGTCATCGGTCCCACCACCGCGGAGGGTTGAACTCTGACGACTGTGCCCAATTCACGGAGGCCGCATAGGCCGCCGCACAGGCCAATGATCGGCGTCTTTGACTCAGGCGTGGGCGGCCTTACCGTACTGCGCGCGCT
>CZLA01000014.1_pt1 | contig 63897 bp, 59 predicted proteins | sample 1122381 | NCBI WGS metagenome assembly CZLA01 (sample SAMEA3539301, study PRJEB10725) | soil metagenome | biome: tundra; feature: field; material: soil | place: USA | collected 2010-05 | depth 0.15 m
ATCAGGCGCTTGACGCGACGTGCGCGTTAATTGGCTGCGAACAGCGCGCGCGAACCTGATCGCCGCGTCCGAGTACATAGCCCAGGACAATCCCGATGCTTCCGCCAGGACCGTGGCGGCGATTACAAGGGCGGTCGAGAGTCTGGAGCGATTTCCCGCTGCTGGCCGACCCGGAAGAGTACCCGGAACCCGGGAGCTGGTCGTGTCCGGCACTCCGTACATCGTTCCTTATCGTGTACGCGGCAACATTGTGGAGGTGCTGCGTGTGTTTCACGCCTCCCGTAAATGGCCGAGCCATTTCCGCGCGAGACGGCGAACCAACGGTCACGACCGACCGCACTGAGGATTGAGGGAAAACCGAAGGCTTTTGTTCGCGCTCAGAAAAAACGTTGACAACATCCGCTGCATTCTGCTTTTCAAGTTGAAAACTCGCCGCCTTTTTTTCCAGAGTCTTCCTCAGCTTTTCCACACTGCGATCCCTCGAAAACCAGCGCTGGGCAAGGATTCTGGCTTACACTGGAACTGTCAACACTTTTCGGCGCTACTGCACTTGCCGCAACCAGCCGCATGTGATCGAAGTCGTTGACAAATTGTCCGCGACAGCTAGAATACGCAAAGTTTTCTACCGGTGAATTTATCCATGAGCCCCGAAATTTTAGATTCCGTTCTGCTGCGAACGGACTACCCCGAATTGGAGCTGCACGCCAGCGGCAAGGTTCGCGACGTCTACTGCCTCGACGGCGACCACCTGCTGTTTGTGGCCACCGACCGCATCTCCGCGTTCGACTACGTTCTCGCGACCGGCATCCCCCACAAGGGCCGGGTGCTGACGCAGATCTCGCTGTTCTGGTTCGACTTCCTCAAGGATATTGTCCCCAACCACTTCGTCACCGCCGACGTGAACCGTTATCCGGCGGCCATTCGCCAGCACGCCGACGAACTTCGCGGCCGCTCGATGATGGTGATGCGCGCCGAAATGTTTCCGGTCGAGTGCGTCGCGCGCGGCTACCTTTCCGGCTCGGCATGGAAAGAGTACAAAGCGACGGGCTCAGTCTGCGGCGTCAAACTTCCTGCGGGATTGAAGGAATCCGACCAACTGCCGGAGCCGCTGTTCACGCCGGCGACCAAGGCCACGACCGGACACGACATCAACATTTCATTCGAAGAAATGTGCAAGCTGGTCGATCCCGAATTGAGCCGCCAACTCCGCGACATCACGTTGCGCATCTACAAGAAAGCCTCGGATTACGCGCGGCAGCGCGGCATCGTCATCGCCGACACCAAGTTTGAATTTGGACAAACCGCCCAGGGCATCACCCTGGCGGATGAAGTGCTCACACCGGATTCCTCGCGCTTCTGGCCGGCCGACACCTATCAACCGGGCAAGGCGCAGGACTCTTACGATAAGCAGTATGTACGGGATTACCTCGAAGAAATTCGCTGGAACAAACAACCGCCCGCGCCCGCTCTTCCCCAAGAAGTTGCGCTGCGGACCAGCGAAAAGTACCTCGGGGCATACCGTCAGTTGACGGGACGCGAGTTGGAGATTTAGCCCGCGAGCGCTGGGGTCATTGCCTTCGATCGTTGAACTTCAGATCGGTAAACGATCATTGCAGGACGATCGTTGCAGGACGATCATTGAATGGCAATCGTTGAATGGCGATCATTGAACCATGAGCATTGCGGACTGGATCATCCTCGGGTTTCTGGTATTCTCCGTGACTGCGGCAGCCATAGAAGGCTTCTTCCACGAAGCTTTCAAACTGGCTGGCTTGGTCGTGGGATACCTGCTCGCCGCCTGGCAGTATCATCGCCTGGCGGACTGGTTTGCGCCTCATTTGAAATCGCCGTGGTTAGGCGAGATCGCTGGTTTCCTAATTATTTTTTTCGCGGTCTTGATCGTTGCCGGCGTTGCCGGAAGAATCGCGCGCTGGGCAATGAAGAAAGCCGGGCTGAGTTCGATTGACCGGATTCTGGGCGCGGTCCTGGGTTTGCTGCGGGGCGTCCTGGTGGTGGCGGTCGTGCTCACTGCCATGGCCGCGTTTGCGCCCGCAGCGAAGTGGCTGGCGGGATCGGAGTTGGCTCCGTATTTCCTGGTAGGCGGCAGGGCTGCGGTCTGGGTCGCACCTTCGGAACTGCGACACCGCTTCTATCAGGGCTTGGATTACATGCAGCAGGTACATTCGGCAGCGGACAAAATTCAGCCGCAGTCGTCCGGGCCGTCGAAGTAACTTTTGTTATTGATTTGTCGGTAAGGAATTCTTAGGTGGCGAACATGCGGAAACGAGGCAGCAGGTGAAAGATCAATTGGAAGCACTCATCCTTCAGATGTACAAAAGCAATATCCTCTATTCGGAAGCGGTCCGTGAGTTTAAGAAACGCTTTATCGTGACGGTGCTCGAAGAAAACCGCGGCAATCAGTGCAAGGCCGCGCGGCAATTAGGCATGCACCGCAACACGCTGAGCAGGACCATGCAGGAGCTCAAGATTGATGTTCGCCCGCTGCGCGCCGGCGCCAAGCGTCCGCCCCGCAGCGCGCGTCCCCTCGCGCTGGAGAGAAAACAGGCTCGTTAAGCACTCCTCGCAACTTGCGGCAAGAAATGGAAAAGGGCGGTCCCAAACGGGACCGCCCTCTTTGTTTTTCTTGCAGACTTTTCTCAGTCAGGTTTTCCTGAGACCTGAACTCTAGTGTGCCGCGGGCTTCTTGTGGACGGGCTTTTTGGGCGCCGGCTTTGGCGCCGATTTCACCAGCAAGGCCCCTTCGTTCATCGTCATCACAAACGGCTTGGCCACGTAGGAAACCGGCGTCCCTTCAAACTGGAAGTCGGTATCTTCCTTCGGCATCTGCTTCGCCGGAATCGCCGCCGCCATAGTCAGATCGAGGTCGGCCCGCTTGGCCTCGACATCGTCCGAACTGCCAGCCAGTGTCAGTTTGGTGAGCTTGCCTGACGAATCGATACTGATGACGTGGGCCGCCATCTGCAACGGCTTCCCTTTCAGCGCGCCCCACACCTTGTCGGCATCCTCAGGCTTTCCTTCGGAAAGAACCAGTTGCCATTCCGCGAAGCTCATCTCCTCAACTTTCTTGCTCTTCACCAGATCGGCAGCTTGCTCGGCAGGAGTCGGCGGAACGTACTGCTTGATCGTGAAATCGGCCGGGGGCATTTGTGCGGTGGCCGCCTTCGCCAGCACATCGTTCCATCCCTCGTCGCTCCCGTGGTACTTGGTGTACTTGCTCTTGCCGAATTGCGCGATCTTAGCCTTACCCGCCGCTTCCGTCTGCAAACTTGAAGCACGAGCGACGAAGAAGAGTCCTTCCACATCTTTCTCCGTCGGCCCCGGCGCCAGATCCGCGAGAGCCAGATAATAAATTTCCGTCAGGTTGGTCGGATCCGCTTCCACCGCAGCATGCAGATACTGCTGGGCCTTGGCGTAGTCCTTAGCCTGGTACGCGCTCATCCCGGCTGCGTTGTTGAAGATTCCCTTGGTCGTCGTTTGCAGCTTGTCCCAATCCGCTTGCGACGTACCATCCGGCTTAGTCGCCGTCCCCAAACACTGCAAGCCTTTTTGTCCGGTCTGGCCAGCGTCGGTCAAATTCTGTTGCGCGTTCGGACCGGTCGCCGTCGCCTGCTTGGTGTAGGCGACCAGCGCCAATGCCCTGAGGTTGCACGGATTGGCCTGCAATACCTTCTGCGCCGTTTCCAGCGTCTTGGCCTGATTCGCCGTCTGCTGATAGGCGCCCATCAGAAGTTCCAGCGCATCTTCTTTCATCACGCTGTTGGGGTACTGCGTCAGAAACGCTTCCAGGCCGCTGACCTTGGCCGCGGCGTCCGTTTGCTGCACAGCACCCACGTAGGCGTTATATTCGGCCGGATCTTTAATCTCTTTCTTCTGAGGCACGGCTGGAGACGGGGTGGGATTCTGCTGCGGCGCCGGTTGGGCCGGAGCGGGTGCGGTTTGAGCGACGGCTGTAACCGCGGCTACCAGCAACATCGCGAGAACAATTTTCTTCATTCCTGTGGCTCCTTAACTCTTCGGGGAAGCTGGAGTTTGACGTCTTGCCCGATTCCACCCAAGCTTGGTGTCGGGCTTGCACCATGAACCAATCTTTACACTGACACTCACGTACTGACACTCACGAAAAGACTGGTCCCGAAAATTATGGGCCGCGGTCGATTGTGCTGCGGCTTAACATTATTCCGGTGAGCGGATTATAAGGATGTAGTCCCGCTAAGGCAAGCGGCTTGCTCGCTTTATCCCCCTACCCGTTTCCTTTCACCCGGTAGAGACGGGCTTGCCCCGTCTCCGCGAACACAGTAAGCCGTCCTGTATAAATCCCCTTCCCGCCCATTATTTTGATGCAAAATAGAATACCGATGGGAATGGACAATCATGTTCTACGGGAGGAATCCGTTTTGACGAAGACCGCATCCAACCCGCCGCTGGCCGGGCAAGTCGCCATCATCACCGGCGCGGGACGCGGCATTGGCAGAGCCATTGCCTTGACCCTCGCCGAACTGGGCGCGCGCACCGTCCTTTGCGGACGCTCACGCCAGGCACTCGAACAAACCGCCGACGCCATCCAGACCAGCAGCGGCCAGAGTTCCGAGAAAGATCCCGGGCAGAGTTCCGGGCAAAGTTCCGTGATCGAGTGTGATGTCACCGATCTGCATTCGGTCGAATCGCTCGCCGAGCGCGTCGAGCGCACCTTCCAGCGGCTGGATATTTTAGTCAACAACGCCGGCATCGGCGGCGCCGGAGGACCACTCCACCAGCTTTCGCCCGACAATTGGGACTGCGTATTGAACACGAACTTGCGCGGCGTCTACTACTGCATCCGCAGCCTGGCGCCGCTCATGATCAAGGCCCGCAGCGGACACATCATCAACATCTCGTCCCTGGCCGGCAAGAATGCCCTGCCGAACGGAGCCGCCTACGCCGCCTCGAAGTGGGGCCTGAACGGATTGAGCTACTCCGTAGCCGAAGAACTGCGCACCCATAACATTCGCGTCTCGGTTATCTGCCCAGGTTCCGTTCACACCGAGTTCAGCCCGCATCCCGGAAAGAATGCCGAAAAGATGCTTCAAGCCTCGGACGTAGCCCACGCCGTAGCCATGATCGTGACCCAGGCTCCGCAATCCTTCGCCAGCGAAATCCTGCTGCGGCCAACGCAGAAACCGTAGCTGAGGGAACATAAAAACCCCGCCCAAGCGAAGTTGGACGGGGCACCGTGAAGAGCGCGAGTTGAGAATTACTGCTTTGGCCCGAGCGAGCAATTGGGGTTCACGTTCTGCATGTAGATCGAATTGTTGCCAATGCGGTCGTCCGTCCACGCCACAGCCGTCAGGCCCGAGCGGACGGTGGCGAGCGACAGCCCGTACTTGTTTGCCGGAGCCGACGAGACCGGGAACGGCGCGCACAGTACGTTGCCTTTCCCGTCCAGTTTCACCGCCTGCATCGTGGACAATCCGTATCCTGGCGAATCCACCCACAGCACCATCGCTCCGGTGCCAATCTGTACGTTCTCAACAAACGTCTGCGAGTCCGATCCGAGCGGAACCAGCACCAAACCCGTCGCGCTCCACTCCGATCCACCTTGTCCGTTGAACTTCTGACCGTACACTCCGTTTACGAATTGGTTGCTGTCTTCCTCAGTCCAGAACAAGAAGGTTTCGTCGGTCGCTGCCCGGTAGGATACGGATGGCTCTACCCTCACGTTAAAGGTGTCCGTCGATCCGGCCGAACCGTTGTGCGGAAAGGCTTCGCTTCCGTCAGCCCGTATATGTTGCGCGAAACATTGCAGAGCCGGGATGCTGGTGTACCAGGAAAATACAGCGCCACCGCTGCCATCGAGAATGAACTTCGGGAAGTTGCCAAATTGCAGCGAACCCTGATCGAAGATCGCCACGTTATTTTTTCCCCACATTTTTCTTCCGTTGGCCGAAATCTTGTTGGCGCGCAGCTGCTTGTCGCCGAAGAACCCACTTTCGCGCACCCAGGAAACAATCACGCTCCCGTTGTCGGCCGGGTGCAGATCCGCCAAAAAGTACTGATAGCCGGACTCATGAAACACGAACGGGGCGCTCCAGACCGGATGGCCCTTCTTGTCGAGTTTCTGAAGCTTCACATTGCTGGTATTTCCAAAAGCCGCCGTCCAAGCCACCACCACCCCGCCATCGCTCGTGCCGGTGATCTTCGGAGCGTAATGCTGGCTGCTATCGCTGGTGAGTTGCACCCCGTTGACCCCCCACATGGGATTGCCGGCCTTGTTCATCTTGGCGGCGGTCACCTGCTGATTCGAGCCTTCACGGGTATCCAGGAACGCCAGCAGCGCATTGCCTGCAGTATCGATATCAAGGCCGTAGTCCTCGGTCGAGCTGTTGCTCAGATCGGCGACCATGGTGCCATCATGCGGGAACTGTTCTACGCCGGTGGCATCCAGCCGCTGTAGATATACGTCGTAGCCGACCGGCGGCGGGCTGTTCGGGTCCGCATCAAACCAGCTTACGTACCATTGGTTATTTGGCAGAGCTCTCACTTTTGGTTGAACCTGGTCGTTGTTAACTTTGTCGGCCAGAGCGAGGTTGATCGACGGATCTGACGACCACTGTCCCCAAGCAGCCTGCACAACCATAAAACACATGATTAGCATTGTGGCCAAAACCACCTTGTTCTTCATAGACTCCTCCTGCCCCGACTTCCCCTAAGAACGGCAAAGGTCGCGAGCCGAGATCGTACTCTGGGCGTGGGTTTTGGTCAATTTGGCTGACGGTCATAATAGATCGGGAAAAAAGTGGGGGGTAAACAGAAAAACCGGTCCGCTCTAATTGAGAACTGAAGACTGAGAACTGAGAACTCTTTTCAGTCTTTAAAAAGATTGTCAAACGCCGCGCGCGCGTCATTCGGACGCTGACTGCCTTTACTGGATGTTTCTTTTTCAACCATCACGCGGATGGAATACAGCGGGCAGTCGTTGAGCTTGTCTTTGGGAGAGACACGGGCGGGAATCGGCTGATTGCATTCGAAGCGGCTGGCCGGATCAAAGTGTTCGCACTGTTTGCAGGCGTGCAGGTGGAACTTGCACTTCGGACATTGCCCGACCGGATCGGTGAGATTCTGCAGCAACGCGCCACATTCCGCGCAGCGCGAGACGGTTCGCGTTCCCGGCATGTTGATCGGGCGCGGCCCGAACGTATTTTCTTTCTTCGGGGCAGCCGCTGGTTTCTCGAACTCTTTTTTCGGGCCACCACCGGAATCCTGGTAGCCGCGCTGCCGATACTTGCGGTCGGACAAAAAGTGCCTCCTGAAAACGCTTCATTCTCCGCCTTTGGCGCGCCCGGCACAAGAGCTTCTTTGGCTACCGGAAGAGCTGGTTGGTGGAGAGCCGGGCGTCCCCGCCCGGCTGGACCCTTCGACTTCGCTCAGGGCAGGCTAGCGAGACGCGCGTCGCGCCACCGTGACTCATGCACCCGGCGCGCAGAGCGCGGCGCGGTGAATTGTCTTTCACATATCAGGGTGCTACCATCCGATGTACGGAGAAATAGAGGAGGCAGTTATGGCGGAACGTGATGGCAATGGCTTTTTGTGGTTTTTGGCGGGTCTCGGTGTCGGAGCCGTCGTGGGTGTGTTGTACGCGCCGAAGTCCGGCGATGAAATGCGCGACGTAATTCGCTCCAAGGCGCAGGAAGGCAGCGAGCGCGCGCGTCAGCATGCCCGCCGTGCACGCGAACAGGCGAGCGAGTGGGTGGATCGTGGACGCGATGTGCTCGACGAGCAGAAAGAACGTCTGCGGAATGCCTACGATGCCAGCCGCCAAGCTTATAAGCAGGAAACCGCGGCCGCGGTCGAACCGCCCAAGAATAGCTAGCGGCGGCAGGAGCAGGAGCAGCAATGGATGACACTCTGCTAAGAATTTTTATTGCAGTGACGACTTTCGCGGTCGTGGTGCAGGCCGGAATTCTGGTGGGCCTTTACCTCGCGGTCCGCAAGAGCACGGCGAAGATGGAAGCTCTCGCCACGCAAGTGACGAGCAAGGCTTTGCCCACGATGGAAACGGTGCAGAGCATGTTGCTGGAACTGCGTCCGAAGATCGACGTCATGAGCGTCAACTTTTCGGAGTCCAGCAACCTGGTGCGCAATCAACTGGGACGCATTGACGCCACGCTCACCGACGCCCTCGACCGCACCCGGCTGCAAGTCATCCGCGCCGATGAACTGCTGAATCGCACCATGGACAGAGTGGAAGAGACCAGCGATGCCGTGCACAAGACCGTGATCTCTCCGCTGCGCCAAGTCAACGGATTGATGACCGCGATCAGCACTGGAGTCGAAGTCTTCCTCGGCCAGAAAAGGCGCCATCCGAAAAACGGCGCGGGCGTCCCGCAAGACGAGATGTTTATCTAGTCATTAATATTGTGTGGGGACGGGGCTCTGCCCCGTCCAAGCGGGGCAAAGCCCCGCTTCCACACTAAACTTCTTCCACGCTATTCTTCATTCTTCGCCGCCGCCCTGCACCCGCTCGCTTCTCACATCGGGTACGTAGATTGAGTGGATGTTTTGTTCGGCGGCCAGCTTTTGGAACGTTGTGATATCTGCGTTCTTCACCTGTTCCCAGCGTGCCAGTAATTCGTCAGTCTGTTTTTTCAGCTTGTCGAATTCCTGGTACTGAGCTTCGGTTGGAGCGGAGTCGGCAAAACCAGCCACTGCCATGGAGAGAAACGCCAACCTGGCGTCGATTCCCGGCGCGTAGGCGAGAGAATCCTCGCTGGCGCTGATTTTGAAATTGATCAACGGATCGCGAACCTCAATCAGCTTGGCGTCCAGCGCACTCGCGCCATCGAACAAGGCTTTCGTGGAATCGCCCGGCACCAGGCGCTTCTTGAGTCCGCCCAGTTGCTCGCGCACGTCCTGAATCTGGTTCACCGCGCCATAGACGCGATTCAACTGCTCGCGCACGTCCATCTGCAGTTTGAACTGCTTCTCCAAATCACTCTGCGAAGTGGTGACTCGCGGATCAATCTTCACTTCGAATGGAGCGGTTAGAGTCTTGCCGTTGGCGGTCGATCCATTGGCGATCAAAGTTAAGCGCACCTGATAGTTGCCCGGCAGCGCCAGCGGCCCGCGCGCGCCGTCATTGTATTCCCATAGGAAATAGCCAGGGACGCGGTTTGCCGCGTCGTAATGCAGGTCCCACACAAAGCGATTCAGACCTTCTTCCGGCTTGATCTGCTTCTCGGGCTTCTTGTCGTCGGGGTCTAGCGGCTCGTCGAGCGGCTCGGTTTTGTTGCTGGAGTACTTGCGGATTACGCTGCCCGCGGCATCCAGGATTTCAATTTTCACTTCCTGCTTCGTTTCCGGCTTTGGGGTCTGCTTCACGTAGTAATAAATCACCGCGCCGTTGGGCGGATTCTTCCCTGCGAATGGAAGTCTTGCAGGAGCCTCTCCGGTGTGCACGCGATACGCGGTCGCGGGTTGGTAGAGATGCATGTCGTCCGCGGCAACCGCATCGGCGAACTGACGCAGGGGCGAGACATCATCAAGGATCCAAAACGCACGTCCGTGGGTCGCCACGACTAGATCGTCGTCCTTAATGACCAGGTCGTGGATGGGCGTGATCGGCAGGTTGATTTGCAGCGAGCGCCAGTGCGCCCCGTCGTCGAAAGAAACAAAGACGCCGCGCTCGGTCCCCGCGTAGAGCAGGCCCTTTTTCTTCGGGTCCTCTCTTACGGCACGCACAAAAACTCCATCGGGGATTCCGGTGGTGATGCGGCTCCAGGTCGCCCCGTAGTCGGCCGTCTTGTAGATGTAGGGCGCGAGATCGTCATTCTGATGACGGTCGATCGCGACGTAGGCGGTTCCGGCATCATGCGGCGACGCTTCAATCAGACTGATGCGGCTCCATTCCGCCAGATCTTTCGGCGTAACGTTCGTCCAATTCTTTCCTTCATCGCGCGTGATCTGGATCAAGCCGTCGTCGGTGCCCGCCCAGATCAAGCCTTTCGCCAGGGGCGAAGGAGCAATCGTAAAAACGGTGTCGTAATACTCGGTGCCGGTATCGTCCACCGTGACCGGTCCGCCCGAAGGCTGCTGCTTCGATTTGTCGTTGCGCGTCAGGTCGCCGCTGATCGCTTCCCAGTGCGTTCCACCGTCGCTGGTTTTGAAAACGCGCTCGCCTCCGTAGTAAATCGTGTTCGGATCTTGCGGAGAGGTCACGATCGGCGCCGTCCACTGAAAGCGGTGATCGAGCCCGGCCGCACCGCGCGCATCCGAGAGTTCCGCTGACACGGCAATGCTCTTGACCTGGTTGGTGCGCCGGTCGAAGCGCGTGATGTTGCCCTGATAGTCGCCGGCATACACAATGTTCGGGTCGGTTGGATTGGGCGCGATGTAGCCCGCTTCCCCGCCCCCGACCGAGTACCAGTCATCGCGGCCAATTGCGCCATCATCGCTGCGGCTGGCAATGGCCACGGTGGAATTATCCTGCTGCGCGCCGTAGATGTAGTAAGGAGTCCGCATGTCGGTGACGACGTGGTAAAACTGCGCGGTCGGCTGGTTATCTTCGCGCGCCCACGACTTGCCGCCATCGAGGCTGACCGTAGCGCCACCATCGTTCGAGGCGATCATGCGCTTGGTATTTTTCGGATCAATCCACAAGCCGTGATTATCGCCGTGGGGAACTTTTATTTTATTGAAGTTGCGCCCGCCGTCCGTGGACTTGAAGAACTCGACATCCGCCACGTAGACCGTATTTGGATCTTGCGGATCGGCGATAACGTGCATGTAGTACCAGGCCCGCTGCAACAAACCGTGGCTGCCGTTTACCAGATCCCAGGTGTCGCCGCCATCGTCGGAGCGATAGAGTCCACCCGCCTCCTTGGCCTCGACAATCGCGAACACGCGCTCGGAATTCGCCGCCACCGCCAGCCCGATGCGGCCATAAGGCCCCTTCGGGAGCCCGTGCTCCTCTAGCTTTTTCCACGTGGTGCCGCCATCGGTCGAGCGATACACGCCGCTGCCGGGCCCGCCGCTGGAGAGCGTCCATGGAGTCCGTCGAGCCTCCCACAGCGAGGCGAATAGAATGTTGGGATTCTGGGGATCGAAAGCCACGTCGATCGCGCCCGTGTTTTCGTCCTTGTAGAGAACCTTGTCCCAGGTCTTGCCGCCATCGGTGGTGCGGAAAACGCCGCGCTCCGTGTTCGGGCCAAAGGGATGGCCGAGGGCAGCGACGAAAACGATATCGGAATTGTGCGGATTGACGATTACTTTGCCAATCGCACGGGTGTCTTTCAGGCCAACACTCTTCCAGGATTTGCCAGCGTCCACGGACTTCCAGACGCCGTCACCGTGCGAGATGTTTCCGCGAATGCAGGCTTCGCCGGTGCCTACATAGACGACGTTCGGATCGGACACGGCGACGGCGATACTGCCGATCGAAGGGGCTCCATCTTTATCGAAAACCGGGGACCATGTGTTTGCGCCGTCGGTCGATTTCCACACGCCGCCACCGGTCGAGCCGAAGTAGTAAGTGGTTGGGTCACCGGGAATTCCAGCGGCCGTAAGCGAGCGGCCGCCACGGAAAGGGCCGATTGAACGGTACTTCATGCCTTTGAACAGCGGATCGCCTTCGTTCTTGTCGTCTTTCGCCGAGGGCGCGGACGCGGCGGGCGCGGTTTTTTGCGCGGCATCGAGCTTGCGATTCCGCTCTTTTTGCTGGGAGAACGTTAGTGTGGCTAAAAACAGGACGAACAACGCAAGCACAGCGACGCGCACGTGCACTCTTTGCATCATGAATTCAAGGGCCCCGGGGAAAGAATTTACTGTCCGCTAATGTTAATGCCAGGAGTGCGAAAGGTACAAACGGACGGGGTCGGGCGTGTACGGGAGGGCTGGGTCGTCCCTCCGGACTTGAGTTGTTCTTCGACTTGCCCCAGCGCTGAAGCGCTGGGCTAAGTTAGTTCGCCCCTCCGGGGCTGGATTATCGAGCACCCGATTGCGCCGGAATACTCGAAACGAGTTCTCACGCACACTCTTCCGGCGCGCTTCCGGCCACGTACCTGTGTAGTCAACACAACGAAGCACGAAACGTTGCTTGATTCCTGTCTCCGCCGCCTAGAATATTCGAAACATTTCTTCGCTTCATTGTTTGAAACAGAATGCATTAGAGATGCAACGACAGTTCACATCCAACGACGTGATCGCGCTGACCGGAATCACGGCTCGCCAGTTGCAATGGTGGGATGAACGCGGCATCGTGGCACCCGGTCGGCAAGGGCACCGCCGCATCTACAGCTGGGACGAACTGGTTACCGTGGCCGTTATCCGCCAGCTTCGCCGGCGGGGCTTCTCGCTCCAGCGCATGCGCAAAGTGATTGGGTTCCTGCAGCGGGAATTCGGCACCACGCTGGCCGCAACGGTCCGCGCGTCACCGGAGCAGGAGTATCACCTGCTTACCGACGGTACTCATCTTTATCTCCGCACATCGGCGCGGCAGGTTGTGGACCTGTTAAAAAACGCCCGGCAGCCGATGTTCGATATATGCCTGAGCGACGAAGTACGCCGGGTTCGCGCGGAGATGCAGTCGCGGAAAAAAGCTGCGGTTTCGGAACGGGTTCGGCCCTTACGCCGGGCTCAGCGCGCGTAAATCGGAGCATAAACGGAAAGCGGGGGGAACATGATGATCGGTGAATTGAGCATTATCAACGAGTGGATTCCCGAGCAGATGGAACCCGGCACCGTGTTCGTGCTGGAGAACGCGGGCGAAGTGGGAGAGAAAGAAGACCCCTATTGGGCGGTGCTCTCCTGCCCGTCGTGCGGCACGCTAGGCCTGATTACGCGCAAGCAGATGGCGGGGCTGTTGCCGACAATCTGCGGCTCCGCGCAGTGCTCGGCGCAGTTTTTTATTAAGGATGAGGAGATTACGCCGCGGAAGCCATTCTAAGCGTAGAGACGCGGCTATGATTGCTGCGGACGTCCGGCCCCTAAAGGGGCATTTGATTTCGAAGGGCTTTCGGCATCGCTAAAGCGATGCCCTGATACGAACCCACTTCCCAAAAACCCGCGCTAATGGAGTCTTCCGCCGCCGCAACGCGGCAACCAGCAAGTGCCGAACTGCGCTCGGCTTGGACGGGGCGACGCCCCGTCACAACACGAGCGTCTAGGTTTTCGGGACGGAAAACTTCACCGGAACCTGCTCGACTATCTCGATGTCGAATCCTTCCAGCGCGGCTACTCTTCTTGGGTGATTCGTCAGGAGGCGGATTCGTTTCAGATTCAGATCGGAAAGGATTTGGGCTCCCAGGCCTATCTCGCGATGGATCTTGCGCTCGCTTTCGGGAAGCGATGGTAAACGGCGTTCGCGATGAAACGTGAGGAACGATTGCTCCCCAATTTTCTCTGCCGTGAAACCCTTCGACGTCTGGTGCAGGTAAATCAGCGCGCCTCGATCTTCCTCGGCAATAATCTTTAGCGAAGCCTCAAGTGTCTGATGGCAGTCGCAGCCGGTTGCTCCAAACACGTCGCCCAAGAGGCAGTGGGCGTGCATGCGGACCAGGACGGGCGCGGACGAATCGCCGATGTCTCCGCGAATCAGTGCCATGTGGGAGTCGCCGCCGTCCACTTCGCTCTCGTAGGCGATCAGGCGAAATTCTCCGTGCTTGGTTTCTACCATCGCCTCGCCTACACGATGTACGTAGCGCTCGTGCTGCATGCGGTATCGGATCAACTCCGCGACCGTGAGCATTTTCATTTCATGGGTGCGGCAGAACTCGATCAGGTCGGGCACGCGCGCCATGGTGCCGTCGTCTTTCATGATTTCGCAGATGATTCCGGCGGGCACCATGCCGGCCAGGCGGGCGAGATCGACGGAAGCTTCGGTCTGCCCGGCGCGCACCAGCACTCCGCCCTTGCGCGCTCGCAGCGGGAACATGTGGCCGGGCCGCGCGAGATCCGATGGGCGAGTCTTGGGATCGATTGCCACTTTGATGGTGTGGGCGCGATCGTGGGCCGAGATTCCCGTGGTCACGCCATCTCGGGCGTCGATTGCCTCGCAAAAAGCGGTGCCGTATTGCGATGTATTTTCGCTGGTCATGGGACCGAGGCGCAGGTGGTCGAGCCGTTCTTCGGTCATAGCCAGGCAGACCAGGCCGCGTCCATGCTTGGCCATGAAGTTGATGGCTTCGGGAGTGACTTTTTCGGCGGCGAGAGTGAGATCGCCTTCATTCTCGCGATCCTCGTCGTCGATGACGATGATCATGCGCCCAGCGCGGATCTCTTCGATCGCGGTGGGGACATCGGTGAAGGGTGAATTAGGAGTCATAAAAGAGGCTGCTCCCCGCAAGTGTTAAACCGTGTGCGCGAGGACTCGGTCGTCCCTCCGGGACTTGAATCATTGAACTCCACTTTTCCCAGCGCTGAAGCGCTGGGCTAAGTTCGGTCGCCCCTCCGGGGCTCTATTCTCCCGTGAGCCTTTCAGCACTGACCTCACGCAGCGTTCAGATCACGCCGCTTGGACGGGGCCATCTCGTTCTCCGCGCCGCGAAACAGGTTCTTCATCGCTCGCACGATCCATCGCATGACGATGACGAGGACGACCAGAAACACCACGACGATGCCGCCTGCTGCAATCGGGTGCTGCGTCGCAAGCCAGGTCAGGAATACGGCGAGCGTGTCTTCTCCCGCGCTGAGCACGAAATTCGACAGCGGCTCGGGGGACGGGGTCACGGCTACGCGCGCCGCCGTCTTACCTCCGTGGGCCGCCAGGGCGATCGCGCCGCCCGCCAGCGTTGCCAGCAATTGCTTTTCCGGCGAAAGTTGGGAGGTCGCGCCGTAGGCGATCAAGGCCGCCACGGGAATTCGAACAAAGGTGTGAAGGGCATTCCAGAACAGATCGAAAACGGGGATCTTGTCGGCAAAAAACTCAATGGCAAAAAGCACTCCGGAGGCGCCGATCACCCACCAACTGGCTAGCGGGTGCAATCCGGAAGGCAAAGCCACCAGGCCGGCATGGGCCAGCAATCCGAGGGTCGCCACGGTGGCGTAGACATTGAGGCCGGCGGCGAAGCTTACCGCTACGATCAAGCCGACGAGTTCGGAGCCGCCAAACTTCATGCCTGCCAACATTATCTTCAGTCGACCTCAAAGCCAATACGGCCTGGAATCGGGGTTATCGGAAAGCCCCTAAACCCTTAACCACCAAGGACACTAAGGTACACGAAGGAAAACCTCAAGGCCACGAACCTTAATGATCTATGCGCGTAACGGTTCGTCTTTTGCTTGCCACTACTTAAAACGGGAAAGGGTCGCCATCGGCGACCCTCCCAGTAAACGTGATCCAGCAAACCCGGTTCCCTGCGGTTACAGGGTGGATTCGATTTCAAAGCCCCAAGCCTCGAGTAAGGGCTCAGGAATGTACTTGGAATTCTTGTTCCGGCGTGCCCACTCCCTTAGCCGTGTAGAGCGCAAATACTGGTCGGGGGAGAGCTTGTACTCGTGCACAACCTGCTCGAATTCCGTGATGGTCGGAACCACCGGCCCGATAGGCTCGGGCTTGCCCCAGTTGGGGTTTCCGCGTCGCTTAGCCATGAAAAATATACCCTCTTGTACTTGGGATAAGGACTTCTTCTTTTTTAAGCCGCTACCTTGTTTGATTCCAAGAAGTGCCCAGGGGATTCATCGGCGTAGACCACAGACCCTAGCCCCTCGGCCTCTATGGAAGCTATTGATAATAATAGGTTTTCCTATGTAAGTCAATAGAAAAATTGCCGCCGCCGCGCGTTTTTGTGTATCCCCTTTGGGTGCAGCCACTTGCAGTTTGCCTTGGAGAAACCCGTCCCCGGAGAGTCGAGATCCCGGTTGCCCCCTACTGAAACGCTGCCTTCCAGCCGATGACTCTCAGCATCCGATAAGACTAACAGGGGCATTGTCTGGGGGCCCGAGGCATAGGGTGACCAGAGTAACCGGAAGATCGGGCCATGGCGTTGACCACAGAATCTCATAGACTTAGAGTGCGAACGGGGGCGTACTGGTATCGCGCAATTGGGACCCGGTGATCAGCCTCAACCAGGACGCAGGGACGGCGCCAAAACCGATCTGAGTTGTGGCAAACGTCGTGATCCAGACCATGAACTTGAAATCTCTACTACTGAGTTCGGATGAAAAAACGGTGCGCGTCCTGCGCCGGGTTCTCAGCGATCTGGAAATTGGCGTCGAGCATTGCTCCGCCGCGGACGATGCCATTCGCCGGATCACCCGCCAGCGTTTCGAAGCCATTATCGTCGATGCGGCGAATGTGGAAGAGGCTGCCAGCGTGTTGCGGGGAGCCAAAGCCGCTCCCGTGAACAAGCGGGCGCTCGTGATCGTGCTGGTGGAAGCTCCCGTCGGACTCAAGGGCGGCTTCGAAATGGGAGCGCATTTCGTTCTGCACAAACCACTTGCGGTGGAGCGGGCCAAATCCAGCTTTCGTGCGGTGCGAGCTCTGATGAAACGGGAACGGCGGCTGCAAATGCGGGTCGCGGTGCAAATCCCGGTCGAGTGTTTCGGGGCGGGCCGATATAAAGGCAGGACCATCGACCTCTGCGAAGGCGGCATGGCGATTCAGTTTTCCGGCCGCGTCGCGAAGGAAAACTCGCTCCGCTTCTCGCTCGAATTGCCGGGCATGAACCAGAAGCTTGAAATCTATGGAGAGCTGGCCTGGGAAAGCAACAGCGATCAGGCCGGCGTCCGCTTCAAGAATGCCACCGACGAGCAGCGCTACACTCTTCGCCAGTGGTTGAACAGCCAACTCCCTGAGCCGGAACCGGACGACCCACCCGTGAATTGCCGCCTCACCGACCTTAGCCTGGGCGGCTGCTATCTCACTACAAGTTCACCCTTTCCAAGGGGTACGCGGGTCACCCTTTCCATCAAGACGGACGACCTCGAAGTCCGCGCCGGAGGCATCGTGCTGGTCGCGCATCCGGAATTCGGGATGGGAGTGGAGTTTCTGCAGACCACGACCGAGCAACGGGATCAGGTACACCGCATGATCACGATTCTGCGCGCCAACGGAGATAAATCTCCCGAGCTCCAGGTCGAGCCCGACGGACTGGAAACGCCCTTACCCGACGATGGTTTTGCCAGGTTCCAGGTTTTTGCAACCCAGGCTTCCGCCACCGAAGCTTCCCGAACCAACGAAGTCTCCGGAACGGAAGATGCGCTCGTCGATCTGTTCCGGCACAAGTTTCAGGTGCCGGTTGAAACCTTCCTGGAACAGATGCGGGAACAGCGCCACGCTGTCGAATCGCACGCACACTAGGGCGTTCGCCTCAGATCACGTCGACTTTGCTTACCGTTTCTCTTCTACACCTCGGGAACAAGCTCGCTCACCGGCCCACGCTGCAGCAAATACGCTCCCGGTCCCTGTTGGCCGCGAATTGAACGGCAGAACTCGGCCACGACGAATCCCGCTTTCACGGCCTCGCGGAACGCCCACCGCGTCGCGTCGCGCCACTCTCGCGCTAGTCCCATGTCGGCGCGCTCGACCTCCAGAATGTCGTTTGGGATTTCAATGCTCACGCGCTGCCGAGCGAGCGATTCCGCCAAGCCGGCTCGTCCCGGCTTCCCGCTGGGATCGAAGCGCACCAGCGGAGCCAGCAGTCGCATGGCATCGAGCGTTTCCACTGGCCCATTCGTATTCTTGCCCGCCAGCCGATCCCGCACTCGCCGCGAATTCAGCATCCAGCGCACCCACAGCCGGTCGGTTCCGTTCCGATGCAGCATGCTGGAAGTTTCGGGCCCGTAGAAATCCACCTTATAGGTATCGGAAATCACGCCCAGCTTGGAAAAATTGAAGTGAGCATTTCGGCTGTGCAGCGGATCGTAGGTCCACGTCATCTCATGGATGCCCATGGCCACGGCCCGATCGCGCTGCGCCTGCTTCAGCCGCGAGCCCAGATCCAGATGCCGATACGCATCGAGAACGGCCAGCATGTGCGAGTGAATCGTCGTCTGCCCGTGCTCGCGGCCGAGAAATCCGAACGCGAATCCGACTAGCTTCTCCTTTTCGAAGGCGCCCACGAAAACATTGCCCGCCGCCTTGCAGGCAATGGCCAGCGTGAGGGGCAATGTGTCCTCGTCGGCTATGCCCCAGACTTCTTTCTCCACCGCTTTCAACTGGCTGAGGTCGTCGATGCTCTTGAGGTCGCGGATTACAATCTGTTGCGCGCCACCGTGGGACGTCATGGCCGGCCCTTTTCGCTTCTCGATTTCTGTTCCCTGGGCATGACAATCTCCGGGCAGAAGTCCGGCCCTCAAGAACTCAACGGTGTACAGTACCAGTCGCATGCTTGTCAACGTCAATCAAAGTTCGGTAGTGGAGCATCTCAGCCCCCGCAGCCCATTCCGCGCATCTTAACTTACATGCTACCCTCGAACCCGGAGAAGAACACGACTGTGAAACTGATTACCAAGCTTCTGTATTTGACCGTCTTGATTGTGCTGGGAAACTCCGTGCTGCTGGCCGCCGATCGCGGCACGCTGGTCCGAGAGGCCGTCATCTACCTTTCTCCCGACACAACGTCCAGCAAGCTCGGCCAAGTTGAACGCGGACAGGAACTGATTCTCCTCGATAAGAGCCGCAACTGGTTGCACGTGGAGGCTCTGCTCGGCTCCTCGCTGGCTCGTGACCCTGCTTTCGTTTTGGAAGACGAAGACGAAGGCAAGACCATCAGCGGCTGGGTGCTCGATACCGGCATCGTCTGGGCGTCGACTCCCAATGGCGACCGCATTCTGTTCGGCGCTGCTGTCGATTCTGAAGACGAGGCCAGCCGCCGCCACGGACGCCGCGGCGCAGCCCAGGATGCCTTGCGCCTTTATCGTCGCGTTTACGATATTTTCCCTACCGCTCCCCTGGCTGGCGAAGGCCTCTACCGCGCCGCCGATATTAAATGGCAGATCGACAAGTCAGACATGCAGTCACGCCCCTCGGCGCGCGAGAAAGAATCCTACCTTCGCCAAGGTATCGATGAAGAGTCGATGAAGAAGGTGATGAAAAAGTTTCCCGACTCAAAGTGGGCGCAGCTTGCCGCTTTCCACCTGCTTGACAACAAAATGTGCGGAGACTGGCAAGGCTCTTCGAAGTGCCCCGACAAGGAAGCCGAGATCTACGAAAAATACGTAAAGGAACACCCCGAGTCTCCCGCCGCTCCCGAGGCGCTGTACAACGCCGCTTCTCGCCGAGCCGCGCTGATCGAGATTTATAAAACTGAAGAGCAGCCGAAGAAGGCCGACCAGTCCAAGAACCTGGCCATCGCGCTCGCCCAGCAGTTAATCTCCAAGTATCCGCAAAGCGACTGGTCGTCCCGTGGGCAAACCCTGCTCTTCCTCGTGCAGGGCGGAGTGCCAACGTATGGCAATGCGATGCAGTAGGGCCGTGGTTAGCCTTCTTCTGCGAGCCTGGCATCGAGTGGATCGAGAAGGTGGTCGATCTGCGGGAGCAGGGTTTCCGCTGGAGCGTTGAGCACGGAGCGCACCCGTCGTGCCCACGGCTCCGGCAGATGACTAAGGAGGCGCTTCTCGCCGGGATGGGGCTTTCGCTCGAGGGCGAACCACACATCGAAGAAGCTGGCCAGCAGGGCGGTGGCTCGATGTTGTACGCTGACCGCGTCTCCGCGCTGCAGCGCGAGTTCGATCTGCCGGCGGTAGGAGGACTGGTTGCGCCGCAGGATGGGCCAGTTTTTCGCGATCACGGCGCGTCTCAGTTCGTCTGGGTAGGCAACGTCCGCGCGCTGCTGCAGCTGTTGGAACCAGCCTTCCCGATCAAACAGCGGTTCGGAATGCAGGATGTTAAACCAGACGCAGGTCGTGAAGCCGATGGAGGCTTCATGTCTCATCAGCACTCGATCAAGCAGGTCTTCGATCCCCTTGGGAGAGCGGTACATGATGTCAAGTTTCAAACCGGCCGAGAGGTCGCTCGACTCGTCTCCCGGCTCCCAGAAGCGATTGTCGATCTCGGCCTGGCCACCGAGTAGAGCTCGGCGGAATTCCACGGGGACTTCGGCGGAGGCGTAAACGTAGACATCGAAATCGGATTCTGGGTCGCTTGTCCCCGCGCCCCGCGAACCAGCTAGCACCACAGCTATGACGTGCGGGAACTCCGCGAAGCGGCCCGCCAGGTTAAGGAGGCACTGGCGCGACTTCGATTCCACCAGGTCGTTGCTGCGGCGATTCGGCATGTCGCGTCTATGTTCCTTTAGAGAGTATCAGCACCAATACCCGATAAGTTAAAGTCAAGCACGGAAGTGAATTTCCGGTAGTGGGTCAGTTTGCGAAAACCGCTACCACAAAGGCCACGAAGGTACACGAAGGAAATGCCCGAGACCAAAAGCCTTCGTGATACTTCGCGGCCTTGGCTGCGGTCCAGGGTTTTGTGAGTTGAATCGTGAAACTGACCCCCTGCCGAATTTCCTCACGCCTTGCCCTAACGCGGCTGACCTGCGTATTGTTACGGAGTGAAATTTCCGCGATGTAGTGGCGTCCTGCTGCACCTCACTTCCCTGCCCAACCGCTTTGGGATCGGCGATCTTGGCCCCAGCGCCCACGAGTTCGCAGACTTCCTCTTCGCCGCCGGACAGAAATTGTGGCAGGTGCTGCCGCTGAATCCGACTGGTTATGCCGATTCCCCGTACCAGTGCTTCTCGGCTTTTGCCGGCAACCCGATGTTGCTCAGCCTGGAGCGGCTGCGCGATCAGGGATTGCTGCAAGCATCCGACTTGGATCTGCCGCAGTCGTTTCCCGAAGACTTCGTCGACTATGGGCCGGTGATCAAATTCAAGATGGCGACGTTGCGCCGGGCCGCGCAGGTTTTCTTTAGCGATGGTTCGCGCGCCGATCGTGCGGCCTTCGATCGCTTTTGCGAGAGTGCTAGTCCGTGGCTCGACGACTACGCGCTTTTCATGGCCTGCAAAGATGCCCACCGCGGAACCATGTGGACTTCATGGGACGCGCAGATTCGCCAACGAGACGCGCACGCGGTGAGCGTGTGGTCGAAGAAACTGGCGCCGGAACTGATGGCCCACAAATATTGGCAATTCGAATTCTTCCAGCAGTGGGAACAGCTCAAGACTGATTGCCAGCAGCGCGGTATCCGCTTCATGGGCGACGTCCCGATCTATGTTGCGCATGACAGCGCGGACGTCTGGGCTCATCCCGAGCTGTTTTATCTCAACGACCAGGGCAGCCCGACCGTGGTGTCGGGCGTGCCCCCGGATTACTTCAGCGCCACCGGGCAGCTTTGGGGGAATCCTATTTATCGCTGGGACTTGCTGGCCGCCAGTGGATACAAGTGGTGGATCGAACGCTTTCGTGCCTCGCTGGCGCTTTTCGATATGGTGCGGCTCGATCATTTCCGCGGCTTTGAATCTTACTGGGAGATTCCTGCCGGCGAAACGACCGCCATTCACGGGCGCTGGGTTCAAGGGCCGGGGGAAGATTTTCTGTTGGCACTGCAAAACGCATTTGGCGGCCTGCCGATTGTGGCGGAGAACCTGGGTGTGATCACTCCGCCGGTGGAGAAACTGCGGCAGCAGTTTGGCCTGCCGGGCATGAGTCTTTTGCAATTCGCATTTGGCACCGATCCTCAGGGTCCATCGTTCCGTCCGCATAATTACAATCGCGACCTGGTGGCCTACACCGGTGGGCACGACAATGACACGACGGTGGGCTGGTGGTCGAGTTCCGCCGGTGCAGACAGCACACGCAGTCTGGAAGATGTCCGCAAGGAACATGACTTCGCCCGCGCGTATCTTAACTTCAAATCCAATGACGATTCCGAGATCAATTGGATTATGATTCGCGCGGTGCTGGCGTCGATCGCTGACGTTGCGATTGTCCCGTTGCAGGATGTGCTCGGCCTGGGCGGCGCGGCGCGTATGAATCTTCCCGGCACGGTCGGCGGAAACTGGAAATGGCGTTATCGTTCGGGCGCGTTAAGCAGCGAACTGAGCGCGCGACTTCGATCCCTGGTCACCCTGTACGATCGGTAGCAGAATCACGGTAGGAGAGTCATCGGTAGGAGAATCCATGGACAAACCACCACGCACGTTCTGGCAGATTTGGAACATGAGCTTCGGCTTCCTGGGCATCCAGTTTGGCTGGGGATTGCAGATGGCGAACATGAGCGCCATCTACGAATACCTGGGCGCGCGGGCCAATCAGATTCCGATTCTGTGGCTGGCCGCGCCGTTGACTGGGTTGATCGTGCAGCCGATTATCGGCCATGCCAGCGACCGCACGTGGGGCCCGCTCGGCCGGCGCCGTCCTTACTTTCTGGTTGGTGCGATTCTGAGTTCGATGGCGCTCATTCTAATGCCGCGCAGTTCCGCGCTCTGGATGGCGGCTGGCTTACTGTGGGTTCTCGACGCTTGCATCAACATCAGCATGGAGCCCTTTCGCGCATTTGTGGCCGACCTGCTGCCGGAATCTCAGCGCACTCGCGGTTTCGCCATGCAGAGTCTCTTCATCGGACTGGGCGCTGTGATTGCATCGGCGTTGCCTTACCTGCTAACTAATTTCTTTCACGTGGGGGGAACCAGGGCTGCGGGAACGATTCCCTTCACTGTGCGCCTGTCTTTTTATATCGGCGCGGCAGCGTTCATGGGCGCAGTACTTTGGACGATTTGCACGACGAAGGAATATCCGCCAGATAATCTGGCCGAGTTTCAGAAACAGAAGTCCGAGCGCGCGGGCATCGCTGCGGGGGCGCGCGAAATCGTGGCGTCAATCCGAGAGATGCCCCGCACCATGCGGCAACTTGCCTGGGTCCAGATCTGTACCTGGCTGGGTTTGTTCTGCATGTGGCTTTACTTTCCGGTGGCGGTGGCGCGCAATGTCTTTGGCGCTGCCGACACGAATTCTCCGCTGTATACCGCGGGAGTGGAGTGGGCCGGTGTTTGTTTTGGAATGTACTCGCTGGTGTGTTTTGGATTTTCATTCGTGCTGCCTGCGCTCGCCCGGCAGTATGGGCGCAAGGCAACCCACAGCCTCTGCCTCGTCTGCGGCGGATTGGGACTGCTTTCCGTGGCCGTGATTCATAACAAATATCTGCTGTTGTTTTCGATGGTCGGCGTCGGGGTTGCCTGGGCCAGCACCCTGTCGATGCCCTACTCCATTCTTGCCGGATCGCTGCCCCATGGAAAGACCGGAGTCTATATGGGGATCTTCAACTTCTTCATCGTGATTCCAGAGATCACGGCCTCGCTTGGATTCGGCTGGGTCATGGGCCATCTGCTGAACAACAACCGGATTTCCGCGGTGGTGGCGGGCGGAATCTTCTTTATACTGGCGGCGGTACTGACGCAGCGCGTGGAGGATCTGTACGAACTGCGGCATCCGAGCAGTTCGCTTCCGGGCAATGCGGTCGCGGCAAGGTCTTGAACTGACAATTGAGCGATAAAACGCTCGACCTATATGAAATTCATCTTCACGAATCGTTTGCTCAGGGCAGTTCTGATTAGTTTCCTCGCGCTATCTGGTCTGGTTGAAGCGCAAGTCCCCGCGGTTCGCAAGGTCGAGCCGCCCAACTGGTGGGCGAACTACAGGCCCGAGCTCACCCTGCTGCTGACCGGCGAAAATCTTTCCGGTGCGCGCGTGGTGAGCGCTTCGAAGAGCGTGGGAGTCGTTGGGACAGAGGCTTCGTCGAACGGGCACTATCTCTTCGTGCGGCTGAAGGTTTCTTCCTCGCGCCCGGAGACGGCGCAGCTTAAGGTGAACACGGTTTCCGGTTCGATCTCCGTGCAGTTGCCGCTGTTGGCTCGTGCCGATTCCCGCGGCCGCTTCGAAGGCGTCTCGCGCGACGACGTTATCTACCTGATCATGCCCGACCGCTTCGCGGATGGCGATCCCTCGAACGATCAGCCTACAAACGATCAGCCCGCGGGTTCGGCCGGCGCGTATGACCGCAGTCAGCCCAAGGCGTACCACGGCGGCGACCTGCGCGGCATCCGCCAGCACTTGGACTATTTGCACGACCTCGGCGTCACCACGCTGTGGCTGACTCCGGTATGGAAGAACACGGACTCCGACTACCACGGTTATCACGTCGTCGACTTCTACGCCCTCGACGACCACATGGGCTCGATGCAGGAATACCAGGCACTGGTGGCCGACGCTCACAAGCTGGGCATGAAGGTGCTGATTGATTTCGTGGCGAATCACACTGGCCCGAAGCACCCGTGGGCCAACGATCCGCCGACGCCAACGTGGTTGCACGGCACGCCCGCGCATCATCTCGACCCGGCATACACTTTCGCAGGGATTGTGGATCCGCACGCTTCGCCGCGAGAGTATCGCGCCACCATCGAGGGCTGGTTTGCGGGAAAGCTTCCCGACCTGAATCCCGATGATCCGCAGCTGGCGCAGTATCTGTTGCAGAACGCGGAGTGGTGGACGGAGATGGCGCAGCTCGACGGTTTCCGGATTGATACATTTCCCTACTCTTCGCGAAAATTCTGGAGCGGCTGGCATGAGGGTCTCCGGCGGGTTTATCCCAGGATCAACGGCATTGGAGAAATTTGGGATGGCGACCCGGCCGTCACCTCATTTTTTGCCGGCGGCCGCAAGGAGTGGGACGGGTTGGATACCGGGTTGCCGACCATGTTCGACTTCCCCCTGAGCCTTGCGTTGCGCGATGTAATGATTCGCGGACAATCCATGCAGAAGATCATCGACGTACTGCAGAAGGACGCGCTCTACCCGCAGCCGGAAATGCTGGTCACCATGATTGGGAACCATGATTTCTCGCGTTTTATTGGCGAGGAAAACAGTTCTCTGGCCAAACTGAAAGCGGCGTTCTCGATGCTGCTGACCCTGCGCGGCATCCCGCAGATTTATTCCGGAGACGAGATTGCGATGCCGGGTGGAGGCGATCCCGATAACCGGCGCGACTTTCCCGGGGGCTTTCCCGGCGATCCCCGCGACGCTTTCACCAACAGCGGGCGCACCGCCGAACAGCAGGAGACATTCGCGCACGTGCAATCGCTGCTGGCCCTGCGAAAGGCGCATCCGGCCTTGCGCACAGGAAAACAATGGCATATCGGATGGGACGACAATTACTACGCGTTCCTGCGTGAACTGCCACAAGAAAAACTTCTGGTGGTGTTTAACAACGCAGGCAGCGCGCGCGATCTGCATATCCCGGTTGCCGACACTCCTCTGGATGGGGCCCAGGAACTGCAGGAGATCTTCGGCGGAGCAGCAGCGCAGATTGCTGGGGGCGAGGTACGAGTGACTCTGGCGGCGCGGTCGCTTGGCGTTTTCAAGGTTCGCTAGGCCAACCAGCGACTGGGAACAAACGCAGTTTTCTCAACCGCGAATTTTTCCGGAATACAGTGCCATTCCAACGACGGCATCAATTCCCAGCGCGTCGAGGCTGTCGATTTCCTGCTGCTCGGTGATGCCGCCGGCAACCACCAGGTGCCGGACAGTGGCGCGCCGGATGGCATGAACCGTGTCCATCGGGATTCCGCCCATTAAGCCCTCCGTGTCGATGTGCGTATATAAGAAGGTTTCGCAGAATGGTTCTAACTCGCGAATCATGTCGAAGGCAGTGAGGGCGGTCTGCGTGCGCCAGCCGTCAATCGCGACTCGGCCCCCTCGGGAGTCGAGAGCAAACATTAGCGCCGACTTTGGAATCGCGTTGGCCAGGGCGCGAGCGTGTTCCTCATTGATCCGGCCCTCGATCAACAATGCAGAGCCGATGATGACCTTGCGCGCGCCCAGGTTCAAGAGTTCCTGCGCAGTGTCGAGATCGCGAATGCCGCCGCCAACCTGGCAGTTCAGGCGGCCGACGATCTGCTTCACGACCTGCCGGTTGTTGCCGGCGCCGCGCGCGGCGTCGAGGTCGATGAGCTGAACGATGGGATATTTGGAAAAGCGCTCGATCCAGTAATCGAAGTTGTCGAACTCCAGTTTCTTTTTCTCGCCCTGGACCAACTGCACGATCTTGCCGCCCATAAGGTCGATTGATGGAATCAGCATGGCCACCTCACCGGCACATTGGCAGCGTGTAGTTCGCGTTTTAATTGTGCGATGTTCTCGATACCGAAATGGAAAATGGAAGCCGCCAGCGCCGCGTCCGCGCGCCCGTCGCGGAACACGTCAATGAAGTCTTGCGCCGATCCGGCGCCGCCCGACGCAATCACGGGAATGAAAACTGCATCGGCCACCATCTGCACTAACTCGCAATCGAAACCAGCTTGCGTTCCATCGCGGTCCATGGAAGTGAGCATGATTTCTCCGGCGCCGCAAGCGGCCGCCTCCCGCGCCCATTGCATCGCGTCGCGGCCGGTGGGAACGCGCCCTCCGGCAACGAACACCTCGAAACCACCGTTGCCCCGGCGGGCATCGATGGCCACCACGACCGCCTGTGAGCCAAAACGCGCGGCGATTTTTGAGATCAGCGAAGGGTCTTTCACCGCGGCCGAGTTGATTGCAATTTTGTCTGCGCCCGCGTCGAACACGGCCGCGGCGTCGGCGAGTTCGCGGATTCCGCCGCCGACCGTGAACGGAATAAACAAAGAGCGCGCCGTGCGGGAGACAACGTCGAGCATGGTATTACGCTTGCCGCTGGTGGCGGTGATATCGAGCAGAACGATTTCGTCGGCGCCGTCGCGGGCATGATTGGCGGCACATTCCGCCGGGTCGCCGGCGTCACGCAGATTGACGAACTGCACGCCTTTCACGACCCGGCCGTCGTCCACGTCGAGACAAGCGATGATGCGTTTGGTCAGCACTGAACGAACCTCATTCAACCTCACAGAAATTCTTAAGAATGAGAAGGCCCACGGTCGACGATTTCTCCGGATGGAATTGCACTCCGAAAAGGTTGTCTCGTTCAACGGCGGCGGAAAACTGCGTTCCGTATTCGGTCAACGCCGTAGTGGCGGCGACCACCGGCGCTTGAAAAGAGTGGGTGTAATAAACAAAAGAATCGGGTGCGACGTTACGCAGCAACTTCGAGCTTTCGCGGACTGCCAGCGCGTTCCATCCGACGTGCGGCGATTTCACCGAAGACGGAAACGGTTGGCATCTACCCGCAAATATTCCTGCTCCCACAAACTCGGGAGCCTCGTCACTGCCCTCGAACAGCCACTGCATTCCCAGGCAGATCCCCAGGAAGGGCTTGCCGGCGCGCGCGCCTTGGAGCACAGCGTCTCGCAAGCCGGTGTTGTCGAGGCCACCCAGCGCGGAGAAGTGCCCGACGCCTGGCAGAACGATCTTGTCAGCGGTTGCGACGACTTCGGGTTGCGTGGTTACGGCGACTTCGGCTCCGAGATAGTCAAACGCCTTCTTCACCGAATTCAGGTTGCCGGCGCCGTAATCGACGATGACGATCATAGAAGTCCCTTGGTGCTCGGTAACATGCGTCCCAGGCGACGATCGCGGGAGCAGGCTACGCGCAGCGCGCGCGCAAAAGCTTTGAAAAGCGCTTCGATCTTGTGATGGCTGGAGCGTCCGTAAAGCACACGCGCATGAACATTGGCGCGCGCGCCGCGTGCGAAGCCTTCAAAGAAGTCGTCGACCAATTCCGTTTGCAGATCGCCGACCCGCGTCGCGCGGACTTTCGTCTGAACCACGGCCACCGCGCGGCCGCCAAAGTCCACTGCCGCCACGCCGAGAGTTTCATCCATGGGCATCAGAAAATATCCGGCTCGCAGAATGCCACGCCGGTTACCCAGAGCGCGGTCGAACGCCTCGCCCAGGCTGATGCCCACATCTTCCACGGTGTGGTGTTGATCCACATCCAGGTCGCCGAGGGCGGCGAGTCTCAAGTCGAACCCACCGTGACGGGTGAACAGCTCCAGCATGTGATCGAGAAAACGGATTCCGGTGGAGACTTCATACTTTCCACGGCCCTCAAGGGTGAGCTCAATTCGAATTTCCGTTTCTGCAGTCTTGCGATGCAGTTTGGCTTTCCTCATGCCCGCACCCCTATCGGCAAATCGGTTCGCGACCCATTTCGCAATCCAAGCTGTTCGACTACGTCGCGCAGCGCAGCGATGAGAGTCTGCATGGGTTCGTCCGTCCCCACGGTCAGGCGGACGCAGCCTTCACAACCTGGATCGGAGTGCCGGTCACGCACCAAAATTCCGCGGTCGCGGAGGGCTCGAACGAACTCCGTGTGAGGGGCGCCAACGCGCACGAGGACAAAATTCCCGTGGCTTGGCCAGTAGTGCAATCCGAGACTGCCCAGTTCCTTCTGCAACTTGTCGCGGTTGCTGAGCACTTGCGCAACATAGCGGCCGACACACTCCTGATCTTGAAGAGCTTCGGGCAGAACTGCAAGGGCAGCAGCGTTGACGTTGTAGGGCGAGGCAACGCGGCGGACCATCGCCATCTGCCGGGCTTCTCCCGCAAGAATACCAATGCGCAAACCGGCGAGGCCGTAGGCCTTGGAAAAAGTCCGCGCCACGAAAAGATTCTCGATCTGCCGCGTTTGGTCGATTAGCGTTTCTCCGTGAAATTCGAAATACGCCTCATCGACGAGCACGGCCGCTTGTGGCGCTGCCTGCGCGATTTGAATCAGGACATCGCCTGCGACTGCCGCTCCCGTCGGATTGTTAGGGTTCGCCACCGCGATGAGCCGCGTGCGCGGGCTGAGTCGAGCGCGCAGGTCTTTTAAGGGAAAGGCGAAGTTGTCGCCCGCCCGCACTTCGACCACGCGCGCACCTTCCGCCTGAGCGAAGACCGCATACATGGCGAAGGTGGGCACGACGATCAGTGCCTCGTCCCCGGGGTCGAGGTATGTGGAACACAGCAGATGAATCGCTTCGTCGACGCCGTTGGTGAGCAGAACCTTTGCCGGGTCGAGTCCGAGAAAACCTGCGACCTCGCTTTCCACCGGCTCACGCTCGGGATAGCGCGCCAGAAGTTCGGAATCGAGCGAGCGCAACCGGGCCAACACGCGCGGCGAACATCCTACCGTGCTCTCGTTGAAATCGAGGCGCAATCCCGTCCGGCCAGCCAACGGGGGGCGATATGCGTGCAGATTTTTTACCGCTGCGCGAGCTTCAAGCATGGGAACACCTCACTCGGAAGGCTTCGGCGTGTCCCTGCAAGCCTTCGGCGGTTGCCAGCGTAATGCCCGGCGGCGCGATTTGGCCGATTCCCGCGCGGGACACCTGCTGACAGGCAATGACGCGGACGAAATCGAGCGTACTCAGGCCGCCACGGACGCGGGCCATCCCACCCGTGGGCAGCACATGATTTGGTCCGGAGATGTAGTCTCCCGCGGCCTGCGGCGTGAACTCGTCGAGGAACACCGCGCCCGCATGTTGCACCGCCGGCGCGAGTGCCTCCGGAATTGTGAGGTGCTCGGGCGCGATGCGATTCGATATTTCTACCGCCTGTTCAAGAGAAGCGGCCAGAAGAATGGCGCCGCGACGGGAGAGTGATTGGGCAGCGATCGGGTTTGCGCGCGCGCGCCGGTGCACTTCCTTCTGAACTTTTTTCGCTAACGCGCGTGAAGTTGCTATGAAGATGCAGAGCGCGTCGGGATCATGTTCCGCCTGGGCAACCAGGTCGGAGGCGATGTAAGCCGGATCGCCGTCGGCGCTGATGATGACGGCTTCGGTCGGACCAGCGAGGAATTCGATGGCGCAATCGAAAGCGACCAGTTTCTTCGCGGCGGTCACGTATCGGTTGCCCGGACCGACGATCTTATCCACGCGCGGGATGTCTTTCGTTCCATAGGCAAGGGCCGCGATGGCCTGTGCCCCGCCGACGCGGTAGAACTCGCGCACGCCGAGGAATGCGGCCGCCGCCAAGGTCGCCGTCGCCGGGCGCGGAGACGCAACGCGAATCTGCCGAACCCCGGCGACCTGCGCTGGAATCACCGTCATGAGCAACGTAGAAGGCAATGGATAGCGGCCGCCGGGGACATAGCATCCCACCGATTCCAGGGGACGCACCAACTGGCCCACCGAGATGCCAGGCTGAATTTCGCGCCGCCACTCCCTTGGCATTTGCCACTCCGCATAGCGGCGGATATTTTTCGCCGACTGCTGGATTGCGTGCTGCAGCTCTGGATCCGTTTGCTCCCACGCCTGGTGCAGATCGGACTCGGGAACTCGGAGCGGTTCGCCCTTGCCCAATCCGTCCCAACGTGAGGCATAGCGGCGGACGGCGTGATCTCCGTTGCACTGGACATCACGCACAATGCGGCGGACGGACGGCTCGACCTCGGCCAGATCGGTCGCACCGCGATGGGCCAGCGCGGTCACAAAACGAGTTTGCCCGGCGCCCTCGAGAATGCGCAAAACGTCATCGCGGTTCACATTCTTGCGCATCTTCTTGTTGCGCATCACATCACCACCTTGTTCAGCGGGTATTCGACGATGCCTTGCGCGTTGGCTTGCTTGAGCTTCGGAATCAGCGTCCAGGCGGTGTGCTCCTCGATGACCGTGTTCACGGCAACCCACTCGCCATCGGCGAGGGGCGCGACCGTCGGATTCTTCAACGCGGTCAGCAAACCGAGAACCGCGGGCAAGTCCGATTTGCGCACGTTGAGCATGAGCCCGACCCGCCCCAGCGCAGCGATCGCACCACTCAGCATGACGGCCAGGTTCTCGATTTTTTCCCGCCGCGCGGGATCGGCCCAGGCGGCCTGGTTCGCGATCAGTTGCGTGTTCGACTCAAGAACTGTTTCGAGGATTCGCAAATGATTGGCGCGCAGCGAGCTGCCCGTCTCCGTCACCTCGACAATGGCGTCCGCCAGCAGAGGCGGCTTGACTTCGGTTGCGCCCCAGGAGAACTCGACCCGCACGGGAACGTTCCGGCTCGCGAAATAATTGCGGGTGAAACTGACGAGTTCGGTAGCAATGATCCGGCCCTCAAGGTCTTCGATTTTTTGGAAGCGCGACTCCTCCGGGACGGCCAGCACCCACTTGACGCTGCCCATGCTTTGCTTGGCGTAGATCAGGTCGGTGACCTTGACTACATTGAGGCCGCTCTCGAGCACCCAGTCGAGGCCAGTCAATCCCGCGTCCAGCGCGCCGTGCTCGACGTACCGTGCCATTTCCTGGGCACGAATGAGCAGGCATTCGATTTCGGGATCATCCGTGGCGGCAAAATAAGAGCGGGCGTTGGTATACACGCGCAGTCCGGCGCGCGTGAAGAGGCTCAAGGTCGCTTCCTGCAAACTTCCTTTGGGGATGCCCAGACGCAGTTTCATCGCTCGGCCCTCTCTTGCCCAAGCTGGGCGGTTCCGAGCGCGCTTCCCAGCGGAAGTTCCTGCGTAAAGCAGGAGCGCGTTCCGGTGTGGCAGACCTTACCCTCGCCGAGCACACGGACGCGCAGCAGCACGGTATCCCGGTCGCAGTCGGTCCACGCGGCAACCACCTGCAGACGATTGCCGGAGCTTTCTCCCTTGGTCCACAGCGTGTGGCGAGTGCGGCTATAGAACGTCGCGAATCCAGTGCGCAGCGTAATATTCAGCGCCTCCCGGTTCATGAAGCCCACCATCAGCAACTCCCCGGTACCCGCATCCTGAATGACCGCAGGCGCCAGGCCTTGCATCTTGTCGAAGTCGATCTCCATCGAACCCTCCTCATCGTCGTGCGGCACAATCGTGGTGCCAGGTTTCTCAGACGTCGCGCAAAAGCAAAAAGCCCGCTGGGCGAGGTCTGCGCCAGCGGGCTTGGATTTCCTATGATTGCTTCCTGGTTATCCGTTGTCCCCCGCCGACACGCTCATCGCATGGTGATGGTGCTGATGGCGATGGGTCAGTGGAGTCATCGTGAGCATGATACTAGGGCAGCAGAGATATGGTTGTCAATCCGCTTCTGGGAACAGGTGTGGTTTTCGATGCGACAAACATCAATGTTCAGGCTAGCGAAACTCCACCCGAACCGCGCCGCACAGCGAAATGTGATTGAAATCACACAGCGATGTGTTTCGCCTACAACTTAGTAGTTTCCTAGTAGTGATTGCGCTCTCGCGGCTACGTAGAATTGCGCTTCGCAACTTATGAACCCTAAGTGGAACGGCCAGTTTTCGTGTTTCGATCTCGTCGCCAAGACCGACAAGTGTCCTAGCAGTGTCGTTCGGGTGGGCGATGTCGAGATCGGGAGCGACGATTTTGTCGTGATGGCAGGACCGTGTGCGGTCGAGTCGGAACGGCAATTGCTCGAGACCGCGGAAGCCGTGGCCGCTGCGGGCGCGCGCATTCTGCGCGGAGGCGCCTACAAACCGCGCTCTTCGCCTTATGCGTTTCAGGGTTTGGGCCTCGAAGGATTGAAGATTCTGCGCAAAGCACGGGAAGAGACGGGGCTCGCGATCGTCACCGAAGTGATGAGCGAGGAAGATGTCGACCTGATTGCGGAGTATGCCGACCTGATGCAGGTAGGCACACGCAGCATGGAGAACTACGCGCTGCTGGAAAGGCTGGGCGGCTGTGGGCGGCCGGTGCTGCTGAAGCGCGGGATGACCGCGACGCTCGAAGAGTTGCTGCGATCCGCGCAATTGATCGCAATGGCAACGCATGGCAATCCGCAGATCATTCTCTGCGAGCGCGGCATCCGAACCTTTGAGACGGCGACACGCAATACGTTGGACATCGCCGCAGTACCGGTACTGAAAACAGTTTCGCACCTGCCGGTGATTGTCGATCCGAGTCATGCCGCAGGAGTGCGGTGCCTGGTCCCGGTGCTGGCGCGGGTCGCCGCGGTCGCGGGCGCGGATGGGTTACTCGTCGAAGTGCATCCGTCGCCCGACCAGGCCCTGAGCGATGGGGCGCAGTCGCTTACTTTTCGTGGCTTCCGCGAGATGATGGACGATCTTGAGCCTTACCTCGCGATTCGAGATGCCCAGCGGCCTGGTCCACAACTGGTCGCAGCCGGGGGAACAGAGTAGTGCCGGGGCGGCCGATCGCGGTGGCGGTGCTCTCGCTCGTAATTGTTATTGGCTGCATGATTGGATTCGCGCCCACCTCTATCGTGCTCTCGTCGGGTTCGGATTCTCCTGCACTCCTCTTCACCGTTACGAAACGGTATGAGCCGCTCGCCTGGATGCGTGGCGCCGACCGATTCAGCTCCGACGCCAGCATATTTGCCCAAGACGCGAGGGGCCGGCATCCTCTGATCCCCAACTTTGCGGCATCCTCCGATCCCACCGTTTCGTTCGACGGGAAGAGTGCGTTGTTCTCCGGCAAGCAGAAGACTCAGGATCACTGGGAGATATGGGAAGTTGCGCTGACGGGCGGCGCGGCGCGGCGCGTCACTTTGTGCGCGGAAGACTGCATTCGTCCCTTCTACCTGCCGGATAACCGCGTCGTGTATGCGAAAAAGATCGGTGTCCGATTTGTCATTGAGGCCGCCGACTTGGCGCAGGGCAAGACCGTCCAGTTGACTTACGGTCCCGGCAACTCCCTGCCCACCGAGGTTCTGCGCGATGGCCGCATCTTGTTTGAAGCGACGTACCCGCTGGCAACCGATGGCACGCCGGAGCTCTATACCGTCTATTCGGACGGCAGCGGAGTGGAGTCCTATCGCTGCGATCATGGCAAGGCGCGTTACTCTGGCAAGCAGGTGGCCTCGGGCGACATCGTCTTCACATCTGGCTCTAGCTTAGCCCGGTTCACTTCGGCTCTGGCCCAGGAAGTTCCCATCGCCGCGCCCACCGGGGAGTACGCCGGTGATGGCGCGGAGACTGCGTCCGGCGATTGGCTGCTGGCCTGGCGGCCTGATGCGAAGAGTTATTTTCAGGTGAAGCGCTGGAAACCGGGTGACAGCAGTTTGTTATCCGTCGTGGTCGAGCAAAGCGCCAACGTAATCCAACCGATACTAATTGTGGAACGCACGGTGCCGAAGCGGCATCCCTCGGCCTTGCATGACTGGCCGAATGCCAACCTTCTTTGTCTGAATGCTTACACCTCGAAATACAAGTTTGCCGCCGGATCGATCCACTCGGTTCTTCTCTACACGCGCGATAACACGGGGACCGCGAAGCTACTGGGTTCGGCGCCGGTGGAACGAGACGGATCGTTCTTTGTTCAAGTCCCAACCGAGCAGCCGTTGCAGATCGAACTGCTCGACAGCTCAGGCAAGACGCTAAAGCGGCAAGCAGGATGGTTCTGGATGCGCCGCGGCGAACAACGAGCGTGCGTCGGATGCCACGCGGGCCCGGAAACTGCGCCCGAGAACGCCGTGCCGATGATTCTGCTGAAGTCTACGACCCCGTCCGACATGACGGGCGCGAGCATCCCTGCTCCTACAGGAGGACATTAAATTGATAAGTCGAGTTTTCGTACTCCTCCTAGTATCTTCCACTGTCCTGGCGCAAGCGCCGCAGGCGAGCACGCCGGGCGCGATTCGTTTCGACGATGTGACGGCAAAATCAGGCGTTCAATTCACGCACAGCTTTGGCGCGCAGCGACTAGGTTCGCTGCTCGAGAGCACCGGCGCGGGATGTGTGTGGTTCGACTACAACAACGACGGGCTGCCGGATCTCTACGTGGTCAGCGGAAAGCCGCTTGAAGAGGGCATGCATCCTTACCCGCTGAAGCAGCCTCCCGCAGTTGCCCCGCACAATCATCTCTACCGAAACAACGGCGACGGCACCTTTACCGATGTCACCGACCAAGCTGGCGTTGCCGCCAACATCTACGGAATGGCCGCGATTGCCGCCGACTTCGACAACGACGGCTTTGTCGATCTGTTCGTCACTGGCTATGGGCGCGCGATTCTCTATCGCAACCGCGGCGACGGCACGTTCGAAGATGTAACCGCGAAGGCCGGCATCAAGGTGGACGGATGGTCGATCGGTTCAGCGTGGCTTGACTACGATCGTGACGGCTGCGTTGATCTGTTTGTTGGCCGCTACGTGAAATTCGATCCCAAGTATCGTAATTACTATGCTGCCGATAACTATCCCGGCCCGCTCGACTATGCGGGGGATACAAACCGTCTCTTTCACAATAACTGCAACGGCACATTTACCGACGTGACTGATAAATCGGGAATCGGCGCTTACAAGGGTCGGACCATGGGCGTGACGGCTGCGGATTTTGACGGCGACGGTTATCCCGATATCTACGTTGCCAACGACAAGACGGAGAACTTCCTCTTTCACAACAAGCACGACGGCACGTTTGAAGAGATCGCCGCCGATCTGGGCGTGGCTTACGGTCAAAACGGAGAGAACACTTCCGCGATGGGTCCGATATTTGCCGACATCGACGGCGACGGGCACATGGATCTTCTGGTGACTGATTCGAAGTACAACCGCTTGATGCGCAATACTTCGACGCGCAATACATCGACGAGCAATACTGGGCAGAACGGATTCGAAGACATCGGGCCGAGTTCAGGAATTTCGCAGGCCACGGCGCAATACACCAGTTGGGGCGCGGGGATTTACGACTTCGACAATGACGGGTGGCTGGACATTCTGATTTTCCACGGCGGTTTGATTCACATGGTTCCGCAGGAGCAGTCGTTGTTTCGCGGCCTCGGGAACGGCAAGTTTGCCGATGTGTCGCGCGAGGCTGGTGCGGCGCTCGACGTGAAGACGGTGTCACGCGGCGCTTGCTTTGCGGACTACGACAATGACGGAAAGATCGATGCGTTCGTCGTGAACCTGGGCGCACCCGCAACATTGCTGCACAACGTCACCCAGAACAGCAATCATTGGCTGACCGTGAAGTTGAAAGGAAAGAAAAGCAATCGCGACGGGATCGGTGCGCACCTCGAGTTACTCTCCGGCGGCAGGAAGCAGATTGCCGAGCGCATCGCAGGATCGGGCTATCTTTCGCAGGACGACGGCCGCGTTCATTTTGGCATTGGCAGTGCGGCGAAGGCGGACAAGCTTACGATCCGCTGGCCGAGCGGGCGGGAGCAGGTGCTGGAGAATCTGGCGGTGGATCGCGTGCTCACGGTGGAGGAACCGTAGATGCAACTGGCGACGACATGTCGCGGCAAAGCGAAGATGGTCGCGAGTATCGCTCCCGTGTTGGCGGTAACTCTCCCTGTAACTCTCGCCTTGATGTTGCTTGTGCCCAGCGCTAGACCCGCAGCAGCGCGGTCTAATGCTGAAATCAACGAGCGGTACTTATCTCCGTTGGAAATGCTGCTTTCGCCGGACGGGCGGCAACTCTACGTCGTCTGCCAGGCCAGCGACGAACTGCGCGTTGTGGATATCGAGTCGGGCAAGGTGGTGACGGTCGTACCCCTGGGCCGTGCTCCGCGCGGAATTACTTTTTCGCCCGACGCTAGTCAAATCTACGTCACCAATTCCACGGACGATACGGTGTCGGTGATCGACGCCGCAGCGATGAAGGTGACGCGCACTCTGCCCACCGGATTCGAACCCGCCGGTGTCGTCACCGACCGGACGGGCGCGACTCTCTACGTTGCCAACCGCCTCAGTGGCGACATTTCAGTGATTGACGTGAAGACGGGGCAGGAAACCAAACGCCTGCTGGGCGGCCGCGGGGCAAGCTATCTGGCGCTCTCGCCGGACGGCAAGTTCATTTACGGCACCCACATTTATCCGAACCCGACAGGGTTTAGAACACCGCCGAAGTCGGAGATCACCGTCATCGACACTGGGCGGCAAACGGTGGTCGAACGGATGCCGCTGCACAATGTGGCTGGCGTATTTCACGTGGCGCTGTCGGCCGACGGCAAGTTGGGAGTAGCCACGCAGCTTCGTCCCAAGAATCTGATCCCTCTGGCGCATGTTGAGCACGGCTGGGTGTTCGGCAACTCGCTCACGTTGTTCGGAGAAGACGTGGGCGGAACGGTCCAGGTGCCGATCGACGAACTCGACCGCTATTACTCTCTGCCTTGGGGAGTAATCATCACCCCCGACAAATCGAAGATGTTTGTAACAACCGCCGCATCGCAAAGCATCACGGTGATCGATGTTCCCAAGTTGCTCAACTTCGTGCGCTCCCGGCGCGAGCCCTTCGTCAACGATCTGTCGGCATCGGCGAACTACGTAGTAGCGAGAATTCCTGTGGGCCACAATCCACGCGGCGTTTTGCTGTCGAAAGACGGCACGCGACTCTACGTGGCGAACCGGCTTGACGACAGCATTTCGGTCATCGATACCGCTACGAACCGGGTGGTGTCGAACATCGACCTGGGCGGCCCGAAGACGATCAACCCGTTCCGCCGCGGCGAGCGCATTTTTTTCACCGCCGATTACGCCTTCCAAGGCCAGTTTGGCTGCTCCAATTGCCATCTGGATGCCACCATCGACGGTTTGCAATGGGATCTTGAACCGGACGGCTTTGGCAAGGACATTGTCGATAATCGGTCGCTCGAAGATCTTGCCGGCACCGAGCCTTTCAAGTGGAATGGCGGCAATCCCGACATGCCGACCGAGTGCGGGCCGCGCACGGAAAAGTATTTCTTCCGCTCGCAGAGTTTCGGAGATCGCGAACTCACCGACCTGGTGACTTTTGTTTACTCGCTGCCGTATCGCCCGAATCGTTATCGGCTGGCGAATGGCGAACTCACCCCGGCGCAGGAGCGCGGCAAGGCGATCTTTGAGCGGACGAAATCCAAGAATGGCAACCCCATCGCCGAAAAGAACCAGTGCGCGTACTGCCACAGCGGCCCGAAGTTCACGAACCAGCAGCAACTCGACGTCGGCAGCGGCAAAGCGACGGACCGCTCGCCAATAGTCGATGTCGCTCACCTCCGCAACGTCGTGTATTCCGCGCCCTATCTGCACGACGGTTCGGCGCAATCGCTCGAAGAAATCTGGACTGTGTTCAATCCGAAAGACACGCACGGCGTGAGCAACGATCTCACGAAAGACGAACTGAATGATCTTATTGAGTATTTGAAAACATTATGAATACAAATCCGAGAATCTTGTTGGCAAAGCTCGGTTCCCTTCTGCTGCTCCTGACGCTGGCCATGCCAGCATCGAGCACCGAGCACCCGGGCATTATTCCCAGGGATGCCAATTGTTCCTCGTGTCACACAAGTAAGACCAGAGGTAAGTCGGTGCATTCCGCCATGCAGCTTTCGTGCACCGTCTGCCATTTGGCGCAGACCGAAGGCGACATGACTACGCTGAATCTGGCATGGCCGAAGGAAAAGATCTGTTCCGCCTGCCATGAGGGATCTGTGCAATTGCAGCGACACTCGCAAGTTGTGAAAGGACAATGTGTGGACTGTCATGATACGCATAGCAGTAGTCGTCGCTCCTTGCTGCGAGAGCAGGTCGATGTCCGCCGCCCGTAGCTCTAGGCGCACGCCGAGAATCGTGTCCGCAGGGGTGGCTGCGGTCATTGCTATTGGTATTCTGATCGCGGTTTCCCTCGCGACTGCCCAGGACATGCCGCGCTTCCGCTGGGAGAACTTCACCACCGCCAACGGACTGCCCGACAATCACGTGTTCTGCGTTCTCGTGGATGGAGACCGCATCTGGGCGGGCACCGAGAACGGGCTTGGCCGGTACGAAAACGGTGCATGGAAAATCTTTCGTCCCGCCGATGGTCTGGCGCACCAGGCCGTGCTTTCGCTTGCCGTCGACAAGCGGACCGGCGATCTGTGGGCGGGCACGATGGGTGGCCTGAGCCGCATCTCCGCCGGACGCATCGATACTTTTACTCAACTGAATTCCGGTTTGAGCAACGACATCGTGTACGGCGTGGGCGTGCAGGGAGATTTTCTGTGGACCGCAACCGCCGCCGGCGCCAGCCGCCTGAACACGCGAACGGGCCAGTGGGCACTCTTCAACGAGCGCAACACTCCGATGTACGAGATCTGGACCTATGCCGTCAGTCCCGCGCAAGACAAGGTTTACTACGCAGTGTGGGGCGGCGGAGTGCTCGAATACGACGTCAAGACCGAGCGCTGGAAAAACTACGACGACCCCGACGGCGAAACCGAGTTAGTGTTGATGAAGGACCAGGGACTGATCCACGAAATCACGACATCGGTCAGCTATGTGGACAAGATTCTCTGGGTTGCGACTTACTTCGGCGCCAGTCGATATGACGGAAGATACTGGCATAACTTCCTGCAGAAAGACAGCGGCTTACCGAGTAACTTCCTGAACCAGATCAAAGGCGTGGATGGCAATCGCGCCTGGTTTTCCACCGATAAAGGGCTGGCTTATTACGATGGCACGAACTGGGCCGTCTATCGGCCTGCGCTCGACACGCGCCAGCCGGAGATGCTGGTGCGCGATGCGGCTGGCACGATTAAGAACATAGCAGTGCAAAGCGCGCCCGCGCATAACTACATCCTCGGAGTCGACTTCCAGGGAGAGGACCTTTGGGTAGCGACGGCCAAAGGCTTGAGCCACGGTATTCGTCAACTTGGCTCAACGGAAAGCGCACAAGTTTTGCAAGAACAAGAGTCAGCACGAGGTAAGTTAATACCGAAGAAGTGAATCCTCAAGGAGTCTTACTAATGAACGTTCAAGAGCTACTCACGGAAATTACTACGGCGCCCGTGGTCAAGCGCGCCATCACCAACCACTCAGTGCTGAATGAAGCCTACGCTTACGGCAGCGCGTTCTCGCGCGGCATGCGGATCGACTTGAACGGGCTGACCATTCTGCTGATCTCGGGCACGGCCAGCATCGACGACGAGGGCCGGACGGTGCACGAGGGCGACCTGCGCGCCCAGACGCGCCGTACATTCGACAACATTACGGCCTTGCTTGCGTCCGAAGGTGCAACCTGGCATGACATCGTGCGCACGACTTGCTATCTCCGCGATATCGAGCGCGACTACAAGGAGTTCAACGAAGAGCGGACGGCATTCTACCAGGAACAGAAACTCGATCCGCTGCCGGCTTCGACCGGAATCCAGGTGATTCTCTGCCGCCCCGATCTGCTGGTGGAGATCGAAGCGATTGCCATGTTCCGCAGCGAAACGCCCAAAGAATAAGGAGTAGCGCTTATGCGTCGCGTGCTGGTATTTCTAGTCGCGTCTATGCTCGTGTCCACGGCGTGGGCCCAGACGTCCTCGCCGTGTTCCTGCGGAAGCAATCCTCCGGGCCGGCCCGCTCCACGTTCGCTGAAGCCCTACACCGGCGCACCCGAGGATTTACGGCCGTTCTCCAAGTTCACAACTCCTTACTACGAGTACTATCAGGATCTGGTCGAATACAACGGCGCGGCCCGCGACATCCCCGATCCGGAACTCAAAGACCTCAACGAGATTCGTATTGGCTTTCTGGCACCGCTTTACGACCACCCCGACCAAGTGCTTGGGAATCGCATGCTGAATGGCGCAAAAATGGCGGCCGAAGAAGCGAACACTGCCGGCGGTTACGGGGGCAAACCTTTTCGCCTCGTTACCCACAACGATTATGACAACTGGCAGAACAGCAGCGCTGGCGCTGGCGGCGTTTCAAGAGATTCCGCCATCTGGGGCTCAGCCTCCAACGACGCTGTCAGGATGATCTATGACGACAAAGTTTGGGCAATGTTCGGCTCCATTAGCGCGGAATCCACGCACATCGCCCTTCGCCTGACGTTGAAAGCCGAAACTCCGCTGATCAACAGCGCTTCCACCGACCCCACGATTCCCGAGACCATCATCCCGTGGTACTTCACCGATCTGCAGGATGACCGCGAGCAGGGCTACACACTGGCGCGCCACATTTATACAGAACTTGGCCTGAAGCGGATCGCGATCCTGCGCGTGAACGATCGCTACGGCCGCTTCGGGGTCATCAAGTTTCGCGATGCCTCGCGGCGACTGGGACACCCGGTGGTGATCGAGCAGAAGTTTCGGCCAGGCGATACCGATTTCCGCCACCAACTTCAAGTGATCGAGGATTCGCGGGTGGACGGGATCGTGCTCTGGACCAACGTCGGCCCGGCCGCGATGATCCTGCAGCAGATGCAGGAACTCGGAATGAAGCATCGCGTGTTCGGCAGTCACCGCACGATTAGCGGTACGATCGGTGGCACTGGCGGCGACGAACTCGTCAAGCTGGCCGGACCGGCCGCGGAAGGCTTCGAGGCTGTCTTTCCATACGATCCTACCCGTACAGACCCGCGCTGGCTCGACTTCAATGCCCGCTACGAGGCGCGCTTCCATGAGAAGCCGGATCACTTCGCCTCTCTGGCCTACGATGCGATGCAGATTCTGCTGGACGCGATCTGCCGCGCGGGGTTGAACAGGGGCAGAATTCGCGATGCACTGACCGGCGTCGAGAGCCATAAGGGCGTGACCGGCGACATGGTCTTCGATCCAAACAGTAAGAACATCGCTCCGCTCTTCCTCGCCCGCGTCCACAACGGAAGCATCGAGTACAGGCGCATCACGATGGAGAAGCCGTATGCTCGCGTAGGGGAAAACGGAGTTCAGTACGCGGGCCCAGCGCTGGCCGAGGGAAAAACCGGCAACCTGCAAATCGGCGTCTTCGGGCCGCGAGCCGATGAAATCGTGCACTCTGCGGAGGTAATCCGTTTACTCCGGGAGATCAACGGCAACGGTCAAGGCCTATCAGAACACCCCATATCTCTGATTGGGATTCCCTCGCAGCTTTCCTGGGGAAAGGCTTCCAACGAACTCGTGAAGGTGGTTTATCAGGATCATGTTCTCGCGCTGATCGCACTCGACCGCCCGTCCAGTCACCTGGCTGAACAAATCGCGGTTAAGTCTTTCATTCCAGTGGTCGCCATCTCTTCCGACCGCGCGCTGACCACGACCAACATTCCTTGGATCTTCCGCCTACCGGAAGGTACACCGATCGAGCAAGCGCTGCGCAGCCTCGCGGTAGCCATCAACCATGCCGGGCCTAACCGTGAAAAAATTCGTAACCTGCTCGCATCGGGTAAAGCTGTGGCGGGAGCGAGCTTTGAATCCACCGGAGAACTGCGGCAATCGGCTCAATGACCGTAGCGCAGGAGTTTCCCCGAATCCCGCAACTATAGCAAAATAGATCAATGGCCAGCGTAAGAATGGACAAGTGGCTCTGGGCGGCCAGATTTTTCAAGACGCGCGCCTTGTCTGCACGAGCCTGTGAGCTCGGCAGAATTCAATCGAACGGGCAGCCCGCCAAAGCTGCGCGCGAGGTCCGGATTGGAGACCGGTTGCGGGTGATCAACGAGGGCGGCGACTTTCAAGTGGAAGTCCTGCTGCTCAGCGAGGTGCGCGGCCCAGCTTCAGTTGCGCAAACGCTCTACCGCGAGACGGAGGCGAGCCGGGAACTGCGCCTGAAGGTGGCAGCGGAGCGCAAGGCGATGAAGCAGTTCGAAGAATTACCCGCAGGCAGGCCATCAAAACGCGATCGCCGCGAAATCATACGGTTCCGGGGAAGAGTCTGATCGCAAGCAGATGACGGCACTATCATTCGAACTCGACTTCTATTCAAACTCCACCACGACCTGATTCACCTTGACAGCGTCCCCTTGTGCCACCCTCACATTCTTAACTTTTCCGGCGACTGGCGAGGTGACGTTGGTCTCCATTTTCATGGCTTCGAGCACCATCATCAGGTCGTCCGCTTGCATCGCTTGTCCGGGTGCGACGCTTACCTTGATGACTACGCCCGCAACCGGACTGCGGCAGACTTTCTCCTCGTCAACGTTTTCCTCAGCCACTTGAGCTGGAGTTCGCGTGGCCGGCGCTGGCGCCGACTGAACGGTCGCCGGTACTACAGGATACGGTCCATAATTCGGCATCCGCGGCGTCGAATCATCTTCTAAAACTTCGACTTCGACTTCGTACGTCTTTCCATCAATTCCGATCTGAAGTTTCAAGTTATGAGTTCCTTCCGTCGAGGTGACTTCATTGCGGTCTTACCTCGTTCGTAGATTATGAGAGGCTTGCACAAACACGCGCCCCTGCTGGGACCAGGGATTCACGATCTCGTATGGCGACTGGAGCCTTTTGGCGGAGCGAATCCGGACTCTCTTGCCGAGGAATGCGGTTACGGCTGCCGCCATCACGACCAGCATTTCCGGGGTGACTTCCTCTTCCGGATGAACCGCTGCTTTCGCGGCGGGAGCGGTGGCTTCCACTTTCGCAATCGGCGCGGAAACTGGAGTGGCCGACGGCTTGATCGCGGCAGGCTGGCTTAGTTCTGCAACTTGGGTCTGCAGAACTTTGAGAGTACTGGTGAGCGCGTTCCTCTGGCGCTCCGTTTCCAGCCGCAGTTCCGCAGCTATCCGCCGGAACGCGCGCTGCGAACTGACGTACGTCAGCACACAGCCCACAGCAACCAACACGACCACGGTCGCCACATCGATTCCATTCAATGCCACGCGCCACTCCTCGTCATGCTCTCAGGGGAGACGCGGCCAGCCGCGTCTCTACGGAAGGTTGTCATAAAGGAATCAATCCATGTTTCTTGGGAGGACGAAGTTCCCGCTTGGCGTGCAACGATTCCAGCGCCAGTGCCAGGCACTTCCTCGTCTCCGCGGGCTCGATGATGTCATCCACCAGCCGGCGGCCAGCCGAAAAATACGGGTTCGCGAAGGTCTCGCGATATTCGTTGATCAGTTCCTTGCGGCGGAGGGCTTTATCCTGCGCTGCGTCGATCTCACGCCGGAACACGATCTCGGCCGCGCCCTCGGCCCCCATGACTGCGATCTCAGCCGTGGGCCAGGCCACGACCCGGTCGGCGCCGAGATCTTTGCCGCACATGGCGAGGTACGCGCCGCCATAGGCTTTACGCAACACCAACGTAATTTTCGGCACGGTAGCCGCCGAATAGGCAAACAGCATCTTGGCGCCATGACGGATGATGCCGCCGTGCTCCTGCTCCACTCCGGGCAGGAAGCCGGGCACATCCACGAACGTGAGCAGCGGGATGTTGAAGGCATTGCAGAAGCGAATAAAGCGCGCCGCTTTATCGGAAGCATTAATGTCGAGCGCACCGGCGAGAACGTTCGGCTGGTTGGCAACAATACCCACGGGCCGGCCTTGCAGATGCCCAAAACCGATAATCAGATTCGGGGCGAACCCCGGTTGGATCTCGAGAAAGTCCTGATAGTCCACCACCCGGGTGATGACGCCACGCACGTCGTAAGCCAGTTTGCTGTCGACCGGAACAATCCCGTTCATTTCCGCATCGGAATCCAGTGGCAGATTGTGCGGCATGCGGGGCGGATCTTCCAGGTTGTTGGCAGGCATGAAGCTGAGCAATCGCCGGCAAAGCTGCATGGCTTCGTCGTCATTGTTGGCGATGAGGTGAACCACTCCCGATTTATTCATCTGCGCATGGGGACCACCAAGCTCCTCAGCGGTGACCACTTCTCCGGTGACCTGCTTGATCACCTGGGGCCCGGTGATGAACATTTGGCCTTGCCGGGTCTGAATAATGAAGTCGGTGAGGGCGGGGCTGTAGGCCGCACCTCCCGCACACGGTCCACAAATCAGGGAAATCTGCGGGACGGTTCCGGAGAGTCGAACGTTGTTGTAAAACACGCGACCGTATGCGCTCAGACTGTCGATGCCTTCCTGAACGCGCGCCCCGCCGGAATCATTGATGAAGACAAAAGGACTGCCGGTCTTGAGCGAGAGACGCATCATGTCGGCAATCTTGTCGCTATGAACATGGCCGGCCGCTCCTCCCGCCACGGTAAAATCCTGGCTGGCAAGATGCACCAGGCGGCCATCAATGGTGGCGCATCCCGTCACCACACCATCCGCGGGCATTTCCTTGTCGGCCATACCGAAATGCGTGGCGCGGTGGCGCGCAAACAGTCCCATTTCCTGGAAACTGCTTTTGTCTACCAATCTTTCGACTCGTTCGCGCGCCGTTAGTTTGCCGGCGGCATGCTGCTTGTCGATGCGCTCTTTGCCGCCGCCGAGTTCGACTGCCGCTCGCTTGGCGCGAAGGGTAGCAACCTTGTCTGCCATTGTCTTTAATTTAGGACTCGTTGCTTGCTTAGCCATCCTTGCTCCTGATTCAGTCATAGGAATATGAATTCGCGTTTTATTTTCCCGGGGCCACGGTTACCTGGTGCTCTTTCCCGTTCAGCGTGATGACATAGCTCGCTTTCGCGCGTCTTTCTTGGCCGCCACCCCCTGCTTCCGGAGCTTTGGACTCTGGCGCCTTCCGGGATGGATCTTTGCCCAGGTTCTTGCGGCCCTCGGCGCGGCTCTTAAAGAACTTTGGAGCCACCTGCGGGAACATGGCATAGGTCAACACATCCTCATCGCTGCCGTTGCAGCCTTCCAAGGCATGCGCGGCCGTGCTCAGGTGCTCCCACTCCGGCTTGAGCAGGTCGGCGGGACGACAGGTAATCGGCGGCTTCTTGGCGTGCGCCTCGGCCTTCTTCAGCACCTCGGGATTCTTTTCGCCCAGCGTGCTCCCGTAGTAACCAAGCATCAGATCGGCAAACTCTCCGGTCATCACTTTGTACTTTCCCATCAGCACGTTAAACACCGCCTGTGAGCCCACAATCTGGCTGGAAGGCGTGACCAGGGGTGGATAGCCGGCGTCCTTGCGAACATTCGGCACTTCCAGCAGAACTTCCTGCAACCGGTCGGCTGCACCTTGCCCTTTCAGCTGGCTTTCCATGTTGGAGATCATTCCACCCGGAATCTGGCTTTTGAAGATTTCCGTATCGACGCCGCTAAACTCGCTGAAGAACTCCCGGTAGCGCGGGCGGATGGAGGTGAAGTGCTGATTCACGCGCAGCACACGTTCCTTGTCGAGGCGGGTTTCGTATCCAGTCCCTTCCAGCATCTCAACCAGACTTTCCGTCGGGTTATGTCCCGGCCCTAACGACAAGGAACTGATGGCCGTATCCACGATGTCGCACCCGGCCTCGATCGCCTTCATCAGCGACACCAACGTGACACCGGTGGTGGCGTGTGCGTGAACATGGACCAGCATGTCCTTGCCGCACTTGTCCTTGATGCCCTTCACCAGGTCATAGGCAGGCTGCGGCTTCAGCAGGCCGGCCATGTCTTTAATGCAAATCGAATCGCAGCCCATCTCCTGGAGCTGCTGCGCCATCTGGACAAAAGCGGCAACCGTATGCAAAGGACTGATGGTGTACGAAATCGTGCCCTCAGCATGCTTGCCAGTTTTCTTAACCGCATCGACGCTGGTCTTGAGGTTGCGCACATCGTTGAGAGCGTCGAAAATGCGAAACACGTCCATCCCGTTTGCCGCAGCCTTCTCCACAAAGCGCTGCACCACTCCATCTTCATAATGCCGGTACCCCAGCAGGTTCTGGCCACGAAGTAACATCTGGAGCCGGCTCTTCGGAAGCAGTTTGCGGAACGTGCGCAGCCGCTCCCACGGGTCCTCATTCAGAAAGCGAATGCAGGAATCGAAGGTCGCGCCTCCCCAACATTCCACCGACCAGTAGCCGGCATTATCGATGTCTTCGCAGGCCGGGATCATGTCGTCCATCGCCATGCGAGTGGCAAACAAACTCTGGTGAGCGTCTCGAAGTGCAAGTTCTGTGATCTCAATCACGCGGGACATTTGCGACTCCTCTACAAATAGTCTACAGCCCAAATCTGGAACGGGTTGCGCGCCCATGAAACATATTGGTTAATTTCCCAGAACGGTACGGGCGGGTCCGGTTGCCATATAAAAGGCATATCGGTTGCCGATGCGGCAGGCTCTACTGAGTTTCTCGGATTTCTGCGCTCTTTCTACTCTCTGGGCTGAGAGTAAGGAGTGGAAGGGAGACGAGAGGACGGTAGTAGGCTACTTTGAATTTTCCTTTCTCGGGAGCAGTAGCCAAACCAATAGGGAATATGCCGCGGCGGAAAGAATCAGCAGCCACCATGGGTGAAACAGGAGCGGAAAGAAGACCCATAGAGCAATCAGCAACCACAGACGCCAACCTGTTGGCATACTATTTACGCCGCTCTTTCCGCCCTCCACTGTTCCTAGGACTCCCAGAGGGCTACCAAGTCCTCCACGCTCCACAGCCGGTCTGTGACGCCAGCGGCGCCATAGCCAGGGACATGCGAAGTGTACGATGAATCCTGATGAAGTTGTAGGCGAAGTAGTTTAGCGCAGTCGCAGCCGCGTGATTCTCAAGTTTACGGCTGAATCTATTCGACAAGCGCGTGTACCGCCTCATGCTGGTGCGAACGCTCCAATTCTGCCTTTCGACAAACGAAGTTGGGGAACGTGCTTGAAATCAGGGTTTCCGTTGACTGCCTTCATACTGAGCAGTTTTAACCATTAAGCAACCAGCGGAACGCTTATAACCAAAGCTGGCTCTCCCTCAAGTGTTGGGTTCGGGTGGGGCACTTGAGGAGCGGGATTGCCGGAAGGGTTGCCACACCGACGAACGCGCCACGGGCTACTCCAATTTCGGTGAACGAATGAAATACCGGACCAACAACAGTGCTTCCCGGGAACGCGTATCTCACATGATCTACACAACCAACTTCCGTCGATTGGGTATCTTGATTCGCACGTCGATCTTTTCCCTCGGGGCCGTCCTTGCGCTTGCCCAGACAGGCCTTGCTCAATCTGTTCCCGCAACCGCGACCCGCACGATGCCGCCCGTAATCGTCATCGGTTTCGTCGGCGGGTTCATCAAGCACGATAATCTTGTCCACAGCGAGGTGCAGCTCGCGGCGCGCCTGCGCAAGGCTTACCCCATGGGAGTGGACGTGGAGACCTTTGAGAGTTACCGCGGAGAAAAAGCCAGAAAGAAAGTTCTGAGCCTGCTGGACACGAACCATGATGGGACGCTAAGCCCCGACGAGAAGCAGAATGCCCGCATCATCATTTACGGGCATAGCTGGGGCGGCTCGCAAGCCATCGCCTTGGCACGTAAACTGGAGAAGGATGGCATCCCGGTGCTGCTCACCATTCAAGTGGATAGTGTCTCTAAGCTTCGTCGAAATGATGCGGTCATCCCCGCGAACGTAGCCCAGGCCGCCAATTTCTACCAACCGAATGGACTTCTCCACGGCCAGCCCAAGATTCGGGCTGCCGATTCAACACGCACGAGAATCATCGGGAATTTTCGATTCGACTACAAAGCGAGCCCCTATAAATGCGACGAGTATCCCTGGTACGACCGCGTCTTCGTGAAGTCCCACACCCAAATTGAATGCGATCCAGGTGTGTGGAAACAAGCGGAGTCTCTGATACGGTCGAACCTCCCCGCAACACCAGGGAGGGGAGATGAAACGCATTGAAGACGATCTGCATCGCCACGCAATACTGTTCTGTTTTCTCTCGCAGTCCGCGCAGTTGTCCTGGTGTTGCTTAAGGCGCAGCTACATTAAGATGAAGATGAATGCTCTCAAAGCCAACGGGCACGTCTTTTAATATGCCAAGCGCATCCCGGAGATCCAGGTCGTCCCCCTCCATACGGATTGTCGGCCAGCCGGAAACGATCCCATTCGCGTAAGCACATAATCCGCTGGCCGCCATTGGCCCGCCGCTTGCCGGTCTGCACGCCGGTTGTTAGCATGGATGCTCTGCACTATTCCCAGGAGGCTTCTATGGCGACCGATACCCTGACCAGCCCGGCAACCGCGGGCGGCTCGACCAAGACCAAGGTTTTCAAGAATTTCATTGACGGCGAATGGGTCGAATCCGACAGCGGACGGACTTTCGAAGACCGCAATCCCGCCGACACGCGCGAAGTCGTAGCCATCTTCCAGCGGTCAAATAAGGCAGATGTTGACGCCGCCGTGGACGCCGCCAAGCGCGCGTTTGCCAAATGGCGTCTGGTGCCGGCGCCCCGCCGCGCTGAAATGGTTTTCCGTGCCGCCGAGATCCTCATTGAACGCAAAGAAGATCACGCCCGCGACATGACCCGGGAAATGGGCAAGGTGCTGAAAGAAACTCGCGGCGATGTGCAGGAAGCCATCGACGCCGCTTACTACAACGCTGGAGAAGGCCGCCGCCTGTTCGGCCCAACCGTGCCCTCGGAGTTGCCCAACAAGTTCGCCATGGCCGTCCGCCAACCCATCGGCGTCTGCGGCATGATCACGCCCTGGAATTTCCCCATGGCCATCTCTTCCTGGAAGCTGCTGCCCGCCGTGGTTTGCGGCAACACTTGCGTGATCAAGCCGGCACAGGATACTCCGCTCTCCACTTTCAACCTGGTGCAGGCGCTGACCGACGCGGGCATCCCGAAAGGCATCATCAACATTGTGACCGGCTTCGGTTCGGAAGTCGGCACGCCGCTGACCGAGCATCCGGTCGTCCGCGCCATCTCGCTTACCGGTTCTTCGGCGGTTGGCAGAATCGTGGGGACCACGGCGGCCAAGAGCTTCAAACACTGTTCGCTCGAACTCGGCGGCAAGAATCCGATGATTGTGCTCGACGATGCCAACCTTGAACTCGCCGTCGAGGGCGGACTCTGGGGCGCGTTCGGCACCACCGGACAGCGCTGCACCGCGACCAGCCGCATCATCGTGCAGAAAGGCGTTTACCACGAGTTCGTCGAGCACTTCGTTGCCCGCGCAAAGAAGATCAAAGTCGGCAACGGCCTCGACGAGACAGTGGAGATGGGTCCGGCGGTGAACGAGAACCAGCTCAAGACCGACCTGGAGTACATCGAGATCGGAAAAACCGAAGGCGCGAAGCTTGTGACTGGTGGCAACCGCCTCGATAAAGGCGAATACCAGCATGGCTGGTTCCTCGAACCCACCGTGTTCACCGACGTTGATCCCAAGATGCGCATCGCCCAGGAAGAAATCTTCGGGCCGGTGGTTTCGATCATCCCCTGCGACGGCCTCGAAGATGCCATCGCCATCGCCAACAACATCGAGTACGGACTGTCGTCATCGCTCTACACCAAGGACGTGAACAAGGCGTTTGCGGCCGTCCGCGATCTCGAGGCCGGCATCACCTACATCAACGCTCCGACCATTGGCGCGGAAGTGCACCTGCCCTTCGGCGGGACCAAAGCCACCGGCAACGGCCATCGCGAAGGCGGCATCGGCGCCATTGATTTCTACACCGAGTGGAAAGCCGTTTACGTGGATTACTCCGACAAGTTGCAAAAGGCGCAAATCGACCGGGTCGACTAACGAACTCTTAACTGCAGAGAGTGTGGAGTTTTTCATTTCTTTTTTTCTGCGTACTCTGCGCGCCCTGCGGTTCAATACTCTTGGAGTGCTCAACGCCTGCGGTACAAGCCCGCAAAATATCGGCCGCCCGTAGGAAACCTCCGCGTACCTGTTGGACGCCTCCATTGGTGACCTTGCTGCCCGCCCCTTGAACCGTTAGCGTTAGGTCTTCAGGGTCGTAGTCGCTGTTCGACCCTGCCTGCAGGTACAGATTGACCTACGAACTCGGCAGCGGTCCTCAGAACTGGAGCACGCGGAATCGGCTCGCGTTGGCGAGTTTGGCGCTGCTGCTGTTCTCCCTGGCGCTTGGCTCGGTGGCCACAGTGCGAGCCCAGGCGGAGGGACACTCTGGCCGCAAGGTCATTCGGACCGAACAGCCCGATTATCCCGCAGTCCTAAAAAGCAAAGGAATCGGCGGCTTGGTTCGCGTGAATGCCAAGGTGCTGGCGAACGGAACCGTTACCAGCGTCGAAGTCCTGGGTGGCAATCCAATTCTCGCCGAGAGCGTAGTTAAGTCCGTGATGAAGTGGAAATACGCCCCCGCCGCATCGGCCAGCAACGAGATGGTCACGTTCGAATTCAACGCCCACTGAGCTGCAACTCATTCCGGATCTACAGAGATTCACGCCGCCTGGCCTCCATTTTCTCTGCGTACTCCGCGCCTCTGCGGTTAGAATTCCCTCATGCCTGTCACCCAACTCCGCGAAATCACCCCTGCCACTCGTCTCGAAAACGTCCGCTACGCCATTCGCGATCTGGCCTGCATTGCCGACGAGGTCGCCCGCCAGGGACACAAAATTCTGCCGCTTAACATTGGCGACCCGCTCAACTTTGATTTCCAGACGCCCGCGCACATGATTGAGGCCGTGTATAAGGCCATGCGCGACGGCAAGAATGGATATTCGAGTTCTTCCGGCATCCCCCCGGCCCTGGACGCGATTCGCGGCGAGGCGGCGCGCAAGGGCATCACCAACATTCAGGATGTATTCATCACCTCGGGCGTCAGCGAGACGGTGGACATCTGCCTCACCGCGCTGCTCAATCCCGGCGACAACCTGCTGACTCCCTGCCCCGACTATCCGCTCTATTCCGCGGTTCTGGCAAAAATCGAGATCGGCCTGAACACCTATTACCTCAACGAAGAAGACGGCTGGCAGCCCGATCTCGACGACATCAAGAAGAAGATCACGCCGCAGACGCGCGGCATTGTCTTGATCAATCCCAACAATCCGACCGGCTCAGTCTGCACCCGCAAGATGCTCGAACAGATTGCCGACCTGGCGCGCCAATACAACCTGATCATCTTTGCCGATGAGATCTACGACAAGCTGATCATGGACGACACTCCACACGTAGCCATGGCCGCGGTCGCGCCCGATGTTCCGGTCATTACTTTCGGAGGACTATCGAAGAACTACCTCGCTCCGGGATGGCGTATCGGATGGGGCATTGCCAGCGGCGAAGCATCGGTCATCAAGCCCTACCTCGAGGGCGTGAACAAGCTGCTGCGCTCGCGCCTGTGCGCCAATCATCCCGAGCAATACGCCATCAAACCCGCGCTCGAAGGCCCGCAGGGCCATCTCGGCGAAGTGAAAAGCAAGCTGCGCAGCCGCCGCGATCTGACCATGAAGTGGTGCGCCGAAACCGCGCGCGTAAGTTGTGTGGCGCCGCGCGGAGCTTTCTACGCCTACCCAAGCATCGACATCCCGGAAGGCGACGACGTCTTCGTCACCGAGCTCATTCGCCAGAAATATGTGACGGTCGTGCACGGCTCGGGTTTCGGCCAGCGCCCCGGGACGAAACACTTCCGCATCGTTTTCCTGCCCGACGAAAAGACGCTGACCGCTGCCTACTCGGCAATCGGCGATTTCATGCGAGAACGCTACGCATAGAAAGAATGCGGAGAAACAGGTGCCCCGCGCGCCAAGACTCAGTGAATGTATGGATCTGCGTCAAGGTCCAGTGACCGTGACGTTAAAGCCTCCGCTATTGTCGCCGACATAATAGTCATTGATGCCCAGGAAAAGTGTCCCAGCCTCGAACGCCCAGAAGGTTCTCCGCGTGCCAATAAAGAAGATTCCATTTGGCATAATACCGACCCGCGTCACGCCCTTGGTGCCATCCAACGCGCTGAAACCGGCCCTTTGGACCCTCGATTGGGGAACGAAAACACCGATCAGGGCATCAAGCTTCGGTATACTCTTGAACCAGACGCCGTTGGCCTCGTTAAGGGGTAGCTGCCCGCAGCCGCCGCGGCCTGCAGTCTGCCGATTGCAAGTCACGCCGTCCGGGCCAGCACTTATCCCGAACGCGTCGGTTACTGTGCCGCTAACATAGGTGACCGTGATCCAACCCGGTCCACTAACCGTGAGCGCGGCAACCAGCGGTACGCACTGGTCCGCCCGGCTCCCAAAACAACCTGACGCATTCCCCGGCACAAAGACTTCCGTCTGCGCAGCCGTGGTCGTGGCTGCAATAGTCAGAACCAACACAGCAAGCATCAGCTCCGCGCTGGGACAAAATGTCGTCACGCGACGAAAGAGCGTAAATTTCGTAGCTTTCATGTTTGCTCCTCACCACCAGTTATGACCTATGTGATTCTTCCGCTTTGATTCCCCTAAGGACCGCAGGAGTTTGAGGGTTGCGGGATTCGGCTGGGGGAACCGCAACCTTGCCGAGTTGCCTTGATCTGCGTCTCGAGGGGCCGACTTACGAACAGAGAAGGACTGAGAACCTCGACCTGAATTTACTCGCTTTGGCTACCCCCGTCAGCAACAAACATCACGATTCGGTGTGATAGAAAACCAGCTCTCAGTAGATTCCCGGAATCAACGCCGGCACTCTGCGCGCATACGCTTCGAACTCGGAGCCAAAGGCTTCACGCAGCAACCGCTCTTCGCTGCGAATCCGAATATAGGTTCCAACCATAAACAACACCGTCGCAATCAGCAGCGGAATCCACTGCGCCGCCGCCAGTCCAGTAGCCAGCAGCATGCCAAACATGCCCGTGTAGATGGGATTTCTTACGAAGCGATATGGCCCATTCTGAATGAGCGTGTGGCCCTCGACCAGGCGCGCCGCCAGGGCCCATTGCTTCCCCAAACGGCGAGCGGCGGCATTTACCAGCCATACCGAAGCGATGGCAATGGCCACGGTCAGCGCGGCCAGTCCCCATCCCACCCCCTGCGATCCGGACGCGACCGGTGAAAGCTCTCTCCGCCACAAAGGATGAAACCAGACGCAGAAGTAGGCTACGGCTTGCAGCAGCAAGCCGACGAGCGAAGTCCAATCGCGTTTTGCCTCCCGGGCTCGGGGCGGACGCTTCCGCAGCCAGAATGTCAGGCCAAATACCCACCAGCACACGATGACCGCATAGAACGCGGCTCGTTGAGCGAAATACGGAGCGAAATACGGAGCCACATACGGTGTTTCTGAAATTGCCACTTCCTCAACCCCCCGCGCTCCGACCCCCACCTGTCGGTACAGTCACCCTAGGACTTTCGTAACTCTACACTGACCCGCGGCATTTCCTATACTTGTGGCAATACCGCTTACGGATATCCACCCATGCATCGAACGATTCTAGCTTCAATTCTCTTGCTCTTTGGCATGATGACGAGCCCGATGGCATTTGCGCAAAGCACCTCTCCGGAATCTCTGTACGAGCGTGGCATGGACGCCATTACCGGCATTGGACCGACGCGCAATGACATGCTCGGGATGGACTTCTTTCGCCGCTCCGCCGATCTCGGCTACGGACCAGCCCAAGTCGCACTGGCTTACTATTACGAAACCGGAACCGTGGTCGCAGGCAGCCAGAGCCAGGCCCTCGACCTGTATCGCAAGGCGGCTCAGCAAGGCGACCCGCTGGCGGCTTGGCTCGCCGGACGACGCTACTTCCTCGGTAACGGGGTACCGCGTGATCCCGATGCGGCCCAGAAATGGCTCAAGCTGGCCGCCGACCAGAACAACGCATACGGCGCCTACTACCTCGGCCGTCTGATGGCGGAGCGAGATTACACCAAGGCTCCGAAGTTCTATAAAATTGCCGCCGATCAAGGTCTTCCCCAGGCACAATACTTCTACGCCAAAGCGCTGCAAGACGGCCGCGGCATTCCGCAGGACCGCTTCACTGCCTACATTTGGTTCAGCATTGCGGCCGATGCCGGCTATTCGGCCGCGGGCTCGGGCCTGGGCGAACTCGAAGGCGATCTCACCACCGATCAGGTCTCGGAAGCGAAAACCAAAGCGCGCGATATGGAACAGGTTGTGATCCGCGCCGTCACCGCCCGCGGATGCTCCGGATGGGACGGAGAGTTTGACGAGCTCCCGAGCCCGCCTCCGCCGAAACTACAGCGCTTCTGCCACTAGCGTTCCTGTAGCGCGGACACTCCTGTCCGCGATAACTTGGCCAGAGAACCTCAGGTCCCTGACGCTCTCCCGCCGCATTCGGCATATTACATCCGTCTTGACGTGACTCCAATTATGTATAATAATACTATCATGTTTGGAGACATCGCCCTTAGTTCATCCAACGTCCACCTCCACGGCGTAGCCTGGGACCAGCCCGCCGACCTCTCCAGCCGGGCGGTGCAGGAAAAGCTGAGCCCGGTCGCCATCCGCGCATTTTTCCGACTGACGTCGCACTGGAAGCTGCGCGACGAGGACGCTCGCGGCTTGATGGGCGGCATCTCCAACGGCTCCTTCTATCAGCTCAAGCGCAGCACCGCCAAAACTTTAGACCAGGACAAGCTCACGCGCGTTTCCCTGCTGGTAGGCATTTTTAAGGCCCTCAATATCCTTTACAGCAACAAGCTCGCCGATGCCTGGGTGCAGCTGTCCAACTCCAATCCCATCTTCGGCGGTCAGACGCCGCTGGCCTACATGTTGAAGGGCGGAGTGCCCTCCATGCTGCGCGTTCGCCAACTGCTGGATGCGCGTCGCGGCGGACTGTAGTGCCGGCTTTAGTACAGGCATAGAAAATGCTCCCCAAAACCACGCCCATTTCGCAAGACGACACGCACCGCCTGATTCCCAGCAAGTTCTGTGAGGATGGCGACACCGTGTTGTCGCGGCTCGGACTTCCCCCGGCACAAATGGAGCATCTCTTTCAACTCGACGACGCCACCAACGGGCGGCTGGCAGGCGAGGCCAACCTGCTCCCCGGAATCACGGTGCACGAACTGGTTTTTGCGGTGCCGCACTATCACATCATCAACGCCTCGTTCACCCACGCGCGCCCGGAAGGCTGCCGCTTCAGCGGGTCCGACCGCGGAGCCTGGTATGCCGGCTTCTCCCTGAAGACTGCACAAACCGAGGTCGCCTTCCACTACGGCGAAGGATTGCGCGAGGTAAACTGGCAGGAAGAAGAGGTCGTCGACTACCGCGAGTACCTAGCCGACTTTCGCGCCGAGTTTCACGATCTGCGTAGTAATGATCTGCAAGATAAAGAGACGCGCGCCGACAACGTTTACAAGAAGTACCTGCAGCCCGACAGCTATCGAGCCTCGCAACAACTCGGACGCCGCTTGCTCCATCAAGGATCAGCCGGAGTTGTCTATCCCAGCGTTCGCCACGCCGGTGGCACCTGCATTGCCTGCTTCCGCCCCGCGCTGGTCAGCAATGTGCGAGAGGGAGCCCGAATCACCTTCACGTTCCCCGACGCGTTCCACGCCCCGAAAGTAAGAGTCTCCCGGTGAAACTGGTCTGCCGTAGAGACGGGGCTTGCCCCGTCGTGCCAGCATCTCTAGGAACGCGACAGACTCGGCAAGCCGCGTCTCTACGGGAAATCTTAGGCCCTGCCAGAAGCCGAACCGCTACACCATCTCCGTGCCCCACAAATCATGCAGATGCAGAATTCCCAGCAACTGCCGATCTCCATCCACAACCACCAGCGAAGTGATCTTCATCTCCTCCATGCGCGCCAGCGCAGTGGCGGCGAACTCCTCCGCTCCGATGGTCTTCGGAGTCCGCGTCATGCAATCCTGTGCCGTAAGATCGAGCGTGTCTTTGCCGCGCTGCTGCAGCAACCGCCGCAGATCGCCGTCGCTGATCACTCCCAGCAACCGATCGCCTTCGACCACCGCCGTCATTCCCAGTTTCTTCCGCGACATTTCGTAAATCACGTCCGGCATCTTCGTCTGCGCCGTCACCCGCGGAACCGCGTCCCCAGAGTGCATCAACGACTCAACCCGCGCCAGCCGTTTGCCCAGCTTTCCCCCCGGATGCAGATTGGCAAAGTCTTCTTCCTTAAACCCGCGTTTCTCCGAAAGCGCCACCGCCAAAGCATCCCCCAAAGCCAGCATGGTAGTGGTAGAAGCCGTAGGAGCAAGCCCCAACGAACAAGCTTCCTTGGAAATCGAACAGTCCAAAGCGACATCCGCAGCCGACGCCAAAGTAGAAGCAAGTGTGGAGCGGGCGCCCTCGCCCGCTGAGTGGGCAGCAATGTCGTCGCAAGTCATACTAATGAGCGGTACCTGAAGCCGTTTGATCGTAGCTACCAACGATAAAATTTCTTCCGTCTCGCCGCTAGCCGAAAGCGCCAGCACCACATCGCCGCGCACGATCATCCCTAGATCGCCGTGCAGCGCCTCCACCGGATGCAAATAAAGCGCCGGCGACCCCGTCGAACTCAGCGTGGCCGCGATCTTACGAGCGATCAGGCCGCTCTTCCCCATCCCAGTAACGACCACCCTGCCCCGGCAGCCGAACAGCAGTTCGAGCGCCCGGTTGAAGTCCGCGGCCATCGGGCCCGCCAGTCGGTCCGCCAGCGCCCGTAACGCCTCCGCCTCGATGCGCACCACGTTTTCGCCTGCGTTTTTCATGGAAGCAGGAATGTTAGCAGAAGTGACCAGAGCATCGGGTCATTGGGCGATCGGTTCATCGAGGCATCCTTCCCCGCCCGAACTTCCGATAACAGAATCGCCAGATCGGAATCACTTGTTCCGCCCACATCACACAGGTCTGCTACGCCAGTCACCGACCAGCGCAGTGAAGCGGTGTAGAGTATTGGCGAGTGGTATTCTGCCCAAGCAGTTCTTGGCCGGAGGTCGTAGTGCAAAGAAGAGTGCAGCGACGAGTGCCGATGCTTGTCCTAGGATTACTGCTTGCAGTGGTCGTCTCCGCCGCACAAAACAGGAACCAACGCCAATCACCAATCCGTCCCGTGGAGGGGGCCAGCATCTTTCGAAGTTACTGTGCCGCGTGCCACGGCGTCGATGGACGAGGAAACGGCCCGGCATCCAAGGCGCTGAAACAAGAGGTTCCCGACCTGACCAAACTCTCGCAGCGCAATGGCGGCGCATTCCCCGCGGTTCATGTGCGGACCATCGTCATGTTTGGCGGCGACGATCTCCTTCCCGCCCACGGCTCGAAACAGATGCCGATTTGGGGACCGATTTTCCACGAGCTCGAGTTTGATCAGGACTTAGGTAACGTGCGCCTGGAAAATATAGTCAAGTATTTGGAATCCATTCAGCGCAAGTAGCGGCATGCCCCACTCAGAAGTGATCGTCCGCCGCGTGGCCCGGATGTTCCAGCGCACGCGCCTGAATCACGCGATCCCACGGGCCGCCCTGCCAGTTATCTTTCACCCGACCCTGGTGTATCCACGGCGGCAGCGTCATCAACAGCCGCCGGCTCAGCGCGTGCAGATAAGGTTCGTAGACGGCGCGAAGTTCCGCCAGTCGCTCCTCGGCGCCAGCTTTATCGTTCAGCGTCACACCACGCCATGCCAGTTCCGTCTTCAGCCGGATTCGATTCTCTGCGGTGAGCCGGTCGGCATCATGCGGACTGTATTCCGACATCACTACTTGCGCGAGATCGACGACGGCATGCCGCGCCATGGCAAAGGTAAGCTTCGCCTGGTCCTGGTGGATGCCGTCCACGCCGGTCATGACGAGCGACGTGACATCAAGCATCACCGTCAGCGCGCTCAGCCAGGATTGATTGCCGTGTTGCGATCGAAAGAAAACCAGCACCGGATAAGAAATATGACTCGACAGCAGGTCGGCGCACCACCGCTCCCAGTCGCGAAAAATGTCGTCGAGCACCGTTTGATCGGGACAGCATCCCAATCGGCCAAGGAATTCGGTAGCGCTCGGCGGCGAACCCGCGCGCGCATCGAGCAGCGAGATTTCAATCTCCCGCGTGGCAAACGACCCATAGATCACCGGCAGGTATCCAACCACAACTCCAAGGAACGCAAAGCCCATGCCCGCCTCCATCACCGCGAGAGCGCGGGCGGCGGCATTGCTGGGCGTGATATCGCCATAGCCGAGCGTGAAGAAAGTTTCGCCGCTAAGATAGATGACTTTCCCGAACGTGATTTTTTCATTGACCAGCGTCAGGTGTTCGCCCAGTCCGTACTGCACGCAGGCAAATCCAAAAATCAGCCCCGCCGCCCAAAAGCCCAGCAGCACGATCAGCGACAGCGGTCCATAGTACGCGAGGAACCCTTCGCGTCGATTCGCGGACACGATATGCCGCCCCACTCGGGTCCAGAAACCCCAGGTATTTTTATAGAAAAATGACGCGATGCGAAACTGCCGCTTGATGCGCCGCGGCAAAACCACGGTCTCAAACGCATCCATCAGGATGATGAAGATCAGAACAACGCCGAAGATCGATGCCCACCAATGCATATGCGATGAGATTCAGATGAAGCGGGAATGGTAGCAGATTCAGAAATGACGCTACGGTGTGGCGTGCGCCGCGTCCAGCGACTTCTTCACCGCCTGCAATTCTTTCAGCAAGGCGCGCAAGTTGCGCGTGTCGAGCGCGTTCGCGCCGTCGCTTTTCGCTTCTTTCGGATTGTCGTGGACCTCCATGAACACACCGTCCACGCCCGCCGCCACCGCCGCCCGCGATAGCACCGGGATAAACTCAGGCTGGCCGCCACTAACCGCCGCCCGGTCTTCATCGCCATGCGAAGCCGACGGCAACTGCACCGAATGCGTCGCGTCAAACACCACCGGCGCGAACTTGCGCATGATGGCGAGCGAACGCATATCCACGATCAGGTTGTTGTAGCCGAAACTCGAACCACGTTCGGTCACAAACACCTGGCTATTCCCCGCATCGCGGCACTTCGCGACGGCATGCTTCATGTCCCAGGGCGAAATGAACTGCCCCTTCTTGATATTCACCGGACGCCCGCTCAGCGCCGCCGCGACAATCAGGTCCGTCTGCCGGCAAAGAAACGCCGGAATCTGCAACACGTCCACGACCTCCGCGACCGCAGCCACGTCGGCCACCTGATGCACATCGGTCAGCACCGGAATGTGCACTTCATCTTTCACTTTCCTCAGGATGCGCAGGCCTTCCTTCATCCCCGGCCCGCGATAGCTGCGAATCGACGTGCGGTTCGCCTTGTCGTACGACGCCTTAAAGATGAACGGAAAATTCAGCGAACGCACCACGCCCTTGATAATCTCCGCCATGCGCAGAGCATGCTCTTCACTCTCAATCACGCAGGGCCCGGCAATGAGAAACAGATCGCCGGAACCCACGCGAACGTTATCGATTTGGAAGGATAGAGTCAAAATCGTTTACCGCCGAGACGCCGAGTTCGCCGAGAAAATCTTTAAGAAAATTGGCAACCTGACCTTGGCAAAGCCGAAGGGGCAGGACCTGCTTTCCTCGGCGCTCTCTGCGTCTCGGCGGTGATTATCTTCTCCCTACTTTTTCCGGCCGCAGAAACATCTCCACCTCGGCTGCGCCCCTCTGCTCTTTTTTCTTCTGTCCATGTTCGTAAGCAGCGCCCGTGAACGCCTTAAACAGCGGATGAGGCTCCAGGGGCTTCGACTTAAATTCCGGATGGAACTGGCATCCGATAAAAAACGGATGACCGGGAATCTCCACAATTTCTACATACGTGCCGTCGGGAGTCGAACCTGAAATACGCAGCCCGGCGGCAACCATGGGCTCTTCATACTCGCGATTGAATTCGTAACGATGCCGGTGCCGCTCGCTGATCTCGGTCTGGCCATAAACTTGATACGCCAGCGTGCCCGTCTCGATCTTGCACGGCCACGCGCCCAGCCGCATCGTGCCGCCCAAGTCTTCGACGCCCCGCAGTTCGCGCAACTTGTAGATCACACGGTGCGGAGTCGCCGGATCGAACTCACTCGAATTGGCATCCGCTAGCCCGCAGACGTTGCGCGCATATTCAATGCAAGCCGTCTGCATCCCCAGGCAAATCCCGAAGTAAGGGACGTGCTTCTCGCGCGCGTACTGGATCGCCCTCAACATGCCTTCAATGCCGCGCTTGCCAAATCCGCCCGGCACCAGCAACCCGTCGTACTCTTCGAGCTGCGCTTCATAACTTTTGTCGGTCTTATCGGCATTCTCCAGACCTTCGGCTTCAATCCAATTCACTTCCAGCTTCAGGTTGTGCGACAACGCGCCGTGCACCAGCGCCTCTTTCAGCGACTTGTACGAATCCTCATACTCCACATACTTTCCGACAATGCCGATCCGCACCACATCTTTCGGGTTGTAGACGCGGTGCACCAGATCGTTCCACTTCGAAAGATCGCGATCCTTCGCCTCCAGCTTGAGGCGCCGCAGCACCAGCGTGTCCACTTCTTCATGCGCGAAACACACCGGCACTTCATAAATGGACGCAACGTCCTTGGCCGTGATCACCGCTTCTTCCTCAACGTTGCAGAACAAAGCGATCTTCGACTTGATCTCCTTCGAGAGGTAGCGATCCGTCCGGCACAAAAGAATATCCGGCTGAATTCCAACACTGAGCAGTTCTTTGACCGAGTGCTGCGTAGGCTTAGTCTTCAATTCCTGCGCCGCAGCAATAAATGGCACCAGCGTGACGTGCACAAACAAAGTGTTGTCGCGCCCCAATTCCTGCCGCATCTGGCGGATCGCTTCGATGAACGGCAGCGACTCGATGTCGCCCACCGTGCCGCCGATTTCGATCAGCGCCACGTCCACGTCTTGCGCAACCTTCTTGGCCGCCGCTTTGATTTCGTTGGTCACGTGCGGAATCACCTGCACCGTCTTGCCCAGGTAATCGCCCCGGCGCTCTTTGGCGATGATCTGCTCGTAGAGGCGCCCGGTGGTCCAATTGTTGTCGCGAGAAAGTTTGGCGTGCGTGAAGCGCTCGTAGTGCCCAAGGTCAAGATCGGTTTCCGCCCCGTCGTCGGTGACGAACACTTCGCCATGCTGAAACGGCGACATCGTCCCCGGATCGACGTTCAGGTACGGATCAAACTTCATCAGGTTGACCTTGAGGCCGCGGCTTTCAAGCAGGCATCCAATGGAGGCCGCCGCCAATCCCTTGCCCAATGAAGACACCACACCGCCGGTTACAAAGATGTACTTAGCCGACATCGCTTCCTCGCTTTAATTTTGTTGGGAAAATTGTGCGGGCTGGGGTGCACAATCAATTATGGCAGAAGTTTTTCGGGAAGGGAATGTGGAAAAAGAGCAGCGGTCAGCCATCAGCTTTCAGCCGTCAGTTTGAACCTTTGTCGGCAGTGGGTGAAACGGGGTGCCCCACGTTTCGCGCTTTTCGAAACGTTGGCCGCCAGACGTGGTGAGCTGTTCACCTGCCAACGGGAACGCATCTAACCTTCCGGAACCGCTAAAAAAGACCGATAATGTTCCCCGGCATGAAATCATTCTTCGGCAGGACGGGACTCCTCGCGGTAGCAACCATTGCGTTGGTCTTCTCGTGCATGGCCCAGGTTCCCGCTCCCGCCCCGCCGCAGGCTCGCCGCCTCATTCTGAAAGACGGCTCCTACCAGTCCGTCACCAAGTATGAGATTCACGGCGAGCGCGTCCGCTATTTCAGCGCCGAGCGCGGCGAGTGGGAGGAAATCCCGAAATCGCTGATTGACTGGGATGCCACCGATAAGTTCGAGCAAGGCCGCCTGCAGGGCAAGCTCGCTCCGGAAGCGGTCGAACTCGACAAGGAGCTCGAGGCCGAACGCAAAGCCGAACAAGCCCGTTCCCCGCAGGTCGCACCCGGTCTGCGCCTGCCCGACGAAGGCGGCATCTTCCTGCTCGACACCTACCAGAATCAGCCGCAGTTGTCCGAACTGCAGCAATCGGGCGGCGAACTGCAACAGCACACCAAGGCAAACATTCTGCGATCGGCAGTCAATCCGCTGGCCGGCGTCAAGCAAACGATTGAACTTCCCGAAGCCCACGCCAAGATTCAGTCGCACACCGCCGTGCCTTCCCTCTACATCAACATCGATGCCGACCAAGTGGGCCAGAACCAGGGCGCAACCGCGCAGGCCGCCAGCGGAGAGCCTCCACCGCTGGCGCCCGCCGAACGCTTCAAAATCATTCGCATCGAAGTCAAAGGCGGCAAGCGCGTCGCCGGCGCGGTCAAGGTCGCAGTCACCGGAAAGATGAAAGCCGACGAACGTTTCGCCGCGGCCACGGTCACTTCCATGACGGGAGGCTGGGTCAAGCTCACGCCCACCGACCCGCTCGTAGCGGGGGAATACGCCGTCGCCGAGATGCTGGGAAAAGAAGGAATGAACCTCTACGTGTGGGATTTTGGCGTGAACCCTGCCGCGCCCGCCAACGCCTCGGCGTGGAAACCGGACCCGAAAGAAGCGCAGCCGAAAACCGACCAGCCCGAGGATCTAAAGAAGCGGGAAAAACAGTAACAACATAGAGACAGCCGCCTACGGCTCCATCAACCCGCGCGAGGCGACGCCGATATTATCGCGGGTGGTGTTCTTTACCATGTACATCATTTCGTCGGCTTGGCGGATGATGTCGTCCGGCGTCTGCGCATCGTGCGGAAACGTCGCCAGCCCCATACTGGCGCGCACGTTCAGTTTCAAACCCTGCTCGCTGCAGAAGATCCCGGAGCGCAACGAATCCTGCAAACGTTTCGCCACCACCACCGCCTGATCTTTACTGGTTTGCGGCAGCAGCACCACGAACTCGTCGCCGCCGTAGCGGAACGCAAAGTCAATCAGCCGCAACTGCGCTTTGATCAGGTATCCGACTTCGGCCAGCAGCCGGCTACCTACCAGATGTCCATGCGTATCGTTGACCTGCTTGAAGTGGTCAAGGTCAATAAAGATGACGCTGAACTGGTAGCCAAAACGCGCGGAACGATAAACCTCGGTTTCGAGCGTCTTGTGCAGATGGCGTGCGTTGAACAGACCGGTGCAATCGTCGGTGATGGTGAGTTCCTGAATCTTCTCGACCGCCCGCGCATTCTCGATCGAAATCGCGGCGTAATCGCACAAGGCCTGCAGGAAGAACAGTTCCTGTTCCGTCAGCCCGACGTTGGCGTTGACTAGTTGGATCACGCCCAGCACGCGGTGTTTCGAGCGCAACGGCACGCAGATGACGGAGTGAGTCTGCAACCGCGTCATCTCGTCCAGCCGGGATGAGAAACGCGGATCGCTCTGCACGTCGGGCACGATCAACGCCTGTCCGTGCTTGGCCACCCAACCGGCAATTCCCTCCCCTACCTTCAAACGCGCCTTCGCCAGAACCTCCGCCGCCGCCCCCACCGCGATTGCGAAATAGAGCTCGTCCTTTTCCTCATCCACCATCAGCAGCGACCAAGTATCCGGGCGAAAGTATTCCGCCATCTTTTCCATGATCGTCTGCAGGATCGAATCAAGGTTGAGCGACGATGTCAGCGCCTTGGCGACATCGTGAAAGATGGTCAGCTCTTGCGACAGGCGAATTGGGGAGGTACCCGCTGCCTCTGCCATGAACTCCTCAGCTCGATTGGCTGGATTAAGAAATTATAGGTTTGGCCGCGCCCCTCGGGCAACGAACGTCGGTAACCTGTACCAGCCCTGCCAACCCAGCGCCCCGTAGTGATTCCGGGCGGGTAGTCGCTAGCCTTGATCGGAAACGCCTCGGGCAAGACTGTTGAAGAAGGGCAGAAGAGTCGATCCGAGGCGTTTTCGATAAGGAGACTAGG
>CZLA01000007.1_pt1 | contig 61434 bp, 52 predicted proteins | sample 1122381 | NCBI WGS metagenome assembly CZLA01 (sample SAMEA3539301, study PRJEB10725) | soil metagenome | biome: tundra; feature: field; material: soil | place: USA | collected 2010-05 | depth 0.15 m
CCGATGAGGGTCACTTTGTTCTGGTACATGATTGTGTCTCTGTTTGTTGAATTTTCCCGTTGTTGATCGGGTCACACTGGGCGGAGCCAAGCGAGTGGGCCCAGCTCCCAAGGCCGAAGGTCTGCTTTCTCGGAGGGGCCCGAAAGAAGTTGCGCGGCGCCTTTTGCCGTGGTTCTCAAACTTGTTTTGGGAGGAACCGAGACCCAGAAGGGGCGCGGAATGCGAAGCAGAGGACCGAGCGCCGCCGGGCGCCGGAAAGGTCCCGAAGCTGTGACCGAGCGGAAGACGGGACACATAAACGGCAGACACGTTCCAGAGGAAGTTCTCATCCGCATACTGGCTGCGGAAGTCCGCTGCAATCGCAGTGCGATTCGAGCAGGCATGTCCGCCGTAGGTAGAGCACAATCCGTCACCGCCGTTGTCCGTCGGAAGGCTCTTGTTCGCCGGCTCAACCAAGCAAGGGGACAGGTAGGAAAAACCAGCCGGATCGGCAGCAGAAATGGACATCGTTAAGCCTCTGGAAATCTCGCCCGTGGGCGAAGGCGTAGCCGCCGATCACGATCGCCACCAGACTGGCAACCTTCGGAATAGTGTCGGTGAAAAGGCTCTGGATAGCGGTAAAGCCAGTGTCGAACGGTGAACCTTGTGCGAGCGCTGCCACGGGCATCGCAAGAAGTACGGCGAGGAGAGCAGCGACAGTAAGCGGTGAGTTCGACCACGCAACGAGCCGGAATTGGCGGACGAGACTGACTGAAGACCAACGTGGCATTTGCAGCTCCCGCAGCACCCCAAATCGGCTGCTTGTGGCGCAAACGTAACCTGATTCAATCGCGCTGTCCAACAACTTCTCGTCCGCGTGTTATTCCTCCCAGGAATATCAGCCCAAGATGGTGTCGCGACCAAGTAGATCGCGCCGTTCGGCCTGACTCTTTGCGTGAAGAATCCCCTCCTTTTAAAGCGCTTTTGATTGGCTAATGAGAGTAAGGCACCGTCGCAAAAAAGACGTTCTTTAGGCGGCCCCGATACGCCTTGCGATAGCGGGCTGGTAGTCACACCGGTCTCTGTTCGGCTCTGCATTTCTGAAACGGCGGCTCGACCTCTGCGAAGCGACTGGTCCAACAAAATTTGAAGTGACAATTCGGCTTGGTGCCGTCTGATATTCCTGTCAGGAATAACAGAGTGACGAGAAGTTGTTGGACACGGCGACTGGAATGAATCAAATTGCTTGAACATCGACGTACGGTTGCTGGAGGTTGCTGTGACAGTGCCATCGCGAAGGATAGAGAATCGATTCGTGGGAACGCAGGCGGCCGCTGAATATTCCGGTATTCCAGCCGGCACGCTGAGGGCTTGGAGGTGTCAGGGAGTCGGGCCGAAGTTCTACAAACCCCGTGGACGCGCATTGTATGATATTGCAGATCTGGATGAGTTCATCCGATCTGGCATCCGTGTTTCCTCTGTGCGCGCAAGCAAGGAGGAACGGAATGTCTATCTACCCACGGGGTGATGTCTGGTACTACCTCTTCTATATCAATGGAAGGCGTTACCGCGGCAGCACCAAAACCAAGAACCAGAAGCAAGCGGAGCGAGTCGAGGCTAGAAAACGGGTCGCGGCAGAGGCAGGAGAGTCGTTGCGGCCCAAACGAGTACCCCTGGTGCGCGAGTTCGGCAAGCAATTCGTTGAGTGGCTCGACAAAACGACGCTTGCCGAGAACACAAAGGCTGATTACAAAAACGGCCGGCGTTTGATCCTGAAGACCCCGTTGTCCGGGATGCGAATGGATCAAGTCACGGCCGATGACGTTGAGACCACAAGATTTCACGAATCGCCTCATAGCAGGAACTGTGCCATTCGGACGCTGCGCCGCATGTTGGGTAAAGCCCGTGATTGGAAGGTGCTTCGTGAAGTGCCAAGGATCAAAACGGTCAAAGTCTTCCCCAGGGACCGCATGGTCACTGTCGAGGATGAGAAGCGACTCTTGGCAGCGTGCAAACGACCCTTGAAAGCTGTCCTGACGATCATGCTGGACTCTGGACTGAGAAACGGGGAAGTCATCAGGATGCGCTGGGAAACGATCAACTGGGAAGGCGCCTCCTATTTCAACCCCAGGGGCAAGACGCGTAAAGCTCGTCGGCCAGTGCCGTTGAGTGAGCGCGTGATCACAATTCTCAGGACGATTCAGCTTGAACAGTTGGGCCCACGAGAGGGTTGGGTCTTTCCTTCGAAGAAGTCTCGCTCGGGCCACATTGGACTGAGCGGACTCGAGCACGCGTTCAGGAGCGTTGCTCGCAAGCTCGGAATTCCGGATGCCCTGAAACTGTATTGCGCACGGCACACGTTCGGCACTGTCGCAATGGCAGAGACAAGAAATCCGGGACTGGTGAAGGAAGTCATGGGGCATGAGAGTCTCACGACGACGATGGGTTATCTGCATCCGGAAACGGCACAGATCAAAGTCGTCATCGATCGGCTGAATCAGCAGAAGTACGTGATGTAGCAACAGCCCCAAAAACAGCCACAGTTACAGGTAAGTAAAGCGAAGAGAATGGATGGCAAGATCAGTGCAAGTGCTTGAAAAAGAGTGGTGAGCGCGGTAGGAATCGAACCTACAACCTACTGATTAAGAGTCAGTTGCTCTGCCAATTGAGCTACGCGCCCACTGCCAACAGCAAAGTGGGGACAAACCTTGATTATAGCATTCGTTCTGCGCCATCCTGTGAGTGGCTGTCCGGCGGCAACGTGGCCGAACGCTTGCCTTCTCTGACAATCGCGGTACGACTACAATTACAGTACGACTTTCCCGCGCTACGTTGGGTTTGGGTTTTCCGGAGGAGAGATTTTATGTCACGGAACAAGACTGTGCTGGCAGCGCTGTTGGCCGGGATCATGCTCTCAGCGGCGCTTGCCCAAAACGCGGGCGCGCAGGTTGTGGTCCGCCGGCCTCCGACCGCAACTGGGCCAACTACCAGACCTCCACGGGTCGAACCTTGCTGGCAGGTTGCGGGGGTTGCCAAATCGGCGATACAGCAGCGACGATTGATTGACCAGCAGACGCGCCAGGAAGTTGAAGCGGTATGCGCGAACTCATCGCTCTCGATCCAGCAGAGGCGGCAACAGATCCGGCAGATCCATGAGCGGCAACGGCAGGAGATCGACGGCCTCATCTCACCGGCACAGCAAGAGGCGATGCGGTCTTGTCAGCAGCAGCGCCACGCTGGACACGGCGGTGGAGGACATCTCGGAGGCGGGCACGGTGGCCCCTGCGGCGACATGTCGGTGGGGCACAAGCAACAGCCGATGGAGGAGGACGAAACTCCTCCGAACCAGACAGCTAAGCCCAATTAGAATTTGGGCACAGCTCGAATTTGAAAACGAGTGTGAGTTTGAACGCACTGTAATCCCGCAAAGGCGCGCGCGCGATTACGCCGAAGCGGCTTCCCGGCTTTGCTCCGCGACGGCAGACTGCGAACCAGAACTTGGTTTGCGAAGCGGCAGAACCTCGGCCCGAGCCGGCGCTCTACGCTCAATTCTTCCGATGACCGGTCGGTCGGATGCGCCAGTCGCGGGCATCGAAACAAACTTGTTCTCGCTCCACAGATCATCAACTAAGCGGCGTTCCCACGGGAGAAGCACCTGTTGCGGCAGCGAGAAAAAATTTCGGAACGTCCACATCAGATACACGCGTTGCAAAAGATTTAGCTGTAAGTATCGAGGCCCTATGGGCGTGTCCAGTTCAAGAACGCCATCGGTGAGTTTTTCTATCCACATGCCTGGTCCACCCGGGAAAGACGGCCAATTCCGCCTATGCTTTAAAGTGGGCCATTATTGCACCAGCGACGGGGCAAGGGGAAGCAATCTTTTTACCTGAAGGAACAAATTATTTGCGCTGCCTGACTCAACTTGAGAAAAGGCGCACAGCGACAACCGCCCCTTCGACACGCTCAGGGCAGGCTCTCCGCTGTCGAGCCCGGCTGGACGCGCCGAGGGCGACCTTGCCCTTCAGCTGATTTCCGGCAGGAGATCGATGCGGTCGATGGTAGCGGCAACACCCATGCCCTTGCCCTCCGATTCTTCCACCCGCACCACCGAAGCCGCGCAAAGCGTCCATCCACCGGGGCCCAATCCCATCCCGGAAGGAAGCATGATGACTAGTTCCAGCTTCGAGCCCGCCTTCATCCCCGACTCGGTATAGAGGAAGATTCCCGATGAACTCAGATCGCGAGTCAAGCCCTGGTGCTCACTGCCCTGGTGACGCACTTTGACCGGCACACCAACCGGCACCCGTTGCCCTGAACGCCTCTCCGTAGATGTAGTTTTCTCCGTCATATGCTGGGGAAGTGTACTCCAATTTGCGAGGAACGTGGGGGGCGGGATTATTGGCAATAAAAAGCTCCTCCCGAGACGTTCACGGGAGGAGCCGGGGAAGAACCTTTACTAAGTTAGAAGGTGAACTTGAGTGCCAGCTGAATGCCGCGCGGGCCTCCTCCGCCCAGGAACGGGTTGCCAATACCGACGTCGCCGGTGGCGGTGATCTGGTACCCGCCATTGCCAACTTCACGCGCGTTGGCACCAGCTCCAAATCCGCATCGGCAGGTACCGAGGTTCGAGGCTGGATCGGCAATGAATGCCGGCAGCAGCGGACTGGAGAAGTTGGGATGGTTCAGCAGATTGAAGAACTCGGCGCGCAACTGCATCCTTACTCGCTCACCGAGCGCCGTGTTCTTATAAAGAGCAAAGTCCCATTGCTTGTAAGTGGGGCCTACCAGCGAATTGCGTCCCAGGTTCCCATAGTGACGCGTGCCCGGCACGCAATCCGACGCAAAACCTGAGATGGTTCCGTTGTTGGTGCAAGGCATGGCAAACGCCGTCAGATCGAGGTAGTTGGCGGGATTTCGCTTGTGATAGACGATGGGGCCAACCACGTCCGGACGGTCGAAGCAATCGCCGCCGCCGCTGTAGTCATCCTCGCAATTGTAGTTGAGGGTGAAGGGTTGGCCGCTCTGCAGCGACACGGTGCTGTCGAAGGCCCAGCCATTCTTCAGCAACTGCATGCTTCCGCCCATCTTCGGCAACTCATAGCCGAATACCCAGGTGAGGCGGTGGGGAATGTTGAAGTTTGAAGGCCCGTATTCAAGATTGGGACGGTTGCTGTCCTGGGGCTGGGCTGCATTGACGACGAAGTCCTCACCGTCGCTGGAGTTATCGAGCGACTTCGAATAGACGTAGTTGAGCCCCGAGGTGACGCCGTGCCAACCGTTGATCTTGTAGCTGATCTGTAACGAGTGGTAATTCGACTTTCCTGTGGACTTTTGCTGGAAGATGTATACCGCGCCAGTATTGGTGGGATTGCCGAAGGGGCGCGGCGCGCCGAAATCCTGAATCTTTCCGCCCGGACATGGCTGGGTATAGGGCGCCACTGGCGTCTGGTCGGGGCAATCGCCGCTCCAAATGGCCGCCTGCGTCGGTTGGTTAATGTCGTAGAAGCGGAACAGCCGATGCCCCTGGGAACCAACATATCCCACTTGCAGTGTGGTCTTGGTGGTGAGCTGCTGCTGGATGTTGATGTTGTAGTTCTCCATATAAGGCGTCTTGATGTGGCGATCAGTCGCGAAAATATCGCACTCAACAAAGCTGAACGCGGTGGATTGGCAGTCTGACTGGCCGTAGACAGGCGTTCCCGGAGTGATCGTTGACACGGCCAGTCCGGTCCCCGTAATCGCACTCGGGCCAACGCTGGCATATGCGGGACCGGGCGCGTAGAAAGCGGGATACGGAAGGTGTCCCATGAACATATCCTGCGAAATGGCATCGTAGAAGAGACCGGCCCCAACGCGAATTACAGTTTTTCCTTTTCCCGTTAGATCCCAGGCGATACTGGCTCTTGGGGAGAAATCCTTGTAATCGGGCTCATACAACCGGCTGAGTCCGGAAGTGCCGACTTGCTGCAGAGCGCCTGTAGCTGGGTCGAAATTGGTGAACAAGTTGTTCTTCTCCTTGACCACGCCATAGTAGTCCCAGCGCAAACCGTAGTTCACGGTGAGCCGCGGAGTCAGGCGGAAGCTGTCCTGCAGGTAAAGGCCGTAGCCATTCTCTGAAGTGTCGCGATTCGAATTTCCTGAGTACTCTAGTCCTCCAGTGACGTTGCCAGCTAGAAAGTTCTCCAGCGGTTCCATAGTCGAAGTGGAATTGAATTTCAATCGCCCGCGGAAGTACTTGTTGAAGTACTGATGAACGCCGGTGCGGCGGAATTCAAAACCGACCTTCAGGTCGTGCTTGCCCATCTTCCAGGAAAAGTTTTCAATAAGCTGATTGTTGGTGTCGGCGCGCGCACGCGAATCGCCAGAAGTCGCGCCGGGCTGGGCGAAGAAGCTGGTTCCGCTCGGGGTGCCGGAAACGAGAATGATGGGCAGACCGGAATCGTGCGGTCCACCAACGCCAGGGCAAGAACCTGACGTGTCTGGACTTTGGGCGCAGAGACCGATCGAAGTCGGGTGGAAGCTCAAATCCTGGGGAGTGAAACTCTCAGTAAACCGGTTCCAGCCGTATCGAATCTCATTCACCTTGTTAGTGCCAAAGGTGTGCACGTACGAGACAGACACCAACTGGACGCGGGTCGGGGTTATGGTGTTGAAGCCGGGAAGCTGGCCGCCGGAAGCCGTCAAGGCCAGGGGAAACGATTGAGTGCTGTCGCCAAAGAAATAGCGGCCGGTCAGAATGTTGTTCGTGTTGAAATTGTGATCGATCTTGCCGATTAGGCTGCTCAGGTTGTTGTAAGAAGGAGTGACTAGCGAAGCATTGGGGATGGTGTTCAGCGTGGTGGGATCGAGGGCGCAACCGAAATTATCAGATTGCGGCGCGCCGGGGATGTTGGGTGCCGGCCAGTATTTGAGCATAGCCGCGGTCACGGGATTGGCAGGACCGTTCTTGGCAATGTCCGCAGCGATCGTAGCAGGGTCCGGGACACAGGCCAGCGTCACCGTGCCCACGGTCTCACGCTGTCCTTCATAGTTCAAATAGAAGAATGTCTTGTCCTTCACAATGGGACCGCCGAAAGAGCCTCCGAACTGGTTGTTGTGGAACGGTGCGCGGCGCTCGTCTGTGGTGTTGAAGTAGTTGCGTGCATCCAGGGCGTTGTTGCGGAAATACTCGAATACCTCTCCGTGAAATGCGTTGTTGCCGCTTTTGGTCACGATGTTGACCACGGCTCCAGCATTGCGTCCATATTCCGGCTGAAAGTTGGAGAGCACTTTCATTTCTTCCACGGCGCCGATGGGCAGGATCGCCGAAGGCACGGCAAAGACTCCCCCCTGATTGATGGCCGGATCGTTGCGATAGCCGTCGTTCATGTCGGTGCCGTCGAGCAGGTAATTATTGGAGCGTCCTCGGGCGCCGTTCATGGAGAACTCGCCGAATGATCCCGGCGAATCGGTGATCTGATCGGGCGATCCGGCGACGCCGGGGTTCAGAAAGATCAACTTGGTGTAGTCGCGGCCGTTGATGGGCATATCCTGAACAGACTGGCTGGTCAACACACCGCCGAGGTCGTTACTCGTGGTTTCGATCTGGGGCAGGTCTCCGCCGGAGACTTCCACCATCTGCGTCACCTGGCCGGTTTTGAGCTGGGCGTCCACGCGCCGCTCCGTGGCCACGTTCACTTCGACGTTGCTGGTGACTGCGGTTTGGAAGCCCGTCTGCGTTACAGTGACGGAGTATGAGCCAATGGGCAGTTCGGGCACGGAGTAGCTGCCATCCGCGCTCGTGACCGTTGTGCGTTCCAAGCCCGTGGCCACATTGCGCACTTTGACCGTCGCTCCAACCACGTATGCTCCGGAGGGATCGGTCACGGAGCCGAGGATGGTTCCACGAAACGTTTGGCCCACGAGCATGGCCGTCGAAAGCAGAACAAATACCACCACTGAACGTAGTTTCATCGCCGGTTCTCCTTAGTCGTCAGTCGTCGCGGGCACTGGAAAAGACCCACGCTCCGCTCGCAGCAAATGCAGTTCCACTCGAGATTCGGGGGATTATATACGAGTGTCAGCGAAAGAACAGTGTTGAACCTCACAGCAGCATGTTCATGGAATATGCAGTGCGGCAGTCTCCTTCGCTGCTAGCGCTCGAGAGACAGCCGAAGAGGTGAACGGCGCTCGATCAGAGCAGTCTTTGGAGGTCTTAAAGCTGGAGGGCTTAAAAAAGTCTATGGAATCACAGATTGCGTCCTACAGATTCTAGAAGCTGAAGGCCACGCCGCCGCGCACCGAGCGCGCCGATTGCACCAGATACAGAGTGTGTCCGTCCCGTCCCATCACCGGCACATAGCCCTGCGCGAGAAGATTGCGCAGGTCCATCAGAATTTCCATGTGCCCCGCCAGGAAGCTGGCCGGAATCGGTTGCCTTATAAAGAGGTTCAAGTAAGGATCGGACCGGCCCGCCGAACTATTAAACATATCGACCGGCGTCAATGTGCGGCCGCCCGTATAACGATAGGAGGCGATCCAGCGCGTCTTCGCCTTGGGAAGAGTTCCGCTGAATTTCGCGGCCACAGCCTGGCGCCGCTCCGTCCGAATCCACTCGCGCGCATCCTGCAGTTGGACGTCGGGGCGAGACAAGTCGAGCACGCCTCCGTAGGAATAATCCAAGGTCGCGGTGAGATCGGAGTACAGCTTCCGCTGCAGCACCACCCGCATGCCGCGCGTGGCAAAATCGTTTCCCTGATAGCTGAAAGTTCCCGAGTAGAGATCGGGCAGCACATCACCCGATTCGGATACTTCGCCAACCCCGGTCAGCACCGGATCGATCATGCTGTCCGAGTAGAACGCGACCTGCATGTTGTTCTTGCCGATGCGCTGCGAGATGGACACTTCCTGGTGATGGGCGCGCTCGACCGCCGGTAAAAATCCGGTGATACTCATGCGCGGCGCGGTTTCACTCAGGTCCGCCGAAGCCGAAGCGAATCGATCATCCGCTGCACCACCGTCGCCTAAATCTTCCAGTCCCATATTCGGGACTGAACTCGCGTATTGATACTCCAGCACGGTGTTGGGCGTGAGGTGCAGATCAGCCGACCCGAAGGGCTTGAAGGCGTGTACACGTCCCATGAACTGGATCGTCTGCAATTCGCTGCCGAGCTTCATCTCCAGCTTGCTCCCGAGGACGATCCGGTCGGAACTGGTCACCGATAGTGCCTGTAGCGTAGCTCCGGGCATTGTGTTCAGGTCAGGCGAATGCAGCCTCAGTGCGGTAATCGTCACCGAAGGTTCAAAAACGCCGTTGAAGCGGTTGGTGTAGGTCGTTCGCAGTAACGCCGCCGGGATGCCCTGTCCATCGGCCCCATACCCGAGGTTGCCATTCAGTCGCACGGTGCCGCTTGATAGCACGGAATGCTCCACGGCAAATCCAGCACTCATGTCCGAGCTGCCGAAACCCTGCCCGGGCGATCCGGCGAGGAAGGTCAAACTGCCTTTCAAGTCGCGGTCTCCGGCCGACTCTCCGCTCTGCGCCACTACCGTCGTGCCATCTTCGAGCACACGCAGGATGGGCCGGTTGGCAACCGAGCGCAACGTCCACTTCCAGTCGTCATCGTCCACCGGACCCCGGAGCGGAACCAGTTGGATGGCCTCGTACAGTGTGGTCAAGGTGACATTCACCATCAGCTTGGCGCCGGCACGCACGCCGATCTTCTCGCGCAGCGTCGGCAGGAACGCAGGCGCGCTCACTTTGACGCTATAGGTTCCGGGCAGCAAACTGGCCACGGAGTAGAAACCATGGTCGTCGGTGAAGACCTTCAGCGCGTGGGCGGCCGAACCGAGAACTTCCACCACCGCGCCCATTTGCGGCGCGCCGCTGCCATCGCGAACATATCCAGATATCGCACCCGAGATCGCACCTGCCGCAGTTCCGGACCATGCCGGAACCGCCACGCTCATGACGACTATGAGGAACCCGAGCTTTCGCATCATCTCGCCCACCACCTCTGGGGACCAGGCAGCAGCTTACTCCACGGCAAAGGTTGCCGTTGGATCCACCGTCTGCTTGGAAAGGTTGTCGTTCACTTTAATCTCGATCTTGTACATACCCGGCTGCAAATTCGCTGCCGCAAGCGTCTTCTGCAGCGTGACCTGATCGCCCACATTACCCATCGTGTCGGTCGATTCCACGGTATGGATGACGGCTTTGTTGTTGGCGTCGGTCACATTGTATTCAAATGTGGCCGAAGGCTTGTGCGTTTTCTCATCCACGCTGAGATTGTAAACCTGCATCCAGAAGTTCATCTTCTGATTGCGTTTGAACAAGATGGGCTTGCCGTCGGATGGCGCTACGCGGGGCCGCACTTTTGTGGTCCCGATCACGAAATTGCCCGTGCCTACGTTCTTGGTGGCCACCGGTTCCATCTGGTCGGCAATAATAAGCGTGGAGCTGCTCAACTTGTCCTCGCTGAAGTCGGGGATCACGATCGCATGACTCCAGCTTCCGGTGCGATCTCCGTTCACGTCTTTCACCGCGATGTCCAGACGGTAGCGATTCTGGCTGATGCGCAGCGGCAGCGCTTTCCAGTAGACGGAAGAATTCTCGGCGGTCTTGGGCAGCAATTCCACCGGCACATCGACCTGCACCGTGTCTTCAAATGTCTGCACGACTTTGCCCGTGAGCGTGGTCACGCGCCCGAAGATATTGACCGTGCCCCGCTCCACGCCGTCCTTGTTCTGGAAGGTCACGTCGCGATTCTTGATCTGAATCGTCACCGGAACCAGCACCGTGTCGCTGGTCACCTTCACAAAATCCGCTCGCACGTCAAACGGCATCAGATTGACGCTGATCTTGTGGCTGACCACTTCTAACAGGTCTTTGAACTTCACAGCCGGCGCCGCCTGCAGTTTGGCAAACTGTTCCAGGCGGTCGAATTGCTTGGCTTGTAGATCGTTATTAAACGGCGATTGGCCCAGTTGCTCCATACCGCCTCCGGTGAAACGACTCGCCTTGCTCGACATGCCCATTTGCTCATACAACGTCAGTCCGGCATTCGGGGTGTACTTGAGGGCGTCTTTCTCCGAGCGGTCCATCGTCATGTGATAGTCGCCGCACATGCAGCTATCGACGAACTCGATGATCACTTCCTGCCCGATCCCTTCCAGGTAGCGATAGCGCCAGGTTTCAAACGGGAAGGTGGAAGTCTCGCCGCCGCCTTCTTCCATAGGGCGCTCGTAGCTGCCACCCGAGGGGTGGGAGTCGATCTCATCCGCCGGCCCAAACACAATGTAAATCCGGCCGCGGTCGCTCTTCCAGCCCGGGATGCCGGCTGCATAGTGCTCGTTGGCATACGCGATACGCCGGTAGTGCTCTTCCTTAAACTCGTTCTCTTCAGTGTCCGGAGTGGGATCGCGGCGTTGCCAGAAGGCTTCAATGAACTGGTCGCGCTCTTCGTCGTTGGAGAGTTGCATGAACGCGGATTTCTCTTCGTCGGTGATGATCCATCGCACGTCCTCGTCCAGCCACTTCCGATAAGTCTTGCTCAACTCAATCTTGAGCGCCTTGGCGTTGGCCTTCCTCTGTTTTTCCGGGATCGGGCGCTTGAGCGGATCGGTCTGGGTTGCTTCGGAGCCTTTCGCGTCCTTGTCCTGCGCTTGGGAAACGGCGGCGAAACCCCATGCCATCACTCCCGCCAGCACGCCAACCGAGCACCGATTTCGAAAACCTGAGGAGAACATAGAAGGGCTTACCTCACGACAAACGTCAGTTGCCTAATTCTATGTTCATTGGATACAACAAGGCAAGAAGAAGTGGCCCGGCGACAAAAGATTTCCTGCGTCCACCCTCCCTCTTCTAAATCCCTTAAGAATCCGCGCCTTGCGGCGGGGAAACCGGTCAAGCAAACAGCGCTTCGCTGACCCGGCGCCCGGACGTGCGGCACGATATAATGAATCGCGTCGTACGTCTCCCGTTTGGACCCCATCCGCGGCGACATCGAAAGAGACCCTGTTTTGCGGGAATTTGGGAACTTTACGACTCGCTTGAACGTAACTGTTCATGCGCAACCACGGTGCGTTTTCGCCGTTCTATAACCAGAACCGACTGGAAGGACAGCCGGGGATGTTTAGGACCATCTGCTGACGGCTGGCGTGGCAGGATGGAGATGAAGAATCCGCTATGAAGACCTGGAAGAAAGTATTGATCGGGATAGGCGCGGCCCTCCTGCTCGTCATTATCGTCGCCGTCACGGTTTACCAGAGCCGGAAAAACCTGGTGACGGTGCAGACCGGAAAAGCGCAAAAACAGAACCTGGCCTCGGTGGTCAGCGCGTCGGGTGAAATCAAGCCCAAGACCTACGTCAACATCGGAGCCAATGCCTTCGGCAAGATCATCAAGCTGCACGTGAAGGAAGGCGACCGCGTAAAGAAGGGGCAGTTACTCGCGCAGTTGGAGAACGTCCAGTCCTCGGCCGACGTCAACGCCACGCGCGCCTCCGTACAAGCGGCTCAAACCGACGCCGTCGCCTCCGATGCCGCCCTGAACACGTCGCTCGCGGACCTGAACCGCGCCAAGTCCGACGCCGTTCACGCCAAGCTCGACTGGGAGCGCGCTCAGGGTCTATACAACGCGGCCCTCATCGCCAAACAGGATTACGACTTCAAGAAAGCGGCATGGGAGTCAGCCGATGCCGGTTTGGCCCAAGCCGAAGCAAAAGTGGCCCAAGCCAAAGCGCAGAAAGATTCGATGGACAAGCACATCACCCAGAATCAGGCGACCCTGACCCGGTTTACCGACGTGCTGCAAAAAACCACGTACGAAGCGCCCTTTGACGGCGTAATCACCAATCTCCCCGTGCGCGAAGGCGAGACGGTAGTCATCGGAATCCAGAATTCCCCCGGCAGTACGCTGATGACGCTAGCCGACATGTCCGTGATCACCTCCGAGGTCAAGGTGGACGAGACGGACATCGTCAATGTGCATCTCGGCCAACCCGCCGACGTGACCATCGACGCGATTCCCCACAAGGTTTTCCACGGCGTGGTCAGCGAAATCGGCGATAACGCGATTGTGCGCTCGACTGGTGTCGCTACCTCGCAGGCGACTTCGACCAGCGAGGAAGCGAAGGACTTCAAAGTCGTCGTGACGCTCACGGACCCGCCAGCCGACCTGCGCCCCGGCCTTTCTTCGACTGCCAAGATCACGACCGCGACCCGCAGCGGCGCGCTCAGCATTCCCATTCAAGCGCTCACCGTCCGCACTCAGGCCGATCTCGCGCCCAAGGACAAGGATGCGGGGAAAAACTCTGTGCAAGCCTCTTCCCCTCCGGCGGAAGCATCGAAGCAGAAAGAAGAAGTGCAGGGCGTGTTCGTGATCCGTAACAAGAAAGCTGAATTTATCCCGGTGGATACCGGGATTAGCGGCACCACGGACATCGAGGTCGTGAAGGGCCTGCAAGAGGGTGACGAAGTAATCACCGGGAGCTACAAGGTTTTACGTACCCTGAAGCCGGGAACGAGTGTCAAAATAGATAACTCGGCCCCGAAAAAAGAAGAGGAAAGCAGCTAGTGCAGGGCCGGGCGGGACGCCCCGCTCTCCACTAACGAACCGTCTAACCTCTGCCAGATTCGAACGTCAAAGATAGAACGGCCATAGGAGCGTGCGTGACCGAGCCCGATCCGCGTAAGGAGAATAAGATGGCGACTGCTGAAGTATTGCCAATCGATAAGACCGCGAATTGGTCCGCGCCCAATTCCTACATGATCGCAACCGAAGATCTGTGGAAGACCTACGACATGGGCTCGGAACAGGTGCACGCGCTGCGCGGCATCAATCTGCGCATCCAGCGCAACGAATACGTTGCCATCATGGGCCCATCCGGCTCCGGCAAGTCCACGCTGATGAACCTGATCGGCTGTCTCGACTCGCCATCCAAAGGCCAGTACTGGCTCAACCAACAACTGGTGAGCGAGCTCGACGACGACGAACTGGCCCGCATCCGCAACAAGGAAATCGGGTTCGTGTTCCAGACTTTCAACCTGCTGGCTCGTGCCACTTCGCTGCACAACGTGGAACTGCCGCTGATCTATGCCGGAGTCCCCGCCGACGAACGCGCCGAGCGTGCCAAGGCCGCGCTGACGTCGGTCGGCATGGGGGACCGCATGAACCACAAGCCCAACGAACTCTCCGGCGGACAGCGCCAGCGCGTAGCCGTGGCCCGCGCTCTGGTCAATAAACCCGCCATCATCCTCGCCGACGAACCCACCGGCAACCTCGACTCCCAAACCGGCAACGAGATCATGGCCCTGTTCGATCGCCTGCACGCCGAAGGCAATACCATCGTCCTCGTCACCCATGAACACGACATCGCCGAATACGCTCATCGCATCGTCCACATCAAAGACGGCGTAGTCGCCAAGGACGAACAGAAACGCTAACAAATGGCGAAAATTTTGTGACAGCTCATTCGCCTGGTGAGACGGGGCTTACCCCGTGTCCGACTGCTGAGAAATGCTGGTTCGCTCGGGCAAGTCGCGCGTTGTCTCTATAACTCTTGCCCCAAACATATTCGCTGAGTTTGCCAAGACGGGGCATCCTTTTCCAGCGGGAACCAATGTGCACGATGCCGCTGAGGCGGCTGTGCTCAACAACAACCGCCACGCCACCTGCGTGGATTGCCATAGCCCTCATTCTGCGAATCAGGTCACGTCGTTTACCGATCCCCCTCTCATCCGCATCTCGCAGGGACGTGTCCCCGGGGTAAGTGCATCGGACGGCGTAACTGTCCTCAATCCTGCCATCAATCAATATGAGAACTGCCTGCGTTGTCACGCCACTAGCGCGGGGAAACTCGAGACGGCCACGTTCGGGTATTTGCCGGCATGGGCGAATTCTACGGGTGATCCACTGAACGTCCTTGCGCAATTCGGTATGGGCGCGATTTCGAGCCACCCGGTGATGCGCGATTTCAGCAGTCCGTTCGCGCAGCCCAGCATTCTCCCGTACATGAAGAATCTTGACGGCACCACGGATGGTCGCTTGATGGGCACGCGCATTCTGTGCACGGATTGCCATAACAGCGACGACAGTCGCGAGTTCGGGGGCAGCGGACCGAACGGACCACACGGCTCCAAGTGGACGCACATTTTCGAGCGCCGGTACGAGTTCACGCAATTACCAGCGGGGACGCCGCCGGGTTCGCCTATCCCGGATGGCAATCTGTTTAAAACCCCGAACCTCAGCGCAGCCGGACCCTACGCTCTTTGCGCCAAGTGCCACGACTTGCGGAACCAGATTCTGGCAAACACCAGCTTCAAACAGCACTCCTCCCACATTTCCGATGACGGTTTCTCGTGCTCTGTATGCCACACGGGCCACGGGATCGGGCTGGGGGGCAACATCCCTGGCGTAGGATTGGTGAATTTTGACGCCAACGTGGTCGGCGCGAATGGATCGGCCCCGATCTCATACAACCCAGCGGCCAACTCCTGCACTCTTAAATGCCACGGCTACGATCACAACGGCAACACCGTAACGCCCGCGGGCATTACACCGAAGGTTCCCGGCAAAGCAAAATGACCAGGCAGTCGGTAGGGTGTGCTCACCGTTTCACTTTCCGCCTGTTCTTTGTTACCGCGTGTGCCCTCAGTTCCGCTGCATTTGCGGTTTATGCTTTCATCCACGGCAACCGGGGAATGGGTTATGCTGCACTCGGCGCGATGACGGTTTGCTGCGCCTGGTTCTGGGCACGGCCTGATTTGTGGACGCTGATCCCAGCCGCCGTGCTTGTTCTCTTCTACAGTTATCGTGCCGTGTTCCTCGCACCGGCCCCTGGCGTGTCCGGTGCCGCGCCTACCTTTGATCTCTACGCGCTGTATGTCGATGCGTCTTTCGGCACGCAACCGAGCATCTGGGTACACAACCTGGTTGCGCGCTCACCCACGCTGATGGCCGTATTACAGGTCATCTACGAAGGGTTGCCGTTGGCGCTGGGCATCGCATATGCTGCGTGTCTGAAAAACCGCGAACGCGCTCTGCGGGTTTTTGCGGCGATGTTTTTCACAGCCGCGATTGGCGTGCTCTGCTACCGTTTGCTCCCTATCTGCGGTCCCGCTTATTTGCCGTTTGGGGACCGCTGCTTCTACTCGGGAATCGCATGCTCGCCGACGAGTGTTACGCCGACGTCCCCGCACCTGATCGACATCGATTTGGCATGGCCGCGCAACGGCATGCCATCGCTTCACCTCGCTTGGGCATTGCTGAACTGGTGGGTCCACCGGAAAGAACGGATCGCGAACTGGGTGGCGATTCCGTTTGTCGTTCTAACCATCTTGGCAACCCTGGCTTACGGTGAGCACTACTTAGTTGATTTGGCTGCGGGCTTTTGTTTTGCGCTGATTCCGTGGGCAGCATGCTTTGGTGGTGAGTCGCGGCGATCTGGGCTTATCTTTGGCACGCTTGGTTACATGACCTGGGTGGTCCTGATTCGTTACCGCCCCGAACTTCTCTCGCATTACCTTTCCACGTGGGCCGCATTGCTGGCCAGCGTGGCTGTTCCGTTGTTTCTCGTGTATCGTCCCGGGCTGAAACGACGCATTGAATCGTGGCTCGATGCCCGCAACTCGGACCGGGTCTAGCTTGGCAGGTGCGGGGAACGAGTTTCTCCTCATTCTCCGAGGCAAAGACTTCCTCCCGCAAGGCTACATCAGCGAAACCAGCTACGGAGCACGTGCGTGGTTTGAGAAGTGCGTCAGGGAGGCCAGGACGGTGCAGGAGTTGATGGAATACAAGACGACTCAAATGACACTCGGGTATGCCCATCCTGCCCCGCAACATCAATTGGCGGCAGTTCAGCGACTGTGCGATACTATCACCCGAACTGAGGAAGAACCGGGAGTTGCACGGAACGGCGCAACTCGCACCAGAACTAGCACCGGAGCCTCTGAGGTGGTTGAGGGTGGCGCAGAAGCGGTCCAATAACTTCTGCGACATGCATCACTTACCATCCCAGGCCGGGATGGCGGAACTGGCAGACGCAGCGGACTCAAAATCCGCCGGGCTTCGGCCCTTGGGGGTTCGACTCCCCCTCCCGGCACCAGCACTTTTAGTTTCAATTACTTTTAAGGTCAATATCGTCCGTTCCTACCGCCTTCTTACCGTTTTGGCCTGGTGCTTGCAGCTAGGCAGGCATGGCAAACCGCAAGGCATCCATCTGGCTTTACAAGAAAATCGACGGTCGCTGGCGGTACGTCAAGCCAGCGATAGGTCGCAATGGGAAGATCAAACCTGATCCCGACGCCGCGTACTACGTGCGATACCGCGAAGGCGGCAAAATGGTCTGGCGCAAGTGCAGCAGCCCGGCCGATGCTACTGCTGCCTGCGAGCGTCAAGAGGCTTACCTCACCGCAGTCGTGCATGGTCTCACGCTGAGCCAGACGGAGAGAGGCGAGAAGACGCCGCTGATGATGAGCGCCGAGCTGCCACTGTACCTCGAAGAGTATCGGCTGTCACATCGTCCCGAATCCCACGCTCTCATGGAGCAAACACTCAACGAGTTCCACGGCTGGTGCCGCAAGAATCTCATCGAGACGATCACGCGTGTCGACTTGCTCCGCTACCGGGCGTGGCTAATCGACAAGACCCGCTCGCCGAGGACGGCGGCGAACAAGATGTTGAGGGTTTGCCAGTTCATCCCCGCCGTGCTCAAGCTCAAACCCGGAGAGGGACCAGTCACAGTGAAGGACGCGAAATTCACGGAGCTTGAGCCGACTGTGTACAACGACGCTGAGTTGACCGCTTTCTTCAAGGAATGCACGCCGTTCCAATTCGCCGTGTTCAAGGCGTACCTGCAAGCGGGACTGCGCAAAGCGGAACTAGACTAGAAAACCTCCCATGGGATGATGTGGACTTCGAGGCTGGCGTGATCCGCGTGACCGCGAAATCCGACTGGCAACCGAAGACATGGGAGGGAACGCACCATCGAGATTCCCGACGAACTGATCGGCGTACTGAAAACGCTGACACGACGTGGGAAGCTGGTGTTCGCCAATTGAAGCAGTCCGCCTTCCCCGGCCAATTCATGCCGAATCGCTCTTTGCCCGGATCGACGGTCTCTCTAAGCGTTCGTTTCAGGCGATCAAAATCGATCTTTCCGTCCTCGGTTCGAATTTCAGGAAACAGCCTGAGGAGTTCCTGCTGCTTTCCTGCCTGCGGCGATGTCCGACGAATGCAAATCCATTTACCGACAGCGTGGGAGTGCAGTCCGTTCAACTCAGTGGGGCGGGAAAGTAGAGATAAGGCCCACGACAGATTGAGCCGGAACAAGTCAGACAAAGGCTGAGGATTCCGCCCCCGAACGAAGGAACGCTCGAGGGCGGACTTGGCCGCGCCTGAGAAGAGGCGGCAAACAGGCGTTCGTTGCCTGTCCAAACTCTGCCCAAAGGACGATTGCAGGACGTTACCAAACGACACGCTTGGGACTTGCGACTGCTTGTAACTACTGAAGCTGTGAAAAAAACCAGAATCAAAGTCGTCACTATGTTTTCTTCCACAAACTTCGCTCTGGGAGGCTCTATAAACGATCGTTGAAGCATGGCTTTACACTCTTGGTTCCACAAACGACGCCCACTGAGGTTTCTTCACAGCTTCAACTACTGCGAATGGTGGAGTTAGAAAAAAAAGAATGAGTTGGGACTCAAAATCCGCCGGGCTTCGGCCCTTGGGGGTTCGACTCCCCCTCCCGGTTTCTTTTGGAATGCTCCACATTTCTTGCATCGCGAGAAACGATGCTCGGTTCGCCTATCGTTTTACCGCCGTCGTCTTCTCCGAGAGAATCCACAATTCTGGGTCTGGATCAGAAAAAGCTCGGGCGTCTCCTGATTGAGAATGGATTCCAATTGCCGAGCCGAGATATTCATTCCGGTTTCTTTCAGCAGGCGCGGCGCCAATTCGGCGGCAAGATGTCCGGCCTGCTCTGAAGCGGCGCCCCCCTGGAGGAAACCCTCCTTAAGGAACTCGCTGGCTGTGTCGTCGGTGAACCGCAGAACCGCGGTTTTGAACTCTGCCGACACGTCGTCGGCCTTCAGCAGGCGGCGCACATTATCCTGCTCGAACGCAACCGGCGGCGGGGTAGCTTGGAGCTTTCCGGAGCCGATGAACACCGCCGAGCGAACTTTGCCAGCAACCGGAGGAGACAAATACACGATCCCGTTCGTGAACGTGATGGTCACGCGGTCCCGCCGCAGAACCACGTTCTCGAGGTGGACGCTTCTTTTCTCAAGGACAGATGAGTTCTGTAACTGCTGATACAGCGGGGCCGCGTCGAGCGGCGGTTGTGATTGACCTGCTAGAGCTGAGATTGAACTTAAAATGAATGCCAGTAAAAGCCGGGCTGATCGCAAGACCAAAGGTGGGCACATAAGACGGGAAGTCATCAAGATACCCTCGTATGCAGCCACTTAGTCTACATGTGAGGGCGCGGCGTTGTCCGTGAAACTAGCCACAAATCAAAGAGCCTCAAAAAAACGGGGCACCGCCCACGCGGTGCCCCACCTACCAGCAACTTGACTAACTTAGTCTCCTACTTATTCTCGTTGAGTGATCCGGCTCCAAACTCCCTGCGTTGGATCACCGGACGCGCCGCCCTGGCTGCCGCTACCGCCGGCATGGCCGCCGCCGCTCCGTAACGCTCGAGCAGCACGGGCACCATCGCGCCTTCCGCTTCTTTCACAAAGGTGAGCTTGCTCTCGCCCAACAGATCGACGCGGATGAAATCTCCCAGCTTCACTTGTCCCGTGGCCACCAGGTTTGCCAGCGGAAATACCAGATGCCGTTCAATCGCGCGTTTCAGGTGCCGCGCTCCGTACTTCGGATCGGTGCCCTCCGCCAGCAGGAAGCTCTTCACCTGCGGCGTGCAGTTGAACACGAACTGGTTCGCTCCCGCCGCCATCAGCACCCGCTGCTGCACCATCCCCAGTTCGATTTCCAGGATCTGCTGCAGATGCTCGGAACGCAGCGTCTTGAACACAACGACTTTGTCGATGCGGTTCATGAACTCGGGCGCAAACTTGCGCCGCGCCGCATCCACTGCCGAGCGGTCAATCTTATCGTCGAGCGAGTTATCCACCTGCACCGCTCTGGGGGCGAAACCCAGGCCGCCATCCACCAACCCATTCATCTCCGCGGAGCCCAGGTTCGAGGTCATGATGATGATGCAACTCGAAAGATCCACGCGCCGGTTATCGCCCAGCGTGAGCGTCGCCTTGTCCAGGATGCCAAGCAGCAACTGCCACAGTGAGTCGGACGCCTTCTCGATTTCGTCGAACAGCAGAATCGACAACTTCAGCTTTTCCGTGTGCCACTGATTGAGCGCTTCCTGCGTCAGCAGCGGATGCGTTTCGCGATGTCCCAGGTATCCCGGAGGTGAGCCGATCAACTTCGCAATCTCGTGCGAGTGCTGGAACTCGGCGCAATCGATCTTGATGCAGGCCCGCGCATCCCCAAACAGCGACTCCGCCACCGCTTCCACGACCCGCGTCTTACCGGAACCGGTCGGACCCAGGAACAGCAGATTGCCGACTGGACGTCCCGGCGCATTCAACCCGGCGAGAAACATCTGATAGATTTCCGCGACCTTTTCGATCGCCTGATCCTGCCCCACGATCTTCCGGTGCAACGCGGTCTCAAAGTCACGGGAGTCGTTGCTGCGGCGGCTCGGATCCAGCACGGTTGCCAGGTTCGTTCTCATCGTTTCGGGCCCTTGTTTCCTTTCCGGGAACTTCATCTTTTCGGCGAAACTGCTCATTTTTGTCACTCGCTTACCACTTGGGAGGACGCTTGTTTCTCCTCGTTCGCTCTCTCCTAGTGCAAGCCGCTAGCCATCCTCAAGAACCGCCCTATTCCCCCGCTTCTCATCAATTTAGATGCGGCTAGCCCACCTCATCTCACCCCGGTCCCGTTACCCACAGCCTTCCCCTACAGCAATTCTTTGCAGACTGCGGGAAACTTTCCCCCCGCGCCCCAACCGTTCCTACGGCCCATGTCCGGAAAGCCTTATCCGGCTTGGCCTGACGTAACTGGCGGCCCAAGTTACCCCCAGCTCACAATCACTTGCAGAGTTCCACCCTGGAGAACATCCTTGTCTCGATTCTCGATGCCTAGACTTTCGACAGCTAGATTCTCAGCAGCCAGACTCTCGATGGCCAGCCTCGCTGCCCTCCTACTCCGCCTGTCCCTGGCCAGCTTCGGTCTTCTCTGTCCACCCGCGGCCGCAGTTCAAAATCCGCACGCCGCCCAGTTGATCCAGGTGAAAGCCGACGCCACCAAAAAGTCCCAGATCCCGGCACCGGTCTCTATCGTTGTGCCTCCCGGCTCCGACCTCTATATGGCCCAGCGCGGAGACAGCCTGCCATCCGTTGCCCGCAAATATCTCAAGCGCACCAAATACCTCACCTCAGCCGAGCTCGCCGAAGCCATTCGCGAAGCCAACCACAATCGCCAGGGAGTCTTCTTGAAATCCGGAGAGCCCATCATCATTCCCGGGATTCTCGAATCCGCCATTGTAGAGAAATCGGTCCCAGTTGCAAGAGATTTCGAAGTCCGCGCCATTTATCTGACCGGAGTGATGGCGAGCAGCGATCATGGAATGCGCATCGTCCGTCATTGGCGTGAAGTTGGCGGCAACGCAGTTGTCTTCGATATCAAGGATAGCGATGGCATCGTCAACATCGCCTTCGACCATCCGTTAGCCAGTGGACAGCGCCACTACATTCCCGACCTGCCCAAGTTCGTACACTTCCTGCACTCGCAAAACATGCATGCCATCGCTCGCATCGCCATCTTCCGTGATGAGCATCTGGTCACCACGCATCCCGAACTAGCGGTGAAGTCCCGCAGCACTGGCAAGCCCTGGCGCGAAAACGGCAAGCTGGTCTGGACCGACCCCTCGAACCCCAAGGTTCAGGACTATGACATCGCGCTCGCCAAATTCGTAGCCCAGGCCGGAGTCGATGAAGTGCAGTTCGACTACGTGCGCTTCCCCGCTGAAGGCGACCAGAAAGATGCCGCGTTCAACTTCCAGACCGACCATTCCGCCGATCGTCCGACGGGCGACCGTGCAACTGGCAATCACGCAAAAGGCGATCACCCCAAAGACGTGCAGCGCTCCGAAGTAATCGCCGATTTCCTCAAGCGCACCTATGCCCAGATCCATCCCACCGGCGTTCTGCTCTCGCTCGATGTCTTCGGAGTCATGGCGTGGCAGCGTCCCGTCGATCTTTCGCACACCGGGCAGGACATCGTGGCCATGGCCAAGCACTGCGACGTACTCTCGCCCATGATCTATCCCTCGCACTTCTTCGGCATGGACGGCATCGCGCATCCCGGCGACGCACCCGAACATTTCATCGGCGAGTCCATGGACCGCTTCAAGCTCATCACCAAAGACAGTGGCGTGGTGATTCGCCCCTGGCTGCAAGCCTTCGCCTGGCGCACCAAGACTTACTCGCCCAAGTATGTTGAAGTTCAGATCGAAGTGGCGAAACAAAAAGGCGGCATAGGCTTTCTTTTCTGGAATGCCAATAACGATTATTCGAAACCGTATACCGCCATGCCGGAGATGCGCGCCGCCAAAGGCCGCTACTTCCGAGGCGACGAAGTAGGCGTCAAGCCTGAACCAGCCACGGCCACTCCCGTTGCCTCCACCACAGCGCCCAGCGCAACTAACTTAGAGACGGGGCCTGCCCCCTCTCCCACCGACAGCGCCCACCACGCCCAAAAAATCTGGCGCCACTAAAAACTCCGCGCATCGGTGTTTCGATGGAGGGCCGGACGGGGCGCCCGGTTCTCCACTATGCGCCCCCTCCAATGGCTTGTACATTGGGGTAGAGAAGAGAGCTTGAGCCATCAGCATGAGCCAGTCCAGAAATAGTTCCGACGCTTCCCAGACCGAGGCGTTGCGCTTAGCCAGCCGGATTCAATCCACCATCATTTCCAACGCTCTGACCCGTACACGCTGGGAACAGCACATTGCGGAATGCCTGAAGTTCCGTTTCCAAGCCGCCATGATTCCTCCGGCCTGGGTGAAGAGCACCGCCGAAGTTCTCCACGGTACGGGAATTAAAGTAGCTTCATTCGTCGATTTCCCTTACGGCACCATGACCAGTGCCGGCAAAGCGTACGAAACTGGGCAACTCATCGAGAACGGCGCCGAGGAAGTCGATCTCATGCCGAATGTTGGGTTCCTGCTCTCCGGCATGGAACGAGAATACGCGGACGATATTAGCGGAGTGGTAAGGGCTGCCGGCAAGGTTCCCGTAAAAATCATGCTCGAACTCCCGCTTTTAAATGCCCCGCAGAAGCAACGCGCCGTAGCACTCAGCATCGATGCGGGCGTTGCCTACCTAAAGAACACCAGTGGCGGCGCAGTCGGAGTAGCAACGCCGGAGCAGATTGCCTTTCTGCGCCGGCTCGCCCCGCCTCACATTCGTGTCAAAGCCTCGGGCGGAATTAAGACCGCGCAGCAGGTGCGCGACTTGGTGCAGGCGGGCGCGGATCTGGTAGGGACGAGTGCTGGGGCCGAAATCATGGCGGAATTGCTGGGTAGCGGATCGGCTGCGACCAAGGTTGACTCCTCGCGGTATTGAGGAATCTCTGATATTCGCAGCTATTTTCGTTGCCAGCATAACGAAACCGGTAGTAAGATGCACCGACGAATACTTAGCCTCGCGACTAAGTGTTTACATCTCCCATTGACTCATCCTTGAGATTCGCAGAGGACCCTATGCTGAGACTGGCTCGCACATTGCTCCTTCTATTTGTGGTTCCCGCAACCCTGGTGATTCATGTAAATGCTCAGAGTTCTGCTACCCACGCTTTTCTGTGGTCGTCGACGGCCGGGATGCAGGACCTCGGAAGCTTTGGTAGCGGCAGCACCTATGCTAATGGGATCAATAACGCCGGGCAGGTTGTTGGCTATTACGAGGCATTTGGGACCTATCGTGCGTTTCTCTGGACCGCAAGCGCTGGTATGCGGGATTTGGGCACCCTCGGCGGAGATTCCGCGATAGCCTCGGGAATCAATTCCGCCAGCCAGGTTGTAGGCGGGTCGAGCACAGCGTCTGGCGAGGTCCACGCTTTCCTGTGGACAGCGGCGTCCGGCATGAAAGACTTGGGAACATTGCGTGGCACATTCAGCGACGCGGTCGCCATCAATGACATAGGCGATGTTACTGGCACCGCATCACAGGCTGGCGACATCCGCTATGTGGCATTTCTACAGACTCCACCCAAGAAATGGATGAAGGCATTGGGGACGCTTGGATCGTCTCCATACAGTTATGGGTATGCCATCAACGCCGCGGCAACTGTCGTCGGATCTGCTCCGCTAAACAAGAAACTCACCCCCTACCACGCATTCATTTGCCGGAAGGGCGCCCATCTGACGGACATCGGAAGTCTCGGTGGCCGTAGGAGTGACAGTACTGCCCTGGGAATCAATCAGTCAGAGCAGGTCGTGGGGTGGTCTGCATTTAAGGGAGGTTATCCCCCCCAAGCTTTTCTGTGGACCGCAACCTCCGGCATGCAGGCCCTTGTGACGCTAGGCGGCCAAAGCAGCGCCGCGCAAGCCATAAACAGCAACAGCCAGATTGTAGGTTTTTCCGACTTGAGCCAGACTGTGACTCATGCGGTGCTGTGGACCGCGTCCGACCAGATTCAAGACCTCAGTACGCTGGGCGGCAACTATGCCACAGCACAAAGCATTAACGATCTAGGCCAGGTCGTCGGCTGGTCCACGCTGCAATAATTGGAGCCAGTTCACCCGCCGCGCAAATCAGCTAACCTAAAAAGCCTTCTCTTATCGAGAGGCATCCAGCGCGAACACACTTCACGACCTAGCGGCGCCAGTGGACTCGTGCCCTTGCGGTTTACAGGGCATTTTGGTTTCTTCCGCAGCTTTCTAGGCAGCCGTGCGCAGCGGATACCGCCCCGTGATCTTGCGCACGAACCCGTGAAAGCGATGGAAGCCCGCGGCCTCCGGCAGAAACATAAACGGACACTGGCCCGGGACCACCTGCATCCCTTGCGCATGGCAGAACGCGACTGCTTTCGCGCTGACCGCGCCCTGTCCTGCCGCCCGGTACATCCACACCCGGCGAATACCCGCCTCGGCGCAGTCGTTGACAACGGTTTCGGTGGCTTCAGGAGAAGTCATCAGCAACGCTGCTTCTACGGGTGGCTGAATGTCCTGCACGCGAGCGAAGCATCGCCGCCCCTGCACCTCCGCCACGTTGGGATTCACGGGAACTACGTCATATCCGCGGCGGCAGAGTTCCTCGAACAGTTTCACGCTGAAATTCGCCGGATCCCGCGAGATGCCCGGCATCGCAATCCGTTTCTGAGCCAGGAAATCTTCGATGGTTTCCAGCGATGCACGCTGAGTTGGCATATGTCCTCCATGCAACTTGAAAGATGTATGTGCATTTCTACCGGCCAGCGGCGCAAAAGTCTGTGATCAGAAACACAAACGCGGCGGGTAGCCGAGGCTACCTGCCGCGGATGGCTAGTGGACGATTTCGGTCCAGGTGGTCACGGTGGTGGCGTTGTCGTCGACGGTGGCGATGCGGAAGGCTCGCGGGCCGAGATCGCACCGTCGGTTGAGCATTCGGCCGAATCGGTCCCATTGGGAAGCGGTGGCAGAATTACGAGCCCGGTGCGTGTCTGGCTGCTACCTCTAAAGGCGACGTTTCCTGGTGAATCCCCTACCGCGCAGGAATTTTTCTTCGGGTTTAGACAAAGATGGGTGGGTGGTTGTGGCCCGGGCCACATGCCGGGATGAAATGTGTGTAAATCGGTGGGCTCAGGGATAACTCAAGTAATAGTTACTGACGGGCCCCGGAAAGTCGTTCCGGAGAAGCGCCGCGACTTCGCTCGTGCCATAAGTGTTGTGGAATCAGTTGATAGATTGCAGAAGACTCTGGGTTTTTTCCTGTCAGACGACCTCAGGTAACCACTCCGCGACCCCACAGTTACTCTTACCGGAAGGCCACCCACCCCATGACATTGGGCCATGTACCCCCGTGTTTATATGACTTACTCTGAACCTACCAAAACCAATAAACACCGGAGACCATATGAAATACCTCCTCTCGATTCTTTTACTGAGCACGGCGATGCAGGCGCAAAATTTCGCGGTTCACCGCTTTGCGCTTCCCGATGCGCCCAGCCAGCAGCATTTCTGGACGGTCGAGAACAAAGTGAATGTCAGCATCCTGGCCGGACTGGTAGCCGCCGACGCCATCACTACGCAGCGCGGCCTGAACCAGGGTCTCCGCGAAGTCAATCCCATCATGCGGCCGTTCGTGACGCGTGGTGTGGCCGGACAGGCTGCCGGGTCCGCTATAGGTTTTGGCGCGGGAGTTGGAGTCGTGTACCTGTTGCATCACAGCCATCATTACAAGGCGGAACGCATTACGATGCGGCTGATTGTCGCCGGCGAAGGTGGATTCGTCGCCAACAACATCATCGCGATTCGCTAGAAAGAAAAAACTGCAGCGCCAACCCGGACGCCCGGTCCGGGTTTTGAACTCCTGATCTCGTTGGGCCGGCCGGCTTCCACGTTATAATTCTCTCCTGGAAGACGCGCTTTCTTCAACGATTCGGAGAAAACTCTGGCCGCTTCCGCGAATCTTTAATACCGAAGGAGTTGGCATGGCCATACAGAAGACGGACAAAATCTGGCACAACGGCAAGTTTATCGCTTGGGATGACGCCACGCTGCACGTGATGTCCCACGTTGTGCACTATGGTTCTTCGGTGTTTGAAGGGATTCGCTGCTACGCGCTGCCGACGGGCCCCGCGATTTTTCGCGCCACGGAACACATGCAGCGGCTCATCGACTCTGCCCGCATTTACCGCATTGACGTCCCCTTCACGCGCGACGAAATCCTGCACGCCATGATCGAACTGGTCAAACAGAACGGCGTGTGGCCGTGCTATATCCGCCCCATCGTTCTCCGCGGCTACGGCGAAGCTGGGGTCAACCCCTTCAATTCCCCCACCGAAGTTTACATAGCGAATTATCCCTGGGGAAAATATCTGGGGACGGATGCGAGCGAGGGAGTGGACGTTTGCATTTCTTCCTGGACGCGGATTGCGCCCAACACTCTGCCGGCGATGGCCAAGGCAGGCGCGAATTATATGAACTCGCAGCTCATCAAGATGGAAGCTATCGTGAACGGGTACGCGGAAGGCATCGCGCTGGACGTGAACGGCTACGTCAGCGAAGGGTCGGGCGAGAATTTGTTTGTGGTGCGCAATGGCGTGGCGCACACGGCACCGCTGGGCAACTCGGTGCTTCCGGGAATCACGCGCGACTCGGTGTTGCAGATCGCGCGCGACCTTGGCATCAAGATCGTAGAGCAGCAGATTCCGCGTGAGTCTCTGTACATTGCGGATGAAGTTTTCTTTACCGGCACGGCCGCGGAAATCACTCCCATTCGTTCGGTCGACAAAATCAATGTGGGCGCCGGGAAGATGGGCCCGGTCACGAAGGCTCTGCAAGCGGAGTTTTACGGAATTGTTCGCGGCGAAAAGAAGGACCGGTATGGCTGGCTGACGCCGGTTGGAGTGGGGGCGAAGTTGCCGGTAGGGGTTTAGAAATTGTTCGTCGTTTGCCGCTAGCTCGGCGGCTTAAAGCCGCATTCAAGACAACGCCGCAAGCGCAGCGTGGAAGCGCTCCGCCGCCCAAAACCGGGACGTTTGCCCATCCTGCTGGCTTGAATTATAGTGGGATGCGCCTGATCGCAGGCGACCTGGTTCCTTTCCAATAACCCCAGCTTATAAGGAGAACCGCTATGTCTGCTCCCACACCTGATTTTGCCATGGGCTATTGCGCCATGATGCTTGATGGCCTTGCCCGAGAAGTTGAAACAACTAAGAGAGTTTTAGCTGCCGTCCCCGACGGAAAAAGGGACTACCGGCCAGACCCCCACGCGCGCACGGCCTGGGAACTGGCCTGGCACCTGGCGAACACCGACGTGCAGTTTATGGACGGGATCGCGGATCTGAAATTCAGCATGGCCGCTCGGGCCGAAGCAGAAAAGCCCAAGACGGTGACGGAACTGGTGGATTGGTATGGCAAGAATATGAAGCGCAGCGCGGATCGGGTGCGCGCGTTGTCGGCGGAACAATTATCGACGCCTGTCGATTTTATGGGCATCTTTAAATTCCCGGCGGCATTCTATCTGGGATTCCTGAACAACCACAGCATTCATCATCGGGGCGAGTTGGCGACTTACCTGCGTCCGATGGGGTCGAAGGTGCCATCGATTTATGGCGGGAGTTACGACGAGCCTTTTCAGGCAGCGGCGTAAAGACCTGATTGACGCACCGATTCAGCCGCCCTGCGGGGCGGCTTTTCTTTGTTGCCCGCCCGCCCCTACTCGAGCGGCGCCAGAGACGGCCTAATGGTCGCGTTACTTCCGTCATCTCGTACGCGGGCGCGGTTCGGGGGATGATAGCGATGGTAGCTGGAGTCCTGCCTGCATGAATATCGACGACTTGCTGCGTATCGCCATGGAGCGCCGCGCCTCTGACTTGCATTTGAAGGTGGGGAACTATCCTCACCTACGCATTGATGGCGATCTGGTGCCGCTGACCGATCAGGCGCGTGTGTCGGCTGAAGACATGTTGAACATGGCATTCAGCATGATGTCGGCGCGGCAAAAGCAAAAATTCAAAGAGACCACGGAAATCGACATGGCCTATGGCGTTGCGGGCCTGGGACGCTTCCGTGTGAACGTGTTTCAGCAGCGCGGCAACGTGGGTCTGGTGCTTCGCGTCATTCCTACGAAAATCCGGGCGCTTGACGAACTGTTTTTGCCGAAGGTAGTGGAGCAGATTTGCGATATGCCGCGCGGTCTGGTGCTGGTGACGGGGGTGACGGGCTCGGGCAAATCGACGACGCTGGCCGCCATGGTGGACCGCATTAACTCGACTCGCGCCGAGCACATCATTACGATCGAAGACCCCATCGAATTCTTGCACCGCGACAAGAAAGGATACGTGAACCAGCGCGAGGTGGAAGTCGATACGCCGTCGTTCTCGGCGGCGTTGCGCGCGTCTCTGCGTCAGGATCCGGACGTGATTCTGGTGGGCGAAATGCGCGACCTGGAAACCATCGGGACAGCGCTGCACGCGGCCGAAACCGGCCACATGGTTTTCTCGACACTGCACACGCTGGATGCGGTGGAAAGCGTCAACCGAATTATTGCGATTTTTCCGCCGCCGGAGCAGAAACAGATCCGGTTGCAGTTGGCGGCGGTGTTGCGCGCGATTGTCAGCCAGCGGCTAGTGCGGCGGTCGGACGCGGAGGGCCGAGTGCCTGCGGTCGAAGTCATGGTGACGACGTCCTACATCCGGGAATGCATTCTGGTGCCGGAGAAAACGCGCGCCATCCGCGAAGCGATTTCGGCGGGCACGTCGCAGTACGGGATGCAGACCTTCGATCAGTCGCTCTGGGATTTGTTCCAGGCGGGGCTGGTGAATTACGACACGGCTCTGGAGAGCGCGTCGAACGCGGATGAGTTCAAGCTGCGGATGCAGGGTATTGCGTCAACGGCGGACATCTCCCGGCAGTCGATGCAGACGACGGGCTTTGGGCGTTGAGGAATTGAGTTTGTCCTGCTGAACGTTGTTGCTAGTGCTTTGTTTTCCTCCTGAAACTTGGGCGCGCTTCGGCGCGCCTTTTTTTGTGTGTGGAGAACAGAGGCGCTGGAAAACTCGGGGTGCGCCACCGGAACAGAGTGTGACGATAGCTCCGAAGGCGAGGGCGGTGGGCGCTTCAGGCTTTTCGCGGACAGGAGTGTCCGCGCCACGCGAGTTAGTTGGGCTTGCGGAACTTACTTTCGGCTAGATAGCGGAGCATGATGGCGTCCGTGGCGCTCTGGAACTGCTGCTCCAATTCGGGGGCACGCTGAGGGGCGTCCTGGCGGAGAGTCTGGCGAAATTTTTCACCCATTTCAGAATCGCTGGTAACGACCTGCATATAGAACCAGAGAAAGTGGCGCATCTGGTCGAGAGCGGACTTGAGTACCTGGATGGATTCCATCTCGGGTGGATCGGCGAGGGCTTCCATGAGTTCGGGATCGGTAGGAGCCTGCATGGCGGCGCAGTTAAGTTCGCGCTGGATGACGCGCAGATCTTCGGTAATGCGCAAAATGCGGAGATGAATGTCTTCCATGCTTTCCCGGTTCTCGCGATCCATGAGGTTCCTCTCCGTCCTGACCAAGGGTTTCTGATTAGCGCGTCTCAACCAAGATCGCATCTGCGAACCGATGCGGAAAGATTCCCCGTGTGCATGAGCTTCGGTAATTGAAGTTACCTTCGGTTGAAAGCCGCACGGGGCGGGCGATGTCAGACGGTCGTTTTCAGGCGGTGTTCAGGCAGTCGTGTTCAAGCAGTCTTTTGGGCAGTTTCGCGGGAGAGGTTCAGTCCGGCGGAGCGGATTTCGGGAACAGCGACGAGGCGGGTGCCCTGGACGGGGAATTCCACGGCCTCGACCAGCGCGAGAACGAGTTGCTCAACAGTAACCAGACCGAGGCGGAGGGCGGCGGCGCGGGTGAACGGGAGCCACTCGCACACCTTATAGAAGGGCAGCAGCGCGTAGGGCCAGCGGTGTCCGGGCCCGAGCACGTACCAGGGACGGAGGATGGTGGCATTGAGCTGCTGATCGTGGAGCATCTGCTCGCACTCGGCGCGCACGGCGATGTAGTCCTTCATCATCATCATGGGCGCGGGGTGGGCGACGCTGAGATAGATGAAATGATGCATCCCGAGTTCGGCACAAGCGGAGATCGCCTCGCGGGCGGAGACCAGGTCAATGGCGCGAAACTCGGCGGCTTTCGCTGGAGAGGGGCGAGGGACGCCGACTAAGTGGATGAACGTATCGGCCGGGCGAATGAGTTGGCGGTACGTGTTGGCGTCGAGGGCATTGCCGGAGACGACCTCGCATTCGGCGGGTAGCTTGGCTTTGGAGCCCGGGCGGACCAGCGCGCGAACCCGATGGCCCCGCTCGATGAGGATGGGAATAAGAGCGGTGCCGATATAGCCGGTTCCTCCCGTGATGAAGACGCGGCGGGAGTCGGAGGACTTGGGCAGGGATTTGACTCTCAGCAAGATCCGGATAGCGGAGATGGATGCAGCCACAGCGTTCGTACGCTCCTGAGGGCAGATTCAGATTGTGGTGGAATGCGTGATTTCAGCCCAGTGAAGAAGTTTAATTCAAGGAGGGGGTTGGGTGTGATACAAACGGTTCGAAATGACATCACCGCAAACTGGCCTGGTGCGGGCCATAGGGCGTTGGAGCTTGGCCGCACTGGCGGTGAATTCGATTATCGGGAGTGGAATTTTTGGGTTGCCGGCTACGGTGGCAGGGCTGCTCGGCAGACGCAGCGTATTGGCCGTGTTGATTGCCGGGGCGGCGATGGGCGTGATTATGGCCTGCTTTGCCGAGGTGGCCTCGCAATTTTCCGAGGCAGGCGGACCTTATTTGTACGCGCGCACGGCATTCGGACAGCTGACAGGGATTCTGGTGGGCTGGATGCTCTACCTGTCACAGACCGCGGCTCCGGCGGCGAGCGCCAATTTGTTTGTCATCTATCTGGCGGAGTTCTGGCCGGCGGCGAAAGAGCCGTGGCCGCGATTTGTGATCCTGACCTTGCTGGTGGGAGTTTTAGCGGCGATCAATGCTCGGGGCGCACGGCAGGGCACGGCGGTGAGCAACGTGTTCACGGTGGCGAAGATCCTGCCGCTGCTGATGGTGGTGTTGGCGGGAGCAGCGGTGACGATGATCCATCCAGCGCCGTGGGGAGCGGCGGGGCCGATGCCGGCTAGCGCATGGATGAAGGCGATGGGGCTGCTGATTTTCGCTTACGGAGGATTTGAATCGGCGCTGGCGCCCATGAGCGAGGCGAAGAATCCGGGGCGGGACGCGGCTTTCGCGCTGTTTGTGGCTCTGGTCGTGTGCACCGTGATTTATGCGCTGGTGCAATGGGTGGTGGTGGGCGTGCTGGGGCCCGGGGCAACTACGGATCGTCCGCTGGCCGAGGTGGCGCGCATCACGATGGGCAATCGGGGAGCGGCGCTGGTGGCGATTGGGGCGCTGGTTTCGGTTTGCGGTCTTTTGAGCGCCAAGCTGCTGGGGATGCCCCGCGTTACGTTCGCGCTCGCCAAAGGTGGCGATCTGCCGCAACTGTTTGCCGCGGTGAGTCCCAGATTTCACACGCCGTGGTTTTCGATTCTGTTCTATGCGGCGGCCGTGTGGGGGCTGGCGATGGTTGGGAGTTTTGCCTGGAATGTGACGCTGTCGGTGGTCGCCAGGCTCTTCTATTACGCTGTGATTTGCGGGGCGTTGATTGCTTTGCGGCGAAAACAGCCGCTGGCCGCGGGTTTCCGGCTGCCTGGCGGACCCGTTCTGGCTGTACTGGGGATCGGCATTGCCGTGGCTCTGGCGACGCAGGTGGATCGCAGCAAGTCGCTAATTCTGGCAGCGACGGTGGGGGCGGCCTTGTTGAATTGGCTTTGGGCGCGGAGGGCGGGAGTTCGGGCGGAAGTATCGGAGTAGATCGGGTTTCATTGCTGACGCGGGCGGGGGCGCCCGCGCCACACGTTTGGTGGTATCGCTAAAGCAATACCCTGATACGAAGGTTTCTTCCGCAGCCAAGTTAGAGCGTTTTCAGGAAAGAACTTCATGCGCATTATCATCGCGGGCGGGGGGACTGGCGGGCACGTTATTCCTGCGCTGGCCATTGCCCAACAGCTTAAGACGCAACTTGGGGCTGAGGTTCTTTTTGTTGGGACGGCTCGCGGGATTGAGACGCGGCTGGTGCCGCAGGCGGGGTTTCCGCTGGAACTGATTCAGGTGGGGGCGCTAAAAAATGTCAGCCTGATGACGCGGGCTAAGACTATGTTTGATTTGCCGCGTGCCATTGCAGCTTCTTCGCGGATGCTTTCGGAGTTTGATCCCGAAGTGGTGATTGGGGTGGGGGGGTATGCCTCGGGACCGGCTATGGTGGCGGCGATTCGGCGGCGGCTTCCTACGCTGGCTTTTGAACCTAACGTTGTGCCGGGCTTTGCTAATCGCATGATTGCGCGCTGGGTTTCTGCGGCGGCGGTGCACTTTGAAGAGACTTGCCGGTATTTTCCACACTGCCGGGTTACGGGGGTTCCGGTGCGGGCAGCGTTTTTTTCTATTCTTCCGAAGGCTGGGGGCGTGCCCACACTGCTGGTTTTTGGAGGGAGTCAGGGGGCTCGGGCCATCAATCAGGCGATGATCGAGTCGCTGGCGGGGTTGCGCGCTAAGGTTCCTGGGATCCACATCATTCATCAGACCGGGCAGCGCGACTATGAGCATGTTCTCGCTGCCTATCAGGCGTCGGGAATCTCGGGCGAGGTGCACAAGTTTATTGATGACATGCCGGGAACATTTGGGCGCGCCGATTTGCTGGTCTGCCGGTCGGGTGCGAGCACGGTTGGTGAGATTACCGCGGCGGGCAAGCCTGCCATTTTTGTGCCGTTTCCGGCTGCCGCCGATGACCATCAGAATGTGAACGCTCGGGCTTTGGAACGCGTGGGAGCCGCGGTGGTAGTGGAGGAAAGCAATCTGGGTGCGGCTTATTTGGTGGACACGATTGCGGCGCTGATCGGGGACGCGGGGCGGTTGCGGAGTATGGCGGCTGCGGCGAAATCTTTGGCGCATCCTAAGGCGGTTGAGGAGATTGCGGAGATGGTCGCGCAGTTGGCTGGCGGTGCTTCGAACCTCTAACTGCGGAGGGCGCTGAGTTCGCGGAGAAAGGCTTAACCACAGAGGTCACAGGGAAAACACGGGAGAAGGCCGAACTTTCTCCGGGACTTTCTCCGAACTCTCTCCGCGCGCTCGGCGTCTCGGCGGTGAAATGTTCTATCATCAGCGTTCATCTGGGTATTCAATTTCATGTTCGCCAAGATTCAGCGCATACATTTCGTAGGCATCGGCGGCATCGGCATGAGCGGGATTGCCGAGGTGTTGCTGAATCTTGGGTATGGGATTTCGGGATCGGATCTTAGGAATTCGGCAGTCACGCAGCGGCTTGCGGCTTTGGGCGCGGTTATTTTTGAGGGGCACGCTGCCGCCAATACCGCCGGTGCGGATGTTGTGGTCACTAGTTCCGCGATCTCGGTGGATAACCCCGAAGTTGCCGAGGCTCGGCGTTTGCATGTTCCGGTGATTCAGCGGGCGGAGATGCTGGCGGAGTTGATGCGGCTGAAGTACGGCATCGCCATTGCCGGGATGCACGGGAAGACCACCACGACTTCGATGGTGGCGGCGGTGCTGGCGGCTGGGGGGCTCGACCCTACGGTCGTGGTCGGTGGGCGCGTGGACGCTATGGGCTCGAACGCGCGCCTCGGCAAGTCGCAGTACTTGGTGGCCGAGGCGGATGAAAGTGACCGGTCGTTTCTGAAGCTTTCGCCGATTCTGTCGGTGGTAACCAACCTTGACCGCGAGCACATGGACTGCTATCGCGATATGCGCGATGTGCGGCGGACGTTTCTGGAGTTTATGGAACGCGTTCCGTTTTACGGCTTGGTCGTCGGATGCAATGACGATGTGGTGTTGCGGCGTTTGCTGCCGCGCGTGCATCGGCGGGTGACGACCTATGGAACTAGCCGCGGATCGGATTTCCTGATTCGCCTGGGGGCACCGCTAATTCGGTCCGCCACAGTTGGATTGGCGCAGGCTGCCGAAGAGCACGGGCCGCTGGTTCGCTTTCAGGTGACTTATAAGGAGAAGGATCTCGGCGAGTTCACGCTGCACGTGCCGGGTGTGCACAACGTGCTGAATGCTACGGCGGCGATTGCGGTAGGGACGGCGCTCGATATTCCGGCGGAGCAGATTCGTTCGGCGCTGGCGGGATTTCGCGGCGTGGACCGGCGCTTTCAGCTTAAAGGATCGGCCGCCGGCGTCAGCGTGATTGACGATTACGGGCATCATCCTACGGAGATACGAGCTACGCTGGCGGCGGCTCGGCAGTGCGCGTATCGGCGGGTGCATGTGATCTTTCAGCCGCACCGCTTTACGCGCACTCGCGATTTGATGGATGAGTTCGCGACTGCGTTTGGCGACGCGGACACGCTTTGCTTGCTCGATATTTATCCGGCTAGCGAAAAGCCGATCGAAGGCATCACGGCGGAAGGGCTCACGCGCCGCATTGTTGAGGCCGGGAAGGCGGACGTCGCGTACGCGTCTTCTTTTTCGGACGCAGTTGCGATGGTTGTCGGGCTGGCTCACCCAGGCGATATGATTTTGACACTGGGAGCGGGAAGCGTTTCGCAGCTGGGGGCTGCGATTGTGGAAAAGCTCGCAAGTGCAGCGACTTCAAAGGTGTGACTGCCGTCAGGTGCCCCGAATTGAGTTCGGCTTGGACGGGGCGGGTGGTTTGCCCGAAGACGGGTGCCCGAATCGTTGTGAGCGCGGGGCGGGATCCCGCCGACGATTCCGTGGAGTGATGCGGGGCAGGCTCCGCTTTTGCTTGGCTGGTCCGACCAGGCGGCTGTTCCCACCTGAGCATCCCTAACGCCAGAGTCTGAACCAACTTGGCACTGTCTCATTTCGTGAAACCGGGTTATATTAAAACTGCTCAGCGGTTTTCTGTCGACAACTGAATTAATTAGTGGCGCGGAAATCAAGTTCCACCGCGGTCCAAGAAGAGTTGTATCCGCTTCCCAACGAGGCTCCCGAGCGAGAGCCCTTCGACGACGCACGGCTCGTCGATTTGGAAGCGGAGCAGGAATCCCCATTCCTGCGCGGACAGAAACGAGTATCGGTCCGGCGCGGATCCCTTCCCAAAAAGACTGCCAACACGCTGAAGTGGGTGGCATTGGCGCTCGTCGTCTTTGCGATTCTGGGAGCTGCCGCTCTCGGCCTCTACCGTTACGGGGAGCATTCGTGGCGTTTTCGAATCGATTCCAGCGATCAGATTGAAGTCAGCGGCGCGGAGCACGTGGCGCACGCGCAAGTGCTGGAAGTGATGGGCGGAGATATTGGCCGCAACATTTTTTTCGTTCCGCTGGCCCAACGCAAACAACAACTGGAGCAGATTCCGTGGGTGGAATCGGCGAGCGTGATGCGATTCGTACCGAATCGCCTGCGCATCGAGATTCATGAACGAACGCCGGTGGCCTTTGCCCGCATCGGCTCGCACATTTCACTGATTGATGCCGGGGGCACGCTGATGGAACTAGCTGCGGGCGGCAAGCATAAGTATTCGTTTGCGGTGATTGCGGGCATGAATGCGGGCGAGCCGCTCTCCACCCGCGCGGCGCGGATGAAGAATTACAACGCGCTGGTGCGTGAACTGGATTCCAGCGGCGCTCATTATTCGCAGGAACTTAGCGAAGTGGATATCAGCGACCCCGAAGATGTAAAGGTGATGGCCGCCGATGCCAACGGCGAAGTGCTGGTGCATCTGGGCTCGGGGAATTATCTGCAGCGGTACAGAACTTACGTGACGCATGCGCAGCAGTGGCGGCAGCAGTTCGAGAAGCTGGAATCGGTGGACTTGCGCTATGACGGACAGATCATCGTGAATCCCGATCTGACCGGCATGGCCCGGCAGCCGGCGTTGACGCCAGCGGCAGCCAAGGCGGCAATGGCGGCGGGCGTGAAAACCGCGGCGATTGTGAACTATGAAAAATATGTAACGCATCCCCTTGCGGCGACGCCGGCGAAGAAGGACGCGAAGACTAAGGCAAAGGCTGGGACGAAAGCAGCGGTTCATCGCGCGGCAGTTCGCCGTGCTCCGGTTACTCATGCTCCAGTTAAGCAGGCACCCGTTACGCAAGCGGCGCTGAAGTCGAAGGAAAAAGCGGCGACGGTCGTAGCTACCAAAAGTACCGCAGCATCGCATCCGGCTGCTTCTGTGCCATCCGCCGCCGTTACCACGGGACAAAAGAAGCCGAGCGCTGCCATCAAGAAGGAGACTCCGCAGAACTAGCGAATGACTATGCCGAGCCACGAGCCAAATTTCATTACCGCCATTGACGTTGGGAGCGCGAAGACTTCCGTGCTGGTGGGCGAACTGAGCGAGAACGGATTGCGTTATCGCGGGCACGGCATCAGCGAATCGCGAGGCCTGCGCAAGGGCGTGATTACCGAACTCGACAAGGCCATCAGCAGCATTCAAAAGGCGGTGGAGCATGCGGAAGACGTGGCCGGGATTCCAATCGAGCATGCGCTGGTGGGGATCGCGGGCGCGCACATCCGCGGAATGAACAGCCACGGCGGCATCACTTTTGGTGCGCGCTCGCGCGAGATTGGCCGCGAAGAAATTCGCCAGGCCGTGGACAAGGCTCGCACCGTGCCTTTGCCGGGCGATCGCGAAATTCTCCATTTGTTGCCGCAGGAGTTCATTCTCGACGATCAGCCGGGCGTGCAGGATCCGACGGGCATGATGGCTACGCGGCTCGAAGTTCGCGTGCACATTGTGACGGCTTCTTCGAGCGCTACGCAGAACCTGGTGACGGCAGTGAACCGGGCGGGTGTCCACGTTGACGACACCATCTTTGAGCCGCTGGCTTGCGCGGATTCGGTGTTGCGGTCGGACGAACGCGAACTGGGCGTGTGCCTTGTCGATCTTGGGGCCGGGTCGTGCGATCTGATTGTTTTTCAGCAGGGGGCGGTCGCGCATACAGCGGTCATTCCGATTGGCGGCGACCACTTTACCAGCGATCTTTCAGTCGGCATGTGTACGGGGCTGGCGGCGGCGGAGACGCTGAAGAAAAACTTTGGCAACGCGGTGCCAACGCTGATTCCCGAGGGCAACGAAGTCGAAGTGCCGTCGGTGGGAGACCGGCCGTCACGCATGATGTCGCAGCGGATGGTGGGCGAGATTCTGGGGCCGCGGGCTCACGAACTTTTCGAGATGCTGCGGGACAACCTGCGCCACGCAGGCGTTTTGGAGCATTGTATTGCGGGATTGGTGCTGAGCGGCGGAGCTTCGCGGCTCCCGGGGATTCTCGACGTGGCTGAATCCGTGCTTCGCAAGGCGGCGCGTCTCGCATGGCCGACGCCCATGGCGAAGATGCCGTCATTTATGGCCGAGCCGGAATTCGCGACGGTGTTGGGCATGGTGTATTACGGCCACCGCGCCCGCCTTGCCCGCGGCTTGCAGGAGCCGGGGTTTGGTTCGCGCATGAGAGCGCTATTTGCGCGGAAGGGCGCGTAGGGATTGTGGTGGCCGGGCGGGGACGCCCGGCGCTCCACTGGCAACTGAGAACTGACTTATGAGGTGAGTTATGAATGAAGACAACGGACTCCGCATTTGCTTCAACGAAGAAGCTCGCAACGATGCTCGCATCAAGGTGATTGGTGTCGGCGGCGGCGGCAATAACGCGGTCAACCGCATGATTGATTCGGGTATGGAACACATCGAATTCATTGTCGCCAATACCGACTTGCAGGCGCTGCGGATGTCGCGCGCCGCCACCAAGATTCAACTCGGAGTGAAGCTGACCAACGGACTGGGCGCAGGCGCCAATCCCGAGATCGGCCGCAAAGCGGCGCTCGAAGATTCGGACAAAATCATCGAAGTTCTCGAAGGCGCCGACATGGTCTTCATCACGGCCGGGCTCGGCGGCGGTACCGGCACGGGCGCGGCGCCGATCATCGCCTCGCTGGCCAGCGAAATGGGCGCGCTCACCGTTGCCGTGGTTACCAAGCCTTTTGCCTTTGAGGGCAAGCGCCGCATGCAACAGGCGGAGCGCGGTATTTCCGAACTCATGGAGTCGGTCGATACCACCATCGTGATCCCCAACGAAAAATTGCTCGCCGTCGCCGAGAACGCGGGCTTCTTCGAGTCTTTCCGGATCGCCGACGATATTCTTCGACAAGGGGTGCAGGGCATCTCGGACATCATCACGATTCCGGGCATCATCAACCGCGACTTTGCCGACGTAAAAGCGATCATGGCGGGCATGGGCTATGCGGTCATGGGCACGGCTACGGCTTCTGGAGAGCACCGCACCGTGGAAGCGGCCCAGCGTGCGATTGCTTCTCCGCTGCTGGAGGCGGGCGCGATCGACGGCGCCCGCGGCATTCTCATCAACATCACGGGTTCGAATTCGCTGAAGCTCGCTGAAGTGCAGCAGGCTTGCACGATTATTCAGGGCGCGGCTCACGAAGATGCCAACATTATTTTCGGCGCGGTGCTCGACGAGAAGATGAAAGACGCGGTGAAGATCACGGTGATTGCGACTGGCTTTCGAGAAGCGGAGATGCGACGTCCGCGCCATCACGAGAGTTACGATCCGGTGATCATTTCGCATCAGGTTTCGCGGCAGCCGGATCATTTCCCCGAGCCCGAAGTGGTGGCCGAACCTGAGCCAATCTTCGAGACGGAGCCGGCCTTCGAGCCCGAGTCCGCGCCGGTCGCGTTTCAGGAATCGGCCAAAGATAGCGCCTCGCACGCCGAGGTAATTTCACTCAATGCCATGAGGTCAGCTCCTCCTAACTACCCGGCGGAGGATCTCGACATTCCCGCCTTTCTGCGGAAACGCACCGAGGTGATGTAGAGTAAACAGCCAGACAAATGGCACCTCTGTCCACGCGCTCGAAGTTTCTCCTCGTTTTGCTGGTGCTGCTGGCTGCGTCCGAATTCATCGAGCGCGGTCCCCTGCGATTTCTGCAGGCGACGGACTTCAATGATTTCATTTCGCCTTATCTCCAATCCAGAGCGCTGGTGGAGGGACTGGATCCTTACAGCCCTGAGGTTGTAGTGCGACTCTGGCCGAGCGGCGAAGCTTACCGGCCGGATTTTCTGGACAAAGACCTGGCGGACGGTTCGCTGATGGAGAAGCGAGGGGTCCCGACCGCTTATCCTCCCACGTGTTTGTTGCTGCTTACTCCCCTGGCTGTTTTACCCTGGCCGGTTGCTCACCTTGCGTGGTTGGTCATTACCGTAGTTCTGACTCTCGGCGCGATCTGGTCGCTTCTCGCGATGAGTGGATTCGAAAGGAGCGACTGGCGCTTCTATGTCTTCTTGGCTTTCGCGCTGGCACTTGCGCCTCTGCACACCGGTCTTGCGGCTGGCAGCATCGTGATCAGTACGGTGGCTCTTTGCGGAATTGCCCTGTCCCTCGAGCAGTGCGGCGGCGAGATGGTTGCTGGAATTCTCTTCGGCATAGCGGTTTGCCTGAAGCCCCAAATCGGATTGCCATTCCTTGCCTTCTACCTGTTGCGCCGGCGTTGGCGTCTATCCGGGATTGCGGCCGGGGTTTTCTTCGCGACCGCTTTGTTGGCGATGGTGCGGCTGGCGATCAGCGGCACGCCCTGGATTCAGAACTATCGACTGGACAACAAGGTTCTGCTGGCCACTGGGATGCTGAGCGACTTCACGGAACGAAATCCGATTCGTTTCGGCCTGATCAATCTTCAGGTGCTCTTGTATGTCATCTGGCATCACGCCATGGCGGCTAATGTTCTGGCGCTCGCCATATCGGCCGCTCTGTTTGGAGTCTGGGTTTTTCTGGTTCTGCGGAATGGGTCTCTTGATGTCCTGCTAGCGGTGAGCACACTCGTGGTCCTCAGCTTGTTTCCGGTCTATCACCGGTTTTATGACGGATTCCTGCTGATTCTTCCGCTGGGTTGGAGTCTCAGGGAATTTTCAGGACCTGGGAACAAGTTGGCTCGTGGCGCTTTTCTGCTGCTGCTGCCGTTTCTCGTGCCGGGTGGGTCTGCGTTGGAGCAACTCCAACTGAGCGGCCGGATTCCGGAAGCGATGGCGCAGTCATGGTACTGGACTGGGATCGTGATGCCGCACCAGATTTGGTTTCTGTTGCTTTTGAGCTTGCTTCTTTTATGGCGAATGGCCGACGGAGGGCGCGCTCGGGCGTTCGCGATTGCGCCGCATAACATGCCGTCCGTGTGATTGTGAGCCTAGTGAAACTTCGGAACTTCTGTTAGCCGGGTTCCGTATGGTGTTGTAACGTTCTTGTCCTGGCACCTTTGCGTATCATCGTTTAATCGTGGTTGAAGACTTGAGGAGATTTCCATGCGTCGCTTGATCCCGGCTGCTCTCGTCGTTGTCGCACTGGCTGCCACAATTCTGTTGGCGGCTTCGTCTGATCCCATGCCTGGACGTCCTCAATACAGCGGCGACAATCAACTTCTGCGGCCCGCCGATTATCGCGATTGGACCTTTCTCTCCTCCGGGCTTGGCATGAGTTATAGCGCGCAGGCTGGCCACGAAATGTTCACTAATGTCTTCGTGCCGCAATGGGCTTATCAGGAGTTCCTGAAGTCGAGCAAATGGCCGGACAAAACGATGTTCGTCGTCGAAGAACGCGGGGCGGCCAGTAAAGGTTCGATCAACAAGGTGGGGCACTATCAAACGGATCGGATGGGGATTGGAGTCGAGGTGAAAGACGAACGCTTCCCCGATAAATGGGCCTACTTCAATTTTGACGAAGATACGAAATCCGCTAACGCGAATCCGAAGGCGGGGTGCTGGAGTTGTCACGAGCAGCACGCTGCGGTCGAGCACGTTTTTGTGCAGTTCTATCCGACGCTGAAGCCCGTCGCGAAGAAGTTCGGGACTTATCGGGAAGCGGCGGAAAACGTGCAGTAGCGGATCACTTCATGGTCGTGATCCAGGCGTTGATCTTGGCCTCCAACACATCGAGTGGCAGCGGACCCTGATCGAGAACCGCGTCGTGGAATGCACGCAGTTCGAATTTCGGTCCCAATTCTTTTTGCGCTCGCGTCCGTAGTTCTAGAATTTTCATCTGTCCCATCTTGTAAGAAAGCGCTTGCGCCGGCCACGCAATGTAGCGATCGACTTCGGTCTCGATGTTCTGATCGTCCATCGCGGTGTGTTCGTGGAAGAAGTCGACCATTTGCTGGCGTGTCCAGTGCTGGGAGTGCACGCCGGTATCGACCACCCAGCGCACGGCACGCCACATTTCATTCTGCAGACGGCCGTAGTCGCTGTACGGGTCCTGATAAAAGCCTACCTCTTTCCCCAGTCGCTCCGAGTAGAACGCCCAGCCTTCGGTGTATGCATTCAGATCGAGGTCGTACTTGCGGAACGGGGGCAGGCCGGTGAGTTCCTGCGCTATGGAAAATTGCAGATGATGTCCGGGGACGCCTTCGTGGTAGGCGATGGCTTCCACGTTGAGGAGCAAGCGTTTCTCAGGCGCATATTCGTTGACGTTGATGCGGCCCGGGCGCGAGCCGTCTCCGGCGCCGATCGAATAGTCGGCAGGAACGCTGTCGGCGCTGCGAAAGGACTCCATCGGCACCACCGCCAGTTTGTTCTGGGGCAGCCTTCCGAATAGCTGCGGCAGCTTCGCGTACATCTGATCGCGATACTGCGTGTATAAGTCGAGCAATTGCTGGCCGGACTTGGCGTGCAGTTTCGCATCCTGCCGGATGTGATCGTTGAACGATTTCAGATCGCTGAAGCCCTGCGCCTTGGCGATGGTCAGCATCTGGGTTTCAATTTCGGAGACGCTTTTCAGGCCGAGCTGATGAATCTGATCGGCTGAGAAGGCGGTAGTGGTTTGGTGACGGACGGCGAAGCGATAGCGCTCTTCTCCGTCGGGCAAGGCCCACACGCCGGGATCGAGGCGCCCGTGAGGAGCGTAGTCGTCGCGCACGAACTTGGCAAACTTCGCATAGGCGGGAGCGACCTCGGTTTTGACCACGTTTTCGATCGGTTCGCGCAGTTGCTTGCGATCCGCTTCAGAGATGGAATCGGGGAACTTGCGCAACGGACTGGTGAAGGGACTCTTGTCGAGCGAATCGTCGGCGATCTGCTGCGCTTGGGTGGAAACTTTCGCTAACAGATATTTTGGCGGCATGCGGTGGTCGCGCAGTCCGTCTCGCATGTGTCCCATGGCCTGATCGAGCACGCGCGGGATCTGGTGCAGACGGGAGAGGTAGTCTTCGTAATCTTTTCGGTTGCGGAACGGGGAATCGAAGGCGAGCGACGCGTAGCCGAGATGAATGCCGCCGAACTGTGTGGCGGGCATTTCCCAGTCTTTGAATTGGGCGCTGTCGAGCCCTTCGCGCAAGCTGCGCAGCATGAGCGCGTGGTTGAGTTTTTCCTGCTCGGGAAATCCAGTGACATCGACGGCCTCGAAACGGGCCAGGAATTGACGCGTGTGTTCGAGATCCTCGGCGATGGCCTTGTCGGAAAAATCGCTCAGCCGGCCGTTGTAGCGGTCGTCTCCAACCTGGGTGGCAAGTTCGGGCTGAGTCCGGAGCGAGTACTCCCACTCGTCGGCGAGCAGGCGATTGAGTTCGGCGCGCCGGGCCTCGAGTGTCGGATCGGCAACCTGGGCAAAAAGAGGGACGAATAGAGCTAGGGCAAAAGAAAAGACCACGAGCGATGTTCGCAAGATGCACACCTCGGCAGGCATCCGCAGCAATCACTGCGAGCCGTGAGGGATTGTAGCGCAGACACCTAGGGACAGGTGAGCATGGGTACGAGTGAGGATGCCAAGTCCGGCCCGTTTGCTGGATACAGCCGCCAAGAAAATGTCGAGAAAGTGCGCACGTAGAGATTGTGGTGACGATGTGTGTCAGCAGAGCGGATCTGAGGTTCTGAATTTTTGGCAGGGAAGCAGTACGGAATGCGCACACTGATGCAAACTTGTAGTATCTTTCGAGGTAACAAGACGAGATGGTTACCAAGGTGCGTGTCCCCCCACGTGAAATCGCATTAAGTCCAGTTTATTCAGATAGTTATCGCGAAGATTCGCCTATTGAAAGATTGCTACTCTGGCATTGCGCCGAAGCCCGTAAATCGTCTACTATCGGACAGTTGCGGGAATGCGCGCCATTGGTGGGGTAATTTGGCGAGACTCTTGCATCCAAATTCATAGAGCCAATAGATGGCTAAGTAGCACCGGGGATGGGTGAAGTGAAGTTTAGTGCCTGGTTTCTTCGTCTTGCATTTTTCTTAGGGTTGGCAATGTTGCTGGAAGCGAGTGGCATCGCAGCCAGCGTCAATCCGCGCGCGCTCACGCCGCATACGAAGCGCGGAGTTACGGAGAGTCAGCACGCGAAGAAGCGCATGCGAACGCTGGCTCGGAGCCGGGTCCCGCAGTCGCGGTATGCGCCCACGCGTTATACGGGCAGCCATCGGCGGCATCGCTATTACGAGCGTTTCCACACTAGTTCGTTCGCATCCGCTATCACGGAAGGCGACGTGACGGCCGGGGAAGACCCGGTGGTTCGTCAGGCTGCGATCGACGCCCTGGGCAATATGAACGGGACCGTGGTCGCGATCGAACCGACAAGCGGTCGCGTCCTGGCCATGGTGAACCAAAAGCTGGCGCTTGCCAGCGGCGCGCAGCCGTGCTCGACCATCAAACTTTCCGTCGCGCTGGCGGCATTAAGCGAAGGCGTGATTGACAAGGAAACGGAAGTTACGCTCGGGCGCCGCAGCCGCATGAATCTGACAGAAGCGCTGGCGCACTCCAACAACGCGTACTTCGAAGCGGTGGGGCGCAAGCTGGGATTCGAAAAAGTGAGCTACTACGCTCATCAGTACGGACTCGGCGAACTGGCCGGCTATCACATTCCGGGCGAGCATTTGGGTACTTATCCGGAAGAGGAAATCTCTTCCAAGCTTGGCGGCGTCAGCAAGATGTGTTCGTTTGGTGAAGGCATCTCGATGACTCCGCTGCAACTGGGCGCGCTGGTGACGGCGATCTCGAACGGGGGCACGCTCTACTATCTGCAACATCCGACCGGTCCTGACGAAGTGGCCAACTTCCAGCCTCGGGTCAAGCGCCATCTCGACATCGAGCCCGTGATTCCCGAACTTTCCGACGGCATGGCCGGAGCCGTTCAGTACGGCACCGCCCGCAGCCTGCGGTTGAACTTTAGCGAGGAATCGATCTTAGGCAAGACCGGGACTTGTTCGCACGCCGGTACGCGCTTTGGATGGTTCGCCTCTTACGCCAACACCGACCGCGGGCGCATTGTGACGGTCGTTTTCCTGCAGGGTGGACGTCCTACGTTCGGGCCCAAGGCGGCGGAGATCGCGGGACGCCTGTATCGCAATCTTTACGACCACAACTTTTTTGTGGCGGGGACTGCGGGAATCCTACCAACGGTAACCATCGAGAAAGCGAGCAGCATAGGTACGCAGCAGCAATAACCACATCGCTAGGAGGCTGCTGAAACGATCGCTTTGCCAACTAACTACTTCACTTAGTAGAACGACAGACGTTCCTGAACTCCTTCCAGCCATTGCGCGTCGATGTGTGACGGGTGCGTTGGTGCGCGAAAAAGAGGCCGCCGATCCTCGGGCGGCCTTCAGGGTAGTTTCCTTCTGCGTTCTCACGTCTGGCGTTTTCGAGTGCTTGCTGCTACTTCGGGTTGATCACACCAAACGTCCCCGCCAGATTGTTGTGCGGACCAGCCGTGAAGAAGAGTTGGTTGGTGCGGCCGTTGTTGACTGTTCCTCCACCGAATTCAATTCCCCAGAGCTGATCGATGACAATGTTCTTGCCGTTCGCGTCTCTGAGTGTGCCCACAACCTGGCCGGTGCCTAAATTGAAAGCGTTGATGGTACCGTTGTTGGTGTTATTCGAGACCAGCAGAGTGTTGCTGAACTTGCCAAAATTCTTGGGCGCCACGGCGAAGCCCCAAGGCTGGTTCAACGGCTTGCCCGATGCTAAGTGCCTTACGAATGTGCCGTCTTCCTGAAAGATGTCGATGTAGCCGCCCGCGGCCCCGGTGGTACTAACAAACGACACGTAGAGCGAACCACCGATGTCCTGGATGCCGAACGGGGTGAAGCCCGGCGGCAGAGTGGTATCGGTAAAGGAAGTAACTAGGTTGAAGTTTCTGTCGTACACATCGACTTTGGCGTTGGCAATGTCGGCGGCATACAGAAGGTTCCCCGACGGCTTGCTGGTTATCGCCAGCCCCGTGTAGACGGCGCCAGACGCCGAGCTATCGACCGCGATGAGGGCGTCGTTGGGATTGGACTGCGGAGCCCAACCGCTGATGGTCCCGTCCAAGGTGGCAAACAGGAAGAACGCCGACCATCCCTGCACCGGAAATTCTCCCGTCCCGTTGAAGACAATTCCGGTTGGCGAACCTGGGCCTGCGCCGGTTTCCGATGGAACCACGACCTGCAAGCTCTTGGCGACGCCCTGGCCATCGTAGAGTGTCGACCAGCCGGAGCCGGCATCGCTGATCCAGAAGGGTCCGCCCGCGCTGTGAACGAGGCCCCAGGCGTTGACCATCAGGGGGTCCGTGTGCCTTGCCAATCCGACCTGATTGGAAACGAGATTGGTGAGTTTATACTGCGCCAGGGCCGTGCTCGAAACGAACATTACTGCGAGGCCGAGACAAATTGAGAAAGCAATCTTGCGACGCTGCATACAGAACCCTCCTTAGGATTGTGGGAGCCGAAGCAGAAACCATAATTTCTCAGTTCTGCTGGCCATCGAATGCTAGGTCCGCAGGGTGAGTGCGGTTGTCAACAGGGTGTCATGTGTTTGCACAATTCTTGTCGGCAAAGCGGCGGCGTGGTCTCCAGAAAGGCGCAAAGCCCGGCGCGGACCAGGCTATAAGTTGCGTGTTTGCAATGGACGGGCCACGGTTATCGGGGGCAAGAATATGTCCTAAAGTTTTGGCGCGAGCGTGCCGATAACCTAGATAAGCGGGAGTGCGGCAGGCTCCTAAGCAAGTTGGAACCAAGGTGGAACTATGACAATTGGATCAATTTCGGCCGCAAGTCTCAGTCAGTACGTTCTTTCGTCGAGCAACTCCAATCAACTGACGCAGGTAATGCAAACTCTGCAAAACAGTCTGGCGTCGGGTGACCTGAATGGCGCGCAGTCTGCGTTCCAGAGCTTGCAGAAACTGAGCCAGAACCTGGCAACTGCCAGCGGGAGCAGTCTGACGAGCAGTTCGCAACTGTCTACCGATCTGACGGCTCTTGGCAGCGCGCTGAGCGCGGGCGATCTATCCAGCGCCCAATCTGCCTTCGCCACGATTCAGAGCGACCTGAAAAGCGCTGCTTCGCCGTCGCAGACGCTCGAAACGAACGTCGCGTCGCAATCCCAGCAGTTGGTCCAGGAACTGCTCAGCTCGCTCGGTTCGAGTAGCTCTTCTTCCAGCACCTCTGACAACACGACTTCCCTGCTAGAGGCGGTCTATGGAGCCCGCAGTCTGAACGTACAGGCATAGAGTACGGCAATGCCCAGCCCCTAAAAAGGCGTCTGGTTCTCGGGAATTGCAGTATCGCTAAAGCGATACCCTGATGCGGCGCCGGAGTCTTTCCGCAGCCTTGGAAGCCGTGCTTCCGAACGCTATCTTCTGATCCATTCCAAAACCAACCTAATCGGAGTTTCGAATGCAACGTAACTTCGGGAACCGTTTAGCGAGTAACTGATGTGATGTTTCGCTTTAGGGGGTTCGTGGTTATGATCCGGTTGAATCGTTGGCGCGAGATTCGGAGCGGAACCGGGAGCGGAAATGGATCGGCGAAAAGAGCGCAGACTGAACCTGGAGTTGCCGGTACGCATCTGGGGAGTGGACAGGATGGCGCGTCCTTTCGCGGAGATTGTGCGGGTGCGAAACGTCAGCAACCGCGGGGCGGTTCTGATCGGGGTGCGATCCAAGGTGCAAACCGGAGATGTGCTGGACGTGCAACATGGGGCGGCGCGGGTGCAGTTTCGCATGGTGTGGATGAGTTCTTCGGGAGAGGCCGGCATAAAGGCTCTGGCATTTGAGCCGCCCATCTTGGGCATCGGCCTCCCCAAAGTTTTTGAGATGGTGGGGACCGGATAGGCCCAAGCCGAACGGCACTGATCGGCCAACTAACGTGGATTCACGTGGCCGGTTCCCACTTCTGTTTCTTTGGTTTCTCCGCAAGAAATCTGGCAAAGACTTCATTGGATAAGAGGCGGCCGCGGGCGGTTAGGCGCAGAGTGGCGCCTTGCCGGTCGACGAGGCCGTCGTGCACGCATTGGTTGATGGCGGATTCCCACGGAGCGGCAGTTAATCGGCCGAATTCTTCTTGCGGGCCGCGATTGAGCTCAGCGGCTAAAGCCGTCTTATTTGCGGCGTTTGTGGCACGACTAGAGTCGTGCCCTTCCCACAACCCGCTTTCCGCGCGCAGCCGTTCGAGATCGACGCCGCGGTTTAGGCGCAGGCCGAGGAAGAAACTCTCTTCGATTGCTGCCTGCGGGGAAACTGGCGTTACCGTATGCGGCCCGCGATTCATATAGGCGTCGAGCGAGTCGGGGGTTGCGAAACGAACGGCTCGACAACCTTCCGGCGAATAATGGTCGGCGGCCAGCATCGAGTGCGCATCGACGCCGAATCCGAGATAGGGCTGGCGCGTCCAATATTTCAAGTTATGGCGCGACTCGTTATTTTGTAACTCGCTATTTTGCGGCCCCAAGTCGACGCGGGCAAAGTTGGAAATCTCGTACTGCGCGATGCCAGCAGCGGCCAGCATCTCACATGCCTGCTGATAGGAATCCGCAGTCGCGTCGTCGTCGGGGACAAAGTGGGCGTGGTAGCGGGCGCCTCCGGCGATCAGTTCCCTGCCGAGGCGCGAATCATCGTCCACTTCGAGCATGTAAACGCTCACGTGCGGAACGCCCGTCGCAATCGTCTCCGCCACCGAGAAGGCCCAGCTTTCCGGCGTCTGGTGCGGCAGGCCGGCGATCAGGTCGATGCTAATGTTGGCGAGGCCAGCCTCCCGCAGACGACGAATCTCTTCGAGGACGGTGGAGCGTGTGTGCAGCCGCCCCACGGATTGCGCTTCCCGATCGACGAAGGACTGCACGCCCAGGCTCACCCGGTTCACTCCGCATTGCCGCAGGGTTTCGATGAGCGCGGGCGTAAGCGTGCCCGGAGCGCACTCGACCGTGATCTCGGCATCGGACGCAACCGCAAATTGATTGCGCACGGCGGCGAAGATGCGCAGCAACTGCGCGGCCTTCAGGAGGGACGGAGTTCCTCCGCCGAGATAGATGGAGTCGGTAGTGTCGTCGAACGTACCTCCGAGCGTGCCGCGCAGCTCCGACGCATGCTGGCGCGAGTTGGCGATATCTTCGAGCAAGCGCGCAACGTAGTTTTCGTAGGCCGATTTCGAGAACACGTCCGAGGCAAAGTTGCAGTAGCTGCACTTGGTCCGGCAGAACGGGACCGAGATGTAGAGGCCGAGGGGCATGCTGCCGTCCATTCTATGGGACGCGCGCTGCCTGACTGTGGCTTAGAATAGAAGGCTAGGAGCCCACTACGGAAAGGGTTCAACCAAATCAGAGGCGGACACTAAGCGGACTATGACGAGCGCAAATGCAAGCCATGACTCGATTGAGCTTTTATGCAACCACTGCGGCAAGATGTTTTCCGCCTTCCTCCACCAAATGGCCGACAAGAATGCCAAGGTGGCATGCCCGGACTGCCGCAAGGGCGGTGACGGCAAGCCTCCGAAGGCCAAGCCAAGGTTGGCGCGACCCGTCAAGAACACTGTTTAACCGGCTTCTGGTTTGCGGACTCTAGCCTGCGGCCATTATCCAACCGCTCGTAATTCCATCCTCTCCACCTTGCGCGACGAAGGTGCATGTTAGCCTTCTCATGGGGACGCTAGGGTGATTAGCCGGGTTTTTAAAGCATTTCAATACCGCGATTTCCGTCTGATGTGGTTTGGCGCCTGCACATCCAGCATCGGCACCTGGATGCAGATCGTGGCGCAGAGCTGGCTGGTTTACCGGCTCAGTCACTCAGCATTCTTACTAGCGCTCGACCAGTTTCTCGGCGGCATTCCCATCTTTCTTTTCTCCCTGATTGGCGGCGTAGTGGCCGATCGCGTGGAGCGCAGGAAGATTCTGCTCGCGTCCCAGTATGTGCAGATGACGACCGCGGGCCTGCTCACCATTCTGGTAGCGACTGGACACGTCCACGTGTGGCACATCCTCTGCCTTTCATTCGTTTCGGGCTTCGCTCAGGCGTTTGGCGGTCCGGCCTACCAGGCGTTGATTCCCACGCTGGTCGAAAAGGAAGACATGCCGAACGCCATCGCGCTGAATTCGATCCAATTCAACGTGGCGGTGATGGTTGGACCAGCACTCGCCGGTCAAGCGCTGGCGCGGCTGGGCGAGAAGTGGTGTTTTGGGCTGAACGCGCTATCTTTTCTGGCGCCCATCTTGTCCCTGTCGATCATCCGGGCCCGCTTTCTGCCGCTGAAGACCACCGAATCGATGTTTTCAAGCCTGAAGCAGGGCATTCACTTCGTTCGCAAGCAGCATTCGATGGAAGCGTTGATCATCCTGGCATTCTTGATGACCGGTTTGAGCATGCCGATGCGCACCTACCTTCCCGTATTCGTGAAAGACATCTTCCATCGCGGGCCGGAAACCTTCGGCAATCTGCTCGCGCTCATGGGACTCGGCTCGATTTGCGGCTCACTTTCAATCGCGAGTGCGGGCAACATGAGAAGAAAGGGGCGGGTGGCTCTCTTTGCACTCATCTGCCTGGGCGCGGGGATTTCCGGATTTGCCCTGTCGAAGTCGCTGCCGCTGAGCGATACCTTCCTGGTGCTGGTCGGCGCATCCATGATGGCGGTGTTCGCCACGGTGAACTCCCTGGTGCAGATGATTACCACGAACGAAATGCGCGGGCGCGTGATGAGCGTGTATAGCTTTGCATTCCGCGGCGGCATGCCGATGGGGAATCTGTTGTCGGGGTGGCTGGTTCCGTTGTTTACGGCACCGGTGGTGCTTAGCGTAAACGGATTTCTGCTGATTTTGATGGCCCTTTACTTCTTGTTTGTCCAACGGCAGGTCGCTGAGCTTTGAGGGGCGTTGCCCCAAACGCTCCGGCGGCTCACTTTCGAACCTTTTCCATCTTTGAGACCCATTCGGCCATCTATTTACGGTGATACTTTTGGGGTAAGCTTAACCAGGGTAGTCCCGGATTTTAGTTTTCTCGCGCGCCACCGATGGCCTCCAATCAGGAAGAAGAAGTATTAGGCAAAGCGTACGACGGCCGGCTAATGCGGCGGCTGCTTAAGTATCTGCGTCCTTACAGGTGGCACGTGGTAGTGGCGCTGGCGGCGATTATCCTGAAGTCGGTGCTGGACGTGCTGGGGCCGTTCCTCACCATGATCGCCATCGATAAATACCTGGCGAAGTCGCCGAACTCACATTCCTGGATTGGCGACCGGTTAAGCAGTACTCCGCTGACTGGCATCGCCCAGATTGGCGGCCTTTACGTCGGGATTCTCTTCTTCACTTTCACCCTCGAATTCATCCAGACCTACCTGATGCAGTGGACGGGGCAGAAGGTGATGTTCGATCTGCGCAAGCAGATTTTCCGCCACTTGCAGCACATCCACGTTGCGTTTTTTGATAAGAATCCCGTGGGCCGCCTGGTAACGCGCGTGACCACCGACGTGGACGCGCTGAATGAAATGTTCACGTCAGGCGTTGTTTCCATCTTTGAGGATGTCTTCGTGCTCGCTGGCATCATCTGCATCATGATGATGATGAACTGGAAGCTGGCGCTGATTACTTTCGCCGTGCTTCCGCTGATCGTGTACGCGACCAAGATTTTCCGCGACAAGGTGCGCGATTCCTACCGGCGCATCCGCACGGCCATCGCCAGGATCAACTCTTTTTTGCAGGAAGCGGTCTCGGGGATGCTGGTCTTGCAGCTTTTCAATCGCGAAAAGCGCGCGTTTAACAAATTTTCCGACATTAACGCGTCGCACATGGAAGCGTTTAAAGACGCGATCATGGCCTACTCGGTGTATTACCCGGTGGTCGAAATACTGTCGGCGTTTGCCATTGCCAGCATCATCTGGTTTGGCGGAAATGGAATCCTTGTACACGCGGGCGTATCCAGCGTGGCCATTGGATTCTCCAGGAAGAGCCTCCTCACCTTTCACCTGGTGCGGAGTGTGATGACGATCGGCGTGCTGGTCGCCTTCATGCAGTACGCGCAGCGATTCTTTCGGCCCATCCAGGACTTGAGCGAGAAGTACAACATCCTGCAATCGGCGATGGCGGCCGGGGAGCGCGTGTTCAAGTTGCTGGATACGAAGATTGAAGTGACCTCGCCGGCGGTGATGAAACAACCGCAAGGACCCGGGCGGATTGAATTTGATCATGTGTGGTTTGCTTACAACGTCCCAGGACAAGCCAACGGAGCGACGGGCGTCCCTTCGGCAAGCTCAGGGCAGGCTCTCGCCCGTCCGGAAGGCACTGGTTTGGTGGCGGGGCTCCGCCCCGCCGGGACGGGGCCGAGCCCCGTCCCCACACAGCCAACCGAACCCGACTGGGTTTTGCGCGACGTTAGCTTTGCGCTTGAGCCGGGCGAAACGATCGCCGTCGTCGGGCACACCGGGGCGGGCAAGACTACTTTGATCTCGCTGCTGATGCGCTTCTACGACGTGCAGCGGGGAGCGGTTCGCATCGACGGCGTGGATATCAAGGAGATGAATCTCGACGACCTGCGCAACCGTTTCGGCGTCGTCTTGCAGGATCCGTTTCTATTCAGCGGCACGGTCGAGGGCAACATCCGGCTGGGAACGGCGCGCATTCAGGACGCAGACGTGGAGCAGGCGGCGGAGGACGTCAATCTTGGCGACTTCATACGAACCTTGCCGGGAGGATTCAAAGAGGAAGTGCGTGAACGCGGCTCGACGCTCTCGACTGGACAGAAGCAGTTGATCAGTTTCGCGCGCGCGCTGGCGCACAATCCGAAGATTCTGATTCTCGATGAGGCGACTTCGAGCGTCGATACGGAGACCGAGTTCCGAGTGCGCGACGCGCTCAACCGCATGGTGGAGGGGCGAACGGCGCTGATCATCGCGCACCGGCTGTCGACTATCCAGCGCGCCGACAAGATCATCGTGATGCACAAAGGCCAGGTCCGAGAGATGGGATCGCACCAGCAACTGCTGGCCCAGCGCGGGATTTACTACAAGCTGTATCAGCTGCAGTATAAGGATCAGGAGATGCCGGCGGGGGCTCCCCCGGTCACAGCCAACGCGGACGACTAAACGCACTACTGAACACGGGTGCATCGCCCCGTTACAATGTCCACGTGCAAATTCTGATCTCTGCCGGTGAAGCCTCGGGCGAAATGTATGGCGCGCAGCTGATCGAAGCTCTGCGTCGGCGAGCGGCGGAGCTTCGCTCCGCTGGACAGCCGGGGGCGGCTGTCCTTACGCAAGGCTTGCAGCTTGAATTTTTTGGCGCGGGTGGGGAGCGCATGCGCGCTGCCGGATGCGAAATCATTGTCGACGCAAAAGACCTCGCGGTTGTCGGCATCACTGAGGTTCTTAGCCGCCTGCCGAAGATTCTTGGGCTCTATCGGAAATTGATTCGGTCGGCCGATGAGAAACGTCCGGCGCTTGCCGTGGTCATCGACGCCCCGGCCTTCAACTGGCGCGTGGCGCGGCAGATGGGCAAGCGCGGCATTCCGGTGGTTTACTACGTTTGCCCGCAGTTCTGGGCGTGGCGGCAGGGGCGCGCGAAGTTACTGCGCAAATACGTCAACAAGGCGCTGGTGATTTTTCCCTTCGAAGAAAAGTTCTATCGTGATCGCGGCGTGGACGCCACGTTTGTCGGCCATCCGCTGGCCGATCTGCCCGCGCCTGCAATTACCCGCGAAGCGTATGCTGCCGAGAACCAGCTCGACTCCGCGAAACAATGGATCACGCTGATGCCGGGCAGCCGCCGGAAAGAAGTACGCATGAACCTGCCTACGATTCTGGAGGCGGCAGATCGGCTGGCAGCGGTTCGGCTAGCAAAAGATCGGCTGGGCGGCGGCTATGAGTTCCTGTTGCCAGTGGCGCGCACGCTGGACGTGTCGTTTATTAAGGAATTGATCGCGACGCCGACGGAGACGCGGCAAGCCGCGTCTCTACAGGAAAACATTCACTTCGTCCCCGAGGCTTTGCCCGCGCTCTACCACTCGCGCGCCGGCATCGTGGCCAGCGGCACGGCTACGGTCGAGGCCGCAATCATGGGCACTCCGTTTGTCATGGTGTACCGCGTCTCTGCGCTCACCTACGCGCTAGGCAAACCGCGGGTGAAGGTTCCCTTTTTTGCTATGGTCAACCTGATTGCCGAGGAGGAGGTCGTCCCGGAACTGGTTCAGCACAAATTCACGGTAGAAAACATCGTCACCGAGATGAACAAGATCATCCCCGACGGCGAGCCGCGGGCACGTATGATCGAACGCTTGGCAACGGTAAAGGCGCGGCTGCAAGGGAGCCGCGGCGGCGCCCACCCTTCGGAGAGGGCGGCGGAAATCATACTGAAGCAGATTCAGCCTAGAATGAACGATGCGTCAAAAAATCGGTAAGTCAAAGACCGCGGACAGGAGTGTCCGCGCCACACGAAACACAAACAAATTTCGCTAACCCTTGTCCTCACAGCATCTTTTGCGTGAAAATTAACATCTTAAGAATTTGTAGCCCTGCCAGGAGACTCTACTTGAAGCTCAGCCACTCTCGACCAGCGCGTCGGGCGCTCTGTCTATCTGTTGTCTTTATTTCTTGCCTGCTCGCGATCCGGCCGGCGCGGGCGGCCGAGAAAACTCGCCTGCGGGTGGACGACTACCAGATTGACGTCGAACTTCTGCCGCAGACGCACAAGCTCACGGCGCGCGCCGCGGTCAAGGTCACGGCACTCGAAGACCTGAGCGTGGCCGTGTTTCAGTTAAACAACGCGCTGCGCATCACGAAGCTCACGGACGCCGCCAATAAGCCGCTCACGCCGGAGCGCAACACGCAGGATTCGACTGTGCGCTTTGGGCTCGCCAGTGGCCTGGCAAAAAATGCGAGTACTACTTTTAACTTCGAATACGAAGGCACGTTGGAAAATGCCGATGAGAGCCCGGTTGAGGGATTGAAGCTGGCCTACGTCGGTCCGGAAACCAGCTACCTGCTTTACTCGGGACTGTGGTTTCCGGTCGCGGGATACGGCGTCAATCGCTTTACTTCGACGATCAATGTAACCGTCCCGGCGCATATGGTGGTGATCGGCAGCGGCAAGGGACCGTCCGCGGCGGCGGCGACTGCCATTCCGAAGAAACCCGCGCCTGCACTGGCCAACACCAAGACCTTCACCTTCGCTTGGGACAAGCCGAGTTTTCCGGGCACGATCATTGCCGGCACATTCCAGGAATTCAAGAGCGATGAGGCGGGCATCGACCTGCATGTATTCTTCAAGCCGAATCACCAGAGCCTGGGCGCGGAGTACGCATCGACGGCAGTCAAGGCGTTCACCTACTTCGTCACCCAGTATGGGAACGCACCTTCGACGCGGTTGAAAATCGTTGAACTGCCGGATGACACGCTGCCCTCGGCGTGGGCGCCTGAAATCGCCGCGCTTTCGAGCCGCGCGATCACGGAGAAGACCAACTACCGGCTGCTGGCCAATACGATTGCCCATCAGTGGTGGGGCGTCTCGGTGAGTCCGGCATCGAAAGACGACTGGTGGATCAGCGACGGCTTCTCGCGTTACTCCGAAGCTCGCTACGTGGAAAGCGCGGCGGGCGTCGCGGGGCTCGATGAAATGGTGAAGGACATGTCGGTGGGCGCGCTCGCTTATGACAGCGTGCCGCTTTCGAGTGCCGCCAAGCTGGACTATTTTTCTCCCGAATTTCAGGCACTGGTGACCGACAAGGGCGCCATGATCCTGCACATGCTGCGCTGGGTGGTGGGCGAACCCAAGTATCTGAAGATCATGCGCGACTTCGCGACCAAGTATGCGGGCAAGTCGGCCAGCACCGACGATTTCCGCGAACTCACCGAGCACGTGTATGGGCAAAAACTTACCTGGTTTTACTCGCAGTGGATGGATTCGACTAGTGCGCCAGAGTTCAAAGCCAAATACACGGTCTACCGGCTGGGCAGCAACAAAGGCTTCCGAATTGTCGGCGCCATCACTCAGGATCTGGATCTGTTCCGCATGCCGGTCAGTTTAAGGGTCGACACCGACGGTAAAACGGAAGAAAAACGCATTGATGTGGTGGGTACCGATTCGCCGTTTTCGGTGGAGACCTTTGGACGGCCGCGACGAATCACCATCGATCCCGAAAATCGCGTGCTGACCAACTCCACCGACATCAGGCTGCGGTCATCCCTGGTGCGCGGACAGGGGCTGACCCAGCAAGGCGATCTGGCGGGAGCGCTCAGCGAATTCAACAAAGCGCTCTTGGTCAACAAGAACAGTTCGCTCGCCCACTACCGCATCGCCGAGGTCTTCTTTTTGCAGAAAAATTATCAGGCGTCGGCGAATGCCTACCGCGAGTCGCTGAACGGCGACGGCGATCCGCGCTGGACCGAGGTGTGGAGCCATTTGCAACTGGGCAAGATCTTCGATGTGACCGGCCAGCGCGAACGCGCCGTCAATGAATACCGGCAGGCCATCCAGACCAACGACAATACGCAGGGCGCGCTCGAGGAATGCCGCCGGTACATGCAGAAGCCTTACGAGCGGGAAAAAGGAAGCTAAGGAAGAATAAAGGCCCGCATCGCCAGGCGAATGGCGGTACAGGCCAGGAGGGAACGATTCAGAATATAAAGCAATCTGCCAAGAATGTCAAGTAAGTCCATCGACTTTATTTAAAAACCTTTGCAGGACTGACCTTCCATCACCCTTTCACCCCGTCAAAGCCCTTGCGCCGCTGCTCGCTGTAGCGGTGCAGAGCATCCTCGATGATGGGATAGGCGTGGGTTGCCGGCTGAATCTCGTCGACCTCGACCGACTTGCCCTCCAGTTGTTTGTAGTCTTGAAAAAAGCGGCGCAGCATGATCAACCGGTGCGGCGGCATTTCCGCGGCTTCGCGATAGGCGTTGAACTCCGGGTCCTCGGTGGCGATGGCGATGATCTTGTGATCTTTCTTGCCCGAATCGATCATGGTCATGAGCCCGATGGCTCGGGCGTGAATGATGGTCAGCGGAACCACAGGCTCCTGGCACAGCACCAGCACGTCGATCGGGTCGTCGTCTTCGGCAAGGGTTTGTGGAATGAAGCCGTAGTTTGCGGGATAGTAGACGGCCGAGTACAAGATGCGGTCGAGTTTGATCAGGCCGCTGGTCTTGTCCAGTTCGTATTTCACGCTGGAGCCGAAGGGAATCTCGATAACCGTGTTGAACTCCTGCGGCAAGCCGCTGCCGGGAGTCACGTCGTGCCAGGGATGGATCATGGAATCAGGCCTGCCTCTGTGAGTTCGTATATGCCGCTGAAAGGCATTGTAAATGCTGTGGGATCAGTAAGAATTGGGGCAGACGGACGGCGCCGGCACGAAGGTGTACCCGTACGGACCCACCTCTGCCGCATCTTGACCCGTAAGAGACCAGCGCGTACAGTTTTGTTAACCAGGTGTGAGGAGTTCCATGTCGAGTGAAGTCAGCAAGTATCTGAAATTTGGGTCGGTAACCGTGTTGATTCTGCTCTCCCTCGGCTATCTTGCCTACACCGGGGTGCAGGACAGCAAGAGCTACTACGTCACCATCAAAGAATTGAACGGCATGGGCAATGACGCTTACTCCAAGCGTCTTCGCGTCGCGGGAAACGTCGTGCCGGGATCGATCAAGCGCTCCGGAACCCGCGTGGATTTCCTGCTGAAAGAAAACGATCTGACGCTGCCCATTTCGTACACCGGGACCGAAGCTCCGCCCGACACTTTTAAAGACGACTCACAGGCCTTGGCCGATGGCAGTTTTGGGCGCGATGGCGTTTTCCACGCCAAACAATTGCAGGCCAAGTGCGCGTCGAAGTATGCGCCGCAGCCCGGAGCCGCTCCGGCGACACCCGCCAAGAGCATGTCGCAGAACCAGAATTCCGGGCAGAGCAGCGGAATGACCAATTAATTGCAATGAGACACTGGCAAGGGTTTACTCATTTCCTCGCTATTGTCGCGATCCTGAGCATTCTGCTGTGTGTAACTGCGACATCGCAGGGTCAAAAAGCCGCTCAACCAACCTCCGATCCGCATACAATAAAACCTCCCGAACACCCGATCACCGAGGAGCAACTCCGCACGTTTTTCAAGGTAACGCACTTGCTCTCCGTCAACCGTCAACTGATCCGCGAGAAGTTGGAGTTGCAGCGGAAGCAGATGCCGGAGTGGTATCCGCAGTCAGTATGGGACGAGATTGCGGACTCGGTAGAGAACATCGACGTGGCCGCCGTAGCGCTGCCCGCCTACCAGAAATATATCAGCGAAGACGACGCAAAATTCGTGATCAGGTTTGCTGCTACGCCCAAGGGACAAAAGCTGGCCCAGACCTTTCTAGCAAAACAGGAGCAGGCGCAAGAAGCAGGTGCGGCCCCCGCGGCAGCATACGATCAGGCCCGCGCGGAACTCGCGCGCAATGAAGGTGCAGAAGTAGAACGCATCTTGTCCGGAATCGGTCCAAAGGAATTGCGCGACATCGAGTCTCAGACTGCGCGCTGGCAGCAGATGCAGTCGGCGCTTCGGCAAATGCGAAACGAAGTATCACAGACGGTCATCGCCAAGCAGACCGAACTGGCCCGGGCAATAGCAACCAAACATCGATCGGAACTGGTTGAGGCCAAGCGGCGCTATGAGGACAGCCACCCGTCGGCCCCCAATTCCAATGCACCTCGGTAGCTGCGCTGTTGTACCCTTGGTAGATTCTGTTGAATATACCCATACATACGAAGGCGGAGAGAAAAAGATTGCGGCGCCCGCTAATGCTTTCACGTCCCGATGAACAAACTCGCTGAAACCGCGACCGTCGTCACCGTCTCGAACCTGATCAAGCAGTTTGGCCGTTTTGCCGCTCTGCGCGGCGTCACGGCGGAATTTTCCGGTGGCAAACTCTATGCCATTCTCGGCGACAACGGCGCCGGCAAAACTACGCTGCTGCGGACTCTGGCCGGGCTGAACCAGCCGTCAAGCGGCGAGGTCACGATTCTCGGGGCCAGCAAGTTTCACGACATCTGCCAGCAGGTGGGCTACATGGCGCATCCTTCTCTGCTCTATGACGAGATGAGCGGGATGGAGAACCTGGAATATTTTGCCCGGCTCTACGGAATCGCCAGCGGCACTCGCTGCGCCGAGGTCATTCGCGCGGTCGGACTCGATCCCGATCTCGTACGCCCTGTCGGCCAGTATTCGCAGGGTATGAGGCAGAGGATGTCATTGGCGCGTGCGTTGCTGAACGATCCTAAAATATTGCTGCTCGATGAGCCCTTCTCGAATGTCGACCTTCATTCCGCCACGGAGATGGTCCGCCTGCTGGCTGGCACGCGCGATCGGGGCACAACCGTATTCATCGTCACGCACCAGGCCTCGTTGCTTGAGGGTGCGGCCGACGAGTTTGTCTGGATGGAATACGGCAAAATTGTCGGGCGCACGCGGGAACTGAAACGGCCGGCGAGCGCGGGGGAGACTGCATGAGGACACCGCCCACCGGCATCACCCGCGTCACCCTGCTCAAAGATCTGCGGCTGGAGTGGAGGTCGAAGGACGCCATCAACTCCATGCTGTTTTTTTCACTGCTGGTGGTGGTCGTGTTCAGTTTTTCGTTCGATCCGAGCGCCGAAGAATCGCGCCAGATCGCCGGCGGCCTGATCTGGGTCGCGTTCCTGTTCGCAGCGGTGGTGGCGCTCAACCAGACCTGGGCGCGAGAGATTCGCAACCAGGTGCTTGACGCCTACCGGGTCTCGCCCGCCCCCGCGAACTCGCTGTTCATCGCCAAGACACTGGGCAACTTTATTTTCGTGACCGTGCTCGAGGCGCTGATGACTCCGCTGTTCATCGTGTTTTACCGGCTGCGGGCCCTGGGCCCGGTATGGCAACTGCTGCTGGTGGCAGGGCTCGGGACCTGGGCGCTGGTCGTCAACGGAACTTTTTTCGCCGCCATGTCGCTGCGGACACGCAGCCGCGAGATCATGCTGCCGCTGCTGCTGTTCCCGATTTCGATTCCGGCCATCCTCGCCATGGTGCAATCCACTACGGCTATACTCAATGGCGAGGGCGCGCGCTTCTGGATCGTGTTGCTCGCAACCTACGATGTGGTGTTTACTACGGTGTGTCTGCTTTTGTTTGAAACGATATTGAACGCAGAATGACGATGGAGCGACGGGCGTCTCGCCCGTCCAGCCGCGCGGGGACGCCCGGCTCTCCACCGGCAATAACGAACGCAAAATGAAAAGAGCCTTCCCTATTCTCGGGGTGCTGACCGCGATCCTGCTGAGCTACGCCCTTTACGAGGCGCTGATCGGCGCGCCCACCGAACAGACCATGGGCGACGTGCAGCGGATTTTCTACTATCACGTGCCTTCGGCCTGGACGGCGTTCATCCTCTTCTTCGTGAATTTCGGAGCGTCGGTTTTCTATCTCATCAAACGCAAGCCGGCTGCCGATATCGTCGCGCTGGTCAGTGCTGAAGTCGGCGTGGTTTTCTGCACCGTCGTGCTGATCACCGGCCCCATCTGGGCGCGTCCGGTCTGGGGCATCTGGTGGACGTGGGACATGCGGCTGACTTCGACTCTGGTTCTGTGGCTTATCTATGTGAGCTATCTTTTCCTGCGCCGCTTCTCCTCCGGCGGACAGACGCCCACACTGGCGGCCGCCCTTTCGGTTCTGGGCGCGCTCTGCGTGCCGTTCGTCTACTTCTCGATCTGGTTCTTCCGCACCCAGCATCCACAGCCAGTGATGGGCGGAGGCGGGTCGATCGATCCGCGCATGCTGCATGCGCTGCTGATTAACTGGCTGGCCTTTTCCTGCTTTGCTCTTCTGGTTTGCTGGTCGCGCTATCGCTTGGAAAAACTGCAGCGCGACGTCGACCAGGCCCACGCCATGGAATCGTTGTTGGACCCCCGCGGGAGCGTGCGATGAGCGGAAACCCATACCTGTTTGCGGCCTACGCTGTGACCTGGATCATCCACATCGCCTATTTGGGGACGGTCGTAAGTCGCTATTCGCGCTTGCAGCGGGAGATTGAAGCCCTGAAAAAGTCAGGTGTCAAGAATTAAGTGTCTGGTCTCAGGGGGTTCATCGCCGAAGTTTTTCCTAAGACCTGAGACCTTGGAACTGACGCCTGTTCTCCCGAGACCTTTTTCTTTGCAACCATTTGCCCCTCTTTCGGCTTCTCACTAGAGCGACCCATGATGTCTGCCCGGCTTGACAGCGTATCTGTTGAATGTAAAAGTATTTGTTTGGTTCAATCCCAGTATTCTGGTGACAGGTACGCATCCGCTTCCTAAGGGCGTCGAGCGGCAGCGGTGTTTGTGTGCCATTCTTGTTCTCACCCCACGAAATTGGGAAATCGGAGGAGCTTCGTGAATCGGAATTGCCCTGTGTCGGTAGGAGGTTCGGTGAGACGTTCGGGTTCAGCAAAAGTGACAACAAGCAAGACAGGAAATGGGATGAAGGCTGCGTTTCTGGCAGTGGCCGTGCTCGCCAC
>CZLA01000038.1_pt1 | contig 58642 bp, 48 predicted proteins | sample 1122381 | NCBI WGS metagenome assembly CZLA01 (sample SAMEA3539301, study PRJEB10725) | soil metagenome | biome: tundra; feature: field; material: soil | place: USA | collected 2010-05 | depth 0.15 m
AGGAGGTCAAAGGCTTTAACCACAGAGGTCACAGAGGATCACAGGGGAAACCGGGGACTTATAAATGTCGATCTGTTTGACGCACTGCACTAGCTGCGAGTGCGCTTTCCTCTTGGAGGCTTCCCTTTTGAAAATTTAAACTCGTGCCGCTTCATATCCACGCGCGCTCCGCGAAAAGTCACACCCTCCATGCGCAGGCGGAATCTTTGCTCCGCGCCATTTTCTCCGCTCAGCTTGATGACCCCGCCCGAACCGACCACACGGTGCCAAGGCAATCCCTGAACCTGCTGCAGAATCCGCACCACTTGCCGCGCCGCTCCGGGCCAGCCCGCAGCCTTGGCTAGTGCTCCGTAGCTCGACACCTTCCCCGTGGGCAGCCCTCGAATACAGCGCACCACGCAGGCGCGCTTATCGTCCAGCGTGGTTCTCCCGAATCGGGATGGAGTGGACTTGGATTGAGATTTCCGATTCACGGGCAACGCTTACCGAACAATCATGTTAACGTAGATTCACGAATACAAATTTTTACACACGTCCGTAAAACCTGCGCTTACGATATGTGCATCCCATGTTCTTAGCTCACCACCAAAACTGCCTTGGAGAATAAATAAATTATGTGTCGCCTGTTGAAAACCCTGCCCCTGACGTTGTCCATTGCCGCCCTGATCGTCTTCGCCACCTTCGCCGCCAGTTGTGGCTCCAGCAATTCGCAGGCTCGTTTCGTCAACGCCATCGCAGATGATACCCAAGGCTTGGATATCGAGTTCAACGGAACGAAGGCATTTACCGACATAGGACCTCACACACCTTCGGGGTCAACCTATGTGAGTGTGCCGACGGGTAGTGACAAAATCCAAGGGTTTGCCACCGGCACCACCACCCCTACGCTCTTCAACCTAACCAGCCCAATCAGCTTCAACTCTGGGTCGCAATACACGGTGGTTGCCACTGGGACTCTCGCCAGCTCCGTTGTGATTTTGGCTCCAGTTGACACCAACACGGCGCCGGCAAACGGCAATGTGGCTTTTCGCGTCATTAACGCATCGCTCAACGAGATCCAACCCGTGGATGTTTACATCTTCCCGGACAGTGCCCCGAACACCAGCTGCCTACCTGGTGACAACGGTTGCACCACCCCTACGTTCTCTGCCCTTCCGTCCCCGAGCCAATCCATCAATACAACGAGCGCCTACGTGACCGTGCCCTATAATTCCAACGGCGACGGTTACACGCTATACGTGACTCTGGCCGGGCAACTGATCCCACTCTTTAACGGCGGCTATCCCTTCGCTGTCGGCAGCTTAACTGTCGGCTCGATTCGTACCATAGTGCTCGTGGACACCGCGTGTACCGACCCTTGCAATGGAGGCGCGATGAGTTCGCTGCCCATAGTGCTGAGCGACCTCAACTAGCCGCGGGCGAGTCATTTGGGCCGGGCAGGCGTCCAGTTGCAAAGTTCAGGAAGAAGTTCAGAAAAAAGCTCAGGAAAAGGAACCGGGCCTCGACCGAGGCCCGGTGAACCACCGAACAAGCTGCTAAAATCCTTCTTGCTCACCACCACACTGACTCTCGGAGAATTAAGGATGTCTCGCTGGTTCAAAGACCTGCCCCTACCGTTGGCCCTGGCGGCCTTGAGCATCCTCACCGCCAGTTGTGGTTCCAGCAGCAATCCAGCGCAGGTTCGTTTCGTCAATGCCATTCAGGACACTGCCCAGTACGGCACCGCCTTGGATATCAATGTCGCCGGAACCAAGGATTTTACCGACATACCATTCCCAGGTTTTCAGCCGTCCTCCGGCTATACTAAAATCCCTTCCGGCGGCGTCGCCATCCAAGGGCTTCGAACCGGCACCACCGCCGGGGTCTTCGTCGCCGACATCAGCTTGAACGCTTCCACGCAGTACACTTTGGTTGCGACTGGATTTGCTATCAGCAACGGAGTTGTCATCATTTCCGCAACTGACAACAACGTCGCGGCGCCCGGTGGCGACGAGGAATTCCGCGTCATCAACGCCTCGCCCAGCGGACCCACGGCCGTGGATATCTACATCATCCCGATCGGGTCGGGCAACACCCTCACGCCGCCAGCGACGATCCCTAACCTTGCCTACCGCAGTACGAGCAGCTATGCCAAGCTTCCCTACAATTCCAATGTTGTAAACGGCGCTAACTATACGATGTTCGTGACGGCCACGGGAACCACATCACCAATCCTCCTTACCCAGACCCTCAGTGCCGGCAGTTCCTCCGCCGGAGCGATTCGTACCCTGGTGCTCACGGACCAAGAGAATGTAAATCAATTGAATCAGAGGGCCATCGTACTGAATGATCTCAATTAACCGCGGACAGGCTCCTTCGGCCCCCACCAGAGGTCGCGCTGCAACTTTCAGGAAAAGCAACCGGTCCTCGACCGAGGCCCGGCAAACCACCGGACAAGCTGCTAAAATCCATCCTGCTCGCCAGCAAAATGCCTTTGGAGAATTAAGGATGTCTCGCCTCTTGAAAACCCTGCCCTTAACGCTGGCCCTGGCGGCCTTGAGCATCTTCGCCACCAGTTGTGGTTCTTCCAATGCTCCCGCGCAGGTTCGTTTTGTCCATGCCATTCAGGACGCCGGCGCCTTGGATATCAATGTCATCGGCACCAACAATGCCAACAACACAACGCCGCAATTTGCCGATATATCGTTCCTCGGTGTCATGCCGAACCAACCCGGCTACACCAGCGTACCGTCGGGCAGTGACACGATCAAAGCGCTCGCAGTCGGCACCACCACCCAGGTCTTCAGCGACTCCGTCGGCTGGGGCGCCGACGCTCATTACACCGCGATTGCCACTGGATTTTCTTACACCGGCATTATTAAGGGCAGCAACGTTGTCCTCTTGTCCATCCCCGACAACATTCCCACGCCGCCCTCGGGCGACGTTGAATTCCGCGTCATCCACGCCGCGCCCAGCGGGCCCAGCGCGGTGGATGTCTATATCGAGTTGAACCCAAACACTGGTCCCGGGCTCCCCATTACGATTCAAGGCCTGGCCTACACGCAGGCGAGCAAGTACTATGCCTTTGTCCTTAACCCGAACAATGCCACCATCCCCCCAGGCTTTACGATCTACGTGACTGCAGCCGGGACCACGTCACAAATCTTCAGCTACCCCATCAATCTGTCAACTGCAGGATCGGCTCGCACCTTGGTCCTCACCGACGTCCAGGGCGGAACAACAATGAACACGTCTTTCCTGGAGTTGTCCGACCTCAACTAATCGCGGAAGAAAGAGAATCTCGCCCGGAAGGGCGGCCGAGCTTAGCCCAGCGCTTCAGCGCTGGGAAGAGAGGAGGGAATGATTCAAGTCCCAGAGGGACGACCGAGTTCTCACAAGCATTAGCGGCAATCCTCACTGGAACGACTTAGCCGCCGCTTCTTCACTGTCGAACACTTCAAAAATAGTAAGCAGCTTGGTGATCTGCAGCAGATCGCCCACGCGCTGGCTCAGCCGCGTCAGCTTCACCGCGCCCCCGGCACTGCGCGCCGTCGTGTAAAGCGAAACCAGTGTTCCAAGCCCGCCGCTATCGATGTAATTCACTTCGTGCAAATTCAGCACGACCTTGGGGCTCTGGGCCAGTAGTTTCTTGACCGTATCGCGCAGGCTGGCCGATTCTTCGCCAAACACAACCCGACCGCTGCAATCCACCACCAGCACGCCCTCCACCGTCCGTGTGCTCATTCTCAATTGCATAGGCGCTTCTTCTCCAATTCGTCGCGGTAAAACTCAACTCAAGAGCGTACCTCGCCCGCCTCCGCCGCGCAAGCGTACGACGCTCGTAAAGGTTTCCTTCGTGGTCCTTCGTGCCCTTGGTGGTGAACGATCTTAGCCCGTGACAAGAACAATCTCCGCGCACGCGAGACTGTATAATCGAGGACTCCGATGAGCTACCAGGTCCTGGCGCGCAAATACCGGCCGCAGAAATTCTCCGACGTCATCGGCCAGGAACACGTCACCCGCACTCTGCAAAATGCCATCGCGCAAGAACGCATCGCCCACGGCTACATCTTCAGCGGACATCGCGGCATCGGCAAGACCACCGTCGCCCGCATCCTCGCCATGGCCCTGAACTGCCGCTCGGCAGAGAAGCCGCCCACCGAGCCCTGCGGCGTATGCGATTCCTGCACCGAGATTCGCAACGGCAACTCAGTGGACGTCATCGAAATCGACGCGGCCACCAATCGCGGCATCGACGAGATCCGCGAACTCCGCGAAGCCGCGCGCTATCGTCCGGCTCGCGATCGCTTCAAAATCTACATTCTCGATGAAGCTCACCAGATCACCGACGCCGCCTTCAATGCCCTGCTCAAAACGCTGGAGGAACCTCCCAGCCACGTCATCTTCATGATGGCCACCACCCAGCCTGAAGATATTCCGCAGACCATCCGTTCGCGCTGCCAGCACTTCAGTTATCGCGCCATGAAGTTCGACGACATCATGGGCCAACTCCGCGACATCGTGGCCAAAGAAAATATTCCCGCCGACGAGGATGCTCTCGCCCTGCTGGCCGAAGCGGGCGACGGCTCCATGCGCGACGCGCTCTCCATCCTCGATCAGGCGATTGCCTCGACTTCCGACCATCTGACCGCCGATTCCGTTCGCAGCCTGATCGGTTCCGCTCCCGCAGCCGCGCTCGAAACCGTAATGCAAGCCGTCGCGGAAAGTTTGAGCGAGAAAATCCTGGTGCTGGTCGATGAACTGATCGGCGAAGGCCATAGTCCCACGCATTTCGCCCGCCAGTTGGTGCGCTTCCTCAGGAATGTAACGGTGGCAAAGATCGCAGGCAAAGACTCGGCGCTCCTCCAGGTCTCGTCCGATGAGCGCGCCCGCGTCAGCCGCATCGCCGAACTATTCGGTGAAGAAGACCTGACCCGCCACTTGCAAATCATGCTGCGCACCCACGGAGAACTCGGATACCGCCAGGAACAGCGCTTCCACCTCGAACTGGGATTGCTAAAAATGGCGCATGCGCAGCGTATGTTGCCGATCGAACAATTGCTGAGCGATGCCGCGGCGTCCGCTTCTGGACCAGCGCGCACCACGCCGAGGCCGGTTCTCACGTCGTCTCCCGCCGCGACTCGTCCTCCTGCGTCACCGGCGGAAACGCGCCGCTCCGAGCCCTTTACAGCGGCACGATCAAATTCGCTGTCGCCCTTCGTAGCTGATTCCGCCCGCAAAGGCACTCCCAAAGCGGAGTTGTCCGCCGACGCCGCAACCTTCGCTGGAACCGCCGCCACCGGCGCCAACGTCGTCATCATGGGATCGGCCGCGCCCGCCGTCGAAGAGCTGCCGCCGGCACTCGACCCGCAGCCCGCCGCGCTCACCGCAGTCAGGACCGAACTGAAGCCCGAAGTCAAGGCCGAAGCCAACGCCGAGTCCCTGCGCGACGCCGTTCTCAACGCGCTAAGCAATCAGCAAATGTTAGTTTCCCTCCTGGAAACCGCGCAATGGGCGCTGGCAGGAAACTCGCTGCTCGCAAAAGTAGCGGCGTCCACCACCATGATCGAAATGTCGTTCACCAACGACGCTCGCCGCATCGCCAGCGCCGCCGCCAGCGGCCTGGCCGGCAGGCCCATCAAAATGCTGGTCGAGTCCGGCGGAACCACCCAGTCGGACCCCGCGCCACGAAGGGCATCCAGCGGAAGTGCGCGCAGCCGCGCCGAACAGGATCCGATCGTGCAACGCATGCAAGAAAAATTTGGTGCCCAAGTCCGCACCGTGATCGACTATCGGGATAAAGACAACCAGGAGAAACAATAAAATTCAGATCGACGCCGCGCAAGAAAGAAAAAAGAAAGAAGATGTTGATTTTCTTTGCTTGCTCCGCGTTGAGGGTTTAGAAGGTTCTCTATGTCGGGATTCAATTTGCAGGAACTAATGTCGCAAGCCAAGCAGCACTACGAGACGCTGCAGAAAAAGCTGGAGCAGACCGTGGTCGAAACTTCGGCCGGAGGCGGCTCCGTAACCGTCAAAATGGATGGCCGCAAGCAAGTACTCGCCATCAAGATCGATCCCGAAGCAATCAAGGCCGGCGATGTCGAGATGCTGCAGGATCTCGTCATGGCCGCACTCAACGAAGCCGGACGCAAGGTCGACAAGGAAATGCAATCCAGCATGGGCGGAATGCTAGGCGGACTGGGCCTCGGGGGACTCTAGAAAAATGTCTCGTTTTGCCGAACCCATGACCCGCCTCATCGACGAACTCAAAAAGCTGCCGGGAATCGGCAACAAGAGCGCCCAGCGCCTCGCCTTTCATATTCTGCGCTCCAGCGAAGACGATGCTGAAGGTCTGGCCTCCGCCGTTCGCGACGTCAAAGCCAATCTGCGTCTCTGCTCGATCTGCAATAACATCACCGACGTCGACCCCTGCGTCTACTGCACCAGTCCCACCCGGAACCAGAAACTCGTCTGCGTGGTCGAGGAACCAACCAACATCGCCGCCGTCGAAAAAACGCGCCACTTTAACGGCGTCTATCACGTTCTCCACGGCTCGATTTCCCCATTGCACGGTGTAGGCCCCGAACAGTTGCGCATCGCCAACCTGATCAGCCGCGTTGGCAGCGGCGAAATCGAAGAAGTCATCCTCGCCACCAATCCCACCGTCGAGGGCGAAGCCACCGCCACCTACATCGCCCAGCAACTCAAGCGGCAGGGATTGCGCGTAACTCGCATCGCCATGGGCATTCCCGTCGGCAGCGACATCGAATACACCGATGAAGTCACCATGCTCAAGGCCATGGAAGGCCGCCGCGAAATGTAGGGTCGGTCACGGGGCCGCAAACGAAGTTCCATACCGATGGTTCGCCCCCTCCCGTGGGGTTACCGAAGGACACTAGATCGCCACCGACTCCGTTGCGTATAATCACAACAAAACGAGCGCTTTCCTCAGAGGGATCGAGTCTATGGGCCGTATCTTCCGTTTTGTGCAACGAGCCGTCTTCTGTGTCGCTACGCTGTCAGTAGTAACGGGCATGCTCTGCGCGCAAGATGCGCTCCCCATTCCGGGCGCCGGAAATCCGGCGGTGGATCCGGTGGTGGAGCGCAACATCGACGATTGGGCGGTCCAGCGGCTCGGTTTGCCCGACGATTGGACTCACCACTATGTGGTGTTCTCCAATCCCGGCACCGAGCAACAGGCGATCGAGAGTGGCAAGTTTGAGCAGTGGCTCAACATTGTCAACGATCCCCGCTTTACTCTGCAGCAGGTCAAGCGGAGCGCGGGCGCAAAGGCGCTGGAAGATACGGGTGTCTCCGCCGCCAGCACGCCAAACGCGGAAGTTCTCGGGGCCTCTGCGCCATACCAGGGGCCGGACGGCGCTTTGAGGGCCCAGCCGAGAAAACCCAGACGTCTGAAGAAAGACTGGGCCGTGGCCATCGGCGGGGTTGCGGCGAGCGGGACGGGCACCGTCACCACCAACAATGCAAGCGGTACCTCAACGGTGACTGTTGACGGCCAGACCTTGACAGCGAGCGCGCCGACGGTAGCAGGCGGCTCGGGACTCTTCACGGGATCGCCCGCCGTCGGTCAGGGCGTCACGATCACCAACGGCGCAAACGTGTTGAACCTTACCACCAACGCGACCGCGTCCTCCGTCGTGGGTACTGTGTCAGCGGCGCCAACCTCCACCATCGCTCCCACCATTACCATTACCAACTCGGCGGGAAGCAGTTCCAATGCACTAACCCTGACGACCAGCGCGACCGGGGCAACGGCCAAGGGTACCTTCTCGGGCGCCGGCCCCTCCTCCGGCCAGACGATTACCATCAAAAATGGCGCCAATACGCTGATCTTAACGGCGATGAACGGAACGTATGGCACGGGCACGGTCAGTGTCAATAATGCTGCCGGCGCTGCGAATAACGACACCGTTACGGTAGGGCCTGTCACCTACATATTCGAGGAGACGACCTCGGCATATGCCGGCCAGCAATTTACTGGCACGCAATATTACTGCCAAAACACGATCACGCCGTGTGTGTGGTGGGGAACCACCGAGCCTAACCAATCGCAGGCTATGTACGCTGCGTTCACGAATACTCCGGCAGCGTGTCCAACGGCCGCCCAGGGACTCTACGGGATCTGGCAGTCCACCTGTTACTCGTATGTTACGGCGCCGAATCCCAGTATCACGGCGAACTTGGCAGTGCCTGGCACGAGCACGTTCGTCACCGTGACCAACATCACGGGCAACCCTATACCTTTTACCTCGACCTCTTCCCAAACCGCATGGGCGCTGAATCCGGGCACCGGCTCGATTCCCGGGTATACCACTGGCACGAACGGATGCACCAGCGCGACCGCCGGAACTTTTATCGTCAGCTCCATCCCGTCTACTGCGGCCACGAACCTGGCCAACGCCATCAATGCTTGCAACACTGCCTTTCCCGCCGTTGGCGTCACGGCCTACTCGATTGGCGCCGTAGTCACCATCGGCAGCACGACGCTCGGAAGTCCTACCAGCAGCCTTACCCTCAGCAACACCGCCAGCAACTTCGTCTGGAGTGCCGTCACCACGGGCTCGCCCAGCAACGGTTGCTCCAGCCCAACCACCGGGACCTTCGCCGCCGGTGCTACCACCGCCGCCGAGGCCGCAAACATCGCAGCCGCCATTAATGCTTGCAACACTTCGTTCCCGGCCGTTGGGGTCACCGCGAGCTATACCTCTGGCAATACGTTTACAGCTTCGGGCGTGGCCGCCGGACCTTACTTGGCGGTAGGAGCATCGAACAATGCCGGCCTCTTCTCCTGGGGAACGGTGACCGCCGGATCTGCCGGGTCAAACGCTTGCCCGAGTTCCACCACGGGGACCTTCGCGATCAGCAATAGTCCCATAACGCTGGCGACAAACCTCGCAGCCGCGATTAACGCCTGCCCGGCTGCGGCAGGTGTCACCGCAACTTCAACCCTTGGTGGCGTCATCCTGACCGCCCGCACCGCAGGGTCTACTGGAGACTCAGCACTCGGGAATACGCTATCGAACTTTACCTGGGCAACCGCTAACATGATCGGCGGCACGGATGGTGTGACCTCGGGGACGACCTTCGCTTACTGGTCAGGCGCCGCTGCGGCTAGCCCGACGCAAGTGGCCGCGAATATCGCGTCCGCCATCGACCAGAACCCCACGCTGCAAGCGGTTGCCACGGGCGTTTCCGCGAGATCGAATGGAGCGACGGTTACGGTTACGGCCAACACGCCAGGCCCTGCTGGAAACAGCTATGGAACCACGGTAGCGAATTTTGCCGGTTTCGCCTGGGGAGGCGCGACCCTCAGCGGCGGCACAGGGGGCGCTGTTGTGCAGCCGAACATGTATCCGGCCAAGTACTCGTTTAGCGCCACCACGGCCAGTTGCAGCGACTTTGTCATCTATCCCATGGGCACGGCGGGCGCGACGGGAGCGGCAACGATTGTCGCGTTCTCCAATCTTTATACGGGTGGATGCTCGGGCACGGTTCCGTCGGCCTATTGGGCCTATAACACCGGCGGCATGGCCACGACTTCTCCCGTGCCCTCCCTGGATGGCACACAAGTGACATTCGTTCAGGTTAGCGGCACTACGGCAAGCCTGGTTCTGCTGAAGTGGTCGGCGGGCAGCGGGACGCCCACCCTGCCTGTGACGCCTACGCTTGCGACCCCTGCCACTTATCGGGGTTGCACAGCTCCATGCGCGGTGACCTTGGCCTTTAGTGGCAACCATAACGACACGTTCTCTGCGCCCTATTATGATTACTCCAGCGATACGGCTTATGTGGGCGATGACAGCGGCAATCTCCACAAGTTCACGGGACTGTTTGCAGGAACCCCAGCCGAGTCGGGGAGCCCTTGGCCGGTGCCTCTGGGCGCGTCGAAACTCTCGTTGCCTGTCTACGACAACGTCACCGGGAACGTGATTGTGGGCGACTTTGGAGGTGTCCTGCACTCCGTAACCGCGTCGACCGGGACCGTACACGGCACAGCGAGCACCGGTGGGGATGTTATTGCCGACGCGCCCCTGGTGGATAGCAGCGCGGGCAAACTCTACGCCTTTGTCACCACAATCGGTACCCACAACGCGGTGTATGAACTCTCGACCAATTTCACTAGCAATGCCGGTGCGGGCGTCCAGCAAGTTGGTGCGGGAGACGCGGGGTATTACCTTTACCACGGCATCTTCGACAACGTGTACTACTCGTCGGCAACCTTTACAGGCAACCTTTACGCAGTAGGAAACACCGGCGCGACTACCGGAGCAAATCTTTACAAGATACAAATCACTAACTCAGTAATGGGAGCTCCTTCAGCCGTTGCTGGCGGTCTCAGCTTTACCGGCGCCGGCGCCACGCCTCCGTGGCCATCTACCCTGAATGAGTTCTGCAACAACGGTCTGAGTGCTTGCACTTCCGATGGGACAAAGACTACCGCGGGCACAGACTATATTTTCTTCAGCGTCTACCGCGGGACTGGGGCTGGGTGTACCAACACGGCTGGCCACGGCTGCGTACTGTCCTACAATGTCAGCAACCCTGCGGCAGTCAGCCAGTCCGGGACCGGCTTGAACGTTATAACTCCTGGTGGGAATGGTTGCTGGGCGACGGGTGGAATTGTGATCGACAACAGCGTGCCGACGGGCACCTTGGCAGGCGCTTCACAGACTTACTTCATAGGTCTAGGTGGCAACGCTGCAGGCGGTCCCACTGGTACCACCCCAACCAGCATCAACTGCGCCGCTGGCACTGCAGGTACGATTTCAGCCACCCAGGCGTCACAATTGAGCCCATAATTGTGGGTGAGGACGGACTAGCCAGGGCTGGCGAACTGAGTACGGGGCTCGCGGGCTGGGGAATTTTGGGTTCTACATCTGTCTCAGTGAATTGTCCGAGCAACGCGGGACGTCTAGCGTCCATTAGCGATGAACGATCATTATCGCCATGAATCGGAAATGACTTCCTCAACCTTGCCCTCGTGGTAGGGAAATGTCCTCTCGAAATGCGGCGCTGGCTTAGTCTGACAGCGCGTCTGGAGGCTTGCTAGGAAGCACTGCGGTGAGATGTACACTGCCCCGTCATACCAATAGTCTTTCCGCAACTCAGCGCCTGCGTCTCGAACACTCGTTCGAACCGGAATGCGGGTTTGATGTAGGGTTTCTTGGCTTGCTTCTTATGAGTTCGTTGCTTGTCTTCCAGTTCCACCGGGTTCCCATTCGCCATCATCAGTATTTATTCTCCAAAACACTTTTTCCAGCGACTGGTTTTTTCTTCTTACCGAATTATACAGTTCTGTGGCCTTAGCTGAAAGATCACAACTAGGCTCTGCCTCTCTGGGCATCGAACTATGCAACACTTTAGCGCTCCTCTGCGAACTGCCCCGCAACGACGGCGCCATCCGCCTCCACCCATCCAGTAAACAGGTTTATTGTCTTTGATTTGCAGCAGCCTTCCAAACCTGGCATTGAATCCGATACTGGCCCCACAATTGCTCCTTCCGCTAGGTCTGTATCCTCGCTCCTTTTGAACCCTTGCTGGCGCGAGATGCACAAAGCGGACGCCAACCGCGCCCGCGCAAGTCTCCGAGCCAGCCCGCGCCGGACTGCGATGTAACCGCATCTCAACCGGCGCTTCCGAAACCGGGCCAACTGCCCGGTTTCTTTTTCCCCGAGATAGGGGTTCGCATCAGGGCATCGCTTTAGCGATGCCGCAAGTTCTCCGAAATCACACGCCCCCTTAGGGGCTCGGCCACCCGTCAGTCGCCCGCCGCTCCCAGCAGAAATCCGTTGGCTTCCTCTTCCTCGGCAACCAGCCCTTCCGGAAGCTGGCCCCGGTTGTATTCCGCCATGCGGTTTTTCCACTTGAGAAAATCGGTGATGCTCTCCGGCTCAATGCGAATCTCCACCCGCCGCAAACTCGCCAGCAGCAGATTCATCTCGTTCTGGAACCCGACCACAGAACGCAGGTTCTTAGCCGACGCCTTGACTCGCTCGATCTCGCGCCCGCACGCCTCCAGCAATCCCCATCCCGCGGGCAATTCCTCGACCCGTATCAGACCGCGCGGCACCAAATAATACCGCTCACATCCGACGCCCATCTCCGGCTTCTGCCGAAAGGGCTTGTCGCGATCCGCCAGAAAATCCGCGCGCGACACCTTGCTCTCGACCAGCACCGAATGGCAAGCCTTTTTCCACCCAATCGCGTCCGGCATCTCGCCACTGACGCAAGCCTGTTCGCTAAGCACCACTCCACAGCGATCGCGCCGCAGCCACCCGACCGCCATCGCCACCAGTTTTGCATGAGTCATATTTGCCCGAGATACATTAGAAGTTTGGAAGCAGAACGCCGTCCTGAGAAGTGTCAGAGTAGCTTCCAGCAGGTTGCAGAAAGGATCTCGTTTTTATCAGGGCATCGCTTTAGCGACGCCGCAAAACGCCCGTTATCGATGGCCCCTTTAGGGGCTGCGTGGCGGACTTGCGGCCTTCCGTGGAACCACGCAACGCCCGCACCAGCACCGGCCGTCGCAACACCGCCTCCAGCAAATGTCGCGCCGCCGCAATGTCTTCCGCCGATCGATCCAGCGCCGAATACCCCGCCGCTCGCACTACGATGACACGATCCTGCAATCCAACCTCGAGCCGCGGAGCGCTTTCATTCCCAATGCGCCCATGACTCATGTCCAGCGCCTTCGCCAGCCGCAACACGCCCGCCAATTCCATGGCAATCGCCCGATCCGCCAGTTCCAGCCCTTGCATGGTCTTTCCCCGCGGACGTGGCAACGCCCCGCGATGATACCGCGCCACCACCGCCGCCAGTTCCAATTCGCGCGCGCTCCAACCCAGAGGCCGCACCAGCCCGCGGATCATCCGGTACGATCTTTTCTCGTGATTTTCCGCGCCTTTAGCCTTGCCAACATCGTGCATGAACGCCGCCGCCTGCAGCACCGCTCGCGAGTCCGGCTCCAGATTGAGAGGCGCTACTCCCGCCGTCACCAGCCCCGCATCCTTCAGCCCGTCGTACAAAAGCAGCGCCAACTGGGCGACGCGCTGCGAGTGCAGAAAATCGGGATCCAGATATCCCGCCCACGTGCGCAGCCGGCTCATGGCCGCCGCCCGCAACTGCGGACCCGCCGGCAACTCCGCCCGCCACACCCGCCATAGCGACTCGCGCCCCACCATCTTCTCGCGGTAGCGCCCGATCCTCTTAGTTCGCTCCAGGTTCAACTTCTCCCGCCAGCGCTCGCGGCTCTCGACATCCGGAAACGCATTCACCTCGACGGCCAAAGCCCAAAGCACATCCAGATCGTGCACCTCGCCCAATAAATCCTGAAGCTCCTTCAGATCGGAGCCCCAAAGCGCATGCTGGCGCGGCAGAAAATTTTCCACCGTGTAACGGAAGCGTTTGATGCCGATGCGCAACGCATGCCAGCTAACCTGCGACCGACTCCGCAAAGCGTGTTTGTGCAGATCGTAAGCCGCCGTCCATTTCTCCAGCGCCAGATGCAGATAAACGACGCTCCCCCGACGCACCCGCGAAGCCCGCTGTGGCAGAGCGCGCGCCCACTGCCGCCACTCCTTGCGATCAAACTGATTCAGATCTTTGAAAGCGTGCTGCTTGCATACCGCTTCCCGAGCATGCACGTGATCAAGCAGTTTGACCACGACCGAATCGCCCGAATTTGGATCGCCCGTGGGTGCCCCATCCTTGCGCGTTCTTTGCGCAAGGGTGGGTGCGTCTCCCGCCGCTGCCGAGTTGCTGGCAACGCTCAGCTTCTCGATCCACTCCTGCATCACCTGCATGTCACGCAACTCGCCCAGCGCCTGGAAAAGTTTCTTCCCCGCCTTCTTCATATCCTTCCAGGAAGAATCAGGATCAATGGCCATCAATCCATCGGCCAGAGAACGGCAGCGCCGCAACGCCACTCGAAGATCGTGCACTGCGTCCGCATCGAACCCCACCGCCGCCCGGTCGCACTCCACCAGCACCCGCTCCATCCAGGCCCGGAGGCCGAGCTTCGGCTTTGGGCTCGGAGGCTTCGGAATCGGACTGGCTCCCACCGTCGCTCCTTATCACTGACGGGAACCATTGTCGCTTCTTTGCGGAGATTCTTCTAGGGGAGCAGAGGCGGTTCGCCGTCAACCACTCCGAGTTGTCATCCTGATCGCGACGAACTGGACAGACATGGTCGAAGGCCGCGAAGCGGGGCAAGCAGAGGAGTTGGTCGAGGGCTGAAAATAGTACGCGCCGTGCCGGCGAAACAAAATGCCAGCCCCGTGTTCAGGCTGGCAAGGAAGGATTAGTTTTTAAGACCTGAGAACTGAGAACCGGGAACTGAGAACTGCCTCAGTTGCTCAGCACCTTCTCGCGCTCCTCAGCGTCCTGCAGTTCCTGGCGAGGAGAGGCGGGAAGCGCAAACTCCAGCACCTCGTCGATTGTCTTCACGTAGTGCGTAGTCAAGCCGAGCAACTGTTCCGGTGTCAGGTCTTCTTCGACATTAGTTTTATTTTCGGCGGGAAGGATCACGTCATGCACCCCAGCGCGTTTCGCAGCCAGCACTTTCTCTTTAATGCCGCCGACTGGAAGCACATTGCCGCTTAGCGTGATCTCGCCTGTCATCGCCGTCAGTGGACGAACCTGTTTCCCCGAAAGCAACGACACCAACGCAGTCACAATCGTCACGCCCGCCGAAGGACCGTCCTTCGGAATCGCGCCCGCGGGCACGTGAATGTGGATATCGTGAGTGGCAAAGAATTCTTCGTCGATGCCCAACTGCTTGGCGTTCGAACGCACCCAGCTCAATCCCGCCTGCATCGACTCGCGCATCACGTCTTGAATCTGCCCGGTGATGGTCAGACCGCCTTTGCCTTTCATCTGGTTGGCTTCGACAAACAACACGTCGCCGCCCGACGGCGTCCACGCCAGACCGACGACAACGCCCGCACGCTTGGTGCGCTCCGCAATTTCGCCCTCGCTGCGCACCTTGATGCCGCCCAGAAATTCCTGCACGATTTCCTTGGTGATGACCAGCTTCTCGGTCTTCCCTTCCGCCAACCGCCGCGCCTGCTTGCGGCAGATGGTGCCAATGGTGCGTTCCAGGTTCCGCACTCCCGCCTCGCGCGTGTAGTGACGGATGATATAGCTGACCGCCTCTTCTGGAAATTCGATCTGCTCTGTCGTGATTCCGTTTTCTTCGATCTGCCGTGGCACCAGGTACTGAAAAGCGATGTGAACTTTCTCTTCCTCGGTGTAGCCCTGCAATTCGATAATCTCCATGCGGTCGCGCAGTGGCTCGGCGATCGGATCGAGCATGTTCGCCGTAGTAATGAACAACACCTTGGAGAGATCGAACATCACGTCCAGATAGTTGTCGCGAAAGGTCGCGTTCTGCTCCGGATCAAGCGCCTCCAGCAACGCCGACGCCGGATCGCCGCGGAAGTCGCGCCCCACCTTGTCGATTTCATCAAGCATGAAGACCGGATCTTTCGTCTCCGCGCGCCGTATGCCCTGAATGATCTGCCCCGGCAAGGCTCCAATGTAGGTGCGCCGGTGGCCGCGAATCTCGGCTTCGTCGTGCACTCCGCCGAGCGACAGACGAACGAACTTGCGTCCCAGCGCCCGCGCGATGGATTTACCCAACGAAGTTTTGCCCACGCCCGGAGGTCCCACGAAACACAGAATCGGACCTTTCATGTTGGGCTTCAACCGCCGCACCGAAAGGTAGTCGAGGATGCGGTCTTTCACTTTCTGCAAATCGTAGTGGTCGGCGTCGAGAATCTCTTTCGCCTTCAGGATTTCAATTTCTCCTCCCGAGGTCTTCGCCCAGGGCAGCACCGCCAGCCACTCAATGTAGTTCCGTGTCACCGAATAATCCGCCGCCATCGGCGACATGCGCGCCAGCCGCCCCAGTTCCTTCAGCGCTTCTTTCTTCACATCGTCGGGCATGCCCGCCGATTCGATCTTTTGCTTCAGTTCGTCGGTGTCGCGCTGCCCCTCGTCCTGCTCGCCCAGTTCTTTTTGGATCGCCTTCATCTGCTCGCGCAAATAGTATTCGCGCTGCGTCTGCTGCACACGATCCTGCACCTCCGACTGGATCTTGTTCCGCAGTTGCTGCACTTCCAATTCTTTCGCCAGATGCTGGTTGATTTTTTCCAGCCGCACCCGGACGTCGCTCGTCTCCAAAGTCTCCTGCTTGTCGGCCGTCGACAAAGAGGGCAGCGACGACGCGATAAAGTCCACCAGCCGCCCCGGCTCTTCAATGTTCATCGCCACAGTAGAAAGCTCATCAGAAAGCGTCGGCGATCCCGCCACGATTTGCTGGAACAACGTCAGCACGTTACGCTGCAGCGCTTCAATCTCGGAATCCTTGGGCGGAATCGTCTCCGGAATGGTGGTCACGCGCGCGCGCATGAATGGCGCAAGCTGCGCGAAATCCGCCAGCCGCACCCGCTCCAGTCCTTCCGCAAAAACAAACAGGCTTTGGTTCGGCATCTTGACCACTTTGTGCACCACCGCCAGCGTTCCAATGGAGTACAAATCGGTGGGCTGCGGGGAGTCCACGCGCGCCTCGCGCTGCGCTACGACGACGATGGTCTTGTCTTCGCTCAGCGAGTTAATCAGCTGCACCGAACTTTCCCGCCCCACCGTGAGGGGAAGCACAGCATGCGGGAACAATACCGTGTCGCGCACCGGCAAAATCGGCAGCGACCGCTCGGTGGTTTCGTAGGAAACAATCTCGGATGAAATCGGATCGGTCATGCTTTTTCCTTGAGTGTGTTTCACTCAACCCTTGGATGAACTTAACTGCCAAAAAGATGCAGCCTTCGTGCTAGGTTGTTGAATTCTAAACCTTTTTTAGCCCTTTGCAAGACTCAGAAGGATTCGACGCCACCCCGCCAATCCAATTTCGAGGGACGCGAGGGTGCCCCGCCTCTCGCGCCTTCGAGAAGTGGGACTTTTTGCTGTTGATTGCCCAAGTTCTAGCCCTGGGGGACCTGCTCCACCCCTGCACATCCCCCTGTGAAATCAGCGACTTTCGTGTTTAGCCGCCTCCAATTAGAACACGTGCTTCGCGTGATCGCCTTTGAACACAAGCTCTTGCAAGACTCGCTCGTTCGCCGCATTCAAGACGTAAATCCTCTGATCCTGATCGGCCTTCGCGCCCAACGGAATCAGGGTGCACTTTGCGCGCACTTCAACCGGCTTCTTCGTCCCCATTTGCCGGAACACCATAATGTGGTTCGACCCTTCCATCACGTGCCGGATCTCGTAGTTGCCAACGGGCAACAGCGTGTCCGCCACCCGGACTTTCTCGGAAAACGTTACCCGATAATTGTCCGCAATTCCCAACTGATTTTCGGCGGCCGACACCGCGCCCAGCATAATGACACAGATAAAGACAAGAATCCCCGCAAACAACTGACGCATAAAAGCCTCCTTTTGGCTCTGGGCCAGATCGGCCCACCTTCAGGCTAGACCCAGGATGGAATTCCCGCAGTGCACCACCTCACAGCAGGTTGTGATGAAAGACCGTGGCACGGAGACGCCGCATGCCCTTTGGTCACGCCTTCCTCGATGATTCATCGGCCTTGTCCGCCGGATCATGAATCTGGAAGTTTGGAGCCATGGCTACTGGCCACTGCCTCAGGCGCCCGGATAAATCCCCAGCACCTTCACCAGTTCCGCGACCTCGCTCAAATGCCGCAGGGCGTTGCGCGAGTCTTCATCGTCGCCGCGCAGCAGATCGACAAAAAACACGTATTCCCACGGACGCCCGCGCATGGGCCGCGACTCGATCTTGCTCAAACTGATGTCGCGCAGCGCAAACACGCTGAGCGCCCTGAACAACCCGCCCGGAACGTTCTTCAGGCTGAACGCCAGCGAAGTCTTATTCGCACCACGAGCCGCCCGCGCCTTTCCGCGCCGGATCAGAAAAAAACGCGTAAAGTTCTTCTTGTCATCCTCAATCCCCGCCTTCAGAATCTTTCCGCCATACACGGCCGAAGCCCGCTGGCTGGCAATCCCCGCCGCATCGCGCAAGCCCTCCGCCACGACATGCTTCACGCTCCCGGCCGTGTCGTAAAACGGCACCGACTCCAGCTTAGGATTCTTGGCAAAAAGATCACGGCACTGATCGAGCGCCACGGGATGCGAGAACACGCGCCGGACTTCTCCAAGCTTGGTGCCCGGCAGCGCAATCAAATTGTGCACAATGCGCAAACGAAACTCGCGCACAATGTGCACCTCGCGTCCCAGCAACAAATCGAAATGCTCGGCCACCGAACCCGCCAAAGAGTTCTCAATCGGAATCACCGCGCCGTCCACCGAACCGCGGGTGACGCGGTCAAAGACCTCGCGCGAACGCGCGCACGGCACCACCAGCGCCCGCGGCAACATCGCTTCCGCCGCCTCATGGCTGAAAGAACCAAGCTCTCCCTGAATCGCAATCTTCATCAGGCATTTCCTCCTGCCACCACCGTGCGCGCCAGATCTTTCGTCATAACCAAAGCGTCCAACTGGCCAGAATAATACCCGGCAACTGTCTTTTCGACGAAGTATCCTTTCTGCTTGTAGAAACGAATGGCAGCTTCATTGTTCACCGGAGTCTCCAGCACCACCGCAACCGTGCCCGCCCGCAGCAATTGCTCTTCCGCAGCGAGCAACAAAACCGAGCCGACGCCTGTCCGCCGCGCCTTCGCAATCACATCAATCGTAATGATGTGCCCAGTCTTGCGCCGGCTCTCCGCCACGATGAATCCAAGAATGCCGCCGTCGCCTTCGGCCACCAAAGTAAACGACCCTCGCCGCCGCATATAAAAAGCCAACTCCGGCCGCGAATACGCCAATTGCGGATCAAAGCAAGCCTGATCAATCCGCCAAAGCGTGTCAAAATCAGCCTTCTCGAATTGTCGAATCAGAAACGACACGCCGCCATTGTAGCGGGAGGAAGCAATTTCGCGATGAGGGTACGCCAGCTCTCGCACTTTTCGAGAAGCGGGGCTTTTCGTGGCGAGCGCCCGCTTCGCCGATCGAAACGTTACTCGTCCATGTTTTACCGCATGCGCTGTCGCTGCTTCTTTTTTCCTCTTCTCCCCCCTTGCGCACTAGCATCCGCAAGAAGTACGATTTCTCCTCAGGGGCAGCCGTGGGGCGTTTCATTCTCATCGACGTAGTCGTGGCAGTCGGGCTCTCTGTCCTCTGGTATGCGTGGTTTGTCCGCTACAACCGCAAGCGTGCCGCCGACGTGCTGCAGTGGGTCCAGGCGGCATGCCTAGGAAAAGGCCGCGTAGTCGATGTGCGATGGCAGGCCAGCAGTTCGCGCCTGCGGGCCACGCTGCATCTCTCCTCGCGCTGGTTTGAAGAAGCCCACCTTACCATCCGCCTCCTGCCGCGCCCGCTCCCGGTGCAGTGGGCTCTGAGCCGCTACCGCCAGCAGCAGGAAACTCTCACCTTCGAAGCCGACATGGGATTTCCACCCGGCTTCCATCTCGACGTCATCCGCCATCGCTGGTCCGGTCATTCCGGAGCGAAAAACTCAACCCGCACACGCGCCTGGACCATCACCCGTCCCGGCCCCGTCATTCTCACCACAAAAGAAGACTGGCCCGTAGAACTCAGCCCGGTCGTCAATGCGCTCGCCTCCTGGCGCGAAAAGGATTTCGTCGGCGTCCGCTTCAATTCCACCTCGCCGCACTTTACCGCCACCGTAGCCCTGGAAAACCTCTCCGACCAGAAAGCTGCAGCCGCTTTGCTCGGCCTCTTCCGCGAACTGGCCGCCAGTTCCTCCGCCAAGCAGCACTAAGCCGTGCCTTTGACCGAGGTGCCGAGCCCAATCCCCGATTTCTCTTGAGAGTGCAACCCTCGTCTCGTGACCCATGTCACGGACGATTCCCCGCCTTCCAGCTACAAACAAAAGAAGACACTACGATTTTTCCTCAGTCAACCGGACTACCAGCCCGTCCTTGGAGGACCACATGCCCCACGCGATTCCGGCTTCTATGCTCGGGTCCGACACCAGCGAAGGTTGTTGGCATTACCTCTACCGGACTGCCGCCATTGCCGCGCTGATCACCGTCGCCCTGTTTCTCTTTCAAATCGTTGCCTTTTCCGTCTGGCCGCCGCCCTCCACCGTGGCTGGCCATTTCGGTTTGCTTCACTCACGCATGCTCGTGGGTCTGATCAGTCTCGATTTCCTGATCATCGTGGACGAAGTTCTCGCTATCCCGATCTGTCTTGCGCTGTACCTTAGCCTGCGGCACGTGCACGAATCGCTCATGCTCATCGCCACTGCCCTCTCCGCGGCATCCATTGTCTGCTTCCTTATCGCTACACCCGCCCTGAACATGCTGTACCTGAGCCAGCAGTACTCCGCAGCCGCGACCACCGTGGAACGGGAAGGGCTTCTGGCCGCCGGACAAGCTGTGCTTTCGTCCTGGATGGGCACTCCATATCAGGTGGGTTATGTCGTGGGATCGATCGAAATGCTGCTTATCGGGTGGGTGATGCTGCGCAGCCGGATCTTCAACAAGGCCACTGCGTATGTCGGAATCGCGGCGAGCATAGTTGGCTTGGGGGTCTACGTGCCCAAGGTCGGCGTCTTCATTTCTATCCTCTCGGTTGTGGGCATGCAGGTTTGGTACGTGATGATCGCCCTGACGCTTCTGCGCCTGGGCAACCGCGCGAATCGACCAGCGCTTCCTCCGGGAAGGAGCGAAAGCGAGACGGCTGCGCGCTTGAGGGCTTAGTCACGTTAGAACGCAGTCCAAGGTCCCCTACCTCACACCCACACCGTCCGCGCTATCATCCCGCACTTGAAGTGCCACGCTCTTCCGGGTCGCCCAGAACCACCCAACGCGGCACTCCGCCCACGATCGCGCCGATTAGCAGAGCTCCCAGAAAAGTGTATCCGCCCTCAATCCACAGCAGCCCGGGCGCAACCCGCGACGACATCGCCGCCGTCAGTGCTGCCAACGTCGCTGCGAAGATCGCCAACCATAGCGCACCCGCCACTTCGATGCCGTGCGTCAACGTACGCGAACCCAGCCACCGCAGCAGGCCCGCGACGCCGTATGCAAAAAGCACGCAGGCGCCCACGCTCAGCAGATGCGGCGCCATCGTTCGCGCCAAGGCTCGTGTCTGGGGATCGCTCAATCCGAGCGCCATCATCCATCGTGGCCGGAACAAGTATTCCGAGTGCCAAGCCATGCCCAGCACCCACGCCGCCGCGCCTGCCAGCAGCACCGGCAAATGCACAACTCTTCTGGTTCGCCATGGAGCGTGCTCCACCATGGGCGCCGGTTTGACCAGTACCGCATCTGGAATGCACTCTTGCCCGCAATCGGCGCGCTCCGGCCAGCGCGTGCAATCGGCCAGGCGCAGCTTCGGCGGGCCGGCCAGGCTGCTCCACGCCGCCCGCAACGCGTTGAATCGCACCGACACCGGCGCATGCGTCTCCGGACAGTTCACCGTCCGCCCCTCGTGAAACGTGTGGTAAACGTGCTCGCCCCAAAGCGCTGGTAGCAACAGGATCAGGCAAGTCCCAACCAGGAAGAGTAACAACAGGAACAGGAACAGCATGACGTGCCTCCTTTCCTCGCACGAAGGATTCGTGCCAGGCCGAAGGTTCCAACTCTCTACCTACTGCGTACGTCCTACAAAGAATGCAGCGATCTGAAACGTGCTGCACCCGACGAGCGTCGGATGCTGGATCAAGCATATTCGCCGTGCGACCCGTGCGCAGTGAGCATCGTCACGCTGGCTGGTGACGGGTTCACGCAACCCAGCCCCGCTTTGATGCTTGTGGAGGGTGCGATGGTGACTACAATCCTCGCGTCAGTTTCACTTCCCGCAAAAAATCATGGACAGCGGAAGGCGGCAGCGTGTTGAGCGCGCTTCCATGTTGTTTACGGAATGCGGGCGCGAGACTGGGGGCATACTCCATTCCGACCCGGTCGCAATTTGCCTGGAGCACCTTGCGCAAGGTTGCGCCATTTGCCAGGTTCGGCCGCCCATACCTAATGCGGATCGGCCAGCGTCGCAACACCTCGGGTGGAAGATGGGCCAAGGACGATGGGTTGGCGGAAGCCACGACCGTGACATTGTCATAGAACCGTTTCATGCCTTGCGTCCCAATCTTGAAACTCTCAAAGTGACGCGGATCAAAGGTCATATCGTCAATGTAGAGCACGGTCCGGCATGGTTCCTCGGCCATGCGCTGGGCATATTCGCGAACCTGGCCGAGTTGGTCCGAAGAGATCAGAACGAGCTTCAAACCATCGATCTCACCCACCAGCGCTTGGAGCGAGAGTGTCTTGCCTACACCGCCCTCACCTTCGAGCAGAGTGAAGGGCATATGGCTCCCCTTAACGAACGCGGTGAGCAGGGTCCGAAGTCGCGCCACATTCTTCTCCTGACCGATCACTTGATCGCTCTTCGCCTCCCCAATTTCGACGGGCTCCAGTTCCCCGTGGAGACCGGCTTCAAAAACCTTGTACTGGGCAATCGGGTCCTGGTTCCGCTGATGCATGAACGCCACTACATGCCCGAGTTCAGCGCCCCAGTCCGGCGCGACCGCCAGTCTCCGGTACAGCCTGGTTTCGACGCTTCCGTCGGCATCGCGGAGGGTCAGGATCTGCGCTCGCTGTGCGTCTTCGAGATCGGGCATCTCTCGCATCTTGCCGATAAAATCGGACACTACCCCGGCATCGGTGCGGGCAATCCGCCGAGGCGGAACCCCGCCATAGGTCGGCACCCGGAGAGGATGCTGGGAGAGGGCGTCGTGCAGATCGACAAGCAAGGCGTGATAATTCATGAAGATCGCTTCGATATCCGTCTGGTATAGCTGCTGGAGCGATCGCAAAAAGTCTTCCGCATACGCCTTTAACTCCACGCCGGCGCGATCCAGCGATTCTTTCGAGAGAAAGGGATGCTTCACCAGCACATGGCTGGCCAGTTGACGGAGAAAAATATCTTGATAAGACGACCGCACGACCAGCGGCGTCTTCCCGGTATAGGTAAAGATCAGGACCTGTTGCTGTTCGAGATAGAGGCTAATCGCATCCGCCGCCAGCTGGGACTCACGGTTCCCGTTACTCAATACGACTCTGAAGGCGGGCTCAACCTTTTCGTACAGCCGCTCCAGCGCGGTCACGCTCGGATTGTCCTGAGCGTCCGTGATGCTTCTCGACAGAGCCTTCAATTCATCCTCGAGTCGCAACATCGCCCTCGAGAACGGCACCGGGTCAAGCCCCTTGTGGTTCCAGGCCACTGGACTATAGGTGACGATGTTATTGAGCGAAAGAGTGAACTTCCAGGTATCCCGCAGAAGATCGTTGGTGCGGGTGCCAAAACCGCTAAGGACGTCTGCCAGATCCTGCATAGAGGTCGCCCTCTTGTCCTCATTCTACTCGCCGACATTGACGGAATGACGGGCTCGTCGGGTAGGTCGGGCGAGATCGACGGCGGCTCCAATCCCAAGAGGGAGCCCGAGTGTGCGGATCACCGTGGAAGAATGGCCTCTCAGCCGCGTCGGATCATCAGTTCAATAGATCAGTTTCAGCGAGAACTGGATTTGCCGGGACGATCCTGCGGTTTTGCTGATCAGGCCGAAACCGCTGCCGCGGACGATATTGGACGGCAGTCCGAAATTTACCAGGTTGAATACGTTGAAAAACTCGGCGCGGAATTCCACCGTCGCCAACTCGCCGCTGCCCCGGTGACCTATGGGAGTGTCTTTCACCAGAGCCACATCGAAGTCATGGAAGCCGGGCCCGCGAAACGTGCCGCGACCCAGAGTGCCGAAGCGACCGTGGTTTGGTCCGGTGCCGCCAGCGACGTTGATGGGAATATTAAAGAAGGAAGCGTTACAAGGACCGTGAGCACAATCGTCGCCGAGGCCGAAGTAGTCGGCGCGGGATTGGCGGCTGGTGGAGAAGTGCGGCATGGCAACCAGGTCGGGACGATCCGTGCCGCCAGCGCCTGCTCCGGTCTGCTGCACGCCGGAAAAAACGGTGAACGGAGGCCCGGTCGTCAGCGTGGTGATGTTGAGGAACTGCCAGCCCGCGGTCAGGGGCCGGCCCAGCGGACGAAGGAAGCGCACGCGCTCCAGGCGAAGTAACTGGATCCAGCTCACAGTAAATACGTGAGTCGTATCGAACGTAGACGGCCCTTTTTCGGCGCGCGGATTCCAGGGATTCTGGGGCTGTGTTTGCAGGATCACGCCCGCGGTACCGAGCAAGCTTCCCAGCACGGCGCTGGTGTCGTCCAGAGACTTGGAATAGGTATAGCTGGCTTGCAGTCCCAACCCCGCGCGGGCGGAATTCTTCGTCAGGCTGGTCTGCAGCGCGTGATATGACGAATGGGACCCGCTCGTCATCAGGCTCTCGTATCCGAAGCCTCCCGTTCGATTTCCGGATGAATCAAACTTCGTAAAGGGCGCGAACGCGGGATCGGCGCCGGTATAGCTATTGGGGGAGAACACGCTCCCGAGATGTACCCCCGCGGTCGCCACGTAAGAGACGCTCGCCTTCACGTCGCCAAAATCATGATCGATGCCGGCCGTATAGCTGCCGATATAGCCATTCCGAAAATTCTGGGCAATGCCGACGACGATGGGCAGCTGCGTTTGATGGTCCGGTGTGAGTTTCTCCACGTCACTTTGAAAGCGCGGCAGATCAATCTCGGTGTTGGGACGCGCATCAGTGCTTCTTCCGTTGGGGAAAATGAGCTGCCCCTGAACGTCGTACACGGGGGGAAGGACTTCCGGAACAACCGTGTTTTGGAAGGGCACGGCAACGCCGGGCTGCGCGGTAAAAGTAGGGTTGAACACATACGGGATCCATGCGGTGAGGGAGTTATCCTGCCACAGGTTCGGCACAATCGTGGTGATCGAGCCACCAAGGTGCAGCATGGTGTGACTTCCGAGGCCGTAGTCAACCGCCAGACGCGGGCCCCAGCCGTTCCAGTCCTGGCTGTAAGGAGGCTGCGGATTGATCAGGTAGCGCTGCGTGGCGTTGTGGTTCCAATACGATGTCGGTTTGCCATCGGCACCCAGGAAAATGGGTAGCGAGGTCCGCTTGGTGGCTTCATGAATGCGGCTGTTCACTTCATAGCGCAATCCATAAGTCAGCGTCAGGTGAGAACTGGCCTTCCAAGTGTCCTGAAAATAGAAGTTGTAGGCCTCGCGTCTGACCCCGGCCTCGTCGAACTTGCCTCCGATGGGTGTGAAATCAGCCGGAGCTGTGATGGTGTAAGCGTAGGGCGTCGCGGTCAACAGTCCGGTCAAAGAGTCGGGCAGGTTATCGCCGGGGGCGATGTCATGCTGGCCGCTAGCGGAGGGGATCGCAACTGGAGAGTACGCCGGGCCGCCGCCGAATGTATACGAGCCATTCGGAGCCTGGCCGAAGATGGTCGAGTCGCGATTGACTCGAATCTCAACTCCCCACTTAAAAGTGTGCGCGCCGCGTATGCCAGTCATATCGTGCTTGAACTGGTAGAGATTGGAATACGATCCGAAGATCGACCCGGCCGGAGCGCCGAAGCTCTCCAGCAGGCCGTCGCCAAAGCCGATGGCCGGCTGGGTGTGGTTGGCCGCGGGAAAAAACGGAGTGCTGCGAATATACCCCAGAGACGTTTCCCAGCTCAGGTGTGGACTGACGCTCCGCGTGTACTTAACGCCGGCGTTCCGCTGATGATCGAAGAACTGCACGCCGAAACTGGGATCAATCGCCGTTTGATCGGGATTGATGACCGGCCCCGTAACCTGGTTCAGGCTGAAGCGGGTAAGAAGCTGGGCTTTGCCGGAGATACGATGGTCGATGCGAACGGAGAACTGGTCGGTGCGCGTCGCGACCTTCGAGAACGCCGCATAGGTGCGCTCCCCGAATTGACCATTCGGAGTGTTGGGCAGCGGGTAATGGTCGAGCACCGACTGGACCCTGGGGTCAACGGGAACGGTGAGCGTATCGGGAGTGCAGCCCGTAGCATTCTGATTGGGAAAGCAGATCGTGTGGATGCCCTTGCGTTCGTCCGCGGTTGGCACGGGAAGAACCTGGGTGGTGCCTAGCACCTGCCGGAAGCCCTGGTATTCGCCGAAGAAAAAAGTTCGGTCGCGGCCATCGTAGATACTCCCCAGCTTCACTGGGCCGCCAATGGTGCCGCCGAACTCATTCCGCGCGAACGGCGGAATGCGCCGATGATCAAAACCAACTTTGTCGAAATAGTTGCGCGCATCCAGCGAAGCATTGCGGAGAAATTCAAACACGCTGCCATGCACGGCGTCGGTGCCGGAGCGCGTGACGACGTTCGTATAACTGGCCGCGCCATGCCCCGTCTCGGCCGGCAACACACCGGCGCTGGACTGCACTTCCTGGATGGCGTCGACATTGAAGTTGGAAAAAGTCGCACCGCCCATTTCCGGGTCGGTGGTGTCGGCGCCGTCGAGCGCGAATACCGTGGCGCTGCCCCGCTGGCCGTTCACGGCAAACTGCTGCGTGAAATTCGCGGCACCGTTGGTGTCGGTCATAGTGCCCGCGGCCAGAAGCAACAGCTTGCTGAAGTCGCGGGAATTCAGCGGCAGACTGGAGACTTCTCCCGCCGAAAGATGTTCGCCGCCCGTGCCTTGAGGTGCCGAGGCAGCTTCTGCTTGGAGCAGCACCTGACCTTTTTCCGGAGACGACAGTTGGAGTCCGGCGGTGAGTTTGGTTCCCTCCTGGATATCCAATAGCTCAGCCGACTTGAAGCTCCCCGCCTTCGTGCCTACGGACAATTCATACTTGCCCGATGTAATGCTGGAAAAAGTAAACACTCCGCTTGCCGAGATAGTCGCCGTGTAGGTGCGCGTCCCTGACACTGGAGTTTCTGAGGAGGAGCGCAGCGTAATCGTGGCCTCGGAGACGGGACTTCCCGCGGCGTCGCGCAGCACGCCACTCCAGGACAACGCCGCTGCCGTAGCCGGAAGCAGTCCGAATACAAAGATGAGAGCGGCCGCCATAGGCGCGCTCCGAACCGTACTAAGCATGATGCGAAGAATTATACTGACCGCCTGCGGGGGCCGGTGCTGAATCCTACTCCGGCTCCGCCACAAATCGATACCCCACTCCCCGCACCGTTTGCAAATGTTTCGGCTGCGAGGGATCCTCTTCGATGTAGCGCCGCAACCGCACAACAAAATTATCGATGGCGCGCGTATCCGTATCCTGGTGCAACCCCCACACATCTTCTAGAATCGCCTTCCGCGAAACCACCCGCCCCGCGCTGCGCACCAGATAGCGTAGAAAATCCGCTTCCATCACCGTCAGATGGATCGTGTTCCCCAGCGTGCGCAGTTCCAGTTCTCCGAAGTCAATGGTCTTGCCGCAAAAAACGAACGTATCGCCGCCAGCTTCCCGCGCGCGCTCCGGCGCCCGCCGCGTCTTTTCACCGCTCGTCCCCGCCGTCACACCATCTTTCATCCACACACTGCGCCGCAGCAGGCTCTCCAAACGAGCAATCAGAATCGCCAGCTCAAACGGCTTCGGCAGGTAATCATCCGCCCCCGCCGCGAATCCCTCCAAGACATCCTCAGGACGCCCGCGCGCCGTAAGCATTAGAATCGGCACGTAGTTCTTCTTCTCGCGCAGCAGCGCCGCCACAGCAAAACCGCTCTTCCCCGGCAGCATCACGTCGAGAACCACCGCGTCGAAGCGTTCCTTTTTTTCGACCAGCCGATCCAGCGCGGTCTCGCCATCCGGCGCAACTTCCACCGCGTGTCCTTCGGCTTGCAGGTTGAAGCGCAGGCCCTGCGCCAGATGCGCCTCGTCCTCCACCACCAGCACCCGGCTCATGCCATTCTCCGCGGCAACTCCAGAGTCACCGTCGTCCCTTTCCCTGCCCCATCGCTCTGCGCGAATACTTTGCCACCGTGCTTTTTCGCAATCGACCGCACGATGAACAATCCGAGGCCGGTACCCTTCACTTGCGACAGCGAGCGCTGCGTCACCCGGTAAAACCGTTTGAAGATGTGTTTCAACTCCCGCTCCAGAATGCCCACGCCCTGATCGCGCACCCGCAACACCAACCGCTCCTCATCGCGAGCATCGAGCTCCACCGTGATGTGTACCCCATCCGGCGAGTACTTCACCGCATTGTCCAGCAGGTTCGAAACCGCGGTCCGCAACTCCTCCGGATCGCCCAGCACCCGCGCTCCGTCGCCGTTCCGCGAAGCAAGAGACGCCGTCTCGCGGTACTCCAGATCCGCCGGCTGCAAATGATGCCGCGTTCGCGCCAGTTCCATGCACTCGCGCACCAGCGAGTCGAATTCCACCGGCAAGCGCTGCGCCGGACTTTTTTTCTGCGCCGCCTCTCCCGCTTTTAACACCTGTTCCACGGTGTGCAGCAGGCGCTCCGTATCCAGCAGCATCGACTCGTAGAACTGCCGCCGCTGCGCTTCGTCCACCTCGCGGCGCTGCAAGGTTTGCAGGTAAAGCCGAATCGACGCAATCGGAGTCTTCAATTCATGGGTGACCGCGTTGATGAAGCTGTCATGCTGCTCGTTGCGCCGAATTTCCCTGACCAAAAAAATCGTGTTGAGCACCAGCCCCGCGATGATGACCAGAAATAGTATGCCGCCAAAGAAAAGTTTCAACCCTTCGCGCCAGTACAAGATGACCCAGCTGACGTTCAGCGCGACGGCCGCCGCAATCAGACAAACGCCCAGCGTGATGAAAAAATAGATGGCCTTCTGCCGGCTGATGATCCGCACAGGGTGATTTTAACGGGAAAGGCGTTCAACCGCCGAGAACGCTGAGTTGGCAGAGGAAAACAGCAAAAGAAAAACCGGGGTTGGCTTCCCCCGGTTCACTCTGCGTTCTCCGCGCACTTCGCGGTAAATGCCGTTCAGTCGTTCCCCGCAGCCGCCGCCATCACCTGAGCCGCCTTCGCATCCCGCACCAGGGGCGGCTTCGGCGGCAGGTTATCGAGCGCGATCTTGTAGACATGCCGAGCCAGTCCCAGTTTCTTCAGCGCCCAGATGCCGTACCAGTTCATGTCAACTTCGTACCACGTCAAACCATGCCGCGCCGAAACCGGATGCGCATGATGATTGTTGTGCCAGCCTTCGCCAAAAGTAAGAAAGGCCACCAGAAAATTGTTAGTTGAGAGATCCTTGGTCGCAAAGCGCCGCGTTCCCCAAATGTGTGTAACCGAGTTCACCATCCAAGTGGCATGCAGTCCCACCACCACGCGCGCGAATACTCCCCACAACAGCCACGGCAACCCGCCAATGGCATAAAGAATGACGCCGACAATAATATTTCCCGTGTAGTGATACTTGGTCAGCCAGACGTGCACTTTATCTTTGGTCAGGTCGGGAACGTAGCGGGCCAGGGTCGTGGTGTCGTGATGCATCGACTTGCCCATCAGGATCCATCCCATGTGCGACCACCACTTGCCATCGATCGGGGAGTGCGGATCGCCCTGCTCGTCCGAAAATTGATGATGAATCCGGTGCGTCGCCACCCAGAAAATCGGCCCGCCTTCCAGTGCCAGCGTCGCGCACCAGGTCAGGAAGTACTCCACCCACCTCGGCGTCCTGTAGCCGCGATGCGTCAGCAGCCGGTGATAGCTCATCCCAATCCCGAAGCTGCCAGAGATCCACCACAAGAAAATGGCTACGAAAAATGCCGGCCAGGTAAAGTAAAACAGCGCCGCGACCGCGCCCACATGAAACAGGCCCATGGCGATCGCCGTCCCCCAGTTAAAACCATCTCGCTGCGCCCGGTCTCGGCGATTGCTGCCTTCTCCGGTTTCGCTCATTTCCTGGCTCACGGTTTCGCTGATCGTCTCGCGCGTCATCTGGCTCATTCAAATTCCTTTTGCCCCCAGCCGTCTGGCCGAGGTCCAGTTAGCACCATAGCAAGAGCCAGCAGACCACACTGTAATACTTCTGTAATCCTCGATGCCTAAAGGGGTTACGAGCGTAATCCACTTTCGGAGGGGTCCCTTATTTCGCGGTTTTCGAGACCTGGGTCGACGCGCAGTGCGCACCGAAGCGAAGTCGGTTTTACATCTTACAGCGACGCCCCCGAAGCCGCCAAAGGTCACGGCTTCTTAGCTCCGCAGGTTCCGAGGCTGCAACCTTCTGGTGCACGTTCCCGTGTCGTGGAGTATCTTTATTCTTTCAACCGTGTTTCCGAATCGGAGGTGTGGATTGAAAAAGAGCTTCTGGAAAAAGGAAGTCGTGAAGAAAACTACACTGGTTCTGCTCGCATCGTTCTGTTTTGTGTTCGCGTCGTGGGCGCAACAGGACCAGCCCCCCGCAAAAGCTCCCGCCCAGGAAAACAAGATGCCCCCCGAGGCCGCCGCCAAGGCAAATCCCGTCAAGCCGGGCCCGGAGTCGCTGGCCAAGGGCAAGAAGCTGTATGGCTTTGACTGCGCCATGTGTCATGGAAAAGACGGCGACGGCAAGGGCGACATGGCGACGGACATGAAAAACGTCACCGACTTCACCAATCCGGAAGCCTTGAAAAACCGCACCGACGGCGAACTCTTCTACGTCCTCCGCCATGGCAAGGGTGAAATGCCCCCCGAAGGCGATCGCGCCAAGGACGACGACATCTGGCACTTGGTGAACTACATCCGCTCGCTGGCCAAAAAGTAGCAACAGCGCTCGCGTGGAGACGGGGCTCTGCCCCGTCCGCGTAGGGACAGTCGCCCGCGGCTGTCCAAGCCGAGCAAGTCTCGGCAGCCGCCGTGGTCAGAGCAACTTAGGGTTCGCTTTAGCGCAGCCCTGCAAATCTTCAGAATTCAAACGCCAAGCCCGCCGTCGGCGTGATCGGGAGCCCCTGCCCGGTGACGACGGTGGACGTTCCGTTGGTGGGATCATATGAGGTGTAGAAATACCGGGGATTGTTGTGGTCCGTCAGATTGAGCATCTCTCCGTACAGAGCAAGTTTCCAGCGAGTGAGCGCCCAGTCCTTCTCGGCGCGCACATCGAGCCGCTGATAGTCGCCCTCGCGAGTCGCATTGAAGGCGCTTGGCACTGGAAATCCAGACCCAAACAACCATTTTCCACTCACGTGCACGGTGGGACTAAACCGGTAGCTGGCGAAAACATTCAGCGTGTGTCGCTGGTCGTCCAGCGTCGGGAAGGTAATCTGATACCGCCCAAGATTGCTGATCTCGAAATTACTCTGGCGGGCATAGGTCAAGGTGTACCCAATCCATCCGGACAGTCGATTTGCGGTTCGGCTCTGTAGAACGATCTGCGCCCCTCGCGAGTAGTCGCGATCCAGGTTGATGAAGCCATGTCCAGGAAAGCAGGTATTGGTAATAGGGTTGTAGCCGTTTGAAGAGTCGTATGAAGTGGCGTTCTGGCGATCAAACAGAAAAAACCTTACCCGCATGCTTTCCCCGATCCGTTGTTCGACGCCCGCAGTGTAATGGTTCGCGGTCTCCAAGGATTCAAAACTGATCGTGCAGCCTTTATATTGCACGGGGGGAACGACCGGGAAATCGAACTGGTTGTAACGCCCAACCCCGAACTGCAACTGCGTCGCCGGAGCAACCTGCAGCGATGCTGAAAGCTGAGGCGAAACGGGATGAATGTCGAACCGCTCGACCGTGTCCAGGCGCAGTCCGCCAACTAGATGAAGCCGATTGCCAAAAAAGCTGGAGGCCTCCTGAACAGATCCGTCGTTTTTCCAGCCCACCGCGCTTTGGCTGCCGACTCCAGCAACCGTACCGTCGGCTTTGTAGCTCGTATTTAAAAAGCTGTCAGCCACTCGGCGCGTCATCCATCCGCCCTCGAGCACGTGATCCTTTTGCCAACTCCAAACTACATTGCCTCCTGCGACCCACTCCGCATCGTGATCGTTCTCCAGCGGCTGTTGATTGGCATTCCACGAGGCGGAGGGCGCCTGCAGGTATGCCGCCCGCGTATCGACCAGCAGGTGCGGACTCGCAGTCCAGCGCCAGCCCACGCGACCCATCATGAAGTCATTGGTCGCGCGCCCGATGTTATTCGGCGTGGGAGTGTAAGAGGGATTGACGACTTCGTAGAGCGTGTGCCCACCCACTCCGTAGAAACTCACAGTCTGGTTGGGCGCCACGTCGTATGTAAGTTTCAAGTTTCCGTCGTAGAACGAGACGTTATCGGAGGTATCGTTCAAACGGCTGCGGAAGAGGTAGCCCAGATAGCTCTTGCGCGCCGAGGCGATCCACGAACCTTTTTTCTCTTTTCCCAGTTCCCCTTCCCCGAGCAGATCTGTGTCAGCCAGGCCGATGGAGGCTCGAAAGATTGGCGCCGTGCGGCTGCCATCGCGAGTCTGCAGGTCCAGCGCGGCCCCGACCGAGTCGCCATATTTTTCCGGATAGGCTGCCGGAAGCAGCTTGATGTCCTCCAGCGTCTCGCTGGTGAAAATACTCAGCGTCGCACCATCGAAGATGTTGGTGCCATGGAAGGGTGACGGCACCAGGACGCCGTCGACGTAAATGCTGGTGCTGTTATACGACGCGCCCATCACCGAAAACTGCGCGAAGAAATCGTTGCCACCGGATGCGGAAACTCCCGGCAATGTTTGAATCGCGCGGAAAGGATCGTCCGCCACAACCGTCGAAGTCTCGCGAATCTCCGTACTGGTCAGGTTAAGCTCGTTGATCGCGGGCGAATCCGGCCCCCGAAAAATATCGCCTTTCACCTCCACTCTTTCCGTGCGGCGAAAGTTGTCGGGAGCAAGCGTAACGTCGAATTCCTTGGCCGCTTCTTCAGCCGCCAGCGAAAACTCAACCGTTGATGAGCCGATACCCCACCGCGTTCAGGCGCAGCGTGTAATGCCCAGAAGTTACCCCGCGAATGTCAAAGCTGCCGTCGTTCGTGGTGACTCCCGCTGCGGCGGCTGCACCTTCGGCGTCGAGCACCGCGACCTGCACCCGTGCCAGTGGCTCTCCGCCAGCAGCGCTGAGCACCTTGCCCCGGATTTCGGCGGCGTGAAGGAATGAACAAGAAAAAAAGATCGAGGACAGAACAAGAAAGACCGCGGCCAGACGATCGCGCATTACGCCCTCAGAGCGCCAAATTTTGGGACTCTACTGCAAAAGCACCACCCGTAAGAACGGCGCAAGCCGGAAAACTTGTAGAGAATCAGGTTTCAAGGTGAAAAAGTTTCAAGGTTTCAATGAACTCGCACCGACCTATGAAACCTTGAAACTCTGAAACCTGTGGCAACAAGCCTCCATTTATTTCGACACCGCTTTCACTTCCACCCCCGCCCATTTTTCCAGCAAAGTGAGGGTCGAAGCGTAGTCCAAATCCGCCTGCCCCTCCTCAGCCGCAACGTCATAGACCTCTTCTACCGCTTCCAGTCCCGGCAGCCGCACGCGCGATTCCCTGGCCGCATCGAGCGCCAGGCGAATATCTTTCAGCATCAGCCGCAGCGGGAAATTCGGCGAGAAGTCGCGCTTCAGAATAAACGGAGCTTTGTAGTCCACCACTCCCGATCGCACCATCGAAGCTTGCACCAGCGGCAACAACTTCTCTACATCCACACCCAGCTTGGCGGCCAGCGTAAGCGCTTCGGCGAATCCTTCATAGATGAGCGCGATCTGCAGATTCATGACCAGCTTCGTAGCCTGCCCTTTGCTGGTTTCGCCCATGTGGAACACCTGCTTGCCCATCGCCTGAAAAAGCGGTTGCAGGCGAGCCAGCGCCGCTTCGTCGCCGCCCGCCATAAAAATCAGGCTTCCCGCTTCAGCCGCAATCTTCGATCCCGTCATTGGAGCGTCCACCCAGTCAACACCCCGCGCCTTCACTCGCTCGGCAAAGCGTCGCGTGGCCGAAGGCGAAATCGTGGTCGAGTCGGCAATCATCATGCCCGCGGCCAGAACCGGCTCCACGCCGCCCGGCCCAAACAGCACCGCCTCCACCGCCTTGGTGTCGGAGACGCACATCCAAACTACTTCCGCTCCCTGCGCCGCATCCGCTGGAGAAGCCGCGCTGCGTGCGCCGTCCACGTCCGTGCCTCCAGTTCGATTCCACACTGCCACCTCGTGTCCGGCTTTGACCAGGTTCGCGGCCATCGACCGTCCCATAATTCCCATGCCCAGAAAAGCTACGCGCATCGGCGTTGATTCCTCCCACCCAGACTTGAATTAGATATGACTGGCAAAGTCACGGTCAAGGAAAACACAGTTCTTTGCACGGGAAAAATCAAGCAAGACAAATCGTGTGGGTCGATGCCAACTCCCGAAGCATCTAAAGCACTAGAGACTTAAGCAAACAAAGCCGATAATGTATTCAGAGCCCGCGTTGCCCGCGGAGCGGGCGTATCATACGGGGCAAATCATACTGGTCGAATCATACTGGTCGAACGAATGTTAAAGTCCTCATTGAAAAATCCGGCGCTGCGCAAGCGAGCCGGTCAGTTTACGCGCCTGGTGCGGCGTTCCGCAGTCACCCCGCGCACCGGCACGACCCATCAAGCCAAGCTGGTTACAAACGGCGAACTCGGCGTCACCTTCATCGGACATTCCAGTTTCTTTTTGCAAATCGGCGGACAGAACGTGGTCATCGATCCCAACTTCGCACGCTGGCTCTTCGTTCTAAAGCGCCTGCGTCAACCGGGATTGAACCTGCGCGACCTGCCTCCGATGGATGTCGTGCTGGTAACCCACGCGCATTTCGATCACCTGCACCGCCAGTCGCTGCGCTCCATCGCGCGCCAAACCCGGCGCCAGACTGGAACCGCACCCACGCTCGTCGTCCCCCACCATTTATTTGACCTGGTTTCCGATCTGGGCTTCGAACAAATTATCGAACTCGAGTGGTGGAACACCTATCGCCACGGTACGCTCGACATCACCCACGTCCCCTCGCGGCATTGGGGAGCGCGCATCATTAAGGATTCGCACCGCGGCTACGGCGGCTACGTATTGCGCAGCGGCAAACACTCCGTCTACCACGCCGGAGACACCGCCTACTTCGCCGGCTTTCGCGAGATCGGACGCCGCTTGTCGCCTGAACTAGCGCTGCTCCCCATCGGCGCCTACCACCCCGCGCAATTTCGCAACGTGCACACCAGCCCCGCCGACGCCACCCAGGCCTTCTTAGATCTAAAGGCCCGCTGGATGGTCCCCATGCACTATGGAACATTCCGCCTGTCGCACGAACCGATCGACGAGCCCCTCCAATTGCTGGAGCGCGAAGCCCTGGCCGCCGGAGTAAAAGACAAAGTGTTCGTGCTGGAAGAGGGCGTCACCCGCTTCTTCTGAAGCAATTGCCATCCCATCTGCTCACCAATCGCGACTCCTAATTTCTGCTCTATCACCGTGTCTTAACTAGCGCAAACAATTGCGACAGGCCCGCGCCAGCCGTCCGGTTTCGGCCTTGCATTTGCTCACTGCAACGGGCATCATTATCGACTGCAAACGGAGTCAGTGAATGAATCGTTTCTGTGTAATCTCCAAGACGGCCGCGCTTTTGACCATCGCGATTGCGCTCGTGTTAAGCGTGGCCTCGAACCCGGCTTCTGCTCAAACCCGCACCGAATCCGTCTTCAACGGACACAGAATCATCATCCCCGCATCCAGCATTCCGCAGCCCGGCCGCCATCACACAAATTATTTCTTTGTCGACTCCGACATCCCCACCGCCGGCGGTCCACCTTCTGGAGCAGAGACCCCGGCATCCCTGGCCTGTGTGTACCAGTTAGTAACCGGACCAGTCGGCTGTCCAATCGCCACCAGCAAGAATCTTCCGACGGGCGGAGTGGGCGCGATTGCTATTGTCGATGCTGGCGACTACCCCACCGCGGCTGCCGATCTGCACGCCTTCTCCAGCTATTTCGGTATCCCGGACGCGGTCTTCAAGGTTGTTTACGCCGGCGGCACGAAGCCTCCGGTCTATTCAGATTGGATCGTGGAAGAGGCATTAGACATCGAGTGGGCTCACGCCATGGCGCCCCAGGCCAAGCTCTTCCTCGTCGAATCCAAGCAGGTCAACACCGACCCGACCTGGGGAGCGGTCAAGCTCGCGGCCAAACTCGTGGCCCAAAATGGGGGCGGCGTGGTCAGCATGAGCTGGGGCGATCCGGAAGTTAAGCAAGAACTGAACTGGGACAAATACTTCACCAAGCCGGGAGTTGTCTACTTTGCCGCGAGCGGTGATTCCGGATTGGGCGTCAGCATCTATCCGGGCGCGTCTCCCAACATAGTCTCAGTCGGAGGCACCTATTTCAACCGCGACGGCAGCGGCAAGTTTGTGAACGAGGTGTACTACACGGGCGGAGGCGGCGGCAACCTCAGTCCCTACGAGTCCACCCCGAGCTATCAGAGCGGAGTGACCGGCGTCGTCGGCACCCACCGTGGATATCCCGATGTTGCTTCCAATTACTGCTGCGCCGCCATTTACGTCCAGGGGGGCTGGACTTCGGTGGGAGGGACAAGCTGGGCCTCGCCCACCTTTGCCGGCATCGTGAATGCTGCCGGCAACCTGCAGAAATCATCCGCGGCCGAGCTCACCGCCATCTACAACGAGTTAGCCAACCCTGCCGAGTACAAGGCCGATTTCTTTGACATTACCCAGGGTGATTCGCGCTGCATTGTAGGTTTTGACCAGTGCACCGGTGTCGGCTCCCCGCGCACCTATGTGGGCAAGTAAACCGCCGGGATTCTTAAACTCTGGAGGACGGCCCACCCTCCAGAGTTTTCAAATCCTAGGGATAGGGCTGGCATCTTTCACCGCCTCACTTGCCCGCACTCACGAAAGCGCCCGTGGTCGCGTTAATCACGCCGATGCCATTCCTGTCCTTCTCGCTCGCGCCGTAAATCACATACCACACGGGCACGTTCAGCTTGCGGTCCTTCAGCAACAAATACGTGATGGGCTGCTGCGCATCCTTCTTGAGGATGGCTTCGCCCCCGTGTTGCTGCGCGATCTCGTATGCCTTATCCGTATCGGTTTTCACGAGCAACGGCAAGAACGCAAGATTAGCGGCTTCGGAGTTGTAGGCGCCTTCATTCCCCTCAGATGAAACTCCGAACGGCTGCGCATCCGTCCGGCGGCTTCCCGAGCAAACGATGGTCTTGGTGGACCGGCGAGCGGGCGATGCAAAGTACCCACGCCAGACGGTTGATTTTCCGCCCTGGCCGGTGGCTTCCATCGTAAGCACGGATTCCAAGCGAGCCGGCTGCGCATCCGGCGACCACTTCAAGGCGAGGCCCAGCATTCGATTGAATGCTTCCTGCCCGGTGTAGAGCACAGGTTCCTTTTTCTGCGGCTCTGCGGCGGTGGCCGGCTTTTCGGGCGTGCTCTCCTTCGGCTTGTTCTCGGATGAGCTGCATGCGGTCAGAATTGCAAGGCTGATCACACTAAGGGCAAATGCGAGACGATATAGCTTCATACTCCGTTCCTCCAAGAGTATTTTGAATCCATATACTCTTCATCTCGACGGCTTCCTGCTCCACGCCAGTCTTTTACCATAAGACAGATCAGATTCGCTGTGATCTGGCCGCGTTCAAGCAGAAATCTCTTTTTCAACTTTGAGTCGCCCGAATTGTACCGCTTGTGAGTGGTTTTGCAAGGCTAATGCGGGTACCCCAGCGCTCGCGCTTTTCGAGACCTGGGTTTCCGCAGGATTCGACGGTCGTCTCCAGCGCGGGATTTTCGTCGGTCTTTGGAAACCTCGGCTTTCTCCCACAACCCCCAAAAGATGTCGCCCGGCGGTAACCCCCAGCCCCCGTTTGCATCCAAGTAAACAGGCGCTTTCACATGTTATACTGCGTTCAGATGGGGTGGCTGGGTCCCTCCACGTCCCTGCCCGAGGATCTCGACACATGGCCGGTAGTTCTCGCCGTTCTCTCTTCCTGATAGTTTTTGTGCTTGCTACGTTTGGTCTGCTGGGCATGCTGTTTGCGCAGAAAATCAGCCCGGCAGCCACGCCCAGCAGCGACTCCGACGTCCGCGACAGCTTGAAGCAGTTCACCGAGGTGTATGAAACCATCGAGCAGAACTATGCCGACCCGGTGAATGCCGACAAGGCGATTTACAACGGCGCCATCCCGAGCATGTTGCACCAGCTCGATCCCCACTCGAATTTTTTCGATCCGAAATCCTACTCCGCTCTGCGTGAAGAACAGCGCGGCAAGTATTACGGCGTGGGCATGACGGTCGGCCCGCGCAACAATAAAGTTATCGTCATCGCTCCCTTCGTCGGCACGCCGGCCTATCGCGCCGGCATCCGCCCCGGCGACATTATCGCCGCCATCGACGGCAAGCCCACGGACAACATGAGCACCTCCGATGTCGCCGATCTGCTCAAGGGACCGAAAGGCACCACCGTCCGCATCACCATGTTGCGCGAAGGCGCCGACCATCCGCTGGAATTCGCCGTGGTCCGGGACGAGATTCCGCGCTACAGCGTCGATTTGCATTTCATGATCAAGCCCGGCATCGGTTATATGCACGTCTCCGGTTTCCAGGAAACCACGGAGCGTGAAGTAGCCGAGGCTCTCGAGCAAATGGGCGATCTCAAAGGCCTGGTCCTCGATCTTCGACAAAATCCCGGAGGTCTGCTCAGTGAAGGCGTAGGCGTAGCCGACAAATTCCTGAAGAAGGGACAGCTCATCGTCTCGCACCACGGCCGATCTTCTCCAGAAAAACGCTATGTAGCCGCCCGAGGCAACGGCGGCAAAGAGTATCCGCTGGTAGTGCTGGTAAATCGCGGCACCGCATCCGCCGCGGAAATCGTAGCCGGCGCCATTCAAGATCATGATCGCGGCCTGATCGTAGGGGAAGTAACCTTCGGCAAAGGCCTGGTGCAAACCGTGTATCCCCTGACCGAAAATACCGGCCTGGCGCTCACCACCGCCAAGTACTACACCCCCAGCGGACGCCTGATCCAGCGCGATTACTCCAGCCTCTCCTTGTACGACTATTACTACAACCGGAGTAGCGACGAGAATAATGCCAATCATGAAGTTAAGCTCACCGATGGCGGGCGCACGGTCTACGGTGGCGGGGGCATCACTCCTGATGTGAAGCTGGCGCCTTACAAGTCGAACAAGTTTCAGGATTCGTTGCTGCAGCACTACGCTCTGTTTAATTTTGCCAAGCACTACACCATCACGCATAAGATTACGCAGAGCTTCGAGGTGGACGATGCGGTGCTGTTGGAGTTCCGCAAGTTTCTCGATGGCGAAAAAATTCCCTACACCGAAGCTGAGCTGATCGAGAGTAACGATTGGCTGCGCTCCAACATCAAGAGTGAACTCTTCGTGGATGGCTTTGGCCAGGAAGAAGGCTTGAAGGTACGGGCAGAAACCGATCCGGATGTGATCAAAGCTCTGGATCTGATGCCGCAAGCGCGCGCCCTGGCCGACAATGCCAAGAGGGTGGTTGCGGAACGGAACTCGGCTCCGATCACAACACGCTAGACGACGATATATCGATTTCAAACTCAGGCCCGGGCAACCGGGCCTTTTCAATTTGTGAAACTCTTAACCGCTAAGGGCACAAAGATCCACGAAGGAAACCCTTGCGACGACGACCCTTCGTGAACCTTCGTGTCCTTGGTGCTTCATGCTCTTTTGCTCAGTGCTATTGAGTAACCGACCACCACGGAACTTCGCGCTTGAGTGTGCGCGCCGAAAGCCCTAAAGTACAGGAAGCGAAACGCGCGGAGGCGGCCGTCTGCCAGCGGTGATCATGCTCCATTCTGGGCCCTGGGTTTCCGAGCATTGGGTTTCCGGACATTGGATTTTCGGGCCATGGATTCCCGCGCTGCTGGTGGCGCTTGGCGCGGGAATCCTCGACTGGCGCTACCGGCGGATTCCGAACTGGCTCACGGTATCGGGAGCGGCGGCTGGTTTCGCGGTCAATACGATTCTGTTTCGCTGGCCGGGATTGAAAGCGGCGTTGCTGGGGACGGCGTTAGGGCTTGGGCTGTTGCTGCCTTTCGTAGTGATCCGCAGCCTCGGTGCCGGAGACTGGAAACTGGCGGGCGCTTTAGGAGCTTGTCTTGGCCCGCGGCAATTGCTCTCCGTGCTCATGGGTACGATTCTAGTGGCGGGAGTGATGGCGCTGGCACTGGTCATCTGGAAAGGGCGGCTCAAACGGACGCTCTTGAACATCGTGCATTTGCTGGCGGCGTTGTTGAGCCTGCGAATGCCTGGGTCCGAGGTTTCACTGGACGATCCGGAGTCCACCAAGATTCCGTTCGGCGTGGCCATGGCGCTTACGGTTTTGTTTTACGGGATGGGCAGAGCGATGGGGAAATTGTGACTTGCGATTTGCAATTGTATCGATGGGTTGTCGTCCCATTGATCATTTGTCATCCTGAGCGCAGCGAAGGATCTGCAGTTTGCTGAAAATCAAACGGGTCGCGCGCAAACTCGGCAGCACGGACGGAGCGGAAATCGCCGAGGCCGCCATGGTGCTGCCTTTGGTGTTCACGCTTCTGCTGGGCATTGTCTGGTTTGGACGCGCCTTTAACATTTATTCCACGATTACGCAGGCGGCGCAGCAGGGAGCAATTACGGCGGCACGGGCGTCTTGCGGCACATGCGGAAATGACTTCCCTCTCAACGGTCCGGTGCAAACTGCGGTCGAAGCGGTGCTGAAATCCTCAAATCTCGATCCGGCGCAAATTCTCGCAAACCCGAATCCTGCCGCCCCGTTCTTCTGCACGAATCCTCCGAATACGTGCACGAGCAGCGGCAACATCAAGATCTGCCGCAATGTGCTGCTGAATCCCTCGGCGGGAGCGACCCAGCCCCCGCAATGTGGAGCGATCGTCAGCTTTCAATATCCATTTCAGTTTCACCTGCCTTTCACCTCGCTCGACCAGCAGCAGGTGATTTTATCGGCGCAGGCGCAAAGCAGAATGGAGAACTAGATGCCTCGGTTTGGAATTCCGCATCTCCGCAAAAGGGTAGACCTCTCGAAATGTGCGAGAAGCGGAGCAGTCGGCCTGATGAGTCGGCGGCGCGAAGAGCAGGGCGCGGCTTTGCTGGAGTTTGCCATCATGCTGCCGCTGCTGGTGGTGTTCGTGGTGGGCATTTACGATTTCAGCGGCGCTTTCAACCAGAAGCAGAAGATCGCGCAGACGGCGCAGGAAGGCGCCATCATTGCCGCCGCTCAGCCAATGAGCGACATTGCGACGACCACCAGCGACCCGGAATCTCTGCAACCGGTGGTCGTCGCAATTTTCAGTTCGCTGGCCGGCAGCGGAGTGCTACCGAACGCGAACACGGGAACCTGCAAGATGCCGCCGCCGGTTCCCACGCAAGCTGCGCTGGCTTGGACTTACACGGTTCCCGGATGCTCCGGCGCTTTTGCTGGGGATAACCTGGTCATCACCATCAACCGCGGATGCTTATGTGCGTCCGGGCCAGTGTGTACCGCCGTTCCGTGTGGGGGGCCACCCGTTTCCGTTAAAACTATGGTGACCATTGTGTATCCGTACCATTGGCGGTTCAATAGCGTGATTCAGTTCTTAATTCCGGGCGCGAGCTATACGGCTACCACGCAAGTGACGCAGAGCGCCACGGTCCACAACCAGCTGTGAGGAATCGTGCGACGACATCGAACTAAATTGCGGACTGGCTTGCGGCGCAACTCGCAACGGAACAACGAGCAAGGGGTCGTGATCATATTGGTCGCGGTGGTCATGCTGTTTGTGGTGGGAGCGATGGCCGCGCTTTCGATCGACGTGGTGACCATCTACACGGCGCGCAGCGAGGCGCAACTGGCGGCCGATGGCGCTGCCCTGGCGGGCGCTCGTGTGCTCGCCAACTCGGGGGCGACTTCGGATACGACCGGGGGGCTGATGGCGAGCGCGTGGATCCTCGCTAAGGCGGTCGCCATTCAAGTCGCGGAGCAGAACCAAGTGGGCGGAACGTATCTGACCGCCGCGGAGATCATTGTTCCTGCTGCTCCGGGTGGGACCAACACCAACCCGACGGTCACCGTAAGCGTGCGCAAGACCAACCTGCCAACGTTCTTCGCGCGCATCTGGGGAAGCACTCAGGTCACAGTGGGTGCTTTAGCCACGGCGGAAGCCTACAATCCTTCGGGCACGAATGCGTTAGGTGTGGCGAATCCGGCCCCGGTCGCGCCTGTTTGTGTGAAGCCGTGGCTGCTGCCGAACCTCGATCCCACCACAGGGGGTACTACTACCATCTTTACTCCAGCCTCCGGTGCCATTACGAATGCGGGGCTGCTCGGATATAACACTCTCGCCGTCGCTTCGCGACTGCATCTCTCCTGCGGCGCCCCAGGCACCGCCAAAACCACGGACTGCTTGCTACCGCTGCCCCCCCCCACAGCTTGGCAATATTATCCAGGTGATCCAGATCCAGCGTCGTTTCCTCCTCCAACGCAGGCGCTGCCCACCTGTGCTCCGGCGTTGACGACCCCATATGAGGAAAGCATTGCCGGTTGCATCCAGCGACCGATCGCGTGCAACAGCCAGGTGAGCATTGACACGCCCCCCAACAACACTCGAAGAACACAGACAGCGCGCGCCGTCAACTGTTTGACTCATTCCGGGGCCAACAAGGGCGATAAGGTCGACACCGCAGCGGCACCAAGCCCGCCTTTCCAGTTTCTCGCCGGTGACGATAATCCGATTGCGGGACTGGCAGGAAGCGATGTGACAGTCAGCGATTCGCTGGTCACAGTTCCAGTATTTGATGTTGGCACGGGTCCGGCGTTTGCCGTCCCGGCCAACCCTGTGACGATCGTGGGCTTCGTGCAGCTATTTCTGAATCCGGACGGACTCGCCACGCCGCCTTTCGGCCCGAATCGCGGCTATGTGAACACCACCGTCATCAACATGGCCGGTTGCGGAGCTGGCTTCACCGGCACGCCAATTCTCGGCAACGGCGCGTCTCCCGTCGCAGTGCGGCTGATCACGCCGTAGTAGTGGGAAGGCAGCAGGTGGCGTAGCTTGCGAATCGCTTAAGACATCCAACAAAATCCCAGGCGGGACATCACCGTGGAATCCCACCCTTGACAAAGAACCAGAGCGTTAAGGGCGGGGCACCCGCTCGTGGTCATCTCGGAAGAGTTTAGAAACTGCTGTTGGGGTCGCGGCGAGTCAGGATGACGCGCTCGAGGCTTAGTTCATTGCCGACGAAGATAAAGTTATAGGGCGAGCCGTTCAGCAGCGATCCGAGCACATCGCGCGCCGGGGCGGGACCGAGCTCGGCGGCGACTTCTTCCTGCTCGGCGCCGGCCGGAATAGCAATCTCGGCTTGCGTCTGGCGCTGCACTTCGAACAACACTTGCGCCAGCGTGGCTTTGTCGGCGTGGATGCTTAGCATCCCGTTTTCAAAGGTCACGGTCACGGCTGGCTTCGGCGGTGGTGGCGGCGCTTGACTAAGGGCGGGAAGCGTCTCGGCCGTAGTACTGGGTACTGCGCTGGAAACGGCACTGGAAACTGCGGTCGAAAGTCTGGCGCCGGCAACGTTCGTACGGGCGGCGTTCGTACTCGCAACGTTCGTACCCGCGGCAAGCGAGACATTCTGAAGTCTGGCAGCGGGCGCCGACGGCACATGGGGCGCCCTGGTTCCAGCGGCGTTGACCGAACCTGATTTTGCCGAGCTTAGATTTTCCGAACCCAGTTTTGCCGGACCCAGCCTTACGACGACCGCATTCTGCGTCGTCGAAATCTGATACGACTGCGGCTCAAGCAGATCGAGCACGATGCGCGTAATCGGAGGGTTGTCAAAAAACAGTCCGGAGCGAACGCCCTTGAGCGCGCCGCGATTGACTTTCAGGGCGCGCAATTCGGCGGCCGGAAGCGCCCCGGGAAAATCCACCACGATACGATCGGGACCGGTGATGGCCTGAGTATCGGGCGCGACCGGCGCTCCAGAAGTCTGTATTTCAACTTCCATTGCGTCCCCGGTTGCGCGCACGACGACGTGCTGGACGCGAGCGCTAATCGGCGTGCTTTTCTGCGCACTGGTCTGTGCCGTATTGGGCGCAGGCGCCTGCGCGGAAAGCGGCGCGGAGAACAACGCCGCGATGCCGAGCAGGGCTCCGAAATAAGAGAGGCGTGGCATTCGGGCTCTGAGCCAAGTTTAGCAGTTGTGGAAGGGGCCATGCGCACCAGAAGTCGTAGTACTTGTAGCGGCGCGGCGCAGAGTCCAAGCAGAGCTTGCACGCGGCACCCTCGAGGCTCCCTCGAGGCTCCGATGGATGCGGTCATCGGTTCTGCTACGCGGGTCGGCTACGCGGCAGCGCGGCGGGTGGTTCTGCGATAACGCCAAGCGATCAACGCCAGGCCGGAAGCGATCAGCACCATGGTGGAGGGCTCGGGAACCGTCGGCGGCTTGTGGCGCTTGTGGCAGTGCCCGTCAACGACTACGTCGCCAGCGGCACAAAGCCGGGAAGGAATCGGCACACCAATCGGCACGTACGGAAAGAAGAATGGGCCGGCGAAAAGCTTGGGGGCAAGAGGTTGGGAGCCGGGCAAGTCGGGCGGAGCGAGCAGCGGCCCGACGGGCATGGACGGTGCTGGACCGAGCGCCGCTACGGGCTGGTCGAGAACATCTTCGTCCGGCTCTTCGTCGGAAACTTCGGGCTTGGCCGTATCTGAAATCTGGTTGCCGCAGCGCGCGCGGGCCGTGATTTTGCCGTCGGTCAGCAGCAGTTCACCGAGGTGGAGGCGAATTCTTCTGCGGGTCCAGAAAACGGTGTCACGAACCCGATAGGAAAGATAAACTTCGCGGGCTTCGGTGGCGCGCACCAGATGGGCGTGGCTGAAATCGAAGTGGGCGAAATGCCGCCGAACGACATAGTCGCGTGCCGCCGCATAGCGGAGATCGCTGGGATCCTTCACGCCTCCCGGTACCACCGAGTACGCATAAACGTTGGGGATGCGCGGGAGAAACCTGGCGGGCTTGGCGGAGCGCGCCGCCGCAAAAGCGAGATCTTTGCGAACGTTGGTGCGCGCCCAAAAAGAGGCCGGCAAAACCTGGGAAGCATGCAAGGAGGGCAAGGGAAAATAGTGCGCCGCATTCTGCCAGCAGGCGCCCGCAAGCAGTGTCCCGAAGAAAACAGCGACCAGGATTCGCTGCACGCGCAAACGGCGCCGATACCACCTGCGCCTTCGTCGCGCGGTCTTTCCGATTGCACGGTCGTTCAAAACAACACTCCTACCCAAGACGGGGCCAGTGGCCGGCAGAGGGAGAGCCGACTGATACAGTGCATTCCGGCATCCAAAACCGTACCACAGAACCGGTCTAGACACAGGAACTTAACAGCCGCGTCGGGCCATCTTACCAGAGTTAGGCAAGGAATTTCATCCTAAATGACACTTTAATCGTCTGGACTTCCCAATTTGGAAGGGGCTTAGGGCAGCATGGGGCACTATCCGACTTCCCGCTCCGGTAGCGGCTTTTGGCGACTCCTGACACGGTTGTGGATTCCAAAAGCGCTAAGTGCGGGTAACGCCGGCATTGGAGGGAATGCGAACTCCAACGACCTCCTGGAGGTTGGAGGATAGAGGTCTTCGGAGGTCTGCCCGGTGTAACCGCTGGCGATCGACATGTTCACGCCGGCATCCATGCGTCATTGAGGAACGGCGAAAAACGCCAGGCCTGTGCGGAGGATGGATATGGTGGAGCTAGTCAGGATCGAACTGACGACCTCATCGTTGCGAACGATGCGCTCTCCCAGCTGAGCTATAGCCCCGTACTTTATTGATTTTACCAGCCGTTCTTCGATTTCGCCTATATAGGTGAATCTGTATGGTATCCGCCGCACACAGTTGAGCACTGGGAGCGGTGACCACATGGAGTCGAAGGCTATAATTTGGTGGTGAGTTCTTTCAAGGTAAAACAAGTAGCATCCGCGGACTTCCCCACGCGCTGGGGGCATTTTCTGATTCACGGGTTTACGACCCGCGCATCGGCGTCGGGCGACGGCGCCAAGAACGAAGAAGCCGTGGCGCTGGTAATGGGCGAGGTGCACTCGGGCTCGCCGCTGGTGCGCATTCACTCGCAGTGTCTTACCGGGGACGTATTTGGATCGCTGCGCTGCGATTGCCGCCAGCAACTTGAGATGGCGCTCTCCATGATCGCCGCCGCGGGGGCGGGCGTCCTTATCTATGAGCAGCAGGAGGGGCGCGGGATCGGGCTGATGGCGAAACTGCAGGCCTACGCGCTTCAGGACAGCGGGTTTGATACGGTGGAAGCGAACGAGGTCCTTGGTTTTAAGGCCGACCAGCGCGAGTTCATCATGCCGGTCGAGATCCTGAAGGCGTTGGACATTCAGCGGGTTCGCCTGCTCTCGAATAATCCTGACAAGGTCGCGGCGCTTGAACGCGCTGGGATTCAGGTGACCGAGCGCGTGCCCTGCGAGGTCGCGCCCACCGAACATACAGAAGAATATTTGAAGACGAAGCAGGAAAAGCTGGGCCATCTGTTCAGTAACCGCAAGGCGCAGGACTAGGGAGTCCGGAGCAACCGCCTTAGTGCATTGCTATTCTTCACCGGCAGGCCGCGCAAAGCGGATCGAGCCAGCGCCACGTAAACCTCGCGCGCTCCGGAATGCTTCTTCAACACAGCCAAGTGTTTGGCCACCGTTTCCGCGTCTCCGCGATTTAGCGGTCCACTAAAAGATTTTGCGGGACCCAGGCGCGCGTAGTTTGCCAAAGTCTGCTGCATGATGGGCAGGCTCTTGCGGCGCGCGTCCGGCGGCGTGAGTCCGGCAGCACGAGCGGCTTCTTCGAGCGTCACCAGGAATGCCAGCAGCAGCGGTGAAGTCAGCGTGGCCCAGGCGTGGTAGGCCGGTTTGCGGGCCGCGGGCAATGAGAAGCTTTGGCCACCCAATGCGCGAACAATCTGGCGTGCAACTCGCCTCGCCGCGTCGTCGCCTTCCATGGCAAACGGCACGCCCGTTAAGGAAGGACGGGCTCCGGCAACGAAGGTCATCAGCGGATGCGCGGACGCGACCGCTACGCCTGCCTTGCGGAGAGGATCGAGTTCGCGGCTGGAGAGCGCTCCGCTGGAGTGCAGCGCGAAACGAACTTTATTCTTGCTTTTATTCTTCTGGTGCGAGAGCGCGTGCGCGGAAAGATGAACCGCCAGAGCTGAAGCGGCGCGGCGAATTTCACGGTCGGGAACGCAGAACCAGAGCATGGTGGCGTCAAGCACCGCGGAATCTGCGGTGACGAGCTGCGCGCCCACCTTGGCGGCGAGCGCGCGTGCGTGACGGCGCGACCGAAGCGAATCGCGCGTGACGATTTCGGTGATTGCGAAACCGGCGTGGTGCAGCGCCACGGCCAGAAAAGTCGCGAGGCTGCCCGCTCCGACGATAGCTACGGTGGGTCTTCTGCTCGTTTCTTGGGTCGTCTTTTCGGTCGCGTTTTCGGATGTCTTTTCAGCCAGCGGTTTTCTGGTCATTCGTTTTTCCAGGGCTCTTCGATTGTTCTTCCAGTAGTTGGCTTTCGGCTCAACGGCGCAGCATACCTTATATTGTTGTCATGGCAAAATCGGCAGGAACGAAGTCAGTGAGGACGAAAGCAGCGAAGGCCCGCCTGCTCTCTTCTCGAATCAGTTATCAGGGCCCGGTGTTCCGCGTCACCACCGACGAGGTGGAAGAGCCTGGGGGCGTGCGCGCCCGGCGCGATGTCATACGGCATTCCGGGTCCATTGTTGTGCTTGCCGTTGACGACGCGACGAAGGCAGGCGACAAGCCCGAGCCGCGCGTGCTGCTCGAGCGCCAGTATCGGCACGCCGCACAGTCGATGATGTGGGAGCTGCCCGCGGGACGCATCGACGATGGCGAAACGTCGCTCACCGCCGCCAAGCGCGAGTTACTCGAGGAAACCGGATACAGCGCCCGGCAGTGGAAGAGAGTGTTGCATTTCTACGTCAGCCCCGGTTTCCTCGACGAAACCATGACCATCTACCTGGCCCGCGGCCTGCAGGCGGGCAAGGCTCAGCCCGAGGCGGACGAGAGGATCGCAGTCAGATTTTTCAGTTTATCGGAGGCGAAACGGATGGCGCTCAACGGGCGCATCCAAGACGCCAAGACGATCTCCGGAATCCTGTGGCTGGCTCAGATGCCGCGACCAGCGCGCTAGCCGGGGCGTCTGAGTTTGCGGAACTTTCGGTATCGCTGAAGCGATACCCTGATCCGAATCCGTTTTCCCGCGGGCGTGGATCTCCGGCCTCGTAACTATCTCGTTACTCCCATAACCTTCCCGCTAACACGGGTGTGTGACGCTGAGCCTTGACAGTCCCCGCGGTGAGCAGCACAATGCCTACACATTTTTTGCGGGCCCCTGGAATCGCGCCTTTTCGGGGGAAATCCGCAGAAAGAGGGGGCGCACGTGGAACGTTTGAAAGGCACCGTCAAGTGGTTCAACAACGCCAAGGGCTACGGCTTCCTCGGCCGTGATGATGGACCGGATGTATTCATTCACTACAGCTCAATCACCACCGAAGGCTATAAAAGCCTGCAGGAGGGCGACAAGGTGGAGTTTGAGATTGTGCAGGGACAGAAAGGGCCGCAAGCGGCCAATGTAACCAAGACTCCCTGATCGGAGGCCGCTTTCTCAGGCCGGTTTTCCGGACCAGACTGTGTACCCCACGACGCCCGCGACGATTGTGTCCTTGGGCGTCGGTCGACTACCTGCCGCACCGCTTTCTTCAGCGTTACAATCTTCTCTCAGGTCAATAATTCTGGATGGACAACAAAGCCATCGCCGGACTTCTCTACGAAACTGCCGATCTGCTGGAGATCGATGGGCAGGACTCGTTTCGCGTGCGCTCCTACCGCAACGCCGCGGCGGCCATTGAAGCGCTGCCGCAGCAGGTGGCTGACCTGATTCAGGAGCCGAAAAAGTTGCTCGAAATACAGGGTATCGGCAAAGGCATGCAGGCCAACCTGGTGCAGCTTTTTAAAGATGGCAGCATAGAGGCGCACTCCGAGCTGCTGAAGAAATACCGGCCGTCGATGCTGGAGTTGCTCAAGATTCAGGGGCTGGGGCCGAAGACGATTGCCTTGATCTGGAGCGCTTATCAGGTCAGCGACCTGGAGGGCGTGGAGAAGTTGGCGCGCGAAGGCAAGATCCGGACGCTGCCGCGCATGGGCGAAAAGCACGAACTGAAACTGCTCAAGGCGATCGAAGACTACCGCCGCATCGCCGGACGATTCCTGCTCGACACGGCCGAAGAGCTGGCCGAAAAACTGGTGGAACATCTGTTGGCCGCTCCGGGCGTCGAAAAAGTTACGCCCGCCGGATCACTGCGCCGCGGACGCGAAACCGTCGGCGATCTCGACATCCTGGTCACCGGCAAGGCCTGCATCGAAGCAGCACCGCGCCAGAAAATCATCGAACATCTGCTGCGCTTTCCCGGCCTGATGGACATCATCGCGCAGGGAGAGAACAAGGTCAGCTTCCGTCATCGCAATGGCATGCAGGTGGACGTGCGCCTGCTGCCTCCCGAATCTTTCGGAGCGGCGATGCAGTATTTCACTGGCTCCAAGGCGCACAACGTGGCCTTGCGGCAGCGCGCACTCAAAATGGGGTTCACGCTCAACGAATATAGCCTGGCGAAAGTTGAAGACGAGAAGCCGGTGGCGCGCAAAACGGAAGAAGAAATCTACGCCAAGCTGAAGCTCGACTACATTCCTCCCGAACTGCGCGAGAATCTGGGAGAGATCGAAGCCGCCGCCACACATACGTTGCCGACGCTGATCGAGCTATCCGATATCCGGGGCGACGTGCACATGCACACCGTCGAAACCGATGGCCGCAACACGATTGAAGAGATGGCCGGAGCGGCGCGGGAACGCGGCTACGAGTACATGGCCATCACCGATCACTCGAAAAATCTTGCGTTCGCCAATGGGCTCACCGATGAACGGGCGCTGGCGCACATCGAGAAGATTCGGGCGGTTGAGAAGAAGATGAAGGGCATCCGCATTTTCGCGGGTATTGAAGTCGACATTCTGGGCGATGGCTCGCTGGATCTGTCGGATTCGGTGCTGGAACAAATGGACATCGTCATCGCCAGCGTGCACTCGCAGTTCAATCAGGACCGCGCCACCATGACCGATCGGCTGCTGAAGGCCGTCGCGAATCCAAATACTTCGCTGATCGGGCATCCCACCGGACGACTGCTGCTGCGTCGCGACGCTTACCAGTTCGATCTCGACGCGGTGCTCAAGGCGGCAGCGAAACACAAAGTGGCGATGGAGTTAAATTCCTATCCCGATCGGCTCGACCTCAGCGACGTTCATTTGCGGCTGGCCAAGCAGCACGGCGTGAAAATCGTCATCAACACCGATTCTCACCACACCTCGCACATGGAAAAACTGCATTACGGCGTCACCCAGGCACGGAGAGCTTGGCTCACGAAAGACGACGTGCTGAATACCCAGCCCGCGCAGAAATTCGCCAAGGCGATGAAGCATGGGTGGTAGGGGGATGGGGCAGTAATAGGAAAAACTTTACCCATGCTACAGGCGATTCCCTTCCTCTTTGGCGACCAATTTGGGCACTCCCCCCTCAGTGCAAGTGTAATCAATGGGATAGGGACGTTTCGACCCTCCTTCTTTGGACTCCACGTTGCTCCTTCAATCCCCGATGGATAGGCGACTGGTGTAAAGTTGTGTCAATATTGAGGGAGTGGCATCGCGCGTTGTAATTTTGCTGCAACAAGAGGTATTTAGGCTGGGGTGGCAGCCGGTAAACGCATGGTTAACCAGAAAGTGGTCATCATTGGAGGCGGCCCGACGGGGCTTGGCGCGGCTTATCGTCTACACGAACTCGGTTACGACAACTGGGTGCTTTACGAAAAGTCCGATGACGTCGGCGGCCACTCGACCTCGCATGTGGATTCCCAAGGATTTGTCTGGGATGAGGGTGGACACGTTATTTTTTCGCACTATCCCTATTTTGACAAACTGATCGACGACATGCTGGGGAAGGAAGTGCACGAGCGGATTCGCGAGAGCTGGGTTTACGTGCAAGATGTTTGCGTCCCTTATCCGTTTCAGAACAACCTGCGGTACTTGCCGAAACCGCTCCAGGTAAGTTGCCTGATGGGTGCGGCCAAGGCTGCGGCCAGCCGAAATGGTGAAGCGGCGAATTTCCGCGAGTGGACGCTAAGCACGTTCGGCGAGGGCATCGCCGACACTTTCATGTTCCCCTACAACTCCAAAGTCTGGACCACGCCGCTGGAGCGGATGTCGAAGGGATGGATTGCCGAGCGGGTGTCGGTGGTGGACTTCAAGCGGTTGCTGGAAAATGTCCTTTACGAAAAAGACGACGTGGCCTGGGGGCCAAACAATAAATTCCGTTTCCCGCTGCACGGCGGCACGGGCGAAATCTACCGGCGAATGGCGCGCCGGTTCCCTGAGAAAGTGCGGACCGGGAAACAGCTTGCCGAGGTGGACACGGCGCAGCGCAAGGTTTCATTTACCGACGGCACCGGCGACAGTTACGACGTGCTGATTTCAACGGCGCCGCTCGATTTGCTGGCGGGCATGCTGAAGCCCGCCGATGCGAGACTGCGCGAGGCCGCATCGTTGCTCGAACACAACGATCTGCTCGTCCTTGGAATCGGGATGAGAAAGAAGATCGACACCGGCAAATGCTGGGTGTATTTTGCGGATCCGGAAATGCCGTGCTATCGAGCCACGTTTTTCTCGCATTACTCGCCCTTTAACGTTCCCAAGGGCGATACCGAACAATACAGTTCGCTGATGTGCGAGATGTCGGTTCCGCTGGGGCAGACGGTGGATGTCGAGCGCACGTATGAACAGATGCTGGCCGGGCTGATCCGTTCGAAAATACTCGACGAATCGGACCGTGCGCGCATCATTTCGCGCTACCACCGCCTGGTGAGGTATTCCTATCCGATTCCCACCATTGATCGCGATCGGGCGCTCGCCATACTGCAGCCGGCGGTGATGGCGCAGGGGATTTACTCTCGCGGACGCTTTGGCGCGTGGCGCTACGAGATCGGGAACATGGATCATTCGGTCATGATGGGCGTGGAAGCTGCCAATCATATTGTGAATGGAGAGAAAGAACTGGTTTTTTACAGTTCTTGATGGAACCAACTATGGGAAGCCAACCGCCACAACCGGCGCCACGGGTAAGCATCATCATCCCCGCCTACAACACCGCACATCTGATCGCCGCGTGTCTGGATTCGGTATTTGCGCAAACCTTCCAGGATTTCGAGGCCATGGTGGTCAACGATGGTTCGCCGGATACTCCCGAACTGGAGAAGGTTCTGCAGCCATACCTCGATCGCATCGTGTACATCAAGCAGGTGAATAAGCGGGCAGCTGGCGCGAGAAACACGGCGATCGCGAAGGCGCGTGGCGAATTTCTGGCGTTCCTCGATAGCGACGACACGTGGTTGCCCAACCATTTGGAATCGCAGATGAAGCAATTCGAGGCCGACCCGGCGCTCTGCCTGGTGTATGCGAACGCGCTCCTCGTCGGACGCTCGCCGCGGCGCCTTGAATTCATGGAGAGGTGCCCTTCCGCCGGCAAAGCTGGATTTGAGGCCCAAGTGGTGGAACGCTGTCAGATCCCGGTTTCGACCGTGGTGGCGCGCAAGGCAGCGATCGTGAAGGCGGGAGGGTTCGACGAAAGCCTGGCCCGTTGCGACGACTACGACATGTGGCTGCGCACCGCGTTTTATGGCGGCAAAGTCGGGTACAACCGGCAGGTACAGGCACGCCTGGCCGACGGACGTCCGGGGTCGCTCGGCTCGGCGCGCGCCAAGATGGTGGAGGCGTACTGGATGATCCTCGATAAAGCTGACCAGAATCTGCCTTTGAGCCCGGCACAACGGAAACTGGTACGGGAGCGGGCCGCCGAGATTCGCGCACGGTACCTGGTCGAAGAGGGAAAGTACCATCTCTCCGCGCGAGATTTTCCCAAGGCTCGGGAACGCTTCTCCGAGGCGAACCGCTGTTTCCACAAAGCGAAAGTAAGTCTCGTGCTCTTCGGGCTGAAGGTGGCGCCGAATGCGACCAGCCGGCTCTTTACATTCTTGACGCAGCGGCGTAACGAAGCGCCAGCTGGGATATGATTTCGTGTTTCCTCGAAAAGCGGCGCAATTGGATTTGCAGTTTACCGAAACCATGTTGAACGGACCCTCACAATGAGCTACAGCGTCAAGAAGCTTTGGAAAAACGCGCTAGGGCGGGACATCGCGGGGCGCACGCTGGCAGTCCGCGCCGCCGATATGTTCATCATTTCCTATCCCCGATCGGGCAACACCTGGACGCGCTTCCTGATCGCGAATTTATTGCAACCGGAAGAGCCTGTAACTTTCGCCAACATTGAGCGGCTCATACCGGATGCGGAGGCACAATCGAGTCGTTACATGCGGGGCATCCCGAGCCCGCGAATCATCAAGAGCCATTCGTATTTCGATCCGCGCTATCCGCGGGTGATTTACATCGTGCGCGATCCGCGGGATGTGGTCCTTTCCTACTACGATTTCTCGCGCAAGTATCGGCATATTGAAGACAGCTATCCGCTGGAGCGCTACATCGAGGATTTCGTGACCGGGCATCTGAGTTCGGCGGACTGGGGCACCTGGGGAGAAAACGTGGCGAGCTGGGCCTTCGCCCGCGGTGCCCGACCGGGATTTCTGCTGCTACGGTACGAAGATATGAAAATGCGTCCGGAGCAGGAACTAACGCGCATCGCCGAATTCCTGGGGATCGAAGCAACGCCGGAACTGCTGCGAACAACTCTGGAACGCAGTTCCGCCGAGCGCATGCGGGAGATGGAAAAGACGCAGGGCAAAGACTGGGTTTCTACCAAGAACAAGCGCAGCGATATCCCATTCATCCGCACGGCATCGGTGGGCGGATGGAAGACGAACCTGCGGACGGAATCGGTGGCCAAGATCGAATCCGCCTGGGGTCACATCATGGCCCAGGTGGGATATGAACTGGTCGCCAACACGGCCCCAGTAAGCGGCGCGGAAAGCATACTGGCGGAAACCCCCGCCTCGCGTTGAGCCCCGTCTGAGTCAACCCGCACCACGCACGCACAAGAACGGAATTCAATGCACGCTCAGAAGTGGCAGATCATCCGGAACGTCGGATCGAGTTGGTCGGCGCTAGCCATCAACGTGGCGGTCGGGATTTTTCTCTCTCCCTTCATCCTGCACCGCCTGGGTGACGCTGCCTTTGGAATCTGGGTGCTGATTTTTTCCGTGACCGGCTACTACGGCCTGTTTGATCTCGGCATCCGCTCCTCCATCATTCGCTACGTTTCCAAATACACCGCCACGGATGATCGCGAAAAGCTCACGCAGTTCGTCAATACCGCCCTGTTCAGCTACACCGGCATTGGCGTGGTGAGCATGGTGTTGACCTTCCTGCTGAGTTCCTCCATTGAACGCTTTTTCACGATTCCGCCCGAGCTGCATGCGCAGGCACGCCTGCTGCTGTTGATGGTTGGCGCCTCGGTCAGCCTTGGCTTTCCGCTGGGCGTGATCGGAGGCATGCTCGAAGGGTTGCAGCGCTTCTACATTTTGAATTGGACGAGCATCGGCGCCACATTGGCCCGGGCCGCTTTGATCGTTTTCTTCCTGAACCGCGGATATGGCCTGCTCACCGTCGCCCTGATCACGGTTATCCTGCCGATATTTTCCTCGATTCTCCGGGGCATCCTCGTATTCCGCGTGTGCCCCGTGCCGCTTGGCCTTAAGCATGTGGATCGTGCCGCTTTCCGCCACATGGCCAATTACGGCAGCACCACCTTCCTGGTGCTGGTGGCCTCGCGCCTGCGCTTCCGCACCGACGAACTCGTGCTCGGCAAAATGATGTCGTTGGTTGCCGTCACCTGGTTCAACATCGGCGCCCGCATCGTGGACTACGCTCAGGAATTCGTGTCCAGCCTGGCCCAGGTCTTTGTGCCTATGTCGAGTCAGTCGGAGGCGACCGGCAATCTCGATCGCGTGCGCAAGATTTATGTCGCCGGCAACCGCGCGTGCGCGTTCCTGATTCTTCCCATCGCCGCCATTCTCATCATTCTAGGCAAGCACATCATCCGGATCTGGGTGGGCGGGCGCTACGTGCCGCACAGCTACCCAGTGCTGGTGGTCATGATCATTCCTTTCACGCTCATGCTGTCGCAGGCCGCGTCCGGGCGCGTTTTGTTCGGTCTCGGCAAACATCAGACCTTGGCGGCCGTCACCTTGATCGAGGGTATCGCCAACCTCATTCTTAGCATCGCGCTCGTCCCCGCGCTCGGAATTGTCGGAGACGCACTCGGAACCGCCATCCCGCTCAGCTTTACCTGTCTTGTGTTCTTGCCGCGCCACTTGAAAAAGCAGATCGGCGTTCCCGTCGGAACATTCCTGCGCGAGGCCTATACTCTGCCCATTCTCCTGACCCTGCCGCTGGTCGCAGTGCTCTGGCTCACCAACCGGTTCTTTTATCCCCGCAACCTGATCCAGTTGGTGCTCGAAACGCTGGCGGCGAGTTCCATCTACGGGGTCGGACTGCTTTGGGCCTATCGCACGAACCGGGCGTTCCATGTCGCCGAGCTTGCAGGCTTGCCTCGGCCGGCGCTTCCCGAGCAACTTCCGCAGGCGGTGGTTGCGGTGGAGTACCAGAATGAGCAATGAGGCGAGGTGCGGTCGCGCCTGGCTTCGCAATAGACTTTCATTTCCTACCCCAAGGGCGCAAGGTTGCAATCTGCTGCACACCCTCCCTGCGAACTGCGGCGTTTTGAGGTAAAATGACGTTTGGCTATTGTTTTTACTGCTTTACAAGAGCGCCATCGGCTGGCTTTCGGAAGGCGAATTGCTCCTTCTGGTTGTTCCATTGATTTTAGGCGGGATTTCGCAACCGGCTTAACAGTCTCAATTTGTGGCTCCGCTGATGTTCCGGCGGTTACCTGCAGCCCCAGCGGGTAGCCTGACGATCCACGGCAAATAGGGCGAGCTTCGATAGAGACCCCCCAAGTGATTTTGCGATCAGCATAAATTTTGGTTAGAACATTTTGGCTAGAACATCGGGAGGAATACTGCTTTGAACGCAACGACGAGTCACCTTATCGCCCCACACGGGGGAGAACTGGTTCAGCTGCAAGTGCCGGCCGCGCGCGCCGCAGAGTTAAAAGCGCATTCGAAGGATTGGCCTTCATGGGACCTGACCGCCCGGCAGCTTTGTGATCTGGAACTGCTGATGAGCGGCGGCTTCTCGCCGCTGCGCGGGTTCATGAACCGCGCCGATTACGAGGGCGTCTGCCACAACATGCGGCTGGCAAACGGCACCCTGTGGCCGATGCCAATCACGCTCGACGTTACTGAAGAGTTCGCCAAGAAGCTTACGGCGGGCAGCAGCAAGATCGCACTGCGCGATGGCGAAGGCGTGATGCTCGCAGTGCTTCACGTGGAAGATGTGTGGCAGCCGGATCGCAAAGCGGAAGCCCAGTCCGTTTTTGGTTCCACCAGCGCCGCCCATCCGGGTGCTGACTACGCCATCAACAAGTCGAACCCGTGGTACGTGGGCGGAAAGATTGAAGAATTCCAGGCTCCAGCGCACTATGATTTCCGCGCGCTGCGGCTGACTCCCGCTGATTTGCGTGCGCAGTTCGGCCGCTTGGGCTGGACGACCGTCGTGGCCTTTCAGACGCGCAATCCCATGCATCGCGCTCACGTCGAGTTGACCATGCGCGCGGCGAAACAAGTCGAGGCGAATCTGCTGATCCATCCCTCGGTTGGTATGACCAAGCCGGGCGACGTGGATTATTTCGTTCGCACGCGCTGCTACGAGTTGCTGCTCTCGAAGTACCCGCACGGCACGGTCGAACTTGCCATGCTGCCGCTAGCCATGCGCATGGGCGGACCGCGTGAAGCGGTGTGGCACGGCCTGATCCGCAAGAACCACGGCTGCACGCACTTTATCGTCGGCCGCGATCATGCCGGGCCGGGAAAAGATACCGACGGCAAGAATTTCTACGGTCCTTACGACGCCCAGGAATTGTTCAAGAAGCATGAAGCCGGAATGGGCGTCAAGATGGTTCCCTTCCAGATGATGGTGTATCTGCAGAACGAGGACCGTTACGTTCCGGCCGATGAGGTACCGCAGGGCGCGAAGGTACTCGACGTCTCGGGCACGGAATTGCGCCAGCGGCTCAACGAAGGCCGCGAAATTCCGGCGTGGTTCACGTATCCCGAAGTGGTGCAGGAACTGCGGCGCAGCTATCCGCCACGCCACAAGCAGGGCCTCACCATCTTCTTTACGGGCCTTTCGGGATCGGGCAAGTCCACCATTGCCAATGCCCTAATCACCAAGTTCCTCGAGACCGGCGGACGCCCCGTCACGCTGCTCGATGGCGACCTGGTGCGCAAGAATCTGTCGAGCGAACTGGGATTCTCCAAGGAGCATCGCGACATCAACATTCGCCGTATCGGCTATGTCGCCTCCGAGATCACCAAGAACGGCGGCATCGCCATTTGCGCTCCGATTGCTCCTTATGAAGCGACGCGCAAAGCGGTGCGGCAGATGATTGAACCCTTCGGCGGGTTTATATTGGTGCACGCGGCGACTTCGATCGAAGTGTGCGAACAACGCGACCGCAAGGGCCTGTACGCCAAGGCACGCGCCGGCATCGTCAAGGAATTCACCGGCATCTCGGATCCATACGAGGCGCCCACCGATGCCGAAGTCGTGATCGACACCGCCAAGCTGAGCCCCGAGGAAGCGGCGCAGACCATCCTTCTGCACCTCGAGCGCGAAGGCTTCGTCGGCGCCAACGGCAACAGCTAGGAAGGCAGTTCTCTGTTCTCAGTTCCTTAACCTGGTTTTGTTTTACTGAGAACTGACAACTGAGAACGAATAAAGACGGCATGGAATTCCTGCTCCTAAAAATACTGATCGGCTTCATCGTCGGAACGCTGATCGGGTTGACGGGTCTGGGCGGCGGCGTACTGCTGCTGCCCATGCTCATCTTCGGCCTGCGCGTGCCCGCCATCATTGCCGTCGGCACCGACGCGCTGTTCAACTTTTTCACTAAGATTCCCGCCAGCATCATGCACTTGCGCAAAGGCACGGTGCGCAAGAAAGTTGTCCTGGCAATGGCCGTCGGGAGCATTCCTGGCTCGTACCTGGGCGTGACTCTGCTGGTGCACCTGCGCAACGTCTATGGCGCCGGCGTCAACGACTTCATCAAGTCCGCCGTCGGACTACTGCTGGTATTGATTCCCACGCTGCTTCTGTTCCAGGGACGAATTGAAGAACGTCTCGCCAAGCGCCAGCCCACCATGAAATCGTTTGCCGGGATGAGTCTCATCGGATTAGTTGGCGGATTTCTGGTCGGCATCACATCGGTCGGTTCGGGCAGCATCATCATGATGATGCTTCTTTTGTTTTATTCGTTCGCGCCCAAAGTCATGGTCGGCACCGACATTACCCATGCCGTGATTCTGACCGGCGTCGCCAGCCTGTTGCACTGGCGGGCGGGCAACGTCGATCCCCACCTGGTCGGGTCCCTGCTGATCGGCTCGATCCCCGGCGGAATCCTCGGCTCGCATCTGAGCACGCGCGTTCCCGTGCTGTGGCTGCGGCGAATCCTGTGCACGGTCTTGCTCATGACCGGAGCAAGAATGCTGTGGGCGTAGGTTTCGTGTAGAGAAGGGGCTTGCCCCGTCTTTCTTGAAC
>CZLA01000031.1_pt4 | contig 51342 bp, 47 predicted proteins | sample 1122381 | NCBI WGS metagenome assembly CZLA01 (sample SAMEA3539301, study PRJEB10725) | soil metagenome | biome: tundra; feature: field; material: soil | place: USA | collected 2010-05 | depth 0.15 m
GCAATCCGGACTCGATGGAGTTGGCACGCACCTTGCTTTTAACGGGCCGAGCGCGTCTCGTGGTGCTTTACGGGCATTTACAAACTTGCGATGTATTTCGATAGCATAGTTTTAGTTTCGTACGGTTCTGTTTGTCAAGAAAGAAGTGAAACCCGAGTTGCGCTAGGCAGGGTGCACTGCCTTAGGGACAATACAGGAGGGTATTCTTGTGTCAGGAAGTCCAGAGTTTGAAAGACCAGGGGTAATTGTGACAACCCTGAAATATGGCCCTCCCAATCAGCATCGGCGCTTCGTCTCAGGCGTGTTTTTGCCTCTAGGATCAGGTTTTCTAGGACATTTACTCATTCAAGCGATTGCTCCTGTTCCCCTGTATGGTGTCGCACGGAAGCTCTCCGACGGTCACTTCTTGTCTGCTGGCGTTTTTGACCGCTCGAGTTTCCGCGGCAGCCATGTCGGTCAGGGAAATCAAAATCCCAAGATGTCCGGGGGTCGGGAAAGACCCACCCCTCTGACAAGCCAGCAAAAGAGGACCCCATGCCATGATTACGAAGTATTTCTTATGTTTTCTTGTTATTTCGATTCTGTTGTATGATCTCCGGTATCGTGCGTTAGCTGCCGATACTTCGCCGTTGCAGGAGCTTCAATGGACCGACGCAGCTTCTTCAAGTCCGCTGCTGTCACAGGGCTCACTGTTGGCTTGTGCCGGGCCACCGCCAACGCATACATTCCTGAACACAACTGGGACAAATACGATTGGGGATCGGGGCCTCCGGTTCTCGACCGGCTTTATCAGGGTCCGTTCCCACAGTATGGTCCCAGTGCGATTGTTCCCGAGAGCGAGGTCACGATGGTCACTTCGCCATCCAAGGACATCGTCAGCAATTACGGCGTGGGCCTCGTTGTCTATGCCTCCGACGACACCGGACCACTTCATGTCCCCGGTCAAACGACGGAACAGACGCTCGAAGATCTGATCAAACTGCCTTTAGCGCAGAAAATCTACATCCGCCCCAACTGGCGCGATGTCCAGAAACAACCTGGACGCCTCGACTTTCCGGAATGGTGGAAGATCACGTTCGATCTGGCTCGCCGCTACGACAAGCGCATCGGTTTCCGAGTCATGCTGGAGAATCCCGACTTTCCCGATCCGGGTATGCCAGATTTTCTCCTCAACAAAGTCCCCTACGTAAAGCTCAAAGGCGAGTGGAAGGGCAATCCCGCGGAAATGCGCTACCGGAAAGATAACCGCGTGCCGCGTTACGATCATCCGGCGTATCAAGCTGCGTTTCGCGAGTTGAATGGGCTGCTTGCCGCCGAACTCAACGGTCATCCACAGGTCGAGTTCATGGACACGATGATGTACGGTTTTTGGGGCGAAGGGCACACTTGGCCGTTCGAGGGCAATCCCTTCCCCAGCCAGTTGGTTGCGGAACAGACCTGGGCGGCAATGTTCGAGATGCAGCTCGAACACTGGACCAAAGTCCCGCTGGCCACGAACACGCAGCCCGACTTCAGTTCCGTCGGCAACTCCGATCTGCTTGATCGCACGATGCGTAGTGGCAACTGGCTGCGTACCGATACGATCTTCATTGAGAACACGCAGATCGAGGCGCTGAGCTACCGTCCACCTTGGGCGGCTGCGATCTGCGAGGTTGGTTTCACCACGGGCGATCCAAAGGAACTTCAGATCGACGAAGACGGGATTACTTACAACGAGCAAATCATTTCCCACGCAGCCGATGTCGGCGTTAACTATCTATCGCTTTGGAGTTGGCACACCCAGACCGCCGGCAACATTTTGAGCTACTACGACAAGTTCCCGGGGCCAATCGACGAGATAGCCCGCCAAATCGGCTACCGCATCCGCCCGTCGTTTATCTGGACGTTCAAGCGGGACGGAGTTACTGGTCTGGTGATTGGACTCGCAAATGATGGAATCACGCCTGTTCCTGGAGTGCTTCGCCTGAGCGTGTTGAGCGAGGACAACAAGATCAATGTCTCCGGTTGCATCGATCCTGGGTATCCGAAACCGACGGGCGTTCATCAAGCTATGCTGATACTGCCCGCAGGCGTTCAATGGAAGGGTCTACGGCTGAAAGCTGAACTCGAGGTCAAGGGCGTGCGCTATCTGGTCCGTTGGGCGTGCCGGCAAAAGCTCAATTTCGATGGCTCATTGACACTGCGCCACAATTACAATCCTCAGCAGCCGCTGGTGTAGACGCGCAGGACGTACTGAATGATTCTGAATCATGTTTAGCCATCGCGGGTGCATTGCGCAACGACTCTGCCTTCATTGTGGGTCGCGCTCGAGAGGAATTTGCAGAGCAATGGCGTGAATCAGTGAGGCTGGTACGAAGCGAAGCTGGTACGAACGAGGAGAGCGAAGATCGTGACAAAGCTGACCATTAAGCAGAGCGAGAGCTGCCATTGGGATCTAGTCAGCCTGGGAGAAGTTATGTTGCGTTTGGATCCAGGGGACACACGGATCGCAACCACTCGCTCTTTTCGTGTCTGGGAGGGCGGCGGCGAATACAACGTGGCACGGGGATTAAGGCGTTGCTTTCGTATGAAAACTGCCATGGTTACAGCCTTGGCAGACAACCCAGTCGGACGGCTAATCGAAGATTTGATGTTACAGGGTGGTGTCAGCCAGGAGTACGTTCGCTGGGTTCCGTACGACGGAGTCGGTCGTGCGGTTCGCAACGGCCTGAATTTTACCGAGCGTGGTTTTGGAGTGCGAGCAGCACTCGGCTGTTCGGATCGCGGCAATACCGCCGTGTCACAACTGAAACCTGGTGAAATCGAGTGGGACAGACTTTTCATGCAGGAAGGTGTTCGGTGGTTTCATACCGGCGGTATCTTTTGCGCGCTTTCTGACACCGCACCACTGGTTGCAAGGGAAGCCATGGAAGCAGCCAAGCACGCTGGCACAATTGTTTCCTACGATCTGAACTATAGGACTTCATTGTGGAAGTCAAACGGGGGCCAAGCTAAAGCCCAGGAAGTAAATCGAATGCTTGCGCCCCTGGTGGATGTGATGCTCGGAAATGAAGAGGATTTCAGCGCTGCGCTGGGTTTCGTTGTGCCTGGGCTTGACGAGAGCCATTCGCAGCTTGATGCATCAAGTTTTAAGAACATGATCCAAAGCGTGGTCGGCGAGTTTCCGAATATTTCTGTCGTGGCTACAACGTTGAGAGGCGCGAAAACGGCCACGTTGAACGATTGGGGAGCCATCTGTTTTTCCGATGGAAGGTTTTACCAAGCGCCGACTCGCGAGAATTTGGAAATTTATGATCGGGTGGGGGGCGGCGACTCTTTTGCTTCCGGCCTGATCTTTGGATTTCTCTCCGGCAATGACCCGCAGTGGGCAGTGGAGTGCGGAGCTGCTCACGGTGCTCTCGCGATGACAACGCCAGGGGACACAACGATGGCGACTCTACGGGAAGTAATACAGGCGATGAAAGCGCGGACGGCGCGGATTGACCGCTGATCGAGTCGCGAATGCGGTGATGGAACATGGTCTATGAAAACTGAAGATGTGCTCAAGTTAATTGGCGCAGTGGGCATCATTCCCGTTATCCGGGCAACTAATGCCGATGAAGCGGTCTGCGCTGTGGAAGCAGTTCTGGCCGGAGGGATTCCAGTTGTAGAAATCACAATGACTGTCCCAAACGCCGCAGCCGTTATAGGGCAAGTTGCAAGCCGCTACGGGGATCAAGTTCTGGTAGGAGCAGGCACCGTGCTCACGTCAGAACAAGCCAAGATGTGCTTGGATGCGGGTGCTGAGTTCATCGTTAGCCCTGGACTGTCACTCGCAGTGCTGACGACGGTTCAATCTTGCGGTAAGCTAGCCATTCCGGGTGCGCTGACCCCCACGGAACTCATGACCGCGCGTGAGCAAGGAGCAAAACTGATCAAGATTTTTCCTTGTGGGAGTCTGGGTGGCCCTAAGTATCTGAAGTCTCTCAAAGCACCATTTCCCAATGTGTCCCTGATTCCCACTGGCGGCGTGAATGCTTCGAACGCGGCAGAGTACTTGGCGAGTGGGGCATTTGCGCTAGGTGTGGGCGCAGAATTGGTTGATGCAGCCGCGATTAGGGAGGGAAAATCGGCAAAGATAGTAGCCGCCGCACGAGAACTGGTCGAGACCGTAAGGCGCGTCCGCAGTGCCCAGAATCGGTCAAATGCGTGAGTCATTGCCAATGCTCCAACGGCAAGTAACTGATTGACATTTCCGCCACCGGAAGCGCCTGCAGGAATCGGAAGATACGACTGTCGAACCCTTATCGATCCCCCATTTCCACTGTCGCTTCGACTGGGAAGCGTCCCCGTGTTTAATGAGATCGTTCCAAAGTTCTGCAAAGTGCAAGGCAGACCTGCTTCCGCAGACTTGAAAAAGAAGCGAGCGTCAAACCAGAGCTGCTGCTTGTCGGACGTCCTGATGTGGACCTGCGGCGGGAAGAACCTGGGCCAACTTCGATGATGCGACCGTCGCACCGTTTCGCAAGCAGACCGGACTCGACGCGCGGCACGACCTGAGTCCGGGTGATTATTCCGACCCGATTTTTCGCCTTTAGTCCACAACTGCCCCTGTCTCCATCGGCGCATTCGATACACATTGAAGTTATTCGTAAATATTCGTAAGATACCTCAGTCTCCATGCTTCTGAGAGGAGACTTCCTGGAGAATCCCGGTTTGAACCCAGTGATTCAGCGGCGCGGCCGCAACGCAAGCACCAGCCTGCAGGATGTATTGATCCGTAATCGCCTCTCAGGGAAAGGGGGCGTCTATGCGGTCTGTTCCGCGCACCCCTGGGTCATTGACGCGGCTATACAGCAGGCCATGGAAGACGATTCCTTCCTCCACGTGGAGTCCACTTCCAGTCAGGTCAATCAACTGGGCGGTTACAGCGGACAGACGCCGGGTCAGTTCGCCGATTTTGTCCACGCAGCGGCGGGGCGCATGGGGCTTCCCACAGATCAAGTACTGTTGGGCGGGGACCATCTTGGGCCATTTCCGTGGAGGACTGAAGCATCGAACAGTGCCTTGAGCAAGGCTTGCGAACTAGCCCGCGATTGTGTGCTCGCTGGATATCGGAAAATCCATCTTGATGCGAGTATGGCATGTGCCGATGACGTGAAGGTCCTCCCTGAACAGACTGTCGCGCTGCGGGCCGCTGTACTCTGCAAAGCCGCTGAAGAGGCTTCGAAATACTTGCCGCCCGGCGCCGACCTTCCTCTGTATGTTATCGGGACTGAAGTCCCCGCCCCAGGGGGCGAGTCGGCTCTAGGCGCACCTCCTGCCGTGACCACGGTCGAGAGCCTCCATCAGACTCTGCAGATCTTTCAACAGGCCTTTGAAGAGAGCGGCTTGGCAGTGGCCTGGCAAAGAGTGGTCGGGGTGGTGGTGCAGCCTGGGGTGGAGTTCGGGGACGATGTCGTATTTGAATACGACGGCACGAGGGCGCATTCACTCTCGGCAGGATTGCCTCGCAGCCCCTCGCTAGTATACGAGGCGCACTCGACGGACTATCAATCTCCCAGCGCGCTGGCTCAAATGGTCGAAGACCACTTCGCTATTCTGAAAGTGGGCCCCTGGTTGACCTTTGCTTTCCGGGAAGCTGTATTCGCATTGAGCGCGATCGAAAGAGAACTACTTGCCGGGGAAAAAAGCCAGAGGTTGTCGCAGCTGCGGGAAGTGCTCGATCGGGCAATGCTGCGTGAACCCGCCTTCTGGCGCTCATACTATAAAGGGGACGAGAGCCAGCTACGACTCTCGCGGGCCTACAGCTATAGCGACCGCTGCCGGTACTACTGGCACGAGGCTGCGGTTCGGGAAGAAATCGAACGTCTAATCGAGAACGTCACGACGCACTCTGCCCCGTTGACGCTCATCAGCCAATACCTGCCTCTGGAATACGAAGCAATCAGGGCGGAACAAATCGAGAACCAACCGGGGGCAATCATTCGATATCACATTCAGTTGGTCCTGCGTTTGTATGCGACAGCGTGTGGAATGGGTTGAGAGTGACTTCAATGACTCTGCCAAGACATTTGATAGCAGCTCCAACAACGTTTAGAGGGCATGCACGCCCGATGGGGCGGCAGTGGACGGGAAAGAACGTGTTGCTGGAGCCTTCGAATGCCTGAGTTACCAAGCCAAGTCGCTGTCAAACCCGAGCCGGGCCTGCGCCGGGTTCTGACATTATGGGACCTGGTCTTCTATGGGATCGTGCTCATCCAGCCGATCGCTCCGGTGCCGCTGTATGGTGTTGCACAGAAACTATCTGACGGTCATTTCGCGCTCATCATTCTAATCGCGATGTTTGCCATGATGATCACAGCTGTGAGTTATGGGCGGATGGCTGCGCTTTATCCAGCTGCTGGATCGGCCTACACTTACGTAGGCAAGGGCCTGAATCCGCACCTCGGGTTCCTGGCTGGCTGGGCGATGTTTTTGGACTATCTGCTGCAACCCCTGATCAGCACAGTATGGATAGCGACCGCTCTGCATGAGCGGTATCTACCGAGAGTCTCTTTTTCTATATGGGCGGCGATCATCGCGACTGCGATCACGCTGCTGAATCTGCGCGGTATCCGCTCTTCTGCAAGAACCAACAAGTTTCTATTGTTTTTCATGTTCGGTGTCATTGGCGTCTTTGTGGTACTCGCTCTCCGCTATTTGTTTTATGGTCAGGGATGGAGTGGCCTGTTTTCCCTACAGCCGTTTTACGATCCGCAGACCTTCAATTCTCACCGGGTCTGGACGGCAACCTCTTTCGCCGCACTCACCTACATTGGCTTTGATGGAGTCACGACCCTTTCGGAAGAGGTTGAAAATCCCAAACGCAATGTGCTCCTGGCCACGGTCCTGGTTTGCGTGTTCACCGGAGTTCTCGGTGGTTTTGAGGTTTACCTTGGCCAACGGGTCTGGCCGAACTGGCACACCTTTCCGAATCTCGTGACCGCGTTTATGGACATCTGTCAACGCGTTGGCGGCGTGTTCCTGTTCAATGCAATGGGTCTCATCTTGATTCTCGCCGCGCTTGGTAGCGGGATCACGGGTGGGTTGGGCGCCGCCCGCCTGCTGTACGGAATGGGGCGCGACAATGTCCTGCCACGCAGAATCTTTGGGCACATCAGTCGAAGCACCGGTGCTCCTAGTCACAACATACTCCTCATTGGATTCCTTTCATTTGTCGGGGCCGTGGTGCTGAACCATATTGGAGATGCTTATGAGCATGCTGGGGAACTTCTCAATTTCGGTGCCTTCCTGGCTTTCATGGGAGTTAACCTTGCGACTTTTTGGCAATTCACTGTGGCTGCAGATTCGAAATACAAGCGTCGCGTCCTGAGCGACATCATTCTTCCACTGACTGGCTTTGTCTTCTGTGCCTTGATCTGGTGGAACTTGAATAGCTTGGCCAAGACGATAGGAGGGATCTGGTTCGCCCTGGGTCTTATCTATGCAGCGGTAAAAACGCGCGGCTTCCGCGCAGGCCCAGTCATGATCGACTTTACTGAGTCCTAAATCGCAAGCGCACTTAGAATGGGGGCAAAAATGCCGGAGCTGGACGTATGTGTGGTAGGTGAAATCAATCTGGACTTGATCCTCTACGGGTTACCCAAAGAGCTAGTACTGGATCGCGAGTTATTGGCCAGCGGTCTGGCGCTCACGCTGGGGAGTTCGTCGGCGATTTTCGCCCATAACCTCGCAATGCTAGGAACCAAGGTCGGGTTCATCTCGAAAACTGGCGGGGATCCCCTGGGGAAGATGGCACTGGAACGGCTAGCGGCTGCGGGGGTTGACGTAAGTCGCGTTAAGCAGGCGGCAGGGCAGACACCGACGGGACTAACCGTTGCGTTACCCTACTTGCAGCAACGTTACATCCTCACATTTCCCGGCACCATGTTTGAGATGCAGTACTCCGACATCGATATGGAATACGTCCGGTCGGCGCGGCACCTGCATATCTCGTCGTTCTTTCTGCACCGCGCGTTGCGCCCGCGAATCCTGGATCTGTTCCGCCAGGCGAAAGCTGCGGGTCTGTCCACGTCACTCGATACCAATGACGACCCTGAGAACAAGTGGGACCGGGACTTGTTGGAAGTTCTCAAGTATGTCGACATTTTTCTTCCGAATGACCGTGAAGCGAAGAAGATTGCGCACACAGACGACCTTGCGCAAGCCATTAACGTGCTCGCGGGCCTGGCGAAAGTTGTGGTAGTGAAGCGCGGCTCCGCGGCTGCTATCTGCCGGTCAGGGCAGGAACAGTGCAGCTTAGAGCCCCCGAGCGTCAAAACTGTAGACGACGTCGGCGCTGGCGACAGTTTTGATGCCGGATTCATCCACCAGCAAATGCAAGGGGCGAAAATCGAGGATTGCCTGGCGTTTGCCAATCTGTCGGGAGCCTACTCAACCACCAAGGAAGGTGGCACCGAGGCTTTTCGTGATCGCAGCGCACTCACCAGTTTCATGCGCCAGCAGTGGAAGGCCACGGGCAGGGGAACGCTGCCCTTCAAAGGGTAGCGGGGCTTTTTTCGCGCTCGGGAACAAGATATTCCAGTTGACAAAACCTCTAAAACGGAAGTAAAAGTAATAGATCGTAAAATTACACAACAGGTCGTGCATTTTGAAGCAAGAGTTCAGCGCTTTTTGGATGCAACTCAGGAGGCTCGCCATGCCCGTGTTTTTCCACGCCCGACAAACTCTCGGGGCGCTCTTTCTTCTGGTAGCCATTGGCTTCGCCACGCCCCTATGGGCGCAAAAGGATGCCGGAGCCATTGTTGGACTTGTCCGCGACGCTAGCGGTGCGGTGGTTCAGGGCGCCAAGGTCACAGTGGAGGACGTGGATCGTGGCGTCCAAATGACTCTCTCCACCAACGACGAGGGAGAGTATGTCGCGAGTCCACTGCACATCGGACGCTATAAGGTCACGGTGGAGAAGACGGGGTTCAAAAAGGCGGTGTCAGAGGTTGTCGAGCTGAATGTGCAGGGACGCGTCGCCATCAACATGGCCCTGCAGGTCGGGCAGATCTCCGAGGTGATGCTGGTCACGGGAGCCGCGCCGCTGCTCGAAACCGAGACTTCGGAGTTAGGACAAGTCGTTGACCAGAAGCGGGTGAGCAATTTGCCACTTAACGGGAGAAACTTCGCTCAGTTAGCGCTCCTCAGTACGGGTACGGCGCCAAGCGAACCGGGCGCACGCGACGAAGGCGGATACGGCTTCAGCTCCAATGGAGCACGCTCGCTACAGAACAATTTTTTGCTGGACGGCGTGGACAACAATTCGAATCTGCCCGACCTGCTCAACGAAACGAACTTCGTGATTCAGCCTCCAGTGGAAGCCCTGCAAGAATTCAAGGTGCAGACCAACGCCTACGGCGCGGAATTCGGGCGCGGTAATGGAGCCATCGTGAATGCGGTCATCAAGTCGGGGACCAACCAGCTTCACGGCTCCGCGTGGGAATTTCTTCGCAACAACAAGCTGGACGGGCGGAACTATTTTGATGCGGTGGGACCCGTTCCCCCGTACAAGCAGAACCAGTTTGGCGCGACATTCGGCGGACCAGTCTTACTGCCGCACTTGTACGACGGCCGGGGACGCACGTTCTTCTTTGTCGACTACGAGGGATTCCGCGTACGCCAGGCGCAAACCCAGACCGCGTTCGTGCCACCGACGGAGTGGCGGACGGGAGATTTTTCGAGCCTGATTGATTACACCTCAACCGTGTACAACATCAACCTGTTTGATCCCAATCTACCAACCCCCGTGCCAGCTCCTCCAGGGGCGCCGGGGCCTCCGATTCTCGACTGTGGCTCGAACTTAACTTACGCGGGAGAAGTGTTTGACACGCGGAACACACAAGCGGTCACAGCGACGAACAATAACCCAACCGGACTGTGTGGCCTGCCATTTGGTTATGCGGGAGGATTGCCTTCGAATCTGGTCCCACTGACCGCGCAGGACGCACTGGCGCAACGGCTGACAGCGCTGTATCCGGCGGCGGGGCCCACGGACTCGGGCGGAAACAACTTCCTGGCCAATCCTGTGCGCAAAGAAACGCGCAACAACTTCGACGTTCGCGTGGACCAGAAGTTTTCGGACAAGGACAACACGTTCTTCCGCTTTAGCTTCGAACACCAACCTAGCTCAATTCCCGGAACCTTCGGCGGGCTGGCCGATGGCGGCGGATTCTTCAGCGGCGAGGAGGATTTCTCCTACCGTAGCTTTGCCACCAGTTGGACGCACATTTTCAAGCCCGAGTTGATCAACGAATTCCGCCTGGGCTACAACCGGGTCAATGCCCATCGCCTCGAACTCAACGCGAACACGAACGTATCGGCCCAGCCCAACATCGATTTCCCAGGCGTCCCTTTTTCGACTGGCATTGGTGGGCTGCCGCAACTGACCTTCAATGACGTAGCGACGCTGGGGAGCCCCACGTTCCTGCCCTCGGTGGAGCTCCAGAATTCCTACACCCTCTCGGAAAATCTGACCTGGGTGCACGGGCGCAATACTTGGAAGTTTGGCACCGAGATCCGGCGCGAGGAGTTCACCATTTTCCAACCGGCTGCGGCGCGCGGGACGCTCGGCTTCGACAGCACCCTCACCGACAATGCAGGGTATCCCGGCAGTGGAGGGACCGGGTTCGCGTCTTTTCTCGTAGGCCTCACCAGCGGTGGAAGCATCAACAACCTCCACAATGTGGACTATTTCCGGAACACCTATGCGTTTTATGCGCAGGATGATTGGAAGGTAACACCGACGCTGGCATTGAATCTGGGATTGCGCTACGAACTTTTTGGCACCGTGTCGGACCGCTTCAACGACGTGGGAAACTTTGACTTAAGCAATCCCACCGATCCCACTATCTTTGTGCCAAAGGGACAATCGGCGCAGCTCACGCCCTTCATCGCGCAATACGTCAAGATCAGCGCCACCGGCAGCCGCGGGCTAATCAACTCGGACCTGAACAATTTCGCGCCGCGGATCGGCTTGGCATGGCAGTTTACCCCGAAGACCGTGCTGCGAACGGGCTATGGAATCTTCTATGGCGGGCAGGAGAATGGGCCCTACTCGAATCCTAGTCCCGGATTCAATCCTCCGTTCTTCACCAACCAATCGTTCATCTCGCCTTGTAGTGCGCCCTCGGCTAACCCTCCGACACCCCAGCATCCCACGACTGAAGATTGCCGAGTGACTCTGATTCCTGCTTTAGCTGGCGGCTTCCCCACCAACTCGCTGGTGGATCCCAACACTCCCATCTTTTTCTCCGTCGATAAGAACCTGCGCACGCCCTATATGCAGCAGTGGCACTTGAGCTTTGAACGTGAACTACCCGCGAACAGTGTGTTCACGCTGACCTATGCGGGTTCCAAGGGGACGAAGTTATATACGTTCTTCAACGGCAACCAGGCAGCGCCCGACCCGAATCCGAATGACGCGACCGCGCCGCGGCGACCAGTGTTTGCGACCTTGATCGGGGCCCCCGGTCCCTGTGGCCTGACGACACCCCAGAATCCCCTAGCCAGCCCCGATAACTGCACCCCGGTTTTCGACACGGGGATTGACAGCTTCCGCTCGACGGGATCCTCCAACTATAACTCGCTGCAGGCAAGTTTCGAAAAGCACTTCTCAAAGGGCCTGCAGTTCCAGGCATCTTACACTTACGCGCACTCGCTGGATATCGCCTCAAACGCGAACCTTGGTCCTACGCAAAACAACAGCGACTTCCGCAACTTCCGCAATCCGCAGGCAGAATACGGTAACTCTGATTTCGACGTGCGCAACCGCTTAGTGTTGAATTCGATCTACGAATTGCCTTTCGGCCACGGCAAACACTTCCTGGGGAACGCGAGCGGGTTTGCGAACCAGGTGGTCGGAGGCTGGCAGATTGCGAATATCCTCTCTGTTTCCAGCGGCAACTGGTACACGGTGCTCGACGCGAACGGAAATTTCGCCAATGCCGACGGCGGCGCAGGGGGCGTCTCCCAACGTCCCGACCAAGTCGGGGACCCAACCAGAGCGGGCATTGTGCCGGGTAATCCCAATCCACAATGCCAGGTCCTAGTGTCGCAGGGAGGGCTTGCTCCCGACAGGATTCACACGCCGACCGCATGGTTCAACACCTGCGCATTTACCGATCCCCCTCTGGGCTCCTTCGGCAACGTCGGCCGTAATACCATTCAGGCACCGGGATACAAGACCTGGGACTTCTCGGTATTCAAGTTCTTCCATACCTCGGAGAAGACGAGTCTGGAATTTCGCGCGGAGTTTTTCAATCTCCCGAACCACACCAACTTCCTGTTTGCGAATAGCGGACCGCAAAATGGAAACAACGCGACCACCCTTGGGCCTCCACAGTTCGGCAATTTGACAGCCGCGCGGCCGCCGCGACAGATACAGTTTGCCCTGAAGTTTTCTTTCTAAAGGGACCGCCATTGGTGCTTCTAACGAAGATTGCGGCTAGATATTGTATTGGTGTTTGATCAGCGCGCCCGGATTCTACGTTGTCGATCTAGTCGGTGGAATCATGTGTTCCGCACGTCGTTCGCTCAAGCGGTCGTCGATTTTCGAGTCATCCAGGAATTGATCATAGCAGCCAGCGAAAAAAACCGGACGACGGTGCATCAAGACCGTAAGTGCACGTGTCTTCGAAGCAAAGACTCTTGAAGATGGAGCCAACTCATGAGCGACGTACAGTGTCTGATCCGAAAGCCGACAATTGCACGGCGTGCGATCGGAACCGCGCGAAAGGTGCGTGCAGGCTTGCAGAGCAGCATGATGGGCGTGACTATTGCCGCCTTGACGCTGGGCGCGGTGCGGTGTCCGGCCCAGCAACTGACTAATGCCACTCTGTCCGTGACCGTCAATCGTCAGGATGGATCGTATCAATTTGGACCCATTGGCAGCCAATCTGCGCTGCGGGCAAGCATAGGCGCTCTGGTCGATCACATATGGGTGCGTTCCAGCAGCTATTCATCGCATTCGGTTTCCGAGTCGCCATTCAGCGACGCGCTTGGCTCCGGCAGACAGTTGACGGTGACATGCAGCGGACTACGCGGCAGTCCCGATCTTATCGATGTAGCGCAGCTTTACACCCAAAGTCCCTACGGCACGGTTCAAGTGCGGGTCAGGAACGAAACTCGCAAAGCGACGTCGGTGCAGGCAATCCGCAGTGTTGAGGCCATGGGAGACTCGACCGAACATGACCGTAGATATTGCCGCCCGAATCGGAGAGCTGGGAAGACAGCCACGAACTGCACGGAAGTTTTTTGATAAATACCAAGATCTCATCTTATTCGGGACTGATGCCACCCCTCGCGGTGATGAGTTTCCTCAGCAGATGTTCAATGACCAGTTGTACGAGATCTACTATCGATTCCTGGAGACTGATGACGAGCACTTCGACTACGCGCCCGCGAAAATCCCTCCCCAGGGGCGCTGGCGCATCTACGGAATCAATCTGCCAGAAACAGTTCTTCGTAAGGTCTATCTTGAAAACGCGGCTTGTCAACTGAAAGTAGTTGTGTGATGCATTTTCAAGCGGGGGAATATTATGCGTCATTTCGCATGGATTTGTGTCCTGATTTTCGTTGTGACCCGATTGGCTTTCGCCACCGATAATGGTTCGATCGAGAGCACAAAAGCTCGCCAAGACATGGCGCCGAGCACGGATCCGACCAGTTCATTTTGGAGGGCTGCCCGGCCGGTATATGCGGACAAGGGCCCGTACGGCCAGACTGTAGCACCTTATCGCACGGAGATCCGCTCTCGGTGGACAAAAGAAAACCTCTATTTCTTGTTCAGTTGTCCTTACGAGCAACTGAATCTCAAGCCGTTGCCCAGTACCTCAACGGAAACATTCCGGCTCTGGAATTGGGATGTCGCCGAGGTGTTTATTGGTTCTGATTTCCAAAGCATCCGCAGATACAAAGAGTTCGAAATCTCTCCGCAAGGGGAGTGGATAGACCTCGATATCGATCTTGCCAAGCCCCGCCACGAGGATGGCTGGACTTGGAACTCCGGTTTCGCAGTTGCGGCTCGCATCGATTCGACCGCGAAGATTTGGTACGGAGCGATGCGCATACCATTTTCTGCCCTGGATACGCGTTCTCCCGAAGTTGGCGAAAAGTTTCGAATCAATCTGTTTCGCTGCCAAGGACCGCCGCCCGACCGGACGAAGGTCGAGTGGCAACCCACGATGAGTGACACGTTTCACGTTCCGGAAAAATTCGGCCTGCTCCGGTTGGTAGAAGAAACAACTTAATAAGGCAGAGGAAACAGCCCAGTGAGGCCGACGTCGGCTCCTGGGCGACGAAGCGAATTCGAAATCATGTGGAACGCGAGGAGGAAACAACTTCGATGCAGCGCAGAGACTTTCTCAAAGGCAGTGTTGCATTAGCAGTGGCCGCTGAACTTGGAACAAGCAAAGCGTTAGGAATCGTCCCGGCGCACAACTGGGGAAAATACGACTTTGGTTCTGGCCCAACCCTGACCGACCGCCTCAATCAGGGTCCGTTCTCCCAGTACCCTCCCGATGCTTCCATTTCCACCGATGAAGTGGTTATGACCACAACTCCTTCGGAAGAAGTCGTGCCGAACTATGGGAAGGGACTGATCACGTACATCACGGCCGATATGGGCACAGAGGAAATCAAATCGGACAACATTCCCCAAGCTATTGAGGATCTGGTTCGATTCCCCCTGGGGCAGCAGCTTTACATACGCCCGACGTGGCGGGAAATCCAGCCGCTAGCTCGGCGTCTCGACATGTCTGATTACTTGAAGCTTGTTTTTGATTTGGCGAAAAGAAATAACAAGCGCATCGGAATGCGAATTCAGATGAGCGCTCCAGACTATTCCCACCAACCGGCGTTGCCGGATTTCGTTCTCGACAAAGTCCCGACCGTTGACCTGGTCCTTAGGAGAAGGAAAGCAGCGCGTCGGCGGAAAGATATTTGCGGAACCCATATGCGCGTTATCAGCCCCGGTTTGACCATCCTTTTTTTCAGCAGGCATTCAGGGAACTGATTGGGCTGTTGGCAGCGGAATTCAACGGGAGTCCAAGCATCGAGTTCATCGATACCTTCATGTATGGGTTCTGGGGCGAAGGTCACACCTGGCCCTTCAGCAACCACCCTTTCCCCGATTACCAGACCGCAGAGCGGACCTGGATCGACATGCTGGAAGTTCAGCTTGAGCACTTTACGAAGACCCCTTTGATGACTAATACCCAACCCGACTACAGCCGAGTAGGAAATTCAGAAGTCCTTGACCGCACGGTCCGCAGCAATAACTGGATTCGGAGCGACACCATCTTCATCGAGAATGAGCAGATTGAAGCGCTTAGTAACCGCCCGCCTTGGATCGCAGCGGTGCTCGAACAGCCGCTCCCAGGCAAAGCTCCAGAGACTCTCGCCGTACAGGAAGGGATATCGCCGTCCGACAACATGATCGCGCATGTGATGGATGTAGGTGCGAATTACTGGTCGCTTTGGAACTTCCACCAAATCAGCGCCAAGAATCTGATGAGCTACTACCAGGCATCGCCAACCTGGTTCGACCGGATCAATCGTCGAATCGGCTATTGCGTGAGGCCGTCGATGATCTGGACTACGAAGATGTCGGCTACATGGGGCTGATTGTTGGCTTCGCCAACGACGGCATTGCGGGTGTTCCGGGTGTGCTGCGGGTGACCGTGGAGAGCGAGGACGGCAAACCGCTGAAGAGCGGTTGCTTGGATCCTGGGTATCCCCTGCCCGGCAAGGTCCGGCAGGCGCAGTTTGTGCTGCCGCAGGGGACAAAATGGCAGGGGTTGAGACTCAGAGCGGAGATCGAGGTAAAGGGTATGCGCTATCCCGTGCGGTGGGCTTGTCACCAGAAACTGAACGACGATGACTCACTCACTCTACGTCCCAACCTCCGTCACGAAGCTTAAGCGCAACTGCGGGTCTCGTGCATTATTAAGGTGCCAGAGTTCCGATCACATACGAGAACATAGGAAGAGCCATGTAATGCGTAGGCGAGACTTTGTTAAGGCGGGAGCGACGAAAGGCCCGGTGGCTCAGCAATGCAGCAAGGGGCCTTCGGACTCTCCACCGCTCTCATCTATCCGCCAGGCCACTACGCCAAGACTGATGAACTAATTGAACTGGCAAAGGTAGCCGCACACTATGGCGGTATCTATGGCACACATATGCGCAGTGAGGGGCAAGCTGAAATCGCCGCCATCGCGGAAGCGCTGCGCATAGGCCGAGAAGCACATTTACCCGTTGAAATCTTTCACCTGAAAGTAATGGGAAAGCGCCGATGGGGGTCGATGCCAAAGTTAGTAGCCATAATTCAAGCAGCACGAGACTCCGGGCAGGACGTATCCGCGGACATGTACCCCTACGTTGCCGGCGGCACCTCGCTGGCGGCCAGTTTGCCACCGTGGGTGGCAGAAGGAGGGCTAAACAAACTTCTCGAAAGACTGCACGATCCTGCCACGCGCTCAAAGATCAGGCATGAAATAAGTGTCGAGCAGCCTTCCTGGGAAAATCTCTTCTTGGACAGCGGGGGCGCGACCGGAGTTCTCGTAGCGGATATCGAGAATGCGCAACTCAAGAAGTTTGACGGTCAGACAATCGCGCAGATTGCCAGTGAATGGAAGAAGCAACCTCTGGATGCGCTAATGGATCTTGTCGAAAAGGATCGAGCTCAAACTGGAGCCATTTATTTTATTGCCGATGAAGATGATCTACAGTAAGGCCTCAAACAGCCTTGGACCAGCCTTTGCCTTGATGCCAGCGAGGAATCGCTGGACGGACCCTTGTTTGAACCACATAACCATCCGCGCGCCTATGGATCGATGCCGCGTTTTCTGGGCCATTATGTCCGCGATCTTCACCTGCTTTCTCTGGAACAAGCGATTCGAAAAATGACTTCACTTCCTGCGCAACGAGAAAGCCTGCGAGAGCGAGGCCTGTTGAAAGAAGGATACTTCGCCGATATTACGGTTTTCGATCCGGGTAGTATCCGGGATCGGGCAACTTATCAAAATCCTACACAGATATCGGAGGGGGTGAAGTATGTATTCGTTAACGGCCAGCTCGAATTCGAAAATGGACGGCTAACCGGGGCCGCAGGCGGCAGAGCTTTGCACGGTCCTGGGTGGAAACAACCAGATTGAGGTTAGACGGTCAGTCGAAGTGATATGAGCCTCCGGGTTCCTCTCTCGAGCGTGACCTCACAACTGTTTCCTGTGCTTGTTTGGGACTTGCTCTTCTTCCGTCGACTTCGGAGAGTACCATCGCGTCCTGAATCCCTGCTCTTTCCGACGCAAGACAGCGAGAGATCTCTGCGGCTTGATTTGCGCACAAGCTAGGAGGAGCGTATTGATGAAAGCCAATGGTGCTACATAGGAACCGTGAAACGAAGGATTGGCAATCGACGCAATCCAAAAGGAATCACAGAAGCGGGCAATCGGAGTCTTCTCACTGTCGGTAATTCCAAACGTCGGCACACCGTTCTTGTGCGCGATGAGCACCGCGTCTACAGTGTCTTGCAGGCACCGGCCAAAACTTATGGCGACGAGCAGGTCCTTTGGTCCGAGTAGAAGGACCTTCTGATGCAGGTTCCCTGCGGAACCGATTGGGGCCTCCGCATCCAACCCGATCGAAACCAAGGCGTAGGCCAAAATATTGGAGAGGAAAGCAGCGAAGTCAATTCCCACCACCATAACTCGCCGTGCTCGTTGAAGCCGTCGGGCCAAATCCGCTACACGGGAAACATCCATATTCGAACGCAAGGCGTGCAGATTGCGCTCGTCCATTTCGAGACTGTGGTGAATGCGGTCAGAAATGCTCCGTTTCTCGCGGGTCATGGACTTCATCACTGTATAAGGAGTGATCCGGCTGATGAAGTGTGACCTCAGGTCGGCAGCGAAATCGGCGAAGCGGTCGTAGCCGAGTGCCTGAACGGTCCGCACAATCGTTGCTGTATCTACCTCGTAGTGCCTCGCAAGGGCACGGGACGACAAGAAATAGGTGTCTTCGGGATGGTCTAATACCGCGCGAATCAGTCTCATGCGACTGGCACTGAGATTGGATCCCCTTGCTGCCACACGATTTTCTAGCATTGTTGTCCAAGGTTTTCCAATCCCGCTGGTTTCGAGCCCATTGCTTTCGGCCTTTCTTGCTTCAGACACCCGAGAAGCGGTCATTGCGGCCCACCCATGTTCGAAAAATCCTCTTTCAGCTGTTCCATTCGTCCACAAAACGGCAGGTCTATACCAAAGGGTTGCAGAAGGTCATCAAGTCGCATTAGCGGATGCAGGGGATTGCGGCAATCACCCATATCTAGCGATTGACCTGCCAGACGTTTATACCAGATTCGAGTCTGAGTTCGTGGTGAAGGCCAAAGCCCTTCCACTGCTGGGTCTTCGAGTCGAAGGATCGCAGAGCGACGCCACGATAGGTACCGCGGGGGATCTCAAGCACGAGGTCGTCGACATTGCTGTAGCTCCCCATCAGCGGCTGGCTATTCAACGTGCCTTCGAATTCAATCCACTCGTGATTGTTGGCGAGCCGCTCCTTCAGCTTTCGATGATGAACTCGCCAATGCCCTACTAAGAAATCGAAGTCATGGACGCCGGAAGTTGCGCTCTCTATTTGACTTATTTCGTGTCCCGAATCTTGATTAAACTGGGCAGTTGACAATCCAGGAATGGCCAGACTCAAAGTCAGCAGCGCCATAACGGCCGTACGGCGAGAAATCTTCATGGTGACCTCCTTGACTCTAGACCCGCTGTCGCCGGTTATCCTCGCTGGAGGGCTTCCTCCGCGCGGAACTTCGCGATGCGCTCGATCAACTGCACAGGGACCGCCTGGGCGAGTGGAAAACGAATTGTGCCCTTGCTGACCTTGTATGACGCGAGTTGGTCCTTGAACGCCGCGACCATCCGCTTGCCCGCGGGGTACAACGAGTAGTGCTGCTTCCAGCCAGCGAAGTACAGCACTATCCCACCATGCAGTCTGTATGCAGGGATCTTGTACGAGATCACCTCTTCGGCTCCTGGCAGGGCTTTGCGGAGCGTGCTTCGCACGAGCTGGAGTACGACCTGTGCGGTCTCGGGTTGCGCGAAAATGTATTCATCCACGTTTGTGAAATTGGTTTTGGCATAGTGATTTCACCCTTTTGCCTGGATTTCAGTAGAGGCTCTGCGACTGCACCTGGTCGCCTGCCAACCTAAGATCACGACCCACAGCATGTACGTAAGAAATGCGAATCGCGGGGGCCAGCCGATGTTAACGCCGGGGCCATAAGCACCCGGTCCTAAGGGAAACACAAAAATAGCCGAGTAGACCGCAAAGCTTAAAAAACCAAACAGCGGCAAGCCAGCGGTCCAGAGTAGAACTCGCCGCGCCGACCTCCATGCTTCGTTGTTGCGAGCCAGGCTGAGGTTGATAAGCAGCGCTGCAAATGGAAGGAGTAGCAGCTGACTTGTGCCGAATATCACGTGAAGTGTGCCCCTAGTGGATAATGGGGACTGCAGCGGCATGGGATCTGTTGTGAATATTCCCACCCCAGTCGCGCCAATCACGCAGATCAGGAGTATGCCGAGTCCCAGACTGCCCAGGCTTCCATGCAGCTGCGATTTCAGCATCACGAACAAAGCCGCATAGCTCAGTGCCGAGATGAAAAACGCACCTGACATCATCCAGCCCCAGGGCCCGATAGCCCATTCGCTGATTGTGTGCCAGGAAGGAGCCAGATCCGGTCTAAGAAAAATCAGCACGATTAGCAGGAGGTGATATGAAACGATCGCGACTATCGCGAGCCGTGCCGCTCTGGTTGAAATCGCTGCCGAGGTACTTACTAGTGCTGCGCTCGTCATGGGTATTCTCCTAGCGTGTGTCAGTTTTTGTCCGTTCCGGTTCCAGCTACGACTAAACGTAGGAACGCTAACGCCCACTTCCCGCAAATCCGGGTCCGGACGATGTGAGCAACTAGATCATCCCTTCCAGTCGCACATAGCTCGATTCCATTCCGCATTCCATTCCTGTCGCGAGCATAGCTGCCCGCGTCTGAGCATCAGGCAGAGTCATGCGCATGGTCATCAATGTGCCTGTGCCGTCCGCATCAAACCTCGTCTCAACGTGGTTGTCGGGCGTCGGATCTGGCAGGTGCATCCGCTCGACATGAACGATCCGGCCGTACGGCTCAAGTTCGAGGTATTCGCCCGTGAGGTGGAATCCTCGCCCTTTGCCATTCGTCCACTCATATCGGATCTTGCCGCCCGGCCTCGCGTCATTGATGCAGACGGGCATCGTCCAACCTTCAGGACCGAGCAGCCATTTCTGAATTAGTTTCGGATCGGTATGGGCGCGGTACACGGCTTCGGGAGGGGCTGCGAATCGCCTGGTCACAACCACGTGGGTGTTACCTTCAGTCTTCAGAGTCAACTTGCTCATCGTTTTCCTCCTTTTGTTATGTTCGGCGTTTCCATGCCGGCGAGAACTTCGTCCAGCCGGTCGTAGCTCTTCTCCAGCGCTTTTCGCAACATTGCGAGCCACTGGTCCATTGCTTCAAGGCCGGCCTTTGCGAGACGACGAGGGCGCTTGGTGCCATCCACGCGACCTGCAACAAGCCCGGCGTCTTCGAGCACCTTCAGGTGTTGGGAGATTGCCGGTTGCGTTATCTCGAAGGGCTTGGCGAGTTCCATCACCGTCGCTTCGCTCTTGGCGAGACGTGCAAGGATTGCCCGACGCGTTGGATCGGCCAGAGCAGAAAAGGCGGCATCGAGATTCAGCGTCCCAGTCATAAGCAATACATTATATAAGGATGTACTTATTGTCAAGAGAAGAACTTCCCAACGACTTAGAACACCGCGGGGACTGCCAAAATACATGCAAGCCGTACAAGACATCGCCTTTTGTGTTTCGACTCCACAAATACCCCGTAAGGCCGGTTCGCCATCTCTTCCTGAGCCATCGGCACAACGTGCTCAATGGACGTATTCGATCTCGGGATACTCCGGTTGGCTCTGGAGCGTCGATGCGGGTGCTCCTTGCAGGTATACGTCGAAGAAGCTGCCGATGTAGTGCTCCGTCACAGCAACTTGGCGGCGGCCATCGAGGTGCACAATGCCGAAGCTCCGCATCACGCGCATCGCAGGTGGACTCTTCAACATCGCTCCATCGCCGAACATGTAGTGATTCGCACCTCGAACCGTGATCCACCACCTGCGGTCGCCGGGCAGGCGGTCGTAAATCGAGCGGATGTTCGCTCCGGCCTGGCGGATCGCCTCGGGGGTGTCCGCGTCGGCGGTCTCCCCTCTATGGTCGCTCAAGAGAAACATGAACGGCTGAGTGACGCCCTCGGCGATGACACTGCCGAGGGGAGCACCGTCCACGTCGATACCCGCCTTGCAGCGAGAATCATCATGGCAGAATTGCAGGGCTGTGGCACCACCGAGCGAGTGGCCGAAGACTCCGACCCGCTGCATATCAAGCCGTCCCAGGAACCTGCCCGAGGGGGCCGAGGTGTTCAGTTGTTCGAGTTGATCGAGTGCAAAGCTCATGTCGGCGCTCCATGCTTGGACCAGCCGATTGGCAAGTTGCTCCGCTTGGGGCCCACCGACAAGATCGACGTTGTTCTGCGGCGCCCTCGCGATCACCCTTCCGTCCGGGAACACTGCCACGAAACTTCGATAGGGTGCATCGAAACCCACGACCACATAGCCGTGACTCGCAAGATCTTCGGCAAGGGCCGTGTAGTCGGTCGTCAGGGCCGCAAGTCCCGCCCTCATAAATACCACGGAGTAGGAACGATGCTGAGGCGAAACCTCGGCGTCACGAACACTATGCGTGCTGATCCGCGACAAATCTCGCGTCAAGAAGTGGCTGAACAGCACGCCAGACTGGCGTTCGAGGGCAGTCCGCCAGGGAGCGGGCAAGTAGTCGTCGAACATTTGGTTCGGCTGTCGAGACGCTGCGGGATACCAGATCCAGGCAAGAAGTTCCCGCTTGGAACCTGGCTGCGGCGCTAGCGGGTCCGTGTGCACGGCGTCGCTCCAAACGTACGTCGTGCGACCGACCGCGAATGGGCCCGTGGGCGTGGGTAGCGTCGTCTCCCTGGTGTGGTCCAGCCACAGCAATCCCAGCAGGCCTGCGATTCCAGCAACTGCGAACAGGGCCAGCACGACTAGAATTTTGATCACAGTCCTGATCACACGCATCATTTAGAAAAATCCTGGATCATCCGGTTAGTCCCTTTCCACCAGTGCGCGACCGTGCGACTACGCGGAAAAGGAGAGGGCCTTCTGTAATCGCCAAATGACCCACGGCAGCATCGTGAGCGAGAGAATCAGCATGGCATGAAGCAGACCGTGAGTAATATCCTGAACGGAATTCCCGAAGGTGAAGTCCATGCGGATATGTCCGAGTCCACCGGGAACGGCTGTGCGACTCGCGTGAACTTGGGCCGTGCCGCCGATCAACGCGATCAGAACCAGACCAATGCTGGGCCAAAACGCCTTGGATCTTTGGCGGATGGCAATGAGTCCGATTCCCCAACCTACTAGAATGGGCGCGCCGAAATAGAGCGATCTGCCAACGTTGAAATAGAAAAATTGGCGCAAGTCATCTATAGGGACGAAAGGTGTATCGGCCCCCGGCAGAAAGATCTTCCAGCCAGACCACAAAATCAACAAGGCAAGGAACCAAGCCCCAGCAAGAAGGAAGAGCGGGGCGAGAGAGAACATCGCCCATGGCGCTCGGACGCACCAGGATTGGAACCGGCGCGGCTCGATTTTGATTCCTGCAGTGGGGAAGATGCGCTCATGAAGTGCCGACCAAACGACATTTGCCGACGTGCGAAAGTCGCTGCGACCGGTTTGAAGAAGCGCCTCAAACTCCGCGCCGTAGCGCTCTCTCCAGGGGCGCGGATACAGGCCCAGAAGCAGGTGAGCGAGTCTGGAATTCATAGGGCGTGCAACCTCCTCAATCCGGCTTTGCTGAACTGTTGCAGGGTGGTCAGTCTTGCGCGGAGAACGCGCAGGCCCTCGGCGGTAATGCGATAAGGCCGACGGCGCTCCTCGGGTGGCAGTGCCTCGATCCAATCCTGTTGTTCCAGACGGGCAATCGCCCCATACAACGTTCCCGGACCCAGACGGGTCCCACAAAGGCGCACGATGTCTTCAATCATCGCGTGTCCGTGCTTCGGTCCATTGGCGAGGCTGGCAAGCACCAGCATCGGCGGGTCGGAATATTGCCGCAGTCTCGCGCCCTCTTCGGTTGCTACTACGTTTCGCGTACTACGCATGACGTAGTTATTGCACAGTTGCCGCCCTGCCGCAAGGAAATTACTTCGCCCGGCGGCGCTTCGATCAGCGTCGTATACTTCAACTTCCAAGGATCGACAGGCCGGTATGAACTACGACGCTATTCTAGTAACGTCTTCCGGGGGCCCGGAGCCGCCCGACGACGATTAACAGAGCGACGATGGACAGAGCAAGGAAAACACTGAGATTGCCGCAAAACATGTGGCGGCCTCCGGCAGCCCTGTTTCGCAGGAAGAGATTTTCGAATCCAGCGGGTGGAACCGGAAGTAGAATGACTGGGGATTGTTAACTTCAAATGCATTTCCAATCATCTCCACAAGAATCGAATGTCTACCCGATACGCCTGGGCACACCAGAGGAATTCCATTCCCTGCGGGAGGAACTTCCGCGGCTCGGATTTGTTCAAGAGAACATGGAGGGCAACTTCCACCTCCGTCATATCGCCGAAGCAGAATTTGATGTTCAGGCCAAGGGAGTCGAGGCGTCCGCGGCATTTGGCACGCTTGCGGCGTTGTTTCTGCAAGGGAAGACTGTCGAAAGCGAGCGCGTGCGGCAGGCGGTCGGAGATCGAACCTTCGCGCTGCTGAGCTCTTTAGGGCTGATTGAACAACCGGGGTCCAGCGGAAGATGCATAGCCACCGTTGCCATGTACGCGACGCACGGTCTTTACATCGTCTCCGACCGCTGGTGTGGAGTGGACGGAGAGCCGTTTCAGCCGCCCGTGGATGTGGTCTACCCGGCGATATTGGGTACGACCCGCGGCTTCCTGACCATGATTCCGGCTTCGCCTTGCGAGCGATTTCTGGAAATCTGCTGCGGAACCGGTATTGCAGCATTTCTCGCGGCGCGAAACGGCGCCAAGCATGCTTATGCTTTTGACATCGCCGCCCGGAGTGTACACTTCGCGGAATTTAACCGGCGACTGAACGAGCTCGAAAACGTCACTACCGGCGAGGGAGATCTCTATTTGCCCGCAGCCGGGAAGACCTTTGATCGGATCGTGGCGCATCCGCCCTATGTGCCCGTCCTGGAACCGAAATATGTGTTCTATGATGGCGGGCAGGACGGAGAGCAGATTACGCGGAGGATCGTCCAGGAGCTTCCGGCGTATCTGGAAGACCGCGGTCTTCTCGTCTGTGTAAGCCTGGGCTCAGATCGTGTGACGGATCCGTTCGAGCAGCGGGTTCGCTCGTTTCTCGGTGATCGCCACGAGGAGTTTGACGTAGCTCTTTTTGTTCGAAGTGAGATGGAGCCGGCTACCCAGGCGCTGAATGACGTTGTCCGAGGGCGGGGAAGCGTGGAACAAGTGCAGATCTGGAGGGAGGTGTTGCAGAAACTCAGGATCGTCAGCTTTGTGTTTGGCGGCATCTTTATCTATCGTCACGGCGAGAAACGGAAGGGATACACCATTCGCCGCACCATGGCGGAGAAGGCCGGGCTCGCTGAGATTGAGAGACTGATGGACTGGGAGCGCCGTGTGGCTCGCGGCGAGGAAACGGCGATTCTGCAGCATAGCCGCTTGAAAGCTGCTTCGGAATGCCGGCTTACGGCGAACTACACGCTGAGGGAAGGGAACTGGACGCCGGAATCGCAAAAACTGTTCACTGACGAGCCCTTCAAAATGCAGTTGGAGGCGCCCGAGTGGACCCTGCAGTTGCTCTCGGAATGCGACGGCACCCGAACCGGGGAAGAGCTGTTCGAGTCGATGCAGGCACAAGGAATCATCCAGCCGGAGACGCCATTCCAGGATTTCGCGGATGTGCTCACGGTGATGGTGTCCGGTGGGTACGTGAGTATTTCAAACCCATAGTGACAATAGCGGGAACGAACGCGATTGAGTTTGTCCCTGGATTGGTGGTGGGCCACGCATCCGCCGGGACGCCTACTCGTTGTACCCGTACAGCTCGGGGATGAAGTTCTGCTCCTGGATGGGTGGTCTTACGTACTTGGTTTTGTCGAGCGGTGGCAGCTTCAGATGCCCCGGCGTCAAATCCTCGTAAGGAATCAGTGACAGCAAGTGGCTGATCACGTTTAGCCGGGCGCATTTCTTGTTCTCTGCGTTCACGACGTACCAAGGCGCCTGCTTGATGTCGGTCACGGCGAACATCTCATCTTTCGCCCGGGAATATTCCGCCCAGCGCCTCCGGGATTCCAGATCCATGGGACTCAGCTTCCAGCGCTTGGTGACGTCCTTCATGCGATCCTGAAAGCGGCGTTCTTGCTCCTCATCACTCACCGAGAACCAATACTTGATCAGGATGATGCCGGCGCGCACCAGCATCCGCTCGAACTCCGGACAGCTGTGCAGGAATTCCATATACTCGGCCTCGGTGCAGAAGCCCATCACATGCTCGACGCCAGCCCGGTTGTACCAGCTCCGGTCGAATAGGACCATGTCGCCTGCAGCCGGCAGGTGGGCCACGTAGCGCTGGAAGTACCACTGCGTTTTCTCCCGCTCCGTCGGCGTGCTGAGCGCCACCACGCGGCAGATGCGGGGATTTAGCGTTTGGGTGATCCGCTTGATGGCGCTTCCCTTGCCGGCGGCATCGCGGCCCTCGAACAGAATCACTACTCTTAAACCCTTGTGCCGGATCCACTCGTGCAGCTTTACCAGCTCGATTTGCAACCGCGCCATCTCCTTGTCATAGTCGCAGTCCTTGCCCAACCGTAGGGGTTTGGAAGTCTTTCCCGGGACCGAAGTTGGATCGGGTCTCTTGGACGACGGCACAGCACCGGCTTGGACTTTCTCGTGGGTGGCAGAGCACTTCTCAGTCATTTTCACCGGAATTTCCTTCTTAACTTCGAAATCGGTAAGATTATATGCCCATCTTGACTGCTCCGACGTAGTTGAATCGACTTTCACCTGGAGCGCCCCAACGGTCTGTTTCCAGTGCGGCCGCCATACCAGTAAGGCACGGATATTGCCTCAGAGGTTAGATCGCAGCAATCACCGGCTGGGACTTCAATACGGACGAAACGCATCCCGGACTCCCCTCTGGGCGTTCTGGTGACCCGAAAAATCCTAGGTCCACACCTTACGTTCGACAATCAAGTTTGGTTTCTCCGCCTGGGATGTGGTAAAGGTCGCGCAGGATACTATTCAGAATCTCCACAACGCAGGGCGCCCCGCCCGAAACGGCGGCGCCTGACCTTGGCCCGCAGAATTACGCAGTTCACCTTCACTTTTGCACCCGATAGGGCTGCCCTGTCCCTGGAGGCAGATTAAGGTTTGTCAAATCCACTTGGCTGGCTTTTCCGAGTTTAAAACTCTTTAGACTGACCGGATCAAAATAGGGATAGTTTTGACCAGACGGATCAAACAAGTACGCTTTGACTACTCCCGCCTTTACCGACCTAATCCAACCAATAATGGCATGGGCTCCGCTCCCTTCGGGGATGAAGAACACGTATAGGCCAGGATCTTTGAAATACGCTTTTCGCAGATTCGCTCCGGTCGCTGCCTCAATAACATTGATTGCCTGGGGAACGCTTTCGATTCGTAGCTCTCCCGTCCCAGTGCCGATAGGAAGAGTTTTCGCGAGTTGCTCGATGATCGTAACTGTCGCGGGCCTCATTTCTGGCGGAAGCTTTTCCCTGATTTCCTTGGTCCTGGCAATAACCGCCGCTGCGGCTGTCACACAAGCCTCTCTAGCCCGAGGCGTGGATGGGTCCAAGTCGACGACCCTGCTGTCGCCTAGTGTCTTGGTAGGCAGTCCTCCAACATGCTCAACGTCTTTGGGTTTTGGGGGAGTTGAGATCGTGCCAGCCGCCTTTCCCGTGGCATACAAGCCGCCAGCCGCAACTGCGAGCTGTTCCAGATTAGCCACGGCCTCCGCCCGCTCGAGCGCATCCTGAATCGTATCGTTATAAAAGTGGCGTCGAATGGTGAAGGTAAGACCCCCCAACAACGAGGTTCGCACGATTTCGCCGGCACGCAACCATGCCTGTTGTTCAGCTTCAATCCGCTCAATCGGGATGCCCGTTCCAGGGTCGGGTCCAATCGTGGCATAAGTGGGCGGGAGATGAAGAGACTCGGCAAAGCTAAGGGGATCAAAGACCGGACTTCGGGATGGGTCCTCAAAGCAAGGGACGAGTTCGCTCTCTCCTCCGCGCACAGCGCCGGGTGTCCGGGCGGCTGCAAGACGGGTGGTCCCGTCTTTAACGTTGACCGGCTTCGTCACTTGGCACATGGGGCCGGGTATGCTGGCCATAATTGCCTCCCAAAAGCTACGAGTTGGTCTTCGTCGAAGAGCAGCGTGTTAACCGCGACCGGCCGGTGCTGATGCGATAATGTGTGGCAGAAACAAATGGGGCCAGCATTGGGAGAACGCTGCCGAACCAGCGTTCCCGCATCCAGTTCAACGAGGCTCGTCTCCTGATAAATCGGACAGAGATTCTTAGTGCCGCCCATGGGAAGCTTTGCCTCTTGGCCACCTCGACTAATGAAGGGATAGCGTCGCCAACAGTATCGGCCAACTGAGTTGAGAAAGGCAAGCGTTACAGCGGCCACATGGCCGGGATTTGGGCTTGGAAAGGAGACCGTTCTCGCATACTATTTTCCTAATTCCTGGGCCCCGACCGAACGAGCAATGAATCATAATCACGTACACGCAGTCGCCGAAATCGTGAAGAAGGCCGCTACAACAATCGGTGCAGCCGGCGGTGTTAACGCCGTCGCCAAGGGCGTGAGCGCCTGGCAGGCCTTCCGTGAATACAACTGGCTGAAAGCAGCGCTCGTCACCAATGCCGTGGGAGACCTTCGCGGTATGGTCCTGAGCAAACAGTGGCGGGCGGCATTCCAGTTCACGGTGAAAACCGGAAGTTGGGCGCGTTTGCGGGTATTGCGGTGGGCATCGCCGAGTCGTATCCCGAGATCGACGACATTATCAATTCAAAAGACCCGTGGAACATCAAGGGCGCAAGATTGTCGACACAGGTCTCCGCAGTGGCGTTCAATTTCCTAACGGGAATCGTGACCGGCCCCGCCCATCTCCTGTTAACGTCTCCGCCCGTCCAGGGGTACTGCGATGCGGTGGATTTGGCCCGCGGAAGGCAGTTGGGCACATGCCAGCAAACTCTCAGCGCGTTTGATGTGTCCCTGCAGTCGGCTGCCCAACAGATCAGCGATGGGAATAACATCTACATGTTCGTGAATACAACGATCAGTCCGGGCGTATCAAGGCTCATCGGATTGTAGCGTCACGGGCTCTGTCATCGACGGCGAAAGGCAAACGTAGAAATGTCGATTCTCAACGAAAATCTTGACTGGAGCGTTTTCGACTTGGCCCCACCCCTACCCCCGTCTTTTGGAATCATGGACTTATCTAGTAGCATCTACTAAAGTATTTAAGTTTGTTATACTTACAGGTAAAGTATTCCGGAATATGGAGTTAGGTCTGCTTGGCCATCTCTAAGTTGTTGGTTCTACGTTCGCCGCCCCTAAAGTTCCTTGCAAAGTCTTGACAACAAATACTTTATATTTAAAGTATTGAAATATAAGTACTTATTGGATGGATCGTTTTGACTCTTCTGCTCCCGGATCCTGTCTGAGCCACCATGCAATTCTTGATCGCTTGTTACTTTATTATAACGTAGGTTGTCAAGGGGCTTCGAACGGAATTCCTATAACGGGACGTGGGGGTTTATTGCAAAGGCGAGGGGCGATGCTGCTGATAGCATAATGCTTGTCATGCCTCGCGGCTTGCATCGATACTACGGTGCCGATCAGTTGCACTTTATCACGTGTTCCTGCTATCGCCGCATGCCTCTTCTGCGTTCCGCGCGCAGCCGCGACCGCCTGCCCTCCGTGTTAGAACAAACCCGCAAGCGCTACCGTTTTGTGGTGGTGGGATATGTCGTAATGCCGGAACACATCCACCTTCTTCTGAGCGAACCAGAGGTCGGGACGCCTTCGACGGTGATGCAAGTGTTGAAGCAGCGCACCGCTCGTGCTTTGTTGCCGAAAGCGAAACCGTGCGATCCGCGGCAGAGCGAGCTGTTTGGTGAAATTTCTGAGCGCGCGCCTTTCTGACAGACGCGTTTCCACGACTTCAACGTTTGGACGGAGAAGAAGCGGGTGGAGAAGCTGCGGTATATGCACCGGAATTCGGTGAAGCGAGGTCTGGTGGCGGCACTTGAGGATTGGCGGTGGAGCAGTTATCGTTTCTATTTCTTAGACGAACCTGGGCCGGTGCGGGTGAATGAGGGCTGGGGGAAGATTTCGTTTCGGGCACACGCGGCGTGAAAGGCAAAGGCCCATGGTGCGAACAGTCTGCCGCCCACCCTTCGCAAAAACCCGCGAAGGATGGGGCACCCACTTTGTGGGATGTGCCAACGGAAGGCTGGGGCACCCGGCTATTAGCTCTTAGCTTTTGGCTTTGAGCTGCGCGGGTTTGCCGTTGTTTATAGTTTAGTAACTATCAATTCCTTTTTATTCTCGACTACGACCCTTCTCCCTCCCCAGCCCCACCGGCCAATTCGTTTCCCGACGAAGTAGGAATGGATAACGGTGCAACGATTCGCACGATGTACTCACTATCGTAGAGAGCATCTGCAAGGAGAAAGATCATGGCGCATGAGGATCAATTAACCGCGACCGGTCCATCGAACGTGGGATCAGGATTTCCCAGAGCCGCGTTTTCAGGCAACAACCAGTCGGGCCAAGCGCCGCAAGACTTTGTTGGAGGAGTGAACGTGCAAGGCGGCCAGTTTGGCGTGTACGGGGAGTGTCTTCCGAGCGGAGCCATCGCTAACGCTCCGACCAACCGGGTGCCTCCGTTCTTCACAGGAGTGGTGGGGCGGGGACTCAGGTTCGGGACTTGGGGGGAGGGGCCCATCGCGGGTTTGGTGGGGAACTCGCTGCGCGATAAAGACCCCAACCTGAAGTCGAATACCGTCTTTGCCGCGTGCCTTGCGGGTTTCCAGAACGAACACAACAAGAATTCGGCGCTCGTCGGCGTGTTTGCTCAAGGTTCGATGTTTGGTGTCTTGGGCACGGCTGGAGCCGGCTTCCTGTCGCCTCCTCCTTTTGCGTTCAGCGATGGCGTCATAGGAATGACTGGAATTTCAGACAGCCCCAACATTCACGGCGCGGGCGTTCATGGGGTAAGTTTCGATCCGCTGGGCCGAGGGGGCGTCTTTGAGTCGGCTGGCATTGCGCAAGTGTCCCTGAAACCAGCCCCGCACGGCTCTAAACTCCCAATTGTCGGCGTCCAGGGAGACCTGTTTGTACGCCAGGAGGCGAATGCTGACGGAGTCCCCACGGTCGGTTTGTACTTATGCATTCGTTCTGCTGGTGTGCCACCGCAAAACGCTCCCGCACAGTGGCAGCAAGTGCAATTAAACCCGACCGTGTTGCTGGGCGGATCGTAGCTTTCCGTGCCTCGCTCGAACCAACGCGAACGAAAGAGGATTCTTATGACCAAGCAAAACTCGACCCCCGAGGACGAGAGATGGACCACATTGCTGCAACAGCTCAAGGACGCAGCCACGGACCCACACGCGCCGACCGGCATCAACGCGGTCGTAGTTGAGGGGATACGCATGCTGGAGCGCAAGTTGGAGGCTGAACGCACTCGCTAGCTCATTGAGCGCGGGAGAAGGGGGCACCCGCCTGGAAGAGATTTTGTTTCGGGTATGTGCGCCGTGAAAGCGAGGATGACATGGTGCGATCTTGGTAGCGCGTGTGACGAAGCAAGGAGTTGTGGAAATGTAGCTAAGCAGCTTTGGGCTTGAAGGACGGGTGGGGTACTGACCTAATTCGCGGCAATAAGGGAGGACGAGATGGAGATTACCGTTGTCAGCCGACCCGACGGTTGGGATACTGACCTTTTTTTCGCCGGGCTATTCCGCATTGGCGAGATCGATGTCTCAAGTGTGGCTGACCTGGTTAACAAAGTCAGCGCCGCGTCGTCAGCCGGCGGCGAGCTTGTTACTCGCCTGAACATCCTGGGGCATGGTAGTCCGGACAGTATGTCGGTTGGCAATGACGAAGTAATGATCGCTAATCTTGCGAGATTCTACCCAACCCTTCGAACGTTATGGTATTCCTTCGACGACAGTGCATTCGTACACTTGCAACAATGTGACACGGGGAGCAATCAAGTCTTGATGCAGCGGCTCGCGCAAGCCTTCCAGGTGACGGTTTACGCCGGCACGGGAGATGAGCATCCAGTCGCAAGATATAACGACGGGGGTGTATGTTTACGCTTGCCCGGATGGCTCATACGGACAGATCGCGAGTCGTCCCTGACAGAAGCGGCAGGAAACAAACTTGGGTCGGGCACCCGACAACAAAGCGAAAGCAATCAAAGACGCTGCGTAGGTCGGTGGTTCCGGAAACTCAGGGAAAACTAAGGATACATCTGCTCGGTGGAGGCAGCACTGCAAACGTTTGTGGTCTTCAACGCTTGATATGGCCGACTCGCGATAGACCTTCAAGCTTCTTCTTGACCGTCGCCTCCTTGCTCTGGCTCGCGACCTCGATTTTCTTTGCCCTCCAAGTTCCCCCGTTCTCCAGAGTCAAGAAGAACAGGTAGATATCGCCTTCCAGCAGTTTGGCCTCGAAGGTAGATTCGGGTATGGTCTGGCAGGAGTAAGCAATGGTCAGCTCCGGGGTTACGTCGCCGGCAAGTGCCTCGACCACCCTGATTCTGGTCCCATCATAGTAAGCTTCTCCCGGGCCGCCCATCTCAACGTTGCCTGATTTGAGAACCTGAGCAATGACGACAACTTGCGCTTCCAATACCGCGTCCTCTAGCGGGATCTGTCTACCCGTATAATGATCCTCTGTCATAGGCCTTTCTCCGGAAGGGCGGGACGGAACCCCCACTCTTGAATTGCAGCTCGAGGACGCCACCAGCACCAGCGCAAGCGTTATCCCCTTAACTCTGAAATGCCACGATCGATATCTAATCATTTGCATGAGCATCGATCTCTATTGGCCAACTTCCCCCAACTATAGCTCGGACCTTTGCCTCGGTAACCTGAGCGGTGAATGTTCTCACGGCGGTGGAATTCTCCAAACCATCCCAATCGTCTGAGACTCGTCCGGTGGCGGCCTTTCGTTTCGTGACGATCTTTTGGCCGATGTGAAACTCCGCGCAAATGATCGAGCTGCCCCGGCGATCGCGCTCTACACGATAGATAAAGTCCTTTTCGTGGAAAATGTAATCGCCAATCTTATTTAGCGCGTCACTAGGAACGAAGCTCCCAGAGTTGTCGTAAATGTAGATCTTACGATTAGCATTAGGGACAGGGTTATTGAACACGCCGGATCCGGTGTCGTCGGAAGGGAACCCCTGGCGTGATGCTTGAGTCACCTTCCACTTATCGGCGCCAGGGTCTTTTCGAATGAACCACTTTCGCGAGTTAATCAAGCGTTTCCAACGATACGTCAGTCCTACAGCCGCGACCGGTGACACGGTTCCTATCACCATTAGGGGGGAAATATTTGAGTTATTTTTGAAGGGTGCGTCTCCCCGGCCTTTGCCCATTGGTAGAGCTCCGAGATCATCGATCCCATCGGCAGCACTCTTGTCGGCTGCATACGTACTGTTTTCAGGAGTTGGTACAATCTTGCCCGTATTCTTGAGTTCAAGGACGACACGAACCGCCGTGACTGGCACTGACGCGCTGCACGTATGTCCGTTGACGTTATAGCTAACGGTGATTCTTGTCACTCCCGGTGCCACTCCGGAGACGGTCACTACGTCGCCGGTACCGGCAACAGCGGCGATACTGCTATCGTCGCTGCTCCATGCAAACGTGCCACCCCCAGGGGAACCCGTTGCCTTCACGATGTCTGTTTGTCCGCCCCCGGTGCAGCCAGCACATACGAATAGTGGATTCGGACTCAGCGTGACCTGGCAACAGGGGGGTGAACCGCCGTCGATGCAGGCCCCGCCATCGCTCCCATTGGGGCCGCCGTCCGATGCGCTAGGAGTCGAACTGCCCAGAAGATTATCAAGACAATCGCACATTCACTGACTCACTCTGTCTGCCGCTAGGGCGATTTCCAGATAGACCTTGGCTGCGGAATAGAGTTTCTTCTCACGGACTTCCGGGTCTGGGAAACGACTTGTATCCATTCTCCTCCTGGCCCATCCCCACAAGGGATCGTCGGCAAACCGGTGCCCGACCGCCAAGGCGAGCGCAACCACAAGGACTTTGCCGGTGTCGGTTTCAAATTGATAACTGTGCGCCAAGTCGAGGCCTTTTCGCACTAGAGCTCGGAGTGCAGTTCCCCCCAAATAATCGCATCGTTGCGGAAATATGCTAGGTAGAGTGAGCAAGATGCTTTCGTCCAGGGGCTCGCCGGGACGTATGAAATCTTCCGCCCGCGATTGCTTTAAGCGTTGCAGCGCGGCGTGCATGTGCTCGTGTTTAGGCCCTGACACTTTGGCGAGATATTTTCTCGCTTGGTTCCAGAGCCGGTCGGCGCGCACCATTTGTTCCAACTGCTCAGGATTGTCAAGGACAGCACTTGCCCAAGTGTACTGCGGGTCGGTATCGAAGTAGCTGCCGAAGGCGAACATCAGCTCGATATAGAGGCGCACAGCACCGCGATTGATGAAGCCGTATTTCTTAGCATTCTCGATGCCGATGCGGATCACTTGCCGGACAGCCTCTTCGCCGGCCACTTTGCAGCGTTGTGGCGCGAACTTCTTCAGGTGCTCGACCATCTCGTCTTCGAACTTCTGAAGATGATGCTGCCGGAAGGCCTCGACCTGTTCTTGTCGCATCGTCAGCATGGCGTTCCTATTCTGTCCCGTTCGCTAGAGGGTTCTCCAGCCAGGTTGCGGTTTCAGGTGCGGCTTCGGCTGGGGCCGCTTCGGGACTGGGCTCGACTTGATCCACCAATGCAATCATCATCCTTTCGCTGCCTTTGCCGATGTTGACGAAACGGAACAGTTTTTTTGGATTTTCGTCTTCGACTAGATAATTTTGGATGGGTCCGAAGAACTGGGTGGTGTCTTCTGCGGTGCAGGTGGGCAAGAAGACTCGCATCACCCTGGGATCGTAGAAACGAAAATAGACTTGCTCTCCGCCGGGGAGTTTGACCTGGAGAAAGTGGCGGAGGTGGTGGCGGACTTCCTGGAGGTCGCTGGGGCTGGTGAGATAGATGCCCCAACTTTTGCCCCATCCTTCTTTGACCAGAGCTTCGAGCAGTTGCGAGTCTTTCTGCAGGCGGACCAGATAGGGGGCGACTTGCGCCAGCTTGGCGCCTTCCTCGCCTTCGTATAACGACTGGCATTCTTCTTTGTGATGCAGCAGCAGGGCCAGGATGCGGATGTCGCGGGCCGTGTCGAGGATGGCGTAGAGCGGCTGGAAATCTGCGCGGAGCAGGGTTAGCAGGCGGTCTTGCGGAGTTTCGGGGGCGGCGGACGGGGCAGGGAAGACGGCGGTTTTGGAGTCGTCGGCGGATTCGATGGTGACTACGAATGTGGTTTCTCCGGCGACGATGGTGTCGCCGTTGGCGACTACGGCGGTCGAGATGCGCTGGCCGTTGAGCCAGGAGCCGTTGCGGCTGTTGAGGTCGCTGAGGCGGCATCCGTTGTCTAGTGCCTCTATGCTGAAGTGCGCGCCGGACATGTGGGGATCGTCGGCGAAGGCGAAGTCGGAACTCTTGGTGCGTCCGATGCGCACAAGTTGGCCGGGGTTCAGGCGGATTCGGTTTCCGGTCTGCGATCCGGAGCGAACTTCGAGAAAAACCGGCATAGCGTTGGCGGGACCGGCGGTTTGGGGTGTTGCGGCCAAATGCAGATCCCTCACTTCGTTCGGGATGACAACAAGTTATTACACTTTCAGTCTTGCTGCTTGGGCCTCGACCGAGGCCCGAATTACTTCTTTCAATGCTCGCAGAACGGCGCACCGGTCTGGGCGGCAACTTGAAGGACGCTGCCCTGGCCGGGGATGCCGATCATGACCGTCATTTCTCCCATGATGATGGGGTTCGCCGGGCCCATTGCCAGGCCGGGGATTTCGACTACGATGTCGCCCAGGCGGCAGGCCATCATGTTGTTGATCAGCACGGTGGGGCTGCCCATCATCACCATGCCAACGCCGTCGGCGCCGCTGATGCTGACGGCGGGGCAGGCGTGCTGGTCGATGAGGGCGCGCCAGGGGGGCAGGCCTCCGATGAGGACGTTGGGACTGCCGGGGCCGGGCGCGAGCGGGGCACCGTGAGTGGTCGAGTCGGTGATGCGTGCTGCTGGAGGCATTGTCGTTCTTATCCTTATAGCTTGTAGTTATAGTTCATCATTTCAGCTTTGTGCCTTTGCTGCCGTCGTCGGCGGTGTCGGGATCTTTGGGGTCGGTCGGGGCCGTCGGGGGCTGCGGGCTCGCATCGGGCGCGCTGCCGGCGGCGCCGCCACTGTTGATGAGCACCATGGTGCCTTGAATGGTTACGCCGGCGGGGCCGATGTCGACAAAGCCGCCGGGGCCTTTGAGAGATAACTGCATGCCGGCTTCGATGATGACGGTCATGCCGGCTTTGATGTGGACGGTCTGACCGGCTTCCATGGCGTGGGCCATGCCGATTTTTTCGTCGCGCGATTGCGTGACTTGGAGAGAGACGCTGCCGCCAACTTTTTCCTTGTGGTCGCCGACGACTTCGACGGACTTTTCGCCGGTGGTCTTCTCCATTTGCTTGCCGGTAATTTGCCGCGACATATCTTTTTCAATCTTCTCGAAGTGGCTGCCTTTGACGTGTCCGTGTTTATCGCCTTCGACTAGTTCCTGCTGATCGACATGGACGATGAGGTGACGATCGTTTCCGATGTACTCGCGAGAGTCGTTCTCGACGCGCTGATCCATGTCTTTTTCGGCGTTCATGAAAAACTGTTCGTCGCCTGTCTTATCTTCGAGGCGGATCTCGTTGAAGTTCTTGGTGGCGCCGTTCTTGGAGCTGCGGGTGAGGACTCCGCTACGGGTGTAGTTGGCGGGCAGTTCATAGGGCGGCATGTTGTCGGCGTTGTAGACGGAGCCGGTGACGAGCGGGCGATCGGGGTCGCCTTCCAGGAACTGGACTACAACCTCGTGGCCGATGCGGGGCCAGAAATGGGCTCCCCAAGAAGCGCCGGCCCAAGGTTGAGAGACGCGAATCCAGCAGGAACTGTCTTCGTCGTTCTGGCCGAGACGGTCCCAGAAAAACTGGACGTGAACGCGTCCGTACTTGTCGAGGAAACTTTCTTCGCCGCTCTTGACGGTCACAACGGCGGTCTGCGGGCCGGAGATGATGGGCTTCGGAGTGAGGCGGCGAGGCCGGATTTTGGCGTCGGCCTTCACGCCGACAAAGCTATTTTGATAGGGTGAAGAGGCGCGTCCGGAAATGTAGTCGGGGTTTTGGCCGACGGAGTAACTGAGTGAGGTGAGAACGTATTCGCCGTCCGATTGAAAGTGCTTTTTGAGCTTGAACTTGTAGCCGCTGACAAACTGGCGGCAGGAGGAAGAGCCTTCGAAGACGCTTCCGGGAAGTTCTTCTTCTTCGAGGCGGATACGGTCCAACTTTTCGCCTTCGGTTTGAACGTCGCCGAGTCTGGCGTCGGGAGCATTGAAACGTTGCGCATACTCCCCGGGATAGTCATACATTTCCAGATCGCCGTCGCCGAGCGAAACCTCGAGGTCTTTGGAGGGCAGTTGGAAATTGTGGTCGCGCAAGACGTATTTGCCGGGGCGGATTTCCTCTTCTCCGGCCCAGTGGGTCACGACGTCCTCGCGTTCGCCCATGCCACCTTCGGCTTCATAGAGCACTTCGCTCGGGCCGGGTACGTCGTCAAAGGCGGAATTGTCGTCGGCAAATACGAGGGTGTGCTTGGCTTTGGCGTGCTCGAAGTAATAGAAGATGCCGTCCTGTTCCATCAGACGGGACACAAAATTGAAGTCGGTCTCACGATACTGGGTGCAGTAGTCGAGGGGAATGTGATCGCCGGTCGTATTGTCTTTGTAGTCCTGGAAACCGGCGCCGTCAAAGACGGCTTTCAGTATCTCGGGCACGGATTGGTTCTGGAAAATCCGGCAATCGCTGCGCTGGGAGAGGAGCCAGAGCCAGGGCACGACCTCGGCGTGGAAATGCTGGAATCTTTCTTCCCGATCGCCAGCGGAAAGACGGCTGACAATTCCGTGGAAGTAGCGAACTTTGTCGCCTCCAGAGAGGATTGAAACCGACACGGGCTGCTTCAGAAGTTGCTTCGCAGTGATGGAATTCTTGATCGGAGCCAGCAAATCGAGCCGGAAGCGAAAGAGCCCGGAGAGAGCCTCGGAGCCCGAGAGTCCATTAATGACAAGTACGTCCGGGCCGAGTGGGGTGGTCAGCTCCAGGAGCCTGGCTTCTTGTATCAGCGATGAGCCTGCCATGGTCTTCTGCCTCGCCTCCCAAGTGTCTGGGAGTATGCAACGGTTTCAGAGTCCTGAACAGAGAATAGTGCTTCCCCGAAAACTCCTACAACTGGTTTTGGCGATTACACCTTTCAATCCATCTAAGACGCCAGTTCCAGCGGTTCGATTCCCGACCAGGAATAGGCGAACTTACCATCGGGACCTATGCCGACGGAAATAGAATCGAGTTCCTTGCCTTCGGCGATTCGGGCCAACAACTCGCGCGAGATTTCTGGCAAGAGCGTATTGCTCAGAATGTTGTCCACATTGCGGGCGCCGCTTTCGACCTCGGTGCAGCGTTTGGCGACCTCGCCGATGAGGACGTCATCCACTTGCAAGTCGATCTTGTGGTTCTCTTTCAGACGCTTCTTGATCTTATTTAACTTCAACAAAACGATTTTGCGAAGGGCTTCATCGCGAATCGGAAAGTACGGAATGATCAGCATGCGTCCCAGGAAAGCGGGCTTGAAGATCTTGTTCAATTCAGGCTTGAGCGCCAGGACGATGCCCTCGGGGCCGGGCGCGGTTTCAGGGTCGGCACACAGCTTCATGAAGGTGTCGGTGCAGGCGTTGCTGGTGAGGAGGATGATGGTGTTCTTGAAGTCGATTTCACGGCCTTCGCCATCTTCCATGTGGCCTTTGTCGAACACCTGATAGAAGAGTTCCAGGACGTCGGGGTGCGCCTTCTCGACTTCGTCGAGCAGGACGACCGAATAGGGGCGGCGCCGAACCGCCTCGGTGAGCACGCCGCCTTCGCCGTATCCGACATAGCCGGGAGGTGAACCTTTCAACGTCGAGACGGTGTGGGGCTCCTGAAATTCCGACATGTTGATGGTAATCAGGTTTTTTTCGCCGCCATAGAGCAAATCGGAAAGGGCGAGGGCGGTTTCGGTTTTGCCGACGCCGCTCGGACCGACGAGGAGAAACACGCCGACCGGCTTGCCGGGATCGTCAAGACTGGCGCGGCTGGTGATGATGCGTTGCGCGATGGTCTCCAAGGCATGAAGCTGCCCGATCACGCGCTGTCCTAAACCGCTGGGAAGTTCGAGCACAGATGCGATTTCGTCCTTCACCATTTTTCCGACCGGGATGCCAGTCCAGGCAGAAATCACTTCGCTTACGGTTTGCGTGTCCACGCATACGCGCATCAAGGGTTCTTCGCCCTGCAAAATCTGGAGTTCGTGTTCGAGTGCGGCCAGGGCTTCCTTGGTGGGTACGGGCGGGGCAAGCTGCGCCGTTGCCGCCTCGCCTTGGGGAACCGCGACTGTGGGATCTGCCAGGCCCTCGAGTTGGGTTCGGATTTCCCGGATCTTCTGGACCAGGTCGCGCTCTTTCGTCCAGCGTTCCCGCAGTCCGCTGAGACGGGTCGAGGTCTTGTCACGGAGAGTGGCGATTTCCGCGAGGCGTTCCCGATGGTCGGCGCCCACGGCGGACTCGCGTTCCAGAATCCGCTGTTGCACCTGGAGGTTGTCGAGTGTGCGGGTGGCGTCTTCGATTGCCGCCGGGGTCGCATTCTGTCCGAGCGACAGACGGGCACAGGCTGTATCGAGCACGCTCACAGCTTTATCGGGTAGTTGGCGGCCTGCGAGATAGCGGTGCGAGAGCTGAACGGTGCTGGTCACGGCGTCATCGAGAATGCGCAGATTGTGGTGCTTTTCGAGAGAAGCGACGATGCCGCGCAGCATGATGGAACACTGGTCCTCGGAGGGTTCCTCGATCTTCACAACCTGGAAGCGCCGAGCCAGAGCGGCATCCTTTTCAAAGAACTTCTTGTATTCGGACCAGGTGGTAGCCGCGATGGTACGCAGTTCGCCGCGCGCCAGCGCAGGTTTGAGCAGGTTGGCGGCATCGTTCTGGCCCGCCTGCCCGCCGGCGCCAATCATGGTGTGAGCCTCGTCAATAAAGAGGATGATCGGCTTGGCGGAGGACTTGACTTCTTCGATCAGGCCCTTGAGCCGGTTTTCAAATTCGCCCTTGATGCCCGCGCCGGCCTGCAAGAGGGCGAGGTCAAGGCTGTGGACGCTGACGTTCTTGAGCGGCGGGGGCACATCGCCTTGGGCAACGCGCAGCGCGAAGCCTTCCACGACCGCAGTTTTTCCGACACCGGCTTCGCCGGTTAGGATGGGGTTATTCTGGCGGCGGCGCATCAGAATGTCGATGATCTGGCGGATTTCGTGATCGCGTCCGAGGACGGGATCGATTTTTCCGTTGCGCGCGTTTTCCGTGAGGTTGACGGTGTATTGATCCAAGTGCGCGGTCTTGCCCGTGCGTGGGGCCGATGAGGTTCCGGCTGCTTCCGCACTGGCCAGCGGAGACGCAGTTTCGGCGGACATCTGCGTAATGGTCAGGAACTCTTTCTGCAGTCCTTCGATCGAGATCTTTTCGAACTCGCGGCTAGTGTCTTGCAGAAGACGATGCAACTCGTCGACGTTGAGCGCGGCTAACAGAATGAAGCCGGAGCGGACTTGCCCCGCGGCATAGTTAAGAGAGCCGATGTTCCAAGCTTCCTTGAGAGCCGTGAGCAGGGTGGGGCTGATGCTCGGGGTGCGGGCATTGCCGGATTTGAGGCGGTCGAGGCTGCGGGTCAAGTCGGCGGTGACGCGCGACTTATCGAGGCCGAACTGCTTCAGGATGATGGGAACATCGGTGCCGGGGGCATCGAGCAACTTCATCAACAGGTGCTCGATTTCGATGTCGTAGTGGGTGCGGGATAGACACAGCCCGGCAGCCGCCTCCAGCGCGCTTCGTGTGGCGTCGTTTAGTTTGGCAATCAGCGACCTTACGTTTGTGCTCATTCGGAAGCCTCGCTTAATCAGATTCAGATATAGAGAGTTGCCTCACTCGGATCGCGTTCCATGGGACGGTTGTTGATCCAGGTGGTCCAGCCTAGCAACAGTTCGCCATTCTTGTCGTTGTCAGTGTCGAGATCGAAGCCCGGTGTTTGCTTGCCTTGGAGGATCAACTGGACTTCGAAATCGAGTTCGTTATTGGCCCAGAATTTCAAAAGCGACTTCAGATCGCGGTAGGCCTGCGATTGCTCCCTCGGCAGAAAGCTCAGGTACTGCTCTCGCGTGAGCGGGCCCAGCCGAACGCGAACCGTGGACTGCTGGTCCCAGACCTCGTCACCCACGATAGCGCCAAACCCGAGGCGCTGCATGGACGACTCGGACTCGTCGAGCACCGTCTGGTCGATCTTTCGCAAGGGAACCCAGGTTCCAACGAACTGTTCAATCTCGACTTTCACGCGAAAGTAGTCGGTGAGCAGCTGCTTCAGGTTTTGCGCGGAGCGGGGCTTCTGGGTCAGCAGGCCGGAATAAAAGATGAGTGCTTGATCGGGAACCAGTTGCCGCTTGGCTAGGCCCTCGGTACCGAGTCCCAGCAAACTCATCATGAGCGGGCTCACGGAATCGGGCTCGCCAAGTTCGTAGGAGACGAAGAAGTGGTGTTTTTCCCAGGCGCGGTAAAAGAACGAGATGAGGCGGTGATTGAACAGGTCGAGAAAGTCGCGCAGGGCGTTGTCTTTCTTTTGTGCGCGCTCGATGATCAACTCGGTATAGGGAGTCGGCAAAACGCCCTGAGGAGAACTGAGGCCCATGAAGTTGACTTTCATGGTCGCCGGCGAGTCGTCGCTGGGGAGAGTTAGTTCCTGAATCTCGCTTGCCGGAAATGCCAGCGAGGGATGAGCGATGAAGCGAGCAGCCTCTCGGGCGGGAGGGGAGAACCGGCCCACGGGCAGGCGGGTGGGAAGCCACCGCCGCAGCAGACGCACGGCCTGAAAGAAGCCAATCTCAAAGGGCTTTTTAAACAAGGCTTGCAACGGGTTCATACCAGGATCGTGCTGCCTGAGCGTGGTTGCCATGTGGCCAGTGCCTCCTTTCTTTGGACGGTGGTGACGGACAGTTGCGAGAAACTGTTGAGGGAAGCATAGAGGCCGAGGAAGCGCTCCAACACGGAGCAGAAAAGATACGCGCCTCCACCGGCAAACTGCTCTTCATCCACTTCCATTTCAATTCGAGTGCCGCGAGCCAGCGAGACTCCACCTTCGGAAGTAACCATGCCGAATTGGCGCCGAGACTGGAGGGAAACAATGCCGTTGATCTGGTTACGCAGGAAAGCAGAATCGGAGAAGTTGTAGAGCGAAAGAATTTCCTGGAGCGCTTCCTTGCCGTTCTCGACGAGCGAGAGATAGTTCAACGAGAGATGGGACACGAGTTTCCACAGAGTTGCCTTGCCCAGAGGAGGCTGGATGGCGGGAGTGGGGCGCCGCAGGGCAATAATTTTGCGGACGGCGGAGAAACCATCCAATTGGAAGTCTCCAGTTTCATTTTTTTCATTGCCCACCGCGAGCTTGGAGGCAAGGCTGGCATTGGTGCAGATACAGCGCACGGTGACGGAGTCGGCGTTGGGCGCGGCGGGCTCTCCGTTGAGGGTTACGAGCGAGAGAAATACTTCCGTGGGCAGGTCGTCGTCAATCTCGGAGACGCGCCGCGTGGCATGCCAAAACGCGCCATCGGATTTGGCGGCGGAAGCGTGGCGGAAGGCGTAGAACGGCTCGTATGGCACCGTCTGCTGCTGCCGGGAGTCGTGGCCGACAACGCTTTCCAGGGAGAAGATTTCCGTTACCTGCTGGCGGCGCACATCCGGAATGACTTGGTATTCATGCTTGGTGTGGTCCAACCGGATGGGCTCGGCGGTCTGGGCAAACAGATTGACAATCGGAGTGCAGTTCAGTTTCAGGGTTCCGGCCGACACGCCCAGTTCCAGCATCTGGTGGCGCTCCGGCTTTTCGAATCTTCGAATCAGAAACAGCAACTCCACGCTGTTGCCGAACTGTGCCTGCCGCAGCGCTTCGAGGCCGCCGAGTTCCAGGAAAAAGAATTTCTCCGGGAAAGCGAAGTACTCCTGCAAGAGGCGATAGCCGAGGAAGGAGCGGCCGGAATAGGGAAGCACGCCTTCGTCTTCGGCAAACCCGACGGGCCGGAGAAGCGCTTGGGGCAGCCGGGATTGGGTTGGCTTCCAACCCGCCTTGCCGATCAAGGTTGGAGCCGTGTTCGGAGGTCCGGCCGGATTACGCGCGAAGACGGCGATGCAGTCCTGCAACAGCAATTCGTAAAGCGCGTTGGCGACGTTGCTTTCGCCGCTGAGATAGAAGACCAATTTGTCGATAGGAAGCGTGCTGAGGACGACGTCATCGGGCGAGCAGGAAAGTTTGACTCGCAAGACCGCAACCGGAGGATTCTTTCGAACCTCTTCGGATTCCAGCGAGCCGGGTGGGATTAGGTTCGCGATACCCTCGGCTGATCGCCACGAACATTCTTTGACTTCCAGCGGCCACATGGTGACGTCGTAGGCAGAGCGGAATTTGCAGTAGTTTCCGTTAATCCGATTGGAAAGAAGGAGCGCACCTTTGGGAATCTGGAGGCTGGTGGTGGTTTTGCCCTTCGGGTCAAGCTGATACTGGACCACGGACATCGAAGGAATCGGACGGATATAGTGCGGATACAAAGACTCGAGCAGGGCGGTGCTGATTTCGGGAAAGTCGTCATCGATTTTGAGGTGGACGCGCGCCGCCAACAAAGCGAAGCCCTCGAGCAGCCGCTCCACGTGCGGATCTTCGCAGCGATCCGGCTCCAGGAGCAACCGGCCGGCGATTTTAGGATACTTCTGGGCGAATTCGGCGCCCATCTGACGAATGTAGGTCAGCTCCCGCTCGTAGTAATTCAGCAGCTGTTCGCGCACTCCGGCCACGCTATTTCACCTCGTATTCGCCGCTCGCCGGATCGAGGATGGTATCAATCACGATTTCCTCGGGAGCGGGATCCATCAAAACCAGGCCGCTGATGCTGAAGTGCAAGACGCGATTCAAGCCCACCATGGGCTCCAGTAAAATTTCGGTCTTGGTGAGGCGCTTGTCGAAAAACTCGATGCACTGTTCCATGCGGCGCAAAAGTTCGTTCTGATCGTGAATGGCGCCGACATTGACGGAAGTGATGTCGGGCAAGCCGTAGGCGTAGACGCTGCGGGAAACTTCAGGATAGGACGGAAGGCGATCATCGACCACCTGGCGAGTGTTGAGCAGCCACCCGAGGTCGCGTTTGACGGAATCTTTGTAGCGATTGATCGCCTCTCTTCGTTGCGCGTTCGAAGCTTTTCGACGGACCTTGATTTCGCCGGTCTTCCCGCTGGCTTGCGCGACATCCAAGTAAATGCCGTCGCCGGGGAGGTCCTCCTTACTCAGGCGATCAATCAGCGACGGAGTTGGCAAACTGTCGGGACTTGGCACGTGATTTATCCTCGATGGTTACTTTTCCAATTGCAAAGCGTAGGCCGGCTCCAGACGACAGAGCAGGTCGTAGACACGGGCCCGTTCGGCGGGATCGCGCTTGGTGCGATCCATGCACTGCACCAGCAGAATGAGCGGCTGGGCCACGAGGGAAGGCTCCTCCCATTCGGAGAGCCCTCGTTTTTCGATTTCGGAAACCATGTTCTGGAGGATGGGGACGGCGACCGCGAAATGACCCGTGGCAAAGCAGAGACGCGAGAGCTCGAGCTGACGTTGAAAGCGTTCGCGGCCGGAGCCTTCTCTGGAGGCTTCGCGCGAGAGACTCTCGATAGCATCGGAGATTTTCCCGCTCTTGGCCAGCTTCATCGCGGTTTCGTAACGTTCCGCGCGACCATTTTCCGGGGCGCGCGGGTCGGAGCGACTGGCAGACGCGGCTGCCGCAGCGATATCTTTCTCGTCCTCGGGCTTCTGGGGCAGCACACGGTCTTGGATCCAGCTTTTCGTATCGGCGTTTGCGGTCGGCGTATCGTCGGTCAAGGTCCACTGCGGGAAATTGGGATAGTCTTGCAGCAAGCCCCGAGTTTCAGCGCAGATCGTTTGCGCCGCCTGCGAATGATAGAGCTGATCGCACGCATGCCAACTATAGCGCTGCAGGTCGAGCCAGGCGCGCCCACACGGGGAGGAGGCGGCACTTTCCGCGGCGGCGAGTAACTCCTCCCAGTTGCTTTCGGAGTAGAGACGTTTCAGTAGCTGGCGCAGTTCGGTGGATGGCGCGGCAAACGACGTTGGGTCGGGGGATTCGCCCTGCGTGCGTACCTCTCCCCAGCGCAGCGCTCTTCGGAGGAGAAAGGAGACGGCGCTGGCTGGATCCTGTTTGCCGAGATAGGCTGCCACCATGCTGACGATCTGGAACGCGTCATCCACGGTCTTAGGCTCGCCAAAGGAGACTGGCCGCGCGCCTCGGGCGGATGTGGACGTTGCCTGACCTTCGCCGGGGAATGAACCTGCGTCGGCGGCCACTTCACCCTCGACGGCAGCTTCGGGTGCGGTCGCGTCGGGTTCGGTTTCGCGTTTGCGGGCCAGCAGAACGTGCACGGCTTGCTTCAGTTCCTCCAGCACGCCACGCAGTTTGGAAAGATTTGGCGATACCGGGCCATACTTCTGTTCGCAAAAAATGTCGAGCTTTCCTACAGACTCCAGAGCCGCGTCGACGATCGAAGAAAGATCTTCGTAGAATTTCTTGGGAGTGGCCTTGAGAGCTTCGTCAAATTCCTCAGCCGTGGTTTTGCCGTCGTCAACCGCTTCCTGCCGGACGAGTTTTTTCTCGTCGCTTGAACCGGCGTCTTCTTCGTAACCGACGGCGCGCGATTCGCGGTACTTGAGCCAATCCAGCTTGTTGCTCGCGAAGGGAAGACGGCGGAGCAAGTAGTCGCAGCGGGCGGCAAACCACTCCTGCGGCGTGGCGCGGAGTTCCGGAGTGCCGTCTTCGATGGGCGGATAAAGAGTGTCCCAGAATGCTTCCTGAAGATTGAAAAAGAGATCGAGGCATTCGGTCAACGCGGCGAAGCCATCGCGCCGAATGTGGGCTTCGGCAAGCCATGCGGCCAACTGCAGGTCTTTGGTCTGATTGGCGAGAGTCTCGCCGGCCAACTTGATGACAGCGGCAGAGTCAGCCTTCTTGGGCTCCAGGTACTCGCCCAGCGGGCCCGAGCCGTCATCCTCCAGGCGGGCCTCTTTGATCTTGTCGAAGATCGGCGAATAACGAAGGTTGGCGCCGCTTGGATTCTCCCCAGGAATGGGTTTCAGCAGGTCGTCACGAAGGCAGGGCATCGGTCGCCCCCGAGTGCACAGAGAGTTCGACCTTGCCGAGTTCCAGGATCGGGATGCACTCCTCGCCGGCAAGGAACAGCTTTTGTCCTACGGGGGTTTCGTCATGAATCGGGTCTTGTTTCCAGATGGTGGAGCGACCAAGCCGGACGGAATCGTCGGGGTCCTTCCACGAAAGCGGAGAGAGAACGGGAAGCAGAACTTCGCCGAGTTCCATGGCCTTGTATTCGGGGGTCGTGGTAACGATGGCGGGAGTCCACAAAAGATCGCGCAATCGTTTTGGGCGAGGCACCTCGATGGTGGCGATCTGCTCGAAATCGATCCAACTGTAGCTGCCGGCCACAAAGACTTCAAGAGCTCCACGGATTCTGGGGTCCGCATCGGCGAATCCGGTGAAGGAGCCAGTGCTGCAGTGGCCAGCGGTTTCGAGAGCTTTGCGAGGCATCGGAAAGCTCGAATCGGTAAACATTTTCTGGCGGGTTCGTTCGGCGTGGATGGCCGAACGATAAAGCAAGGCGCCAACATTGGCGGCCTGGCTGGTATCGGCGATCAGGTCGAGATGCTTCTCCGCCCGGTCGTAGTCTCCGGCGAAGCACAGCAATTCAAAAAGAAAGATGCGGCGCTTGGCGTCGAGAGGCGCACTGCGCACCTCGTCGCCAAGCGCCTGGATGGCTGCTTGCAGCTTTCCGGATTGGAAAAGCCCCAAAGCATTCATTGCGTTCTAGGCGGCCTTGTTCTGCTTCATGTCGTAGCCGGTCTTGACGATGCCGCCAAGACTGCCGTCGGCCTTCTGTTCCTTGTACTCGATCTCGATCTTGGCAAAATTCAACGAGACCTGATCGACCGGGAGGATGCCGTCGTGGGAACTGCCGCCCGTTTGATAATTGCTTACCAGCAGATCGGACATCGTGATCTTCAAGTATTCTTGCTGTTCCTTGCCAGCTTTGCGAGCGATAAGAACCGCCTTCTTGATGTGCTCGCCGTTGGCGCAAGAGAGGAAGAGCTTTGGGCTGGCTTTGCTGACGTGGGTTACAAAATGAAGGTCTTGAACGCTGACTTTTCCAGCGCCGCCGCCCCCGCCGCTGTGCATGGTTCCGGACTGAGAGGCACCGAACCCCCAGGATTGAAGGTCGATTTCACCTTTGTGTTTCGAGTCCGCGCTTTCGCCGTCGATTCCGTCAATCTTGAGAAAGTAATCTACCTGCGCCATATCGCTCCTCCTAAACGGTTAAGTAACGTCTTTAGAGCCCGATTGCAACAACTAAGATCTTTCCGGCAGCTTACTTCCTCGCGGAAGCGGGGAGGTCAGCCACCAGGCGTAGTGAAACAGACAGTTCGTCGAGCTGATAATGCGGTTTCAAGAACGCAATCGCCCGATAGGCACCCGGCTTTCCCGGAATCTCCTGGACTTCGATCTGGGCCTCGCGCAGAGGCAACTGCGCCTTGACGGTTTGGGTCGCATTATCGTCGGCACAGACGTAATTCGAAATCCATTGATTGAGGAAGCGCTGGCAATCGGCGCGGGTCATGAAACTGCCGATCTTGTCGCGCATCATGGCCTTCAGATAGTGCGCAAACCGCGACATGGCGAGGATGTAAGGAAGTTGAGCCGAGAGCCGGGCATTGGCGTTGGCGGCTTCCTTGTCGTATGTCTTCGGTTTGCTGCAAGACTGGACGCTGAAAAACGCGGCGTAATCGGTGTTCTTACAGTGCACCAGAGGGACAAATCCCTGGTCGGCAAGTTCTTTTTCTCGCCGGTCGGTAATGGCGACCTCGGTGGGGCACTTGAGTGCGATGTCGCCTTCATCGGTTTTGAAGGTGTGGGCGGGTAAGCCTTCGACCAATCCTCCGCCTTCGACGCCGCGAATGGCGGCACACCATCCGTACTTGGCGAAAGCGTTGGTCAGACGGGCACCCAGGGCATAGGCAGCATTCCCCCACAGATACTTGCTGTGATCGGTGCCATCGACACCCTCTTCATAGTTGAAGGCTTCGACCTGCTTGGTGGCCGCTCCGTAGGGCAGGCGCATGAGAACATGCGGAAGGGCAAGCCCAACGTAGCGGGAGTCTTCGGACTGGCGAAACGACTTCCACTTGGCGTAGGCAGTACTGTCGAAGACCTTCCCGATGTCGCGATGGGAGCCGATGGTGGTGTAGTCCGGGATGTTGAACATTTCGGCGGAGGCGGCGGAGAGGAAAGGGGCGTGCGCGGAAGCTGCGACCTGAGCCACTTTTTCCAGCAGTTCCATGTCCTCGGGGCCGGGGCCGAACTCGTAGTCTCCCACCAGGGCAGCAAAGGGAGCACCGCCAAAGACCCCGAACTCTTCTTCGTACACTTTCTTGAACAGGGCGCTCTGATCAAATTCCGAAGCACGCTGCAGATCTTTCAGGATCTCCGATTTGCGCGCATTCAAAATCTTAATCTTCAGATTTTCATTGGTCTCGCTCTGGTCCAGCAGATACTTGAGGCCGCGCCAAGTGCCTTCGAGCTTCTGGAACGCAGGGTGGTGGAGGACTTCATTCAACTGGGCTGAGATGAGCTTGTCGATCTGCGCGATGCGCGCGTTGATGGTGGTCTCGGTGTCTTTCGAGATCGCCATGTGGCCTTGCACGACCTGGTCTACAAACTCTTTCACCAGGTCGCGGCCGCGCTCGCGATCACGTGTAAATCGTCCCTCGTCCACGATCTGGTCGAGAAGAGTGGTAGTCTTTTCCTGCTCCTGTGCTGCGGGCGCAGCATTCGATACTTTCGCCGCCTCAGCCATTGTTGCCTCCTTTGTCCTTATCATCAAGACCGAGCTCGGAACTGAGTTTCTGACGCTTTTCGGTGTTGCTGACAACGTCGTGGAGCATCTCGTCAAGCTTGTCATTGCCCTGTAAGCTGCCGCGCAAGTCTGAGAGATTGGTTCTGAGGTCGAGCAATTTCTTCAGGGGCTCGATCTTGGTCGCGACTTGTTCAGGCTCGAAATCGGCAAGTTCCTTGAAGTTGAGGTTCACTTTCAATTGCCCGGCGTCTTTGCTGAGCTTGTTTTCGACGGAGAACGCAAGGTGGGGGCTCATCTTATCGAGGACTTGATCGAAGTTGTCGGGAGTCACCTCCACGAACTTGCGATCGCCCAGGCGTGGGAGCGGCTGTTCGGGTTGTCCCGTAAAGTCTCCAAAAACTCCCATCACAAACGGGAGCTCCTTGAGTTCGATGGCATCGCCGACTTCGACATCGTAGGTGATGTGCACGCGGGGAGAACGTACTCGGGAGAGTTTCTGCTGTGTACTTTCCTTAGCCATGGTCTGCACTCCGGAAACAGGCGTCGTACCTGAATTTACGCTAACCGAATTCAACCTAACATTAATTGTTGATAGCCGTCTTACCAGATCGCAGGGGCCCAAGCGGGCGACACGATCTCTTGACCAGGCCGGGGAAGGAGGCCCTCGGCTTTTGAGCAACCAAGGATATGCCGGAGTTATTCTGGAGTCAATAGAATTTATTGGACCTTTTTTCTCGAAGGCGGCTGTGGGACGTGCGGGTGGGTGGGCGACAATGACGGCAACACCAGAGTAGGGTTCAGGCCAGGGAACCCGGGGCGCGAATAACCTCTGGGAAACCAATGGGATTAAGGGCTATACTCGGCAGTTCCATGTCGGATCGTGGCCGATCGCAGGGGCGAGCGTGAAACAGTTGCAACAAGTCGTGTGGTCCAAGGGCACATTCCTTACCCCGCAGCACCTTCAACTGCAGGATCGGTTTGTTGACGACAACCTCCAATTTCAGTTGGAGGCCGTCTCTTACCGGTTCTGGGGATTTTCGGGTTTGCGGATCGACGAGGCGAAACTCGTCGAAGGGCAGGTCGTGCTGAGCGAGGCTTCCGGGGTAGCGCCCGATGGGCTGCTGTTCGATTTCCCGCTCAGCGACTCCGCTCCCGCATCGCGCAGCATTGGGCAGTTCTTTAGCGAGCAGAACAAAACGGTTGCCGTTTATCTGGCGGTGCCGGAGCGGAAAGATGGAGGCGTCAACGTAAGCAGCCAGCCCGGAACGAAGACGAGATTTCAGTCGGAAGTACGGATGATTCGGGACGAGAATTCCGGACTCCTGGAAAAGCCGGTCCAGTTGGCGCGCAAGAATCTGCGCTTGCTCCTCGAAGGAGAAAACCTCGAGGGCAACACGGTGATGCAGGTCGCAGTGGTGGAGAAGAAGGCGGATGGAACATTTCGCCTGTCGCCCACGTTCGTTCCCCCGATGATGGACATCCACGGCAGCAGCGTGCTACTGGGGATGGTGCGGGGCCTGGTCGAGACGCTCGGCGCGCGCAGCTCGTTGCTCGCGGGCACGCGCCGCCAGCGGAACCAGTCGCTGGCGGATTTCACTGCATCCGATGTGGCGAATTTCTGGCTGCTCTATACGATCAACACGAACCTGCCGATCTTCCGCCATTTATTTCACCGCACCAAGGTGCATCCCGAGCAGCTCTATACCGCGATGCTCTCATTGGCCGGAGCGCTGACAACTTTTTCGACGACGATTCAGCCGCGCGACTTGCCGGAGTATAAGCACGACGACCTTGGAACCTGCTTTCTCGACCTGGAGCAGAAAGTGCGCATCCTGCTGGAGACCGTAGTGCCGACGAACTTCGTGGCGCTGCCGCTGAAGATGGTGCGCTCTTCGATCTACGCTACTGCCATCGACGACGACAAGTACCTACGCAACACTCGCCTGTATCTGGCCGTGAGCGCGGAAATGAAGGACGCCGATTTGATTGCGAGAGTGCCGCAGTTGATGAAAGTTGCCAGCGCGGGTCAGTTGGAAGAAATCGTGCGGCAGGCAGTGCCAGGACTGAAGCTGATGCCGGTTGCGGCCCCGCCGCCGGAGATTCCTGTGAAGTTGAAGTACAAGTACTTCAGCCTCGACACGTCGGGCGCCGTGTATGAGGGAATTCAGCGCGCCCGCAACCTGGGTGTGTACGCACCCGCAGAGTTTCCGGGAGTGCAGTTGGAGTTGATTATTCTGCTGCCGAAGCGGGAGTAGGACTAAGCCGATCTTGTAATCGAGTCGGTGCTACGAGGCGGTCACTAAACGTCGTCCGCCGCGGTATCTGTGAAGTGATTCCATGTGTGCCGTTATTTCCTGGTCGCAAACAGAATAATCAAAACTGCCAGCAGCCCGAGGAAGTTGATCACCGTCAGCGCCAGCATGAAGGGCAGCAACGAGACTAACTGGTCTCCTAAGGACGGCGGCTTCAGCGGCAAGGCTGGCGCTGATAGCGACGGCGCCTGCGGCATGGCTGGAGGCGTGAGTTGCGGCGGTTGCCACGGCGGTGCGGGCGCGACCGTGGGCATGGGCGGCCATGCCGGCGCAACCGGCTGCGGCATTGGCGGATACTGCGGAAGATTCGGGGGCGCTGCGGAAGCTCCTGCTCCGGAGGGTAAGCCACCAGTTCCGGGGACTTCTACTGGCGGGCGGAGCTTCGAACGTTCCACCACCATGGTGTATTCACTTTTTCCTCGAGGGGCGTCCACTTCCTGTTCGGGTTG